>Ga0209343_10000519_pt1 | contig 54175 bp, 56 predicted proteins | sample RifCSPlowO2_02_FD_184026 | JGI IMG/M metagenome (GOLD analysis project Ga0209343, IMG submission 184026) | Groundwater microbial communities from Rifle, Colorado - Rifle CSP2_plank lowO2_0.2 (SPAdes) (version 2) | ecosystem: Environmental > Aquatic > Deep subsurface > Groundwater | place...
CGCATCATTAAACTGACCCAATTCCACGTAGATTTTAGCTGCATCTGCATATTTTCTCTGTTTTTCTAGTTGCGTTGCTTCCTGCTCTTTTTTAGCTATTTGATCTGGAGATAAACAACTTGTACGATAGCGATCTGGACACGCCTTAAGCTTTGTAACTTCCTTATTAATTTTCTCTTGATTGCATCCAGCTCCTCCACCTATTGCAAGCGCAGTTGCAAGCATCAATCCTCTGGTTCGTTTCATAGTCATCACCTCATTTTGTTAATTTCCTCATCTCTGATTTTCTTTCAACAGGTCCTTTTGGTTTTATTGTTGCGCCACCTTCTCTTCTTAGTGAGTTTGTATCTGCTTCGCGTGCTGCTGCTACTGGATTTTGTGGAGCTTGCGCTAGGGAGTTGCGTTTTTCGATCTCTTCTTCCAAACTAGCTCTAGCTGTTTTAAGTCTCTCCAATTGTCTCTTAGTCTCAGGAATTTTGTATCTTGTCTCTACTAGCCTACTTACTGTTCCATAATGATAACCAAATCTTCGATCTCGATATTCTAAACTTTCTTTTTCTTGTTCCAGTGCTCTCACTTCCACTTCGAGATGTCTTATTAGCTCTTCTAAGCGGTATAGTCCATAATGAACTCCCATTTCGCTTGCAAGTGAATCAAGAAAGAATTGTGGAATTTCGCATGCTTCTAGAACTCTTAACCAACTTTTTGGCTCAGTTATTTTATCGACAACAAACTTGGTAAAATCTAAAATATCAGGAACCAACATCCCGTGCTGATGTAAATCGTTTAATAGGATAACCATTTGATTTTCTGTTAGCTCACCTTTGCCAAACATTCTGTATAATTCTAAAAGCACTTCTTTGACTAACTTGTCCCTTAAATCTTTATTCTTTGTATCTCCTGGATTCCGATCATATGCTGCTTTATAAAATAAGCCACCATCAATCAGGTTACAACTAGTTTTCCCTTCTTTTATTCCTCTAACCAATTCAATAACCATCTCATAATGTTGGTCTGTCATATTTCTCACCTCATGACTTTAGTTTCAATTTAGCATGTGTAATTTGGCGCGGCTGAGAAGCGCTAAATTTATGGCCCTCCTTACTAAGTGAAGTTAAATCACGCTCGCGATCTGCAGCAATTGGATTAGCTGGTTTTTGCACAATTGGTTTAGAATAACGGGTAATCTTCACTGCAGTGGTAATTCGAAAATCGCTGGTTTGGAAGCTAACATCATGGAAATACGCGTTGATAACATCCATTCGTCCCCTAAGCAGTGTTTGATATACTAATGCATAGCGTCCCTGACACTTGTATGCTACTGAATCACAAAAATTTATAGCACGGGTAAACCCAGCAAGTTCTTTATCAGCAAGCTCTTGTGCAATCAGCATCCGACAGTTCGCAACTGGATTTCTACCTTCTGACTGAATACTCGATATTGGTCCTGCTGCTGTTACATACGCTTTACCTTCAGATGTAATAATTTCAGTGATAAGGCCATCCTTCAATCCTTTCTTCATGCTTGCATTGGAGCGGTTTCTAAGGTTGCTTTCACGGAACAGAATTATCTCGCTTTCAGCTACGCAGTATTTCTGCAAGATTTCAAGATATTCTGGAGGCAGGCGGAATGTGCGATTAAATTCTTCGCGCTGACTAGACTGGATAGAAAAATCAGCCACTAAAAAAGCCAGCGCTACTTTTTTACCTTGCATCTTTGCCTTGGCATAAAGCTGTACTGCTGCCTCAAAAGTAAGTTTGCCTTCAAGTGTGACATTCGGTTTGGTATGCTGACCAAAACACTCTAGTAAGAAATGACCTCCTTCTATAACTGTTCCATCTATAACATGCGGTAAAAGCATATCTACGAGCTGATGAATAGTAATTCCTTGTCCTTCTAGCTGGATTAAGGGTGTATTCTCAATCATATTTCTCACCTCATCCACATTTTTTCTGAATTACTAACACATTCCAACTATTTAAAACTATTTAATAAAATTTTAGCATTTTCGGAATATTTATAAATTTTAGGTAGGATAAGTAAGAATATACTAAAATAATCAAAAAGAAGGAAAGGATTTTAAATCCTTCCAAAGATTATCCTATTGTAGGATAATCCTAACGGTGGATAACTTGAAGTTTTATAACAGAAAAAATGAACTTATGGTATTACAGAGGGCGGTAGACCAAAAAGACTCAGCGATGATTGTCATAAGCGGCAGGCGAAGAGTTGGAAAAAGCAGATTAGTTGACGAATTCTTAAGCAAAAATAAAGGTCTAAAGGTTATTATTGTACCTAAAGAAGAGAAACAGGCAGCAGCAGATTTAGCAGAAACTCTTTCTGATGAATTCAAACCTACCTTCAATACTGTAAAAGAAGCACTCGAATATTTTTTTGCTAAATCAGATCAAAGAGTATTATATATAGACGAATTTCCAAATTTCCTTGAGATCAATAAGTCAATTCCATATGAACTACAACGCCTCTGGGAAATTTACAACAATAAAACAAACAAGGTACTCATACTTTCTGGCTCTTATGTCAGCATGATGGATAAAATATTTACAAGGCAAAAGGCGCCCCTATTCAATAGAGCTACTTTTAAAATTTTATTAGACCCGCTATCATTAGAGGTTGTTTGGGAGATACAGGATTACCTCGGGGTAGAAGAACCCGTACAAAAAATAACTAACTACTGTGTTTTTGGCGGAATTCCTTATTACTATGTAGTACTAGGAAAATACCAAGATTCTCCTGTATTACCAATCAAAACACTGTTTTTTGAAGTTGGCCAACTACGAGAAGAAGGACAGGATGTTTTACGACAGGAATTTGGTGCTGCTTATAGAAAATACTTTTCAATACTAGAGGCTATTGGTTATGGCCTAGTAGCTGCTGGAGAGATAGCAAACAAAATGGGAATCCACCAGACTACTCTGTCAAAGTATATGATATATCTACAGAATGATTTCAAACTCATAGAACGAGTGGTGCCATTTGATCAAAACAAATATCGTAGTAAAAAAGGAATTTACAGGATAAAGGATAACTTACTTGCATTCTGGTTTAGCAATGTCTACGGAAAGACAAGACCGCCTTCCAAGGTAGAGTTTGATTTATTTATTAGCAAACGATTTGAATTGTTGAGTATGGATTTCTTTACTAATTGGCTTGATAAAAAAGGTGAGCAGATTGTGAAAACAGGCAGATGGTGGGGCTCTGTTGAAATTGAAAAAAGAAAGTTCGAACAGCGTGAAATAGACCTGATTGTAGAAACTGATAAAGCAATTTATATAGGAGAATGCAAATGGACTAACGAGAAATGTGGGGAGAGTGAACTAAATGTTTTAAAACAATCAGCAAAAGCGCTGACTACTAAAATAAAAAAACCTGTAAAATGGGTTTTATTTTCAAAAAATGGTTTTACAATTAAGGAAAACGAAGATCTGCTGCTTTTTGATGCAAAAAAAATAGTTGAATCAACCAGATAAAACACTCCGGGCTAAAACCATGGACAAATTGCCAAAACTAGATCTCAAAGACCGCCGCATACTTGCTGCGCTTGATATGCACGCAAGAATGCCATTGGGAGAGCTTGCTAAACGTGTAGGTGTAAGCAGACAGGTAGCAGCATATAGAACGGATAGAATGAAAAAAGATGGAATTATTCTAGGAGCGCTCGCAATATTTGATAGTGTTGTCGTAGGTTATAACTGGTTTCGGGTTGTGCTACGCCTAGGCGGTGCTGGTACAAAACAAAAAAATGAAGTGTTGGATTTCTTATCTAATCACCAGCATGCGCTTTGGGTAGGAGAAGTGGGTGGCAACTGGGATGTTGTAGTTAATTTTGTCACTAAAGATATTTATGAATTTAATAATGTATTCGAGGACTTTCTATCTAAATATGGAATATTTGTAAAAGCATATGAAACGCTTGTTTATGTGCATGTGCGTGATTTACCAAGAAATTATATCCTAGATAATAAAAAAGAAAAAATAGAATATACAGAATTCGATCATCAAATGAAGTTTAATCCGGCGCTCGAGCTGGACGAAATTGATAAAAAAATAATTGCGGTTATATCACGTGATGCCTCGCTTTCGAGTTGGCAAATTGCTGCAAAGGCAGGTGTTTCTGATAAAACAGTTTCAGCGCGTATTAAAAAAATGGAGGAAAGCAAACTTATACTGGGTTATCGCTTGCTCATCCATCCATCAGCTATAGGTTATGAATCATATATGATATTTTTAGGAGTAAATAACCTGCAGGCTGAGAGAGAAAACGAACTAATAAACTTCGTGCGATCCGGCCCGAATATAACTTTCCTAGTTAAACATATCGGCAGATGGCGCATAGGAATGGAAATAGAGGTTAAAAACCGTGTTGAATTCCAGGATTATCTAGTACAACTAAGAGATAAATTTGGTGATATAATCTCTGATTTCGAAACATTCCCAATATTCAAAGACCGTGTATTTAATTATTTTCCAGCTGGGAATTTGGATTAAAACCAATCCCCTAGCTTACTCTGCGCTCCTTTTTCAGTAAATGCCTTTTCTATCTTATCTAATGTGCCAGCAATGCGTTCTTCACTAAAATCATGCTCTTTTACAAGAAGTGATTCGACCTTGCTTCTATCTAACTTGCCCCACTCAAACTTTTTATCAATTTTATTATAAGGAGGATTAATAAAAAATTCATAAATCTCATTTATATCAGCTTCGAATTCGTATTGATATTTTTCATAAAGATAATGTTCTAGTTCTTTTAATGTTTTAATTTCTTTAACTATTTTCAACGCAGTTTTTGGTCCAATTCCCTTTACACCTTCATTAAAATCAGTACCAACAAGCATACCCATCATGATTAGTTTTTCTCTAGTTATTGCTAATGAACCAAGTGTTTCTTCTAATATAATTTCTTCAGGCTCAATTAGTATATAACGATCTTGACGCGGAATTTTTCTTTTTCCAGTAATATTTATATTCCTAATCAATATTGGCGAACCAAATAATAGAGAATCGTAATCTTGTGAACAAGTTGCATGTGCTAAGCCCTGCTTAACCATTGCACATGCCTGCGCTTCTCCTTCGCTCGGTGCTTGAACAAAGGGAATTCCAATTGCAGTTAGCAATTCCTTGCTCTCTTCCACCATATCCTGTGTTAATCTTGATGTTGCTTGCGCATATTTTTTTGCGTCATCATAGCGCTCTTCTTCTAGTGCTTTTTTCCATTTTGCTTCTGCTTCTTGTTTATTTTTTGCGCGCTGTTCACTGGTTTTTCTTTTAAATTTTGGAGGCGTACCATCAAAAACAAAAATAGGTTTTATTCCATTTTCAATAAGCTTCGCAGTTCGATAAAACAAACCGGATAAATGCGCAGTTATCCTTCCTTTAAAATCCATTAAAGGCGTGCCATCCTCTTGACGAATGCTTGCCAGAAATTGATATAACGTATTAAATGCATCAATAGCAATAACTTTCCCAGCTAAGGATTCTAAAGAAATAGTATGTTTAATTGCTAAATCGCCTAAGTCTACTCCCATGCTATGCCCTCATTATGTCTTCTCATTCTTACAAAATCGTCGTACTACTTGTGTTTTCTATGGTGACGCAGTCTTATGTTCTCTAAGGCTGCGTCGGTCGTTTGAGGTATTACTTATATAAATAAAACAAATGCTCACTGCCCACGGCCTAAGGCTCAAAGCCCAACTACCTTTTTCTATTCTTGGCCTTTTTCTTCTGGGTAACTTTCTTAGTTTTTCTTTTTACTTTTTTGGAGGCTTTCGTCACACTTACGTTCTTAGTCATCTCTGCAATGTCTTGGATTGTTAATTTTGCCTGACTTTTTATTATACCAATATAAGCCTTAGATGTTTTCTCCTCGTCGCCACCTAATTCAATTGCGGTTTTTTCTGTTTTTATTGATGCACAACGTTTGCAAGCTGCAAGTTCTTCACCATCACGCACTACAACATCATGTACTTTACCAACATTACATATATCACAATATGCGCCAAGTTCTTCTTCTATTCTAAATTTTTTTATTCGTGTTTTCATTATTTCGACCTCTTTTTCTCAGTTACAACAAAATCTGCAAGTGTTATACCTTTTGATGCGCTTACTGCTGCAGTTGGCCCAACCTCTTCAACAAGCTTTTCAATGAGCTTAACACCTAACTCTTTTTCAAGCTTATGTGCAACTTCAAGCGTTGGCTTCATATGACCGCGCTCAATATTCTCCAAATAACTTTCTTTTTCATTTATTCGCTCTGCAACTACTGGAATGGGTAAACCCATACCTTCACGCTTACTATGGATTAGCTTTGCGTAGTTTTCTACAATGTCTTCTACTTCTTGTGTTTTTGAGCTTATGGGTTTTTCTTTTTTCGGCTCATCTCTTAAATTATAGATTATTTTACCGTGCGAAGAACAATTTCTACAAGTGTTCATCTTTGCTCCTTCAATTAGTATAATGGCTACTGATTCGCCTCTGCCGCATATCTCACAATCCATAAGCTAACCATGAAAGGAAGTATTTTAATTTTTATTGAAGTGCTGATCTAGTAAACTCTCTAATCAAACTAGCTGTCTCAATAGGTGCTTCCAAAGGAGGAACATGTGCTACACCAGGCAATCGTACAACATGTTCGCAATGCGGCATAATTCTAGCTAATGGCAATACTTTATCATGTACGATTAACCAATCGAGCTCGCCAGTTATTAGCATTACTGGAACATCAACCTGATCTAGCATAAGCCCATCGGCACTTTCTCTTAGCATGGCCCTTAGCGCCAGTGCCCTTGTTTTTTTATCTGTTGCAAGTACCTGTTGCATAAATCTACTGAAAGCAAGATCATCATCGTGTCCATTCTTCGCAAGATCCGCCATGGAAGCTATTCTTTTTATACTAGCTATCGCAATCCTGTTCCCAGCCAAGGCATGTGTTGCAAAATTAGTAATAGGATTATACTCCAAAAATGAAAGAAGGGCTTTTATTGCAAGCTCTACTGACACGGAGTTACCGAAAGACCATAACTCGAGCGGACTTGAAAGTGCAGGACAAATAAATACTATTGCCTCTACCTGATCTCTGAATGCATGGTAAAACTTTACAGCAGATATACCCCACATAGAATGCGCTACAAGAACTGCTTTTTTCACACCTTCCTCGTCCATAACTGCTTTCAGATCATGCGCAAGATCTGAAAGATATGAATCTACACTACTAGTTCCAAGTGCAGATCTCCAATGACCTCGATTCTCCATTGTTATGATATCATTTTCTGCATTCAGTGCTGGAATTATTGGGATAAATGCTGCTGGAGAACATGTCCAACCAGCTAATAATGCAAAAACTTTTTTTGCAGGCTGTGATTTTGCTTCTCTGTATCGATATCTTATTCTTGCGCCTTTAACGCTATCAACATAGCGATCTAAATGTTCTTCAAACAAAACCTCATGTCTAATCCTTTTAGAAGCAGTTGATGCATATCGTCCTAAGATAGTGCTAAGTACTACCATTGATAATTATTTATTATAAAACATTTTTATATCTGCGTTAGGTGCAAGCCTAAAATAAGGCAAAGATATTTAATTGCGCTCTTCGATAATGGTTTATGATTTGAATTTGTGGCAAAAAAACAAATTCAAATATCTCTAAATCACGGGTGATTTATCAATGATTGTTTTACTTCTAATATTAGCTATAGCTTTTGGTATCTTTTATTCTATACTCACATTAAGTATATCTGGAATTTTCAAATTCTTCTTAGCTGCAATAGAGATGCTCCTAGTTGGACAATTTTTAATATGGAGATATAAACTTACTGGAGAGCATGGATTAATTTTATTAAAAAGTAAACGCGGGTTGGAACTAATAAATAAAATCGCTAAACACGAGCAAGTATGGAAATTTTTTAGTGATGCCGGCACAGTAGTTTCATATGGGTTGCTCAGTTTAGTGATCACGAAAAAAAATGTTTCTATAAAGGGTTTTGTTAGTGGTATTGCCTTAATCTCAATTTTGTTTTTTGTTGTTGCGCCTTTTGTTTTACCATTTTTAGTTAGCGTAATTGGGATCAGCGTATTAGAACATGGTGCTGTTCAACAGGTTGGAGATACTAATATACTTGCAATTATATCCATAATTTTATTATACGCAGGTGGGTTCTTCACATTATTATTGGCAAGTATTATTGGATATGGTACTTTTATTCTATCTGCATTGCTCAGCACGCTGTTGCATGGCACGCAAGCAATTGCAAAAACATCGCCAGGTGCTACATTTTTACTGCCTGGAGTGAATATTCCGTTTTGGGAGGGTATTGCAGCATTAGTTGTAATATTAATTGTGCACGAAGGCGCACACGCTGTATTGGCAAGAATAGCAAGAATTCCAGTGCTTAGTTCTGGTGTTGTGCTATTTGGAATTCTACCAATAGGCGCATTTGTAGAACCTGATGAAGAAAAACTAAAAAAACTAGAACAAACAAAGCAAACGCGCGTACTCATAGCTGGATCAATGGCTAATTTGCTGACTTCAATAATTTTCTTTGTACTATTTATAGGATTGTTTTTTACTACTGCGCAATATCGTGAAGAAGGTTTACTAGTAACGAGTGGAATGGAAAAAAATACTGTTATTCATGCAGTTAATGGCCAGCAGATAGATATTAAGAACTTTGAAAAACTAGATTTGCCAAAAAACAGCGAAGTAAAACTTGATACGAATAAAGGCGAGATTACAAGAAAAACAAACGAAGAGGGAAAATTAGGTATAACAATTAGACCGATAACACGAGATTCGATATTTGGTGTTTATAATTCCGGAGTATTGCAGTTTATCTACATGCTATTAGGTTTAACATTCGCATTGAATTTTGTAATTGGTACAGTAAATCTTTTGCCCTTGCCATTTTTTGATGGCTATCGCACATTAGAAATAAACATACAGAATAAGCATATAGTAAAGAGTCTGATGGCAATAACACTTGCTGCATTCTTAGTTAATTTCTTGCCCTGGTTCTTTAGAGGATAGCTTTATAATATGTGTTGTGCACTATATTTTTATGGGGGTATTGTTGCAGTTTCCAACTGAAAGAGTAAGACCTAGTTTGCTAACGCGCAGCCAAAGAAGATTACCTCCTGGCATTGGAAGAGAAGAACACGAACATACGTTAAGATTTCTAAGAAGATTAGTAAAAGATGAGCTCAGAGATCAACTAATTGATTATACTAGAAATCAATTATTAATCGCAGGTGCTGGCATACCTGTTTTTTATATAGAATACTATCATAGTTTAGGTGGAGACATAAAACCAGTTATACTAGCTGCAAAACAAAGAATTGCAGAGACTACTGATAAAGAGTATACAAGAAATTTAGTAAGAACATTATTGTTTATTGATAAATTATATCCTGAATCAGTTGATTGGCAAGGACTAGAAAGCCAAAGAGAAGAATTTAGATTAGACCCATTGAGAGGCAGGGAATGTTATTCTTATTATACGCACGGATTGAGTACAGATCCGGATAGATTTGTAACTCCTAGAAACATAGCTGGAGTATAAATTGCCGAGGGCGGGATTGACGGCTTTGCTGTCAAATTTTGTCCGACAGGACAAAGCTATCGAAACCGCGACCTCTCGATTTCTCAGAGTGTAAATATCATTGTTCTTACGAACTCATCACTCATAGCAAGTATGAGTCGAGCACTCTAAGCCATTACTCCTTTCGCCCTTTTAGTTTCTTATGTCTAACTGACATAAAAAGGGCGAGCCCCAAAACATGGAGAACCAGTTTTTGGGCTTACCTTTTTTACTAAAAAGGTAAGGACTGAGCTACCCCGGCGATAAAAACTAATACTTAAAAATTACGATAGCAGCATCATCTTCTTTTGGAACAAGAATGCCATTATCGATTACTTCTTCTTTTAGCTGCATTCGCTTTTTAATTTCTTCTGCAAGTGCTTCGCACATAGTTTTAATGTTCTTGCTTTCGAATATTCTCTCTAAATCTTCCTTTCCACTTGTATCAGTGACTATTCCTCCTTCTACCTTAACAAAAAGATTATCAACAATACCATCACTAACTGCAAAAATAATCTCGCCTCTATTCAGTTTTCCGTTTCCAGTATCTATGCTAGTAATTAACGAGCCAATGCACTCAGCTACATAATAGCGACCTTTTATATAAGAAGCGAAACTACTGCTATCTCTGTCATCTTTTGTTATGCGAGTAATTTTATTCTTTGAAATTTTATAAATATGAGAATCCCCTATATTAGCGTAATAATAACTTCCATCTTTCAGAATCAATGCAATACTAGCAGTTGTTCCTCCAGCTTGTACAGCATAATTTGCTTCGCTTATTGCATTTTCTAATAGTTCTTCTACCTTTTTCTTTCCAAAATTTTTTTCTGCATAATTCACAATTGTAATAAGCGCTGTTTCACTCGCTGTGCTTGCATTTGGTTGACCACTAACGCCATCGAATACTCCGATTAATGTATACTCATCTTTTATAATCAATAGCGCGCTATCGTCGCATGAATGCTCTTTGCTTTTTTTAATATAAGCACTGCTAGTATCACTACATTTAATTTCTTCTGATTTTACACTACTGGCTAGAATTGAAAGATTCATTTATATCACAATAAAAATAAGAGAATGAGGAGCGTAGTCTGTCTTCTGTATTAAGAGAGATTAGACTTAGCGGCGCAAAGGCCTTGCACGCTCATCGGAACTCAGGATGCCGTTTCAACTGTAACCAGTATCGTTTCTGTTCATCCTTTCGTGCCTTAAACACTTGGTTCCTTTTCGTGGACAGAACTTCCTCACTGCATAAGCAGCGAACTCCCCTGCCCCTCATTCACTATAAATGAGTAAGGAAGGTTTTTTATAAAGTACGGTAATAAATTTTATCTTGTTTCAAGCCGCGGTAGCTCAGCTCGGGAGAGCACTCGAATTTCTATTTGATTTTTATTAATTAGAAATAGTGAAGCTGAAGACCGAGGTGTCGCTTGTTCAAAGGCCAACCAGGGGGAAGCGTCCCCCTAGTTTCCCTGGGATTCCTAACCCCCTCCAAAACTGGAGACTGGAAACTGTTGACTGGAGTTCAGGCCCGCGGCATTAATTTTTTCTACTTATAAGCTTTTTCTCTTCTCTCTAATTCAAAAACGCGTATAATCCCGTTTGTTGTATCAATATAATAAGAAATTCTGTAATCACCTATTCTGATTCTATAACAATCGTTCATTCCGCCTAATTTTACAAAGTCGTATTCATCTGCTGGATAAGGATGAGTTTCCAAATGTAAAAAAAGATCCTGGAACCTCTTAAAGTATTTTTCATCTAAGTCTTCGTATTTTTTCTTTACTTTGTTAGTAAGGATTATGGTGTACATTTTATTTCCTTTTTACGTCTCTAAAATTAGTTCCCTTTTCTTTCATAGCTAATGCTAGCTCCTTTTGAAGCTCAGTTTTTTCTTTTTCTGAGATCTTTTCTTCGCATATGATTGTTTCTTCTATCCGTTTTACATCCTTGCGAAGAGAGGTCAGCTCCTCATAAACCATGTTTAAGGTTACGTTTTCCATAAATACACCAAATAAATATACGCGAGCTTATTTATAAATTTTCTTATGAGAGCTTCATACCGCCCAGCTTTCCGCCTTTCATCATTTTTTCTAATTGTGAGCGGAAGCCGCGATTATGCTTATACATATTAATCATTTTTTCCATTTTCTCAAATTGAGATAAGAACTCACGAACTTCGCTTTCTTTTGTTCCACTGCCTTTTGCAATGCGTGCTACGCGAGAGGCTGCTTTCTTAAGCAATAAAGCATCTTTACGTTCTGCAGGCGTCATAGAATTTATCATTGCCTCGAATTTTTTCATTTTTTCTTCTCCTTGATGCAACATTTCTTTCGGCACATCAACTGCTCCAAGCATACCAAGCACGCCACTAAGCGGGCCAAGTTTTTTTGCTTGTTTCAGCTGATCATAAAACATTTGAATAGTGAATTCTTCTTTCTCGAATTTCTTGATATCCTCTTCTGTTGTTATTTTCTGTACTTTTTCTATTAATCCTGCAATATCTGGCACACCTAATAATTTTCCAACAAACTTATCTGCATTATAAATCTCAAAATCCTCAACCTTCTCGCCTAAACCTATAAACGCAGTTTTTGCATTTGTTGCTGAAACAGCACTAAGCGCTCCGCCACCCTTGCCTGAACCATCCATCTTAGTGATAATGACTCCACTTAGTGGAGAAATTTTATTAAATTCCTCTGCTTGCTTACCAGCAACTTGTCCAATATCTGCACTAACAACAAGATATGTTTCATCTGGTTTAAGCGCAGCATTTATTTCTTCTAACTCGCGCACAAGCATATCATCAAATGCGCTTCTTCCAGCAGAATCAACAATTACTATGTCTTCTTTTGCCTGTTTAACGCCAGCAGAAACTATTTTTGCTGCATTGAGCTCGCTTTTAATTGTAAAAAAATTAACATTTACTTTTTTCGCTAACTGCTCGAGCTGCTCTTGGGCTGCTGGACGCTCGACATCTGCAGCAATAACTAGCACGCTTAATCCTCTAGACTTATAGAAATGCGCAATCTTGCTAACGCTCGTAGTTTTTCCAGACCCGAATAATCCACATAATAAAATCTTATGTTTATCCAATCTTGGTTCATAAGTCTTTCCAAGCAGTGCAACAAGTTCTTCATAAACAACTTTTAGCACATGCTCCTTAAGCGAGAGTGCTTCTAGTTTCTTGCTTTTTAATGAACGTTCTTCTATTCTTTTGGAAAGCTCAAAAACTAGTTTAACATTAACATCACTAGCAATAAGCACACGCTGTAAGTCTTTTATTAAAGCGCGAACTGCATCTTCATCCACGTATGGCTTGCCTGTTAGTTTAGCCAACGCTTCGCGTAGTTTTTTGCCTAGATCCATATTTTTCACCAAAAATGTGGAGATTTGCCAGTTATGGCAAACTGATCCATAGTTATAATCTAGGTAATATTGGTTTTATATAATTATCATATATAAATTAGCTATGGCAAAGGAGGGGGAAATTCCAATGAAAGAGATTATACCGTTTACAGAATTATTTGGTTCATTGTTTGATAAATACTGGGGACAATTTTATGAAACACACAAAGCAGAATTTGAAGAATTTTTGAAAGTTAATAAGCTTACTGATGAAAAACTAGCAAAATCGGGAACAAATAAAGAAGAGTTAGGAAAACAGTTCTGCGCAGTACAGCTTTCTTATTATTTATTTAGATATAGTGGACTACTTAATGTCAGATATACGCGGGTTGAGAACCGAGAAGAAATAAAAGGAAAAATAGAAGTTGCATCAGGTCCACCTCTAAAAACAAGCGACATCATGGGTGAAAGGTTCGGATTAATGCTATCAGATATACTAAGCGGAAGAATGTATAAAATGCCTGGTGCTTTAGACACGTTTAGCACTTTTGGTGATTGCGATGAAACTGCTTTTTTAATAGCCCAAGGTATTGATGCAATAAACAAAGCACATAATCTTGGCATGCAAATTAGTTTAGTTCCAATATCTAATCACACAAATGTTGGAATAAAATTCAATGGAGTGAGGGGGGTATTTAGAATTGACCCGACAATGCTTGTTCATGGTATAGAAGGTGGAAAATATCCTGAAAAACCATTCACTAAAGAAGATCTTGAAGAAATTGCAATGAACGAAGAGCCGCAAGAAAAAGAGTATAAAGAAAAGATTATTCCGCGCCTTAACAGAAAGATAGGACCTATAACAAGTGATACATTAGTACATAGATCGCAAGCCGAAAGAATAGAAAACGCAGTTGCAACTGCGAGTACTAACTCTTATTTCAATCTTAATCTCGCATTTGCCTCTATGCGAATCTTAATGAGCAAAAGTGTTAGAGATAAACCTGAAACACTTGCAAAGGTTACAAGATATATCGAAAAACTAGAAAATGCTAATCCTGAATTAATAGATATTGTAAATAGATGCCTTGCTGCATTTGATAAAAATTACGGTCAAGCATTAAGCAAACTACAAGAAGTTCAAAAAGGATTAACACCAGCACAAAGCCTAGAACTACTAAAAACAGTTGCTAAGGAGATGGCTAAAGGAAAGGATGTTTATGCGGCAATTAAACTAGCAGGTCCCAAAATAGCTATGGCTGGTTAAAACTGGGGAAAAATGTTACCTAGTAACATTTTTAAACTTTAGTCTATATATAAAAATACGACTTTTAGTTGATTTAATAAGCGTAGTATAATTATTCTAAAAAATTGAGACAATTTTGAGGACTATTTGAACAATGTTCAAAAGTTCTCGATTTTAAAAAAATCGAGGTGGATTTATGGGTAGACAAGTTAGTGGAGAACAAGTATATGTATTACCAGAAGGCGCACAGCGCGTTTTGGGCAGAGATGCAATGCGTGTTAATATAGCAATAGGCTATGCTGTTGCAAATATAGTAAAAACTACATTAGGTCCAAAGGGTATGGATAAGATGTTAGTAAGCGACTTAGGAGATATTGTAATTACAAACGATGGTGCAACAATCTTGGAAGAAATGAATGTTGATCATCCTGCAGCAAAACTAATGGTTGAAATAGCAAAAACACAGGATAAAGAAGTTGGCGATGGGACAACTACAAGCGTAGTTATTGCTGGAAATTTACTTAAAAAAGCTGGCGAGATGTTAGACAACAACATTCACCCTACTACGATTGTCAAAGGTTACGAATTAGCAGGCAAAAAAGCAGAAGAAATGCTTAACAAACTAGCTGAAAAAGTAGATATAAATGATGTTGAAACATTAGATAAAATTGCATTAGTTGCAATGGGCTCAAAGGGCATTGGTACTTCAGAGGAGAAAACAAAAATAGCGAAGCTACTTGTTCATGCAGTAAAACAAGTTGCAGAGAATAAAGACGGAAAAATAGTAATAGACCAAGATTTTATAAAACTAGAGAAAAAAGCTGGCGGAGATGTAATGGGTACTGAGCTTATTGAAGGCGTTTTAGTTGACAAAGAGGTAGTACATACTGGAATGCCAAAAACAATAAAGGATGCAAAAATTGCATTACTTGATGCTGCATTGGAAATAGAAAAAACAGAAATAGATGCTAAGATAGAAATAACATCTCCGGATCAAATGGAAACATTCCTGAAGCAAGAAGAAAAAATGCTAAGAGAAATGGTTGACAAAATTTCGGCAAGCGGCGCAAACGTAGTATTCTGCCAAAAAGGCATTGATGATTTAGCACAACACTATTTGGCAAAGAAAGGAATTGCAGCTGTACGCAGAGTAAAAAAGAGCGATATGGAAAAACTCTCACGAGCAACAGGTGCAGCAGTTGCAAGCAGCCTAGAAGACCTTAAGAAAGAGGATTTAGGGTTTGCAGGATTAGTAGAAGAAAAAAGAGTAGGTGGCGAGGCAATGACATTTGTACGCCAATGCAAAGATCCAAGAAGCGTTACAATCCTGGTTCGCGGTGGAACAGACCACGTAGTAAGCGAAGTTGAACGCGCAATTGTAGATGCACGCGGTGCAGTTTCAAGTGCTTTGATCGATGGTCAATTTGTTGTTGGTGGCGGCAGTGTAGAAATGGAATTAAGCAAAGAGCTTAATGCATATGCTGTTGAAATTGGCGGACGCGAGCAATTAGCAATACAAGGATTTGCAGAGGCATTAGAATCAATTCCACGTACTTTGGCAGAAAACGCAGGTATGGATGCAATTGACACAATTGTTACATTAAAGAACAAACACAAGAAAGAGGACGGCAAACACTTTGGTGTTGACATTTGGAGTGGCAAGGTAGAAGAACTAAGAAGCAAGGGCATCTACGAGCCAGCCAAGGTCAAAAGACAGGCAATGTCTAGCGCTGTAGAAACTGCAAGATTAATACTAAGAATAGACGACATAATCTCAAGCAGAGGAAAGGGCGGCGGAATGCCTCCAGGCATGGGCGGTATGCCACCTGGCGGAATGGGCGGAGATATGGAGTAACTACTGCCTTCGGCAGTGGGCAGTGAGCCTTTTTTTCTTTTTTATTTATTTTTCTTTTTCTATACTTATATAAGGAAAAACTAGACGTTCCAATACTTTTCCAATTCCCACGGACTTACGCTACGTAAAGAATCTTGGTGCTCTGATATTTTAAGATCAATATATGCATCTAGGAATTCCTGCGGGATTACTCCTTTTATGTATTTAGGATCAGACTCGAACGATTCCATCGCTGCATAGAGCGAATTCGGTAATGCGTTCCATTTCCTTTTCTTAACCTCTTCTCCTTCTTCATCCAATGGATCGCCTGGGTCAATCTTATTCTTTATGCCATCTAACCCAGCACTCATTACAACTGCATATGCCAAATAAGGATTAACGCTTGGATCAGCAGCAGTATAAACAATACGCTTGCCTTCCTTGTAATTCTTACGAACATGTGGCACGTTTACAACAGTTTTCTTATTTAATTTACTCCATGCAACAACACGCGGGTCAACTGCAAGATGTTTATATGAATTTGTAAGTGGCATTGTAAATAGCGATAGCGAGGCTGCATGCTCAAGCAAACCACCAATAAAATATCTTCCAGTTTGACTTAACTGCGCATACTCATCAGTACCATCATAGAATACATTATTATCTGCAGTTTTCCATAAGCTAGTAGAAATATGCAATGAACTACCTCGCTCGCCTTCAATAGGGTAAGGCATAAATGTTGGTGCTGCATTAACTGCATTTGCTAAATTACGAACAACAAATTTTAATGTTGAGAATGCATCGCCTGCTGTTTTTACTCCATACTCTTTTATATCAACGCTTTGATGCGCTGTTTTGCCCTTACCATGACGATGCGAATCAATTGCATAACCAAATGTATCATCTAAGGTTTCTGCTATTTGTACACGGGCTGAATACATGCTATCGTATGGCTGTGCTGTTAATGCATTATCAACACTTGAGAGAGGGGATGGAGACCAGAATGATTCACGAGAATCTACTATTGTGCCACTGCCGCGGCCATGTGCTGTTCGATCTGTTGTTGCAGTATCCATAATATAAAATTCCACAGTAGCGCCAACTCTAGATGTTTTAATACCAAGCGCTTCGAGATTGGTTTGCGCTCTATGGGCGATATAACGTGAATCCTTTAAGTAGCGTTCATTATCTATTGCTGTTACAACATCGCATAACAAACGTATTGTTGATGGCTCCCACGGCAATCTAGCAATTGTTTCATCATCTGGCAATAAAACAAGCTCGCCTTGTTCGCTTTTTCCAAAAACCAGTTCTAAATCTGCTGCTGCAACCCCTTTTGTAAACATATATTCTTCAACATCACGATGAGAAATAGTTGCTTTATTTAGAAAACCAGCAACATCAAAGAATTGCAAATCAACCCATTTTATTTCATTAGTAGCAATATATTTCAATACTTCTTCTGCAGCCACAGAACCACCTCATCCGATAATACACGCGCTAGTTATAAATAAATATGTTTCGCTTTAGAGGCATCATCATGAATTATCAAAAAATGCTAAAAGCATATTATGCTAATTGCGAGTTAAATTTACCAATAGAAGAAATAAACCATAGATATTTCAGATTTGATGTTCTTGGAAGATTTGTTAAGATAAAGAAAAGTATTAAAGACAATGAGGAGCTCGCTAGGATACTTTATCGCTATGCACCTACAAACGCATATTACTCAGTATCAAAATGGCTTAGCCCAGGAGAAGTTGAACCAACGTATAAAGCAAAAAGCATAATCCAAAGTATGTTTTTAGGAAGTGATATCGCATTTGATATTGATTTCAAACCATTTTCAATTGAGAATATTGAACGCGCAAGAATAGAAACTGTTAAGCTGATTGATTTTCTAGAACAAAAAGAAATTAAAATAAAATATATTGCATTTAGCGGTGGAAAAGGATTTCATGTTTTATGTAAAGATCCGAACCGCTATTTGCATGAACATCCTTTAGAGAGAGAGCGGGCTGCGAAACGGTATAGGATGCTATTGGTGGATGATGTCGCTAAGGAGAATATAGAAATAGATACTTCTGTAACAATCGATACAAGGCGCATAATCCGCATACCTGGCACAATTAATGCAAAGACAGGATATATATGCCGTGTGCTTGAGGAAAATGAGATATTAAATAGTGCAAGCGAAATAATTAAAAACACACCTAGAGTAAAACAATCTACCCTCGCGACCGTATGGGATGAGGTACAGCTTCGCTGTATTCGTATTATATCTAAGCGAGCAGTGCGATCGAGGGTAAGCCCTGCTCCATTTTATCTTACTACTTTTTTATCAAACACTGTGATTGGTCCAAAAGATCGTTGCGTCCCTTTTTTTGTTTATAATAGAAGACTAGAGAAAGTAGAAAGAGAATTATTAGAATTACAAAGTACTTACACATTAGGAAATATATACGTACTTAGCTCAGAAAATTCAACATTTGCATTTTCTATTGACTCTTTGCCATTGCGACGTATGGAAAAAATATTAAAGGCAAGCTCAAGCAGCGGGATAAATAAATTATTAAAATATAAGCAACTTTTCATGCGTATTGAACAGGAAGAAGACAAAGATGGAAAAATACTAAAAGAAAAACCAAAACTAGTAAAGATTCTATTTGCAGAATCAAAGCATATTCAAAGCGCTGGCCATGCACAGTTTTTAAAAGATTATTATGGAATATCAGTTGAAGGTAATTTACACGGTAACAGTGAGTATAAAATTATTCCTTCTGTGATAAAAATTTAGGTGGTAATATGGGATTCTGGGATTTCTTATTTGGTGGTGGAGGTAGTAGTGGCAGTTCTGGTGGTGGATTTGGCGGAAATTACGGTTACGATAAACTATTGGGTTGGGCAGAGCGAATAGTCGGACCTTTAAAAAAAGGCATGACTAATATAGAGATTGAGAATTATATCTCATCAATAAACAAAAAGAAAACAGCCGAAGGCGCTCCATTATCAGAAGAAGCAATAGACGCACTCAGAGATTATATGAAAAAGAAATTTGGGTAGTAATTATTTTCCATATCTTCTCTTTCTCTTTGCATAATCATTTAGTGCAGCAAGAAAATCTTTTTTAGAAAAATCTGGCCAGAGTTTTTTTGAAAAGTATAATTCACTATAGCATGCCTGCCATGGCAAGAATCCGCTTAGACGTTGCTCGCCAGATGTACGAATAATTAAATCAGGATCAGGTAAACTTTTAGTATATACATGCTCGCTTATTGTTTTTTCGTTAATATTATGCAACCCATTCTTTATTATTTTATTAACTGCATCAACTAATTCTTCCCTTCCACCATAGCCCAACATTAAATTAAGCTGATATTTACGCTCCGTTCCAGCAGTTATTTCTTCTGCTTTTCTCATCATCTCTTGAATTATTCTTGGAAAAACTTCTATGCGACCAAAAAAGCGAACTCGCAATTCACGTTTATTAGTATCATCACTATCTATTGCTTCTTTTAGATTTTTTCTAAATAAATCAAATAAAATTGCAACCTCTTTGTTATCACGCTTCATATTATCAGTGCTGAACCCCCACATTGTAAGCATTGGTACGCCTGCTTCTTTGCACCATTTCAGTACGTCGCCAATGTGCCTGATGCCTATTGCGTATGCCTCTCTGTAATCCATGCCTTTTTTCTTTGCCCAACGACGATTTCCATCAGGTATAATAGCAATATGACGCGGTAGTATATCTAACGTTTTAATCACCTGATTTAATTAGATAAAATAAGATTAATAAACAACATCATTCAATTTCCTTTTCTCTTTTGCAATCTTTAATTCGCGCGCAATTCTACGGCCAGTGCTCATCGGCTCATTATAATAATAAAGCGAATAAGGCGAACCGTTCGGATAAAAATTCGTGCCAGCAACAATCCTTGCGCTAATCTCAAATGCATAGATATCCAAATCATCAGTAATTATTGTTTCAACACAAAACGGTCCGCTCATGCCATCAAATAAATCAAAACTCGACTCACTTACTTTTCTGCCAATTTCCATATAATCTGCAAGCAAGCTTTCTCTAAGCACAAGTGGTTCATTGCCCATGACAGTAAAGCTAAGGTTTGGTTTTATGCCTACGCTAACAGCGCGTGCAATCTCATCTGCACTGCTTTCAACACGACGATCAAAACCAAGCAGCTCGAGCCGGCCTTGTTTTGTTTTATACCCGATATTACTAAAAGGTGAGAAGAAAAAATGTGGATAAGCACGCACACCAATTAAAAATTCCTGGATCATGCATTCGCGATTGCCAACGCGCAACTGAAATTCTTCGTATGATTTTACAATAAAATATCCTTGGCCTCCTTTTGCACCAGGGAATTTTACAAGCACAGGCCTATCAATTTCTTCTGGTTTAAATATACGTGGTGTGCGCACTTTTGCTTTATTTAGCCATTCAAACATCTTTTCACGAGAGCGCTCCCAAACAACGCTAGAGCGATTGCCGTATATAGGTACGTTTAATTTTTCAAAATTACTACCCATGTACTCGACAAAACTACCGTGTGGAATAATTATTGCTTCGCGCGCAACAAGCTCGCTTTCTGGTAAATCTGCATAATCATCTACTACCAAGAATTCATCTGGTCGAGCCAGTGGAAAGCTCTCGTAAAGTTCTTTTTTATCTCTTTTAACTATACCAACTGTCTTTATACCTTCAGCTCGCGCTCCTAAAAATATCTGTAAAGAAGAATGAGAACAAATAGTTGCGATCTTGAAATTTTTATATCCACTTAGAATTCTATTAATTTTATCTCTCGGTACCATATTTTATTATGGGCGCATTGGATTTAATAGCTTTCTATACTAGGCTGCCCTTCTATCAACCATTGGTTTCTGTGCAACAATAACTCGAGCAATATCAGAACCTGGATGAATTCTTCCTTTTGCCTTTTGAATGCCCCAGATAGGAAATCCCTGTAACACGCCCCTTGTTCTTCCTGTTATTAAACGCTCTCTTGATATTTCGTCTCCTGTTGCTACCTCTGGGGCACTTGCAAATTCAGGTGTTCCTCTCGTCCTTCTCATTTCTTCTTCAATTCTTTCTCCATAAAATGTTCTCATGATCTCAAGTAGATCTATCTCTAAACCATTTACCCTGAATTTATCCAATCTTTGCTGACTAGATTCATGGGCTTCAAAAACAGGAGAAGGATCGAGGCCCCTTGTAATAATTAATCTACTAAGTTCGCGCCAAAAAGCAATCATCTCTATATTGGCTTGAATTTCCTCTCTTGTTAATTTAGAATTAACATCCGCTACATTGCTAGTTCTAAAAAATGTACGAAAATCATGAAGTGCATCTGAACTTGCACCAAGCTGTTCTAAAAAATATGCAACAGTTGCTGGATCGTGCCATATTGTAGTATGATAATCCCCAGCAATTACAAAACCACCGGGCCTAAGAACGCGTAATAGTCGTTTTATATACGCACCATCAGGAAAATGATGAAAAACTGCATTTGAAACGACTATGTCGACACTATTTTCATCTAAGCTAGATAGCACATCTTTTTCTATTCCGCCAGACGAAATTAATTTGTGTTTTCTCCCAGCAAAAAAACTTTCTAAACTTTTTTCTGCTCTCTGACGACAATCTGTAGAAGCATCACTTATTCTTAACTCAATCTGTTCATGCAAACTGTCAAAAAATAATGCGCGCATCACTGATACGCTTGTCTCTCCATCACCACAACCAATATCAATTAATTTATATTCATCGCGTCTAGCTACGTCATTCAGTGTTGATATTATTAATTTAACAAATTCCCCAATTGTTGTGTTTAATCCCTGGTCAACTCCAACCAAACCAGAACTATGCGCAGCATCTTTTATCGCTCTGATCCAATTAGATGGCGGGTTAGCCCTGCCATCCCCCCATTCATTAAGATAGGACATTTTTGCCAGAGTGCGAACTTCTTCTCTTTCTTCTTCAGATGTTAAGACAACACCCCAATTTGGAAGTGCATGTTCTATTATCCTAGATAATGGACCAAGAACTATTGGTATTCTTAATCTCTTAGAATTATCAAGATCAGAAAGAAATTCACTAACTCTATCGAAATCAACATTAACCATATGTATATTCTTTGACGATCTATTTATAAATATTGTGTTTATATAATGTAATATATGTCAAGAAGGTTTAGGGATATACTCTTAAGGCGAGGGGGAGGCAGTTCTGATTCTGATACTAGAGAGAGAGATTTTGATAAGAGACTTGAGGGAGCTCTAAGAAAAATAGGTGCGGGAAAAGGAGAAATAGAAGAACTAAAAGCTGGATTAGCCTCAGATAAAACACTACTCGTTAGAAGGGCTTTCAAATACTTCGCTCCGTTTTATAGAGGTCATATGGAGCAAACAGGACATTTTAGGGCCCTTAGAGAAGGATTGGACTTTGCCCTTGAACAAGGTGTTTTTAGAACAGCATCACTATTGGATGCAACAGCTGGCGGTGGCGAGGCAATAAGATATCTAGCAAGTTATCTACGTTCTGTTGGCGTAGATGTGACAGCAAATGATTTTAGCCCTGAGATGCTAGATATAGCAAGAAAGGCATTAGCCAAGGAAATGAATAAAGGATTGGTAGTAAGTTTTACAGATTGTGACATTAAAGATATACCGCCTGATCGTAGATATGAAACTGTGTTAGTTACTTTTAGTGGTCATGACATACCTGAACCAAAGCAAAACTATTACAGGAGATTAGTTGAGATTACTGGTCGCTATTTAGTTCTTGCTGATGAATGGCCACGCGTAGTCTCAAGCTCAAAGGTTCTTCCAGGACATGTCGGTGACTTATTAGATTTAGCAGAAACAGAACTTCCAAGGTCTAGATTAAACACAATTATTCAAGATGTTTGTGGTATGAGGCCAGTTATAGATAGAACATTCCCGATAGATACTAAGCACAAACTATATATATTAATATTTGAAAAACCACAATAAATAGTTTGAAAAATACATCGGAACAAATAATAATAGGGAGAGTATGGTTGTTGAATTAATGGCACGTGCAGGCGCAGGAGCGCAAAGCTCTAGTGGACCCAAAAACACTACTGTAACTAGAAGACCAATGAGGGATGTATTAGTAGAATTAGATAGGCTTAGACCTTCAACTGAAAGACTAACTGCGGTTATCGCAGAAATGACGTATGTTGAAAGGATGACAATGTTACATAAATTATTATCTAGAAGAACCGAACAAGGGGGTACAAATTATAATGAACTTCTTGTTAGGACTGGTAGAGCTGAAGGAATAAGAAAGATATTACAACAATTTAGGGACATACTTAAAGCTGGTATTGTAATCTTAGATGTTGCAGCAGTGGATGGAACAGTACTTAGAATAGCATCAGAAGTTGCTTCAGGAGAATTTGGAACTGTTCATGCAAATAATCCATTTGTATCTACTTATAGAGCTGTGAAAAGAACTTTGAAGCCACTATTTGAAGATAGACTCATGTGCCCGATACTAAATCCATTAGAGGATTTTGCTGGAGTTATTCCTGGGGTTGATGTAGTAATTGTTGCATTAGCAGCACACCATGTAGAGAATGGCGATAAGAAAAAATTATTAATAAATGCAGCTAGGGCTGTTAGACCAGGAGGACATTTAATATTAATAGAACCATGGCCAGTTGTTCCATTGAACGGCGGAGCTTGTGATCCAATTATAACTACATTATTTAATTCTTTAACATTTCCAACAAGAGATATGGGTAAGCTTAGAGATATTGTTATTGAAATGGGTGGAATGACAGAACAGAATACTACAGGTACTAGCGTACCATTGCCAGACGGCAGTAAACTATATGGTGCTGATTTTCAAAAAATATAATAAGCATTGCATTATTACAGTGGATTATAATCGCTAGGTCTCTTGAAAGTACTTAGTACAATCTGAGTATTTGTTTTAGATATCATCATATTTTGTTGCATTTTTTTTAGTACTTCAACTAGTTGCTCTCTGCTCTTTACACGAATAATAGCTATTGCATCAAACTGACCTGTGATAGTGTATAATGCTTCTAGTTCAGGTATCTTTTTTATGTCATCAAACTCCCACATACTTTCAGCAATCTTTGATTTTTTAGTTCTTATCATTGAAACACCATGATAGTCATAACCAAGCTTGCGGTAATCAATGTCAGCGTAATACCCAATTATAACCTTCTCCTTCTCTAATTTCTTTATACGTTGCATAAGCGTATTCGGGTGTATGCCAAGCTTGGTCGCAAGCGCCCTGTAGCTTTGTTTGCAATCATTCTTTAACTCGCGCAATATCGCAACATCGACGACATCCATATTGTTTTTATGCTCCATAATTTCACCTCTACGTCAATTGACTATAGTAAAAAGCTAATTTTAAGTAAAAACAATGTATATTTGTATGAAACATTTTTAAATTTAATGTATATTTGCACAGCTTTTTCTGCGAAACATATATTAACAACCTAATTTCAATACCCACTAGGGGGTAATTATGATGGATGTTTTGAAATCTATATTTGGTGAAGAAGATCCATACGTAATGAAAAAAGAATTTTTCTCTCTCACATCAGAATTCGAGAAAAGCGTTACAACTGAGGTTAAAGAAGATGTTGTGGATATGGCATTACGACTTCGAAACATGCTTCGTGGAAATATAAAACTCAACAGATCTGAGAAAATAAGAATATTAAAAGTAATAAACCGCGCAAAGGTGCGCGCGTTATTGGCAGGTACTGATGATGGAACCAGAATATTCAGAGATCTTGATTCTGTAGGAAGCGATATACTAAAACTTATGTGATTTAAAAAATAAAACGAGGTGGAAGATATGAAATCAGTAACAGTAGTTGCGGAAGATAGGGTTGGTTTATTAGCAGACATATCTTACATTCTAGGAAAGTCTAGTATTAATATTGATGCTCTAAGTGTTGATGTTGTTGGAAAGAAGGCAATAATTGCATTAACTGTGAAAGATCCAAAACACGCTGGCTCAGTGCTAGAAAAAAATGGATTCGGAATAGCGGAAATGGATTCAATAGTAATAAAATTGCCTAATAAGCCGGGCGAGATAAACCGCATTGCAGATAGATTAAATGAAGAGAAAGTAAGCATTGAGAATATGCACATATTGAGCACTGACATGAATGGTGGTGTGTTTGCGCTAAACGTTGATAAACCGCGTAAGGCTGTGCGCTTGCTGAATGAATTTGTCATTAGCCCAGAGAGTAATAACAATATGGGATATTGACTACTGCAATCAGCATTGGGCCATCGGCAATGAGCAAACGTTTGACTCATGGCTGACGGCTGAATGCTCAAAGCATCATACTGTTATGTGTGGTATTACCTACATAGTGTAGGCGTGGGGGGCGCAAGCTCCCCACGAAAATATTTCTAAGCCGTTAGCACTCATTTATAAACATTTATTAACATATAATAGAAATATGGAACTCGTTAGTAGAATTGCTAGAAAAGCTGAAGGGCATAAAATTTATCTAAGGGCAAGGTGGCAACTTGGAAAAATTAAAAGCGAACCAGTTATGCTAGGTATTACACATAGTGACGAAATGCTGCCACATGTTAAGAGAATATTAAAATTTTTAAAAGACAGGGGCCGCACAAGATTAGGAATAGAATTACCTGAAAACTACATAGAAGAAAGTTTAAAAATAAGATTTTTTTCGCAGATTACAGAATATGCCCAAAAACTAGGTTATTCCATAATTCCTTTAGTAGTTGCATTACACAATGATGAATTTAATACGAGAAGGGAGGGGAGTGGTAATGCACTTGATATGCTATCAATTAACGATTGGGATAGCAACAAAGCGTCATTGCATGTAAGGCACGAATTAAAAGCAGTCCTCGCGCGTATAGCAATACTTGTGCAAGTAAAAGTAAGCGGTATTGAAACGATAAGGTATATGCCACCTGAGATTACTGCAGGTATTTTTACCGAGGAGATAGCACGAGACTTAAGTTCTGTTAGTGCACGTGATATTACACTTGCTGAAGCAAGACTTATGCGATGGTGCTCTTCTCTTCAATATGCGATTTATTTAATAGAAAATAAAAGTGTGGATGAAATAAAAGAAATTTTCAGAAGTGCAAATGAAGAACTTGATGCGTATATGGTAGCTACAATAAAAAGGGAACTACCTAATCTAGTCGTAATTGGAGACGGGCATGCAAGGGCAATTAACCATCAAATAGGCTATGCGCATGTTCAGATGTCTATTTCAAACTTAACCTGGAATATGTAAGCTACGTAATAATTTTTTCTATTTTTTTCATCTTTATTGCATCGTTTAGCTCGATTGCGATTCTTCTTCCAAAGCTTATTCCTTCGCCAAATAGATAATGAGAATAAGGTGTGAATCTCGTACCGGGCGAGCCTGGCATTCTAAATGAAACATCAAATGTTGTAAACTGCTCTTTACCATCTCGCTCTTCAATTGCGCCTTGCAATGCGAATGGCCCAATTATACCAGGTGCATATTCTTTTTGTACTGTTGCAACAAATTTCTCTGCCTGTGTAAAAACATCTTCTAATAGGCTTTCACGTACTGTGCATGCAACATGACCAACTTCAATATTGTTCGGTTCTCTGCTTTTAAGCGCTTCTAATTGAATATCAGCAGGCATTCTTAGATAACCATCCAATGTTGTTTGCCTGCGCATATCTATACCCAATAGCTCGAGTTCCTCGTGCAATGGAGAATAAAAGAAATTAAAATTAAAATGCGCGCCAATTACAAATTCTTCTATCTGCGCTTTTTTCAAATCAGCTTCTGTGATTTTGCCATTGGCTATTAGCTTTTGGCTTTTGGCTAGATATTCATCATAAGAACTTGCAACAAAAAATGCACGTTCATATTTGCGCTTTGCCTCATTCACCTTTATAACTGCCAATTGATCTATTTTTTCTGGTGTGCTTATTATGCAGGGCGCATTTATATTTGCTTTTTTTAATAAATCATACTGATTATTTTGCGCGTTTCGCTCTTCAGCACGCAATAGATGGCGATTACCAAAAATAGGAATATGAAAATTCTTTTCGATATTATCATAGCCAACATAAACTGCAAAGCTGCGATTTGGAACGAAAATTGCGTTGCGCTTTTTCAAATGAGAGATTACATTTGAATTAATCATCTCACTAAATTTATTTACTAGAACAACCTCATCAACGCAGCCTACTGGCTTACCAGAACGCTTTCGCGTTTTATAATAAGATAGATATGTTTTTTCTCTACCGCGCTGCGCAACAACTAAATTAGCAATGCCTTCTTGCCTCGCGCCATTACAAACATCTAATGCAGAATGAGACCCTAATGTTGCGATTGTATATTTGACCATGCTATATAATGAATAAAAAATAATAAAAAGAAATCGGAATTAGAATAATGCAACATTAAGACTTGCATGCATAGTGTAAGCTGCGCCAACACCTTGCCTACTTTGAGCAAGAGCTGTACAATGTACCTCATCGCGAGCTAACAGGCCAATGTATGCATTAGTAATTCTAAGAAAAGATCTGGTGTCTAATGTTTGCGGTACTCGCTCACCTATTGGAATTCCAGTTTTGGCATCTGTGAGATACCAACCGCCACCGTCTGAAATATGGGTAATTAAATGTATATTTTCTGCTGCGATTAGTTCGTATCTATTATCGCCTAGATTAACAACGCTGAAATCTGGGTGTTCAACAACTAGTGCAGCATTTTCTAATCCCCTAAACCGTTGCGGAACTTTAAATAGTATAAAACAATTTACATCATCATAAGGATCCTTGGAGTTAAAAACTACTTCCTCTCCAAAAGGCGTATCTGGCTTTTCGTAAATAATTAGCGTGCCTGTCCATGTCCATGTCAAACTATAATGCAACTGTTCTATAGTTTCTATATCTGCATTCATTAAAATCCTATCATGGACATCATTTGGAACAAGTATTTTGCCTTCTTTTTGCGCTAATGCTAAGGCTTCAAACAAGTTCAACCTTTGATAAAAATGAATTGCCTGTAATGCTTGTTCTGGAGTCATTTCTCTAAGCATTTGTCTTCTTGCGCGTAAGCGTTCTAGTTCGCTGCCTTCTAGTTGTTGGCTTCTTACTTCGTGCTTTTCCTCTGGTTTAAATCTTCTGAATATATCGTTTGCGCGTAATCGTTGGCCCATTGCACATTGCTCAAGGCCCATTGCTAATCTTCTCATGTCATAAAATTAGTATCTATGTGTTTATAACTTTTCCTATAACGTGGTCTAGCATAGAAAAGTAAGCGCAAGTAATCTCTCTATTGGTTAGGTAAAAACCTTTTCATAAAAGTTTTATTAAAAGGGAAAGCTACGTGATTGTTTTGGTGATAAACATGCGTAACATAAAAAACATCGTAGCGGTTTATAATCTATCAATAAAGATGCTTGAGGTTCAAGACAATATGGGTAGATCTAGGCCTATTAATACTGATGAATTTGCACTATCGTTTGACTTTAAGCCAAAACTACCTAAAAATATAGAAGCAAAACAAACAGATTCTAGGTTTAGGTAGCCGGGCATACGTATTTATTCTCTTTTTTCTATTTTTTATTCATGAGTAAATTTTACGGAATATTTACAGCAATAATGGCTATATTAGTGTTTCTCATTTTTTACACACCATATCTTGCATTAGCTGGCAATGCATTTGCAGATTGGCTTTACAATCCAGGTTTCTCCTGGGCATGCCATCAAAAGATTTCACGATCTTTATGCATGTTCAAAGATTCGAATGGGAATTATTTTATTGCTGATTGCATAAAACAGACTAGCAGTTACGTCCAGAATGATAATAGAATTATCAGAACTACAAACGAACGCGGAGAAGTAGGTTATAAAATGCCTGTGTGCTCCAGAGATATTGCAATTTATGGAGCTATGCTAATTGCTGCTGTAATCTATCCATTTATGCGAAAACTAGATGATAAAAATGTACCACCCAGCATGTATTTATTGCTTGCACTTGTACCAATTGGGTTGGATGGAGGACTACAACTTTTATCAGAGCTAGGCATTCAAATGTTTGGAGCATATGAAAGCACGAATTTAATACGAATGGTTACTGGTGCAATAGCTGGCTTTGAATTACCATTTTATATATTTCCATTGTGGAATTACTACAGAACGAAGAAAAAGGATAAAAAGAAGAACTGAGGAATAACATTATGTTAAATAAAACAAATATCGCGACTGGCGCTGCAATGATTCTTGGTGGTGCTGGTGAGATAATTGCTACGGGTGGCGCATTCTGTCCGCTTTGCATAGGGGCGATTACTAGTGGCACTGGTATAATTGCTAATGAGTTTGGTTTGAGGATTAATAAATAATTATGTTCTACTTATTTTTACACTTTTCTTATCCAAATGACTAGGCAACTCAATAGTTCTAAAAAACATCCGCAATGCCTCCTCTGCATTTCTGATATCTCGCTTAACAAATGCGCAAACTTTTTTGTTTTTTATAATGAACTTGGCGCCTTTATGTGCCAATTTGAATTTCTTCACATTATCCTTAAGTTTTAATGGTGGGCCAAGAATCAGCCTTTTATTTGGAAGCACATTTTGCTTTAGATTAATAGCAATCTTAATTTCATCTTCTGCTTCATCAATAATATTTTTAATTTCAAAATCGTGCTTCTTTAAGAAGTCAACTAAGAGGCGTTCCATTTTCCTTATCTGACCCCAAAGCACATCATCCACTACGTCAGGTTTCTTCAATATTATCAAATATTTTAGTTTCTTTACTTTATCATAAAAAGAAATTGGTGAACCAAAAAACTGGTCGTTGGGATTTTGCAGAAATTTCTTTGCTAGTGTTGCAAATTGCTTATTATTCTCAACGCTAACTGCTGCTGCAACATTGCGATTTTGATCAGTTGGATCAATAACAACAAGCGAACTATGGAATTTTTTAATCGCATCCACGATTTCATTTTTCTTATAGTATTTTTTCAAATCTATAAACACAGGCAGTTCCCATTTGCTAGCTGCCTTAAGCAAATTAACAAAGCCTTTGTAATATAAGATAAGTAATTCACAAAGATATCCTGAAAAGCCTTGAATACGGATTTCGGCTCCGTATAGCGCGTTGCTCTTTAAGAATTTCTTGAGTAAAAGCACATCATCTATTTGTTTTTTCTTCAAATTAGCAAGTATAAACTTAGTATGCAAAACACTCCTGTCCACTGCGCTCTTTAGCTGCTTTGCATTTGTTATTTTATATGCTGGGACAACATCAATGCGCCTTCCAGCTAAATGCAATCTAACATAAGGATGCTCTGCATAGCTAATAACATAATGTTGTTTAGGAAACGCCTTTGTGACAGCGCTCTTAGCTAATGATTCGAATCTTTCCTTTGGAACTGTTTGCTTAAAGAGCAAGAATATGTCCAAATCTTTGCTCTCTTTTAAAAATGTGCCTTTGGCAATGCTTCCTGTGACAGTTATTTCGGCATTAGATTGTTTTTTCAACCTTGATACGATGTCTTTTGCAAAGTCTCTCTCTTCTTTTAGCTGTTGTAAACTTGGCTTTATGCCTTGCAAAACACTTTTTAGCAGCTTTTTTAACTTCGAATTCACCATAAATAATCTTTTAAATGAAAACTAATAAAGGTTTGGTTATGCGAAAGATCATTATCCTACTATTAGCATTAATTATATTCGGATGTATTTCTGAGAAAGATGCTTCAGCACTCAAGAATGAAGAGATTGCAATACCAGAAGAAATGGACATAAATGAGGATGGACAGATAGACTTTGCGAGTTATAAGTTTTTTACTGTAGAAAAAGAAGGAATAAAAACAACCAGGGTTGTTAATGTTTATGTTGAGAATGATGCAATCATAGAGGATTTTAATGAATTCACTGATGTTGATCTAATAAACATGCATGACAGTTTATCAGAATTTACAAAAAATTATGAGAGTACTGATGATGAGTGTTCAACAAACCTTGGACTACTTGCAGTAAGCTGCCCTGATCAAAAGACATGTGCAAACATTTGCTCATCAAACTCTGCAAAATGCAAAAAGCTTGTTGAAGGCTCACCTGAGGCAATTGGCCATTCTGTATTTCTATATGCAAGAGATAACAACGAAATAAGGAGTGCACTTAGGGACTTGAATAAAGAACTACCTACAATAAACGATGCAACACAAAATCAAAAAATAGATTTCTTAAAAAATGGAGAAAAAATAGTTACAAAATTAGCTTCTGTAGGAGCTAACCCAATATACAAACAATTTGAATTATGCGAGTATGGTGATTATCAGGCAGCAAAACTTATAAGTGTAACAAAAAAACTAGCCACATATTCGGTCCAACCAAAGAAGTTTAACTATCGTATAACAATAGGTGTTGAGCTTCCGGCAAAAAAAACAGGAGAGAAACTAAGTTTTAATGACCTAATAGCAAAGGATGGTTTACCAACTAGTTTAGGGGTTACAGAAAATTCTATTTCTTCTCCACAAGAGATAACACTATCAGCTGTTGCATCAAAGATACAGGTGCAATGGCCTGCATTTAGATCATCAAATGAACGATTTGTTTTACTTTACGAATTTGCTACTACCGCACCTCCAAATCAAGTATTAACGCAACTTATCAGTCCCACCATAACATTAAAGGTATTAAATATAGAATTCTTACAGCTAACGCTCTCACTCTATGGAATGTTATATAGTGCAACTAAAAACTTCTATATATCTTTTGCCTCAGCATTTGCCATAACTGTAATTGTAATTCTTTTACTCTTTAACATAATTGTAATTTTATACAAAATAATAAGAGCAAAAATGGCAAAAGAAACAGCCTCACAGGGCATATTCATGGCGTTGCGTAAAACACGCATAAAATGGAAAAGCGATATAGTGGCTTCAGTAGTTTCCTTTATTGTTGGTTTTGCAGCTATGAGTATGTTTGCAAAAGATGTCAAAACCCAATTAAACCTAACGGAAACCATTGATTTTATGATTAGTGAACCTGCTGGTTTTCTTGCTGTCGCAGGAATATTTTTTGGGATTGTGTTCTTATATTCTACAATAGAGAACCGCATTAAGATATATGCATTAGAGCAAAGATATGGCAGGAAATTCAAAGATGAAAAAGCACTATTTATTGCAAGTGGTAATGAACTAAAAACAAAAATAGATGAACTAAAGAAATTGGTTGCGACACTGAGCAGCGAGAATTTTGAGGTTGGCGCAGAGCATGATTTTGCATCATCAATATCAAGTCAACGCATAGACGAAATAATGAAAAAGACTGATCCACAGCATAAGAGAGAAGTAGAGGATTATTTAACTAAAGTAGATGAGGCATTAAGCAGATTGCACGAGTTAAAGAAATTGTCAGAGCAAAACTGGACTGTATGGAATGATTACATTGCTAAATTGCTTGGTGAAACAGATGAGGTTTATTTATCCGGGCTGGTAACTATTCCAGCATCACTGCGAAGCTGGGCGCTTAATAAATTTGTTAAAGAACATCCTGATTATGGGTTAACGTTTGAAGGTGAATTGATACGAAGGAGAGAGGTTTCACCTGATAAGATTGCGCGCGCTATGATTGAGAGAAAGCTATTGCATGGTGTTGTAATTGTAAAGGATGGAAAGGTTAGTTTCTCGAAATGTGAGGGTGCTGGCGCAACTATTGTTGGTGCATTAACTGCTAAAATGCTAAGCTACTTGAGTTCAGCTGTAAAGAACGTCGGGCAGCATGATTATAATAGCGTTGCTACCATAGGTGACAAATTATTATTAGTTTTATTAAAGCATCACACAATGGAAGCCCTACTTATAATGGAAAAAGAGAAATTTAAGGAAGCAATAGAAGAATGGAAAAATAAATTGAAGAATGTTTGATTAGCTTACAAAAGGACTTAACTAGTTGCTTTTTGTTTTCGCGGCAAAAACTCCAGACTAACAATGATTTGCTGGCCCTCGAAAATTACACGGCTCAGAATAAAATGATCTTTAAAGCGAGGTTCACGTGAACTCTCATTCCAAAAATTTACACTATTTTGAAAAGCCTTTCTTATCTCCTTAAGAGCTCTTTCTCTTTTTTCTGGATCATTTTCTCTAACTGTAGATGAAAATGAAGAACGCGATCCTATGAACTGAGTTGGGGAGGCATAAATATCAAGCATATCCTTAAAGAATGTTGGGCGTAAACCTAGAATATCACTTGCTTCTGCAAGTGCTAAGGCATTGCGCTGATACCATGGGATAGCTCTGGTATCCTGGAGTGGAGGATTTCGATATATCTCAAGTAGTTTATCCGCAACACTTGAATCAGCCCCTATATGTAGAAGAGCATTTCTAAATCGTTGTTCATCTCCAGATAATCTTACTGGACGAACTCCTCGAACTTCTTTTTTATCATCAGTCATTTTGTATCCCCCATAAAAGTTCTATAACTACTATTTATTCTGCCCTGGTGCACTCCCTGAATTACCCGGACTTCCACCACTAGATCCACCACCTTGTCCTCCACCTTGACCGCCAGACTGGCCAGGTGCTGTACCTGATTGACCTGGGGCAGTGCCACTTCTACCTGGTGATGAACTTGCAACATCTGGTGCGGATTTTTCTATTTGCCTTTCAATAGCAGATTCCTTATCTGAAACCTTTCTTTTTTCTACTAATGTATTTTTCATTACATTTCCAATTCTTTCCTTTACTAAGGTTTTGTCTTCTGCTTTTTCATAACTAGTTAGGAGCACCTCTAAATGCTTTGGGCTGTTTTCAGCTAATAAATCATTGAAATTTTTCATGTCCTTTCCAAATTTCTTACCAGCATCAGCACTGCTTATCGCTTTCTTGAGCAAGCGTTCGTATTCCTTAAGTTTTTTCTCAGCATCGAATATTTTTCCTTGTTCTGTAAGTTCAGCAGCGCTGTTTAGATAGTCTTCGGCTAACCTTAGATTAAGCTCAGCTGAATTGCCTGGCTCGCGCGCCTCTATTTTTGCAACAATATTATCATGTCCTTTTCTACTTGCCTGCAATGCGTTTTCGAGCGCGCGCTTTGCATTCTCAGGTACTTTGTCTTTTACTTCTTCAAGCACATCCAAATGCTTGGCAGTTTTCAATGCAGCATTTACCAATCCTTTTTCATCATATTCTTTTGTATCTTGTAGTATGTCATCGCATGCTGCAATGTCTGATTTATAATCACGAAGTAGGCTATCTGCGTATTCATCGCCTTCTTTCTCGATCATTACCTTTAGCTCGCCTAAACGCAAATCAGCATGATTAAGATAACGCTCGCATTTTTTTAGCTGACCTAATGTTGTGAACATCCTGATGTTTTCAAAGAATCGCTTAAATCCGTAAGCACTGGAATCTGGTAATAGACCAATATTTTTTGTCATGTTCTTTTTTAACAAACCTGGAGGGATCTTTATTCTTTTTGTTCTATTTGTCTCGTTTAAACTCTCATTAAGTATTGGTTCAGGAAGTTTTGGAATTACTGTAAACCATGCATTATATGCATCTACACGACCAGCACCTTGTGAATTGATGTCATAACCAATATTAATTGCTGTTGATTGAATAACGCGCTTTACATCAGCTGGCGTAAGCGTATTATTTGTTCCAAGCATTAATGCGACTACGCCGCTAACATGGGGTGTTGCCATGCTTGTTCCGCTGAATGTTGTAAACCCGTTGCCTAAATAAGTAGATGTTATGTAATAACCTGGTGCAACAATATCTGGTTTTATTCTTCCATCTCCTGTTGGACCGCGCGAGGAAAACCAAACTACTGCATCATTATCATCAGTTGCTCCAACTGTTAATGCATCACGCGCACAGCCAGGAGATAAAATAGTACTGCCATCTGGACCGCTATTACCAGCTGCAACTACTACTACCTTGCCCTTTGCAACTGCACTATCAACTGCTAAAGACATTGCATCTGTGCCATCACACGGATAAACATAACCGCCAAGCGACATACTGATTACTTCTGCGCCATTATTAACTGAATATTCTATACCTGCAACTACATCGCTTTCATAGCCCCAACCATATTGGTTAAGCACTTTTACGTTCATTATGCGCGTGCCTGGTGCAACACCTTTATACGTTGCATCATTACTTGCAATTATACCAGAAACATGTGTTCCGTGGCCATAGTAGTCCTGCGGGTTTCCATCTGTTGAAAAATCAATATCAGAAACAACAGTATATGCTGAATGATGATAAACACCTGTATCAATAACGGCTACATCAATATTGCTAACAGTTGCATTTGGCCAAACCTTGTTTGCGCCAATCTTATAAGAACTTACATCTAATGAAACATTTGTAACGTGGTCAAGCTGCACGCGTTTCACATGACCTTTTTCTGAGAATTTTTTTATCAGGCCTTTTGGCAAATCAGCTGAGGCAGCATCAATTATGCTAAAGCTTCGTTTTATTTTAGCACCCTCGCTTTTCATCACATCTAAAACTTCTTTAGGCTGCTTACCATTAAATATAAAGATTACTTTTACGTTTTCGTTATCACCAAGCTTTTCAATATGCTTCTGCAAGCCGGGGTGGATCTCTCCGGAAAAAACAAAATTCACAAAAAATAAAAATACTATTCCTGTTACAATAATTTTAGATTTCATAAATGTATTTCACTGCAAATTATTAAAAATACGTTAGGAAGTGGCTCATTGCCCACTGCCAAAGGCTCACAGCAGCAGTTTTGTGACGCTCATTTATAAATATTTCGCTGCATAATAAATACTTAATAGACCAGTATTCACAACGACCATGAAAAATATACTGTTGCGGATAGCTGGAATAATAAAAATTTAAAAAAAAATTGAGGTGAATGAAATGGCAAAAGTTGGTGAAGCACTTTTGGGCAATAAAGGGTGGTGCGAAATCCAGTAGTGACAAAGTAGTAGTTAAAGATGCGGTATTGTTAGGTGAATCTAATTCTGTTAAAGACCCACGATTTAAAAAGAAAAAGTTTGTCTCTGAAGTTGGAAGACCAAACTCTTTAGATGTAAACAAATTGAAAGAACTGCTTAGACTGTACTATAGCTATCCATATAGCTTTAGAGAGTTAGCAGACATGTTTGGTGTTTCGAGAATGACTGTATGGCGCGCAGTGCAAACCACGCAAGCGCTAGTAACAACGAGGTGAAAATATGCAAGCAGTACCACACACAACAGAAAGAGGGGGCAATGGTGCAAGAGCAGCACCTAGATTTATGCAACCAACAATGCATGCGCCAGCTTCGCGTGTTGGCGAGGTTTTTAGATTGCACAATGATGCATTGCAAAAGGTAACGAAACCACAGGTTGCAGATGCAAAATCAAGTGAGGTATTCTTATTGTGCGTCAGCACTGAAACTGCAAAACAATGTGCTGGTAATATGGTTGTACCAGCAGACGAGGGACAGCACAGGACATTTAAAGGATTGGTAGAAGCCGAAGGTAGTACAATGAGATTCTATGTAGTGCATGATGGAGAAACTGGAAACTCAGTAAAATTCGGTACAAAAATGTGGAGCGAGCGAGTAAATGGTATGGGTCAAAGTAGCTTAATGGAAGGTTTTGTTCCACATGCAGATAGATACTATGTAGGGGTGAGTGCTTCACATGCAGTAAAAGAAATGCAATGAGTTTGTGTGAATAAATTAGGTGGTGGCAATGGCGACCTTACGAAATTATATCCTCCCATTAGAGAGAGATGCACTTAGAAAAAGGGCACAAATGCGTAGTGCTGCGAGCAGTTTTTCTGCTGCAGCTACAAGTGGTGGACAGGATACAATGAAATGGTTTGGGGTTGCACAAAAAGGAGGTAATGGAAATGGCAAACCTTATGGTCCGCAACCAGCCCCAAAACCAGTATCGCAACCGAAACAACATACTAAAAGATTTGAGGTTGTGGGTGGTTGGCCTGGGGTAAAAGGAAAGGTTTACTTAGATGAACCTGTGGCTGATAGATTCGGAGAAATAATTGTAGTCTATCGTGATGGACAAAATGGGTACTTAAAATCTAGAGTAATTGGTAATGTTCCAAGAGAAACGGAAAAAAGAAGAAGTATATTTGATTGAACTATTTTTGATAGATGGGTTGTGCTACTAATCTTATCAAAAATGATCAGATTGGTTACTGGGAACTGGTTGCTGGCAACTCGAAACGATCAACGGATCAGTATACTGCTATAACCCCTCCGCCATAATACCAGTCATGGTGTTCCAATTCGCTTCTGAATGCGAAATCATAGTAGTCTCTACTAACCGGAATTATTCCTGCGCCATATTGCCCACCCCATAACTGTCCTGTATCTGCAGTTCTGGGAGATTTTTCTATCAAGCGGAGATTGTTTTCATCAGCTACTTCTAAGTTAAATCTATTAATCCCTACATTAATTAATTTGAAATCCTGCGCCCAAGGATCGCTAGCACTAGGTTTTTTGGGAAATGAACGCCATGTTCTAAGAACTCTAAAAATTTCAAAATCAGGATAATTCACTAATAAAATACAATCCACCTTACCCCTGAATCGCTCCGGAACTGTAAAGGAAATGGAATAATAGAATTCACCGTGTTTCCAATTTGCTACAACCTGTTCTCCAAAGGGTTGATCTTGTTTTTCATAAACAATCAAAGTACCTGTTCGGACACCAAGTCTGCAAACTTGTTGCAGGTATTTCTCATCCCTCTTTTGTTTTAGGATTGTGTGGAGAACATCATTCGGAACAATGAGTTTTCCTTCTCTTTTGGCTAAAGCAAGTGCTTCGAAAAAATTTAAATCTCTATAAAATTCTATCACTTGCAATACCTGTTCTGGTGTCATATCTCTTAGCATTTGTCTTCTTGCGCGTAAGCGTTCTAGCTCTGTTCCTGTAACTTCTAGTTCTCTTACTTCGTGCGTTGGTTCTGGTTTGAATCTTTTGAACTGATCGTTTGCGCGTAAAGCGTGGCTCACTGCACACTGCCCACTGCCCAAGGCTCGTTTTCTCATGTGATATAATTAGTAGATATGTGTTTTTAATATTTACGCTATAGAAGATTATAGTGCTTTGTTCTCCCCATTTTCTTTATGCACAACTGCAAAGCTAGCTACTTTTTCTTTTGATTCATCTAATTTGATTACACGAACACCTTGTGTATTTCTTCCAATAACTGAGATATCTTTTACTGGAACACGAATTGCCTGCCCCCCAGTAGTCATGAGAATAATTTCATCATTATCCTCCACTGCATGTACTGCAACAACATTGCCATTACGACCTTCTGTTTTAATATTAATTACACCGCTTCCGCCACGACCTTGCGGACGATACTCATCTATATGCGTTCTCTTTCCATATCCATTTTCTGTAATTGTTAATATTGTTGGCTTTTTACAAATCGCTAAACTAATTACTTCATCTTTTTCATCCATGCGAATACCGATTACACCTTGGCCTGTTCTACCTAGCTCGCGTGTTTCTTCTTCGCTAAAGCGTATTGCCTGACCAAATTTGGTTGCAATAAGCACTGTTTGCTTGCCATCTGTTTTCGCAACATCAACCAGCTGATCTTTATCCTTAAGCGTAATAGCAATTACACCATTTTTTCTAGGATTGTTAAAGTTTGATAAACTCGTGCGTTTAACTATTCCGTTTTTTGTAGCCATGACTAAGAATTCATCCTCTTTGAACTCTGGTACGCTTATCCAAGATGTGATCTTCTCTTCCTTTAGATCAAGCAGGTTAACAATTGTCTTGCCTGTTGCATACCTGCCTGCCTCTGGAATCTGATATGCCTTAAGCCAGAATACGCGTCCGTAATCAGTAAAGAACAGCATGTGATTATGATTCTTAGTAACAACCAGATCATTAACAAAATCTTCCTCTTTGGTTTCTGCACCAATCACTCCCTTTCCACCGCGGTGTTGCGCGTGGTATTCATTTAATGAAATACGTTTGATATAGCCACGTTGCGTGATAATAACTACTACTTCATCATTTGGTATCAGCTCTTCAATTGTTATTTCGTTTTCAATATCTAATATTGCTGTGCGTCTTGCATCGCCATATTTTTGTTTTATTTCAAGTAGCTCGTCCTTAATTATTTTTAATATCTTATTAATATCTGCGAGAACTTCCTTAAGCCATACAATTGTTTTTTGCAATTCCTTATGCTCATCTTCTATTTTCTGGCGCTCTAATGCAATCAATCTTTGCAGTTTCATATCTAATATTGCGTTTGCTTGTTTTTCGCTTAATGTATATTTAGCAATTAATCCTGCACGCGCTTCAGCTACATCCTTGCTTGCTTTTAAGAATGTGACAATACTATCTATTTGACCTAATGCCTTAAGCAACCCTTCCAGTATATGCGAACGTTCTTCTGCAATTTTTAATTCAAATATGCTTCGCTTTCGCACAATCTCTTTTCTAAATTCTATGAATTCAGTTATCATACTCTGTAAGCCTAATACCTTTGGCTCTTTTCCAACTAAAACAAGATTAATTATACCAAATGTACTTTCCAAAGGTGTGTGCGCATAAAGTTGGTTTAGCACCACTTCAGGATTTGCATCGCGCGACAGTTCGATTACTACTTCAATTCCTTCGCGATCACTGCGATCATGTACGCCCCGCACGCCCTCAATGCGCTTATCACGAACTGCATTTGCTATTGCCTCGATTATTGTGGTTTTTATTACCTGGTATGGAATTTCTCTTATGATTATTGCATGTCTCTTGGTGTCTGTTTCGCATTTTCCGCGAATCTTTATTATTCCACGGCCAGTTTTATATGCAGCATAAATGCCCGCGCGCCCAACGATCTCACCACCAGTTGGAAAATCTGGACCTTTAACAATACTAAATAGCTGCTCTTCACTTGCGCCATCTATTACGGCAATTAATCCATCAACAATTTCGTTTAGATTATGTGGCGGCATATTAGTTGCCATACCAACTGCAATGCCTGAGCTTCCGTTTATTAAGAGATTTGGCACCTTACTTGGAAGCACAACTGGCTCTTTTAGCGTTCCGTCAAAATTTGGTGTAAAATCAACTGTTTCTTTATCAATATCCTGGAGCATTTCTTCTGCAATTTTCATTAGCCTGCATTCTGTATATCGCATTGCTGCTGCATTGTCTGCATCGATTGACCCAAAATTTCCTTGTCCATCCACAAGCATATAACGCAATGAAAATGATTGGGCCATCCTAACAAGTGAATCATAAACTGCCTGATCCCCATGTGGATGATATTTACCTAGAATTTCACCGACTATTCTTGCGCATTTTTTAAATGGTTTATCGTGATAGTTCGCAAGCTCTTTCATTGCAAAAAGAATTCTTCTATGCACTGGCTTTAATCCATCTCGCAGATCAGGTATTGCTCGCCCAACGATTACGCTCATTGCATAGTCAAGATAGCTTTCTTTTAGGTCTTGTTCGATTGTTCTTTCAACGATTGTTTCTGGCATAGATACACCTAAATAAGTAGTCATTCCATATTCATAAAATTGATAATATTATTATGCAAAAAAGGGCTTAAAAGGGTATGTGTTTGATGCCTGCAATGAGCCTTGAGCAATGGGCAGTGAGCAAGACTAAACCCGCTTAAACACCAAACCATACATATCATGATTATCATCAATCTTTTCTATGACCAAATCTACAAAAACAAGACCAGTAGAACGAAAGATGCGAATAAGTTCATCGAGCCCATTAAGCTTGGTTTTACCCACTGTATTCGCAATCATTTTCTTAACATCTCTTGGCATATGCTTGCTTCCATTAATTAAAAGAGGAAATTCCTCTAGTGATATGAGCGTACCTTCTGGAACCAAAACTCTTCGAAATTCTTGCGCCACTCTTTCTTTATCAGTAAACCAGTGGAATGTATAGGAACAAAAAACCGTGCCTATTGTTGCGCTAGCCAATCGTACATCTTCGGCGTCAAATGTTGTTAATAATGTGCCACTATTTCTAAGTTTTATTCTTGCATGTGCTAGCATACCGTCTGAAAAATCATTCCCTATCAGCAATCGTGCATCAGCGCCAAACATGTCCAATAGCATCTTCAGTGCTTCACCAGTGCCGCATGTTGGATCCAAAATCCGGCCATTGAAATAACTACGCAACTGGCGCATTATTTTTTGCATTGTCACGTAATGATTCGTTGCACGCATATGCTGATCGTAGTTTTTAGAAAAGTATTTGTCATAAAGTCTTTTGATGTTCTCTTGATCAGGGCTACAAACCCTTTTTCTTACCAAATGCATGTATAGATTATGTTTATTTATGGATAATATAGTTTTTCATTAAAAAACTTGACAAAATAAAAAAATATTTAAAGTTTTTTATTTAAAGTTAGAATATGATTATAGATGAAAAAGACAAAAAGATTCTTTATTATCTTGATGAAGATGCATTTCAGCCATTTTCTGCAATAGCAAAGAAAACAAGATTATCAAAACAAGTAGTGGCATACAGAATAGAAGAACTTAAACGAAAAGGAATTCTCATAAAAACATGCGCCATAGTAAATCTAGCCAAGCTAGGTTACGAATTCTTTAAATTTTATATAAAGTATGAAGCTATAACAAAAGAAAAAGAAACAGAGGTACTAAGAAAATTAGATGCGCACCCTAGAGTAGGGTATATGTGTGTATGCGATGGGCGATTCGATCTTTTTATTGGTGTCTGGGCAACAGATATTCATGATTTATATTCAATAAGTAAAGAAATTTTCAATAGATATAAAACAAATTTCAAGGAAATAGTGGTATCTGCAGTGGAAGTTGCATTCAACTCAAAGAGGGGCTATCTTATCAATCTAGAAACCAAAGGAGAGGAACCGTTATTTGGGGGCAAGGTTGGTAAAATAGAATTGGATAATACGGATAAATCAATAATTCGCCTGCTTACAGAGGACGCGAGAATAAAATATGTTGATATCGCACAAAAAACTGGGATTACCCCTGCTGCAGTAGCATACCGTATAAAAAATATGAAAAAGAACGGGATAATAGAAGGGGCAAGAATTGTTCTGGATAAATCAAAAATAGGATATTTGACATTTAAGGTGCTAATTAAGACCGGGCCAGTGGATGAAAAAGATGTTGGTAGGTTCATAAAATACGCTTCAGAAGATAAAAACATTGTAGACATTGATCTTACCCTTGGAGATTGGGATATTGAATTAGACATAGAAGTAGAGAACCACGAGAAGTTTCATCAAATAATGCTCGAACTAAGAACAGCATTCCCAAATGTAATACATAGCTACGACAGTCTTTTGGTTTTTAGAGAGCATACTTACGATTATTTCCCGATTGGTAAGGAAACTAAAGGCATTTAAAATAATTTACAATAAACTGATATCATGAATATACTAGTAACTGGTGGCGCAGGCTTCATTGGAAGTCACATTGCTGATAAACTAATCGAAAAAAGCGAAGATGTCACGATTATTGATAATCTCAGCAACGGCAATCTAAAAAATGTAAATAAAAAAGCGCGTTTTATTAAAAAGGATATAAATAACATTGCTGCTGGAGATTTAAAAAATATTGAAACTGTTTTTCATCTTGCTGCAGATCCTGAAGTAAGAATAAGCGCAGATAACCCTGAAAGTAGTTTTAAAAATAATGTAACTGCTACTTTTCGCTTATTAGAGGCATGTAGACAAGCAGACATTAAACAGTTGGTGTTCACTTCTACATCAACAGTTTATGGTGATGCTATTGTCCCAACCCCAGAGGGATGTCCTTGCGAACCAATAAGCAATTATGGCGCAAGCAAACTAGCCTGTGAGGGGTATTGTGCAAGCTATGCTCATTCTTATGGTATAAAAACAACTGTTCTGCGCTATGCAAATATATTTGGAGAACGCTCTAACCACGGGGTTATGTATGATTTTTTCCAAAAATTAAAAAAGAACGAAAAAGAACTGGAAATTCTTGGAAATGGAAAACAAGAGAAATCATATTTGCATGTTTCTGATTGTGTAAATGCGACATTGCTTGCGAGCGAAAAGCAAAATAAGATTTATGATGTCTTTAATGTTGGAAGCGATGATAAGTATAATGTTGATTATGTTGCGAAATTAGTTTGTAAATTGCTTAAGGTTAATCCTAAATTTAGATACACTGGAACTGAACGCGGTTGGGTTGGAGATGTTAAAATAATGCAGCTTTCAGTTAACAAACTGAAAAAATTAGGTTGGAAACAAAAAATTAGTTTTGAGGAAGGGGTTAAAAAATATATTAATTGGCTCAAGGCCCAAGGCTGACGGCTCACTGCTTCGTTATATCATCCCTTATCTTATAAACCTCATTAGCCCTTTTTAGTATATCTAAATTAACATCTACAACTATCATCTTTTCCTTATTGTGATTTAACCTGGCAATTGCGCCTTTTATTGGGACTACAACTTGGGAGTGCCCAATTAATTCATCATTTTTTGCTCGCTTGCCCGCAGCATTAGCATATGCTATTACTAACTCATTCTCCAAAGCACGCGCATGACAAAGGGCATTTATATTATTTTTTTCAATTTCAAAATTACTTATGCCTGCAGAGCTCCAATAACTGGGGCAATAAACTATTTGTACTCGTTTTTTTGCCATTGTCCTGAATATTAACGGGTTTACAAGGTCCCAACAAATTGCTATGCTTACTTTTCCATATTTTGTATTAAATGCAATAACATCCTGGCCAGAATTTACATGTTCTCTTTCAGAAAGCCAAAGGTTTATTTTTCTATATCTCGCAATAGTTCGACCGTTTGCATCTATATAATAGCACGTGTTGTAATTATTTCCATTTGTTTCTATAAAAGAACCAGTAACAATATCAATTTTATATTTTTTTGCTAGATTTTGAAAGAATCGCTTGTGCTTACCATTGCGATCAATTAGATCTGATCTATTGCGAACACTGCCTGTTAAACAGTCCTCTGGAAAAACAATTACATGTACTTTTTTTGCCTTTGCACTTTTGATAAACAGCTCTATCTTTTTCCTATTCTTTTCAGGTTGCTGTTGTGCAATCTCCATTTGAACTAATGCTAATTTCATGGTAAATACCAGACATGTGCAGATTTATAAGGAAACTGGTTTTTTCATCTTGTACACAAATGCTAACTTATAAAATTTGGGATAAACCAAACTTTTGTATCTCTAAATGCAGCTTGATCATCTCCTTTATCTTTAAATAAAGAACTTGCGGCCAATGTTCCGCAATTTTGCATGCCAGCACGTATACAGCAAATCTGCAAACCAGGAACATCTGCGCGCGCTTCTGCATAAATTATTGGATTAATATCCTGGTTAGCTATTTCAACAACATGGCGAGCCATCAATGGGACAAGTAAAAGACCGTCTTTTTTACTAACAACATTAACAAAATCAAAAAATGTAAGTGGAGTACGATACTCTAAATTAAAGGAGGCTCTATCTGCCATAAATACTGCGGTTAGTTCTTCGCCTTCGTAAGCAGCCATAACTATGTGACCTTGAGGCATTTCCCTGATTGCTGACGGATTAATATCAACTGGATAAACATCAAACATAGACGCAAATAATACTGAAAACTTTTCTGCTGTTTCATCATTCATTTCTTTTATTTGCATTATTTTATATTGAGTTGTTTGTCTTTCTAATTCCTCTCTAGCCATAGGATCTGATCTTTTCCTGGATATGCTAACTATACTCCTCAGTCCCTCATTTGAAGCTCTTTGTGGTTTATTATAACTCAGATAGGCAACCCAACAGCCTGAAATAATATGACTTATTGGGAATGCAGCCTCGATGTGAATGCCTCCCATGTTGCGATTAACCATTTGTACTAATACTGCCATTGGAATAACAGCTCTTATAGAAACGCGTGTAACTTCAGGGTGCGAACTTTGTTCTCTTATGCTATCCAACAAAGGCCCTACTTTTTTATTTCGAACTATCCAAGGATAAAAACCCTTAATTCGCCTGTTTTTTTCATCATAAACCGGCGGCCAAACTAATGCTTGTCTTTGTGCCATAAAATCAGACCATGAATATGATTAATCAAACACTTTTTAAAACTAATTCAAGAATAAGCTCGTATTTGTTAAATCCACTTTCAATATCAATATGGCCTGCGTTTTTTTCAATAATAAAGTCTGCATTTAAATTTTCAGCGAGTTTTTGACCTTCTGAAATTGGCAAGTATGGGTCATTATCACTTGAGATTACAGTAAATCTTTTACTATTCCTTCTTATTTTATCCCAATTAAATGGAGTTTTAAAAAAATCTAATATAATTTTAACTCCGAAGCTTTGCGTGAAACCAGCAACTAATATCGTGGCAATAATTTTTTTCTGATCTTTTAAGTTCTCTAAAAATCTTAAAGCAGCAATTGTACCGAGACTATGGCCAACAATAACTAAATCACGATTAACTTCAATTGTTTGGTTTATTTTTTCAAGCCATTTAACTTGATTTGGAAGGGTGTTGTTTGGCAAATCTGGACAATAAACAGTAATACCTTTTGCTTCGAGTTCTTTTTTTAGCCAAGGAAACCAATTGTCTTTGCTATCACTATTCAAACCATGCAAAATTAGAACTTGCATAAATCACACCTAATCTAAATATCTAAATTCTTTACTTCCTTCGCATATAATTCGATAAACTCGCGGCGAGGTTCGACTTCTTCGCTCATTAGTATACTAAACAGTTCATCTGCCTTCATCACATCTTCTATGGTTACTTTCTTCAATGTTCTATTTTCAGGATTCATTGTGGTTTCCCATAGCTGGGATGGGTTCATTTCACCTAAACCTTTATATCGTTGGATCTCGCAACTGTCCCCAAGTTCTTTTAATACTAGTTGCAATTGAGCATCATTATAGACATAACGTTCTGTTTTTCCTTTTTTAATTTTATAAAGCGGTGGCTGCGCAATGTAAATATAGCCTTTTTCCACAACTGGTTTTAAATATCTGTAAAACAAAGTTAAAAGTAGGGTTCTAATGTGCGCGCCATCAACATCTGCATCACACATTATTACGATTTTATGGTATCTTATTCTCTTTAAATCAAATTCATCTTTAAATCCAGCGCCAATAGCCAGAATAATATTTTTTATCTGCTCGCTAGTTAATGTTTTATGAATTGGTGCTTTTTCTACATTTAATATTTTACCGCGTAAAGGAAGAACAGCCTGAAAACGACGATCTCTACCACTTTTCGTCGAACCACCGGCCGAGTCGCCTTCTACCAAATACAATTCTGATTTAGCCGGGTCTTCTTCTTCGCAATCAGCTAATTTACCTGGTAAAATACTTGTTTCAAAAATATTTTTTCTTCTAATTAAGTCTTTTGCTTTTTGAGCAGCTTCGCGCGCTTCCATGCTTTGAACTATTTTTGCAGTTATTTTTTTTGCATTTTCTGGATTTTCTTCCATATATGTTTTCAATGCATCATATGCAATACTGTCAACTATACCTTTAATCTCGCTATTGCCTAATTTTGTTTTTGTCTGGCCTTCAAATTGCGGCTCAGCTATTTTTAAACTAATTACGCATGTTAGACCTTCGAGCGCATCATCGCCAGCGATTTTTTTATCTTCTTTAAGCAATTTTTTGCTGCGAACATAATCATTAATTACGCGTGTGAGCGCAGTTTTAAATCCAATTAGATGCGTACCCCCTTCAATTGTTTTTATATCATTTACAAATGTATAAACCATATCATTATAGCTATCTGTATACTGAATTGCAAACTCTAGCTCTGTGCCATCTACTTTTTTCGAAACATAAAATGGCGCATGTAATTTTGTTCTTGCTTTATTTAGAAATTCAACAAACTGAACGAGCCCGCCTTCATAATAAAATTCTTCGCTATGTTGTGTGCGTCCATCAGCAAATTTAATGCGCAGGCCTTTATTCAAAAATGCCAATTCCATTAGTCTTTCTTTTAAATATTCAAAATCAAATTCTGTTGTCTGGAATATTTTTCCGTCTGGTTTAAACCTGATTATTGTTCCGCGATAAGTAGTATCACCTGTTGATTTCGCACCATCCGCAGATTTTCCATGATCAAATCTTATCTGATGAATTTTTCCGTCTCTGTGAACTTCGATCTCCATCCATTCGCTTAATGCATTAACAACGCTCATACCAACGCCGTGCAATCCACCGCTTACCTTATATGCCTTTTTCTCGAACTTACCGCCAGCATGCAACGTGGCGCTTACAGTTTCTAATGCGCTTTTGCCTGTTTTTGGATGTATGTCGGTTGGTATACCGCGACCATCATCCTTAACAGAAACAGAGCCATCACTAAGAAGTGTAATATCTATATTGTTACAGAATCCTGCGAGTTTTTCGTCTATTGAATTATCTACGATTTCGTTAACCAGATGATGTAATCCGCGCTTGCCAATGTCCCCAATGTACATTGCTGGGCGCTTTCTTACGCCTTCTAAGCCCTCAAGAATTTGAATATCTTTTGCAGTATAACCACTAGCGCCGTCTGTCATAAATACACCTAAAAATCGCCATATTATATAGTTAATTTATCGTCGATAGATATATTGTATGAAGGGGTTTAAATTAGTATGTTCTACGCGTGCAAAGCAGCTGGTTGGATGGGCACTACAGAAATGTTATCAATGCCTGTTTGTAAAAGAAGTGACCTAAAACTTCTACTATTAGAATGATTTTCACCTACATTCAGAATCCCAATATCAAATGATTCTCTAACTACACAATAAGCAAGGTATATCTCTCGATACATTCCTATTATGTCCACCATAGGGTTAAGTAATGCACTAAAGGCAAGTGGGTTGCCTGTTTCAGCTGCTGCGGTCAATCTATCTAAATCTGTAGTATCTATGCCTTGAGTAGGACAAACATTTGTATTAAAATTTTGCAAAAAGAAATCATTCGCAGTTTTGAATGCCATTCTTATTCTCTCAATTATTGCATCATCCCGAGCGTTTTTCAGTACTCGATCAATTAATGCTTTAAAAGAAGGGGGGATACCACAAATAGAATCCATGTCTCCCAATATTGTGTTGAGCTCTTCAACCTCTACTTCTAATCCAACTCCCCTAGCTAAAGCAAGCGTATGGAAAATCTCTGTTCTCTCGAAATTTTGAATTGCAATAAACTCATGAATGCCATAGTTATCTCCAGGCTCAATCTGTGCACCTGAATAAAGTTTAATAAATTCATATACAAATAAACGGGATTGCTCATCATCTCTTTTAAGAGCATCCATAAATGCATTATACCATGAAAGTGAATAAAGTAAGGTAAGTTTTACAGCAGGAAGCATTTCCTCTGCCTCAGTCTCACAGACTTGGAAGCCTAGTTTCCCGCTCTCTTTTGCAACATCGTTTGTAGCAGTTCCTTCCACAAATAGCTTTACATCGCCTTGCCTTGATAATAGTCTTGCTAACTGTGCTGCCTCTTGCCTTCTGCTCTGAGAGTGCCTTTCAGGGATAAAAATAAGGGTTTTTGCCATTTTATTTATGTTAGGTAGGGTTTAAAAATGTTACTTTTTATGGAAAGAAAGGTTTATAAGGAGAACTACACAAAATGGTAAATATGAAGAAATTAATGACACCACTAGCCGAAGCACCATATCGCAAGTTCAGAAAGCCTATTGTCGGATTAGCTCTTGGTGCAGCAGCATTGGCAACTGTATTTATGCTATTTAAAGGTAAAGAACCAATGACAGAGCAAATGCAAAGTGCTCAAACGCAACCTCAAGCTAGAGATAATTCAGAGCAAACTGTTTTGCCAAAAAAACACAGGAAACCCTCAAAGAAAATTGGATTTTTAGATAGGTTAAAGGCTGCTAATGAAAAAGGAAAGGAAGAAGAATTAGTTAGAAGAACAAATGAGCTATTAGATGGAAGCGAGGATACGTTGCATCGTAAAATAGAATCATTTGATTTTTATTTAGACAGGTACAATAAAAATCAACAAAATATTAGAATAATAGAAGTAACTTTGAGAATTACGCACGGAAGCAGTAATAGCGATCTTATAGAATCAAATAGTGACTCAATATATTTTCTGGTTGGAGAGATTTTCAGAGGTTCTGAAGGCGTCCCAGACCATTTACGTGCATCAAGGGGCGAATTATTTATAAACGCGGAAGTGGTTCGTAGTTTAATAGCTGAGTTAGATCCACAAAATCTTGCCTTAGCAGATCTAAGATTACGCGCTTCAGAGCTTCTCCAAGAAATGGAAGGCTGCATGAGTGACTTAGAAGGGTTAGTAGATAGTATTGGGGAACAATTAACTGATTTAAGAAGATTAGAGCTTATAACAAGAAAGATACGTAAGAAGTAATAAATCCATTATATGTAGATGCATTAGCAGGGGTAGAAGAACGAGGACGTGGATTGGGTATAAATTAAAATGCACCAGTTAAATTTAATCCTACTAGAAAGATTGTAAGGGTTTAGATTGGTTTTTATTTAAGCGTTCTAAAACCTCTTTTCCCTGCATTATAATTTCTTTTACAAGGGGCAAATTATGGTATGATACTGATTCAACATTAAGAGAGATAGGTACAGAAATATTATTTTCTAGTACAAAAGAAACAATATCCGAAAAGAGCTCTTTTGCAAGTTCAATAGAAGCATATCCAATGTTGCTACTGTTCCTTAATCTAGATTCTATAGCTTCAGGAACGTGCGCGCCCAACCATTTCAAAAGATATAAATCCTGCTCATCGTATACAGGAGCAAAGCTTAGGAAAAATACTGCTGGTTTTATCCTCAAGCTTTTGCATAAGAAGTCATATATTTTAAGCGTCTGTTTAATTTTTTCAGTTTGTAGTATAATCTGCGTAGTAAAAAAAGAGCAATTATTTGAGGTTTTTACTATTAGTTTTTCAAACTCATTTTTCCTATCAGGAATAGCAATATTTCCAACAATAAAACCAAGGTTTTTTGCGAGCGAGTTTGCATCGATAACACCTGGACCATTATAAGAAATAGCGCTGCTATTCCCTCCTACAAAAACCAAGTGTCTGAGTTTGTATATCCCAATTGCATCTTTAAGCCAGCTATTGAGATCAGTGAGAGATTTAAGATGTACTGTAACCTTGTTGACTATTATCTCCTTTCTAGTTTTCTCATATAGAATAGAACCAAAAATACGCGGATCTAGGTTTTTGTATAATGGCATTCCAGTTCTATTTTCTTCAATTATTTCAGGAATATTTATGAAATCAACACAATTAACTTGATCGATTAATTCTGATATATTAGTTGTAACTTTTGACAAATATTCAGCAGAGGTCCTTCTGGCAGGGGGAGTAACTTCTAACATTATCTTGTTTTCAAGCAATTTAAACACCTGCAGCACGCGCTAGTTCTGCGCCTTTGACCATGTTTTGTAGTTTTGCGTAAGCAATGTTCCACTGCCTGGTGCGAAGCCCACAATCAGGATTTACCTGAACCCTGGAAGCATTACCTATGATAGTTTTAGCATACAACAACCGATCCCTAACTACCTCTGGTGTCTCGATTAAATCAGAATGAACATCAATCACACCAACGCCAATGGTTACATCCATTTTATGCTCTTTGAAAAGCTCGATCATTCTAAATGCTTCTTTGCTAACTACGCTGCTAGATGCATGGTTTGTGAACTCTATAAGATAGCTATCTGCCTTGCAAGATGCAAGCGAAGGAAAAAGCGCTGGATAGTTACTATAGCAAAGATGAACTGCTTTTTCAATATTGCGAGCACCTTCAAAACAAGCATTTATTGCATCAACAAAAAAATCAGACTCTTGCTCTTTTGTAGCTGCTGCAGGTTCATCTATTTGTATTACAGTTGCGCCTGCTTCTACTAGCTGAAGCACTATTGGATTAAGGACATTTCTAGCAAAGTCTAGTGTTGCATCCCTTCTTCCAAAAGCTATTGCATCCTTAGGTGCTAAGCCTTTCTTTTCGTAAATATTTCTATAATGTTCAACATAAGACCAATCCATCATAGTATAAGGTCCAGTTAAACATGGTTTTACAATTTTTTTTGTATGTTTTTTTACAAACTCGAATTCATTTACAAAAAAACTAATTCTATCTTCCTTAACAGAAACTATATCAGTTATTATTCCTTTTCTGAAATAATTCGCATCAAAAGAGTTAAGCACACCTGCAGTAGATATTCCATTTGTATGCTTTGCAAGAAAATCGTACATCTCAGTTCTTGTCTGTTCACCGTTATAAATTCGATCCAGACCTGCATGCTCAAGCATTTTTATTACATACAATGAAGAAATTTCAATTATTCTTTCCTTTTCTTCTAATGTTCTCTCTTTCTTTCGTAATATATTCGCAAGCTCATTTTTTTCTTCAACATTTAATTTCTCGCCCCATTCAAGGGCTGATGCTATCCACTCTTCATTTGGAGGCGCGTCTAATTTCTGGCGCCATAGTGGTCTTTGGATACTTCCTATTTCTTGGGTAATAAAATCAGTCATTAGTTCTCACCTTAGAAAATTCATTAAGCGCATTAATTTTTTGTAGCGCAATATCAAACGGAACATCAAAAAGTCGGTCGTTTGTTCCAATGTAATAACCAGAGAATTTCGCCTTTTCCAGTAGTTTTACCTGTTTTCTGATATAATCTACGGACTCAACTGCTGCACGTGCACCATCAACAATACCTAAAAGAACATCTTTTTCAGTTTTTATAGAACTAAGATTAGTGTAAAGTGCATCAATACCTATGAAATCAATTTTGCTATCGTCGAAAAAACGTAAAATGCTTGATGAATCAATAAGCGGGAAATGCACACCAACTTTTATATTTTTTATTTGTTCTAGTGCATCATTTAGCCAAATTATAGGGCTTACATATTCAACAAAAAGCAGACATTTGTAGTTTTTCTCTTTTAATTTTTCTACGCTCTTTGACAATGCTTTCACATAATCAATAGCAATTTCTGCCTGATCGTTGTAATGAGAATTATCAACTAATTTTACAAATGTATGGGGCCCTGGAACGAAGACAACTCCATTGTTAATGATAGGAATTGATTCTGCAAGCTCTTGGCCATTGCAATTTATTTTTCCAATTACAGTTGGTCTTCTATAGAATGAATTTGTTCTAAACCATCTTGTTACTGGCCAGGTAGCTTTGCTAAAACCATGAAAAGATAGAGCAATAGGTCTAAGTATATCCAACCAATCGCTTTGACCAGCTGAAACAAATGCAAAATGCTGCTGGTTACTTAAAATTAGCTCTTGGTCTTGTTTTATTGCTTTTGTAAAATCTTCTGCAGTAGCCTGTCCATCTCTTAAGAGCCTGTGCACAGCTGCTGTTTTAGCTGATCTAGAAACCTGACCAGTAAGTAATGTTCCTTTGAAGTTTTCATCTGCCATGATATAAAATAACCAATAAGATTAATAAATATTCCTTAAGTAATATTTTTAGAATAAAAAATTCTAAAAGGAATAATAATCTAAATTCCTGGTTTTAACCAAAACTGAATACTGAAAACTCGAAACATAATAAAATGCGCCCGCCGGGATTCGAACCCGGGTCAATAGCTTTCCGCCTTTTAGGAAAAGGCGGCCCAAAACCGCCAATTCAAAAAAATGGAAGGCTATGATCCTACCATTGTCCGTTGAAGCCCTTTATAATCACGTCTTTTTCTAAGATCAAAAGGGCTCTTCATCCCAAACAAGAAAACCCTGTTTTGGGGTTGCGCTAGCCCTTTTTCCTTGATGCTTCATAGGATTGTAAAAGGGCTGGCACTAGACTACAGGCGCGTAAAATTAGATATTACTAAGCTTGTTTTTTTAAATAATTGCTTAATGCTAAAGAGATGTGCACTTTCACTCACTTAAAATTTTTATCAGATCAGAAATTGAGATTACTTTTACCTTATTCTGGCCTTCCATTAAGTCTGGATCATTTGACCAGATTGTGAGGTGCAACTTCAATGCAAGCGCTATAAAAGGCCAATCACTTTCATCCCTTTTACATATCTCCTTTGCAACTAGTTCTTTTTCTACATATTCTTCAAATGGGATTATTTCTATTTGTTTTAGTACTAATGTCAAAGACTCATGAAATTGCTCTTCAGTTAGTCTACCACATTCCTTAAATTTCTCTTTATTCTTTAATATTTCAGGCTCGAGCCTTTCCGGAGAATAAAGCTTTAGAAGTGGATTAAAAACAAGATTTCTTGTGGAGCCGTCTTTAAGAATGGCGGCAACCACTACACTTGTGTCAACCACTAATTCCATTTTAAGACCTACTAACCTGCTCGTTATGCCACTCTGCCATACCTTTCTTAATTAATTTTGCAAGATCAAGCACGTCTTTATCACTAGCCTTGCTTGTCTTTGTTAGTCTATTTAATAATTCTAATTCCCGTGCTTTCTGCCACCAAGCTTGCCTTGCGACCTCACTCCAGTTTATTTCTGGATGGGCATCGATTAGTTTTTTTAATTCCCCCGGAACTGCGATTGTCATGTTTACCATATTAATCACGTATAAATATGTGTAATAAGGTCTTATAAATGTTAGCAATTCTGATAACTTGCTTTAAAAACCTCAAACAATTTCGGGCAAATAGCTGCATTCTCTTGGAATGTGTTGAGCGTACCATCATCATAACTTGTTCCACCCATAACTTCATTACATTTCTCAGTACCAAAATGATCGTAATTGCCATGTTCTCCAAAATGATGCATCAGCTCGTGAACAGTAGACGCTGCAAGGAAATTGTATTTATTCTGATTATAGAATGAGTTCAAAGATTCATTATCATTACATTGATAGTAATTTAATTCACTATTAAAAATGCATGCAGTTCCAGGTCTATTTCTACATTCTCCGTCTATTGATACATTATTTATATGTACTGGATTTTTTGGATCACTGGAATCATATCCGCAGCTTGAATACATGTGTTTCCAATCCATTAGTCCGCCGTAAACACGATTTGTTTTACCATCCTGAGGATCCTTATATCTATTACAAACTCCTGCAAGATCAATGCCAATTGCATAGCCACCATAAGTTGCAGAGGTATCGTCTGCCCTTAAAAATATAAAAAATTCGGGTGGATCTTCGCTTTCGTA
>Ga0209343_10000521_pt1 | contig 53982 bp, 52 predicted proteins | sample RifCSPlowO2_02_FD_184026 | JGI IMG/M metagenome (GOLD analysis project Ga0209343, IMG submission 184026) | Groundwater microbial communities from Rifle, Colorado - Rifle CSP2_plank lowO2_0.2 (SPAdes) (version 2) | ecosystem: Environmental > Aquatic > Deep subsurface > Groundwater | place...
TGGGCTCGCGCCGCCGATCCGCCGCTTCGTGATGACCTTGCTGGGGTTGTTCGAGCGGACTGCCTAGTCAATTGCTGGCCCGTTCCTGCTGGATCAGCCATTTTTCGCCGCTGCGCACCATGACCAGTGTCTTATCGGTGTTGACCTTGAGAGTATTGGACTGATAGCGCTGAAGAAAACTAGCGGTCGCACGGCTGTCGTCCATCATGTCGACTTTAATCTGCTCGATTTCCACCTCGATACTCTTGGGTCTGCTGACACGCTGTCTGCGCAGTTTCTCCCATGCAGCGCGTGGTTCGCCGTTGGGTGTCCTGAAATCGCGCGCATACGACGCCAGGTACGCCGCGACATCCTGTTTGGACCATGCCCGCGCCCACGCGTGCACCGCCTTGATCACGTCTTCCGTATTCGCTGCGCGCGATTTTCCTTTTGCGACCGGACTGGCAGCGGGGCTGGCGGCGGCCACCTTCTCATCGGCCTTCGCGGCGGGCGGTGCCTTGGCGGGGACCTTCTGTTCCACCGCGGCCTTGGACGCGGCGGCGCTGGCCTTCGGGGCGGCTGCCACCGCGGCGGGCTTGGCGGTTTCGATCGACGCGGTGCCACGAGGAGGCTGGTTGGCGCCCGAGATCATTTCCCGCACCAATGCAAGTTTCGTCTGTGCTGCGGAGTTGGTGGAATCGAGCTGCAGCGCCTTGTCGTAAGCCTGGCTGGCGAGCTTGGTGTAGACGTCGCCGAGGTTCTCGTACGCCGTGGCATAACTCGGATGCGTGCGTATCGACATTTCGAGCGCCTGCCGGGCCTTCTCGTACTGTCCCTGTGCAGCGTGAAGGACGGCGAGGTTGTTGTAGGGCTCGGGCAACTCGGGATAGTCCTTGGAAAGCTTGGAGAAGATTTCGATCGCCTCGGGAACCTTGTTCTGCTCGGCAAGGATCAGGCCCTTCAGGAAGCGGCCCTGAGCGTCGCGCGGCCTGGACGCGAGGTATCGGTCGACGCGCTCGAGCGCCTGAGCCCGATCGCCTTGTTTCAACAGGCGGCCGATGTCCTGAAGTTCATTCGTTTGAGCATACGACGAAGACGCAAATGCAAGGCTCAGAACAAGGGCGAGCAGCCGGAGGGCAACTGTCATTGTGTTAGACTTCCTAAGACGGCTGGACAATTGCTGATTTTAGCAAGAAGCCTTCAAAATCCACAATAATCAACCTTTTGCGGTATGCCGCCCACCCGTATGGGTCGGCCGTTCCGTTTTCTTACGTGCTGCGCATCTATAACACACTGACACGCGCCAAGCAGGATTTCATTCCGATCGCGCCGCCGTTCGTGAAAATGTACGTGTGCGGCGTGACCGTCTACGACTATTGCCACCTCGGACATGCACGATTCCTTCTGGTGTTCGACCTGGTGCAACGCTGGCTGCGCGCGAGCGGCTACAAACTGACCTATGTGCGCAATATTACCGACATTGACGACAAGATCATCAGGCGCGCGGTGGAGAACAGCGAGACGATCGGCGCACTCACGGAGCGGTTTATCCGCTACATGAACGAGGATGCGGCCGCGCTGGGCGTGCAGAAGCCCGATCTGGAGCCTCGCGCTACGCACTACGTTCCGCAGATGCTTTCGCTCATCGGTAGGCTCCAACAGCAGGGCCTCGCCTACATGGCGTCCGACGGCGACGTCAACTTTTCGGTGCGCGCGTTCGGCGGTTACGGAAAGCTCTCAGGCAAGTCGCTGGACGAATTGCGTGCCGGCGAGCGGGTCGAGGTGGCATCGAGCAAGCGCGATCCGCTCGACTTCGTGCTCTGGAAGCACGCGAAGGAGGGTGAACCCGCCTGGGATTCGCCGTGGGGCAAAGGCCGCCCGGGCTGGCATGTCGAGTGTTCGGCAATGTCGTGCGCGCTGCTGGGTGAGCATATCGACATCCACGGCGGCGGCCAGGATCTTCAGTTTCCGCACCACGAAAACGAGATTGCGCAGAGCGAGGGCGCGACCGGCTCGACGTTCGTCAACATTTGGATGCACAACGGGTTCGTTCGCGTCGATAACGAGAAGATGTCGAAGTCGCTGGGCAATTTCTCCACTATTCGCGACATTACGAAGCGCTTCGATCCCGAGGTGGTGCGTTTCTTCATCGTGCGCGCACACTATCGCAGTCCGCTCAACTATTCGGACCAGCACCTGGAAGACGCGCGCCAGAGCCTGGCACGGCTCTACACGTCAGTGAAAGGGATTCCGATCGAGACGAACGCGCCGGATTGGGAAGAGCCTCACGCGAAGCGTTTTCGCGAGGCGATGGATGACGATTTCAATACGCCGGAGGCGGTTGCCGCACTGTTCGATCTCGCGAACGAGGCGAATCGAAGTGGCTCGGCCGGTCTGCGGCGCCAGCTGCGCGCACTGGGAGGAATCCTCGGACTGCTCGAGCGCGACAGCGAAGAATTTCTCAAAGCCATGCCCGCGGGTGCCGCGGAGGGATCGATTTCAGAGGCCGAGATCGAGACGCTGATTGCTGCACGCAGGGACGCCCGGTCCGCGAAGAACTTTGCGCGCGCCGACGAGATCCGCGCGGAGCTGCTCGCCAAAGGGATCGTTCTGGAAGACAGCGCAAAGGGCACGACCTGGCGTCGCTCCTGAGCCCTCAGCGGCGGGCAAAGCGGAATTCTTCGTGCCAGTCAGGCCGCGAAGAATTCTTTCACCTTGTCCATCCAAGACTTGGCACGCGGATTGTGCCGCTCGCGGTCCTTCTGCGTGACGTTTTCGAATTCGCGCAGCAGTTCCTTCTGGCGCTCGGTGAGGTTGACCGGCGTTTCGAGGACGACGTGGCAAAGGAGGTCGCCGTGCGCGTGGCTGCGTACTCCCTTGATGCCCTTGCCGCGCAGGCGGAACACTTTGCCCGACTGGGTTTCAGCGGGCACCTTGATCTTGGCCGATCCGTCGAGCGTCGGGATTTCGATCTCGCTGCCCAACGCGGCTGTCGCGAAGCTTATCGGCATCTCGCAGTGCAGGTCGTCATGGTCGCGCTGGAACACCGGGTGGGCCCTGATCTGGATCTGCACGTAGAGATCCCCGGGCGGGCCGCTGTTGACCCCGTGTTCGCCTTCGCCCGCGAGCCGGATCCGGTCGCCATCGTCAACGCCGGCCGGGATTCTTACCGATAGCGTCTTCTGCCTCTTTACCCGGCCGGCGCCACTGCACGCGGGGCAGGGATCGGAAACGACCTTGCCTGCGCCATGACATTTCGGACAGGTCTGCTGGATCGAGAAGAATCCCTGCTGCAGGCGCACCTGGCCGTGGCCGCTACACGTCGGGCAGGTGACGGGCTGCGTACCCGGCTTGGCACCGCTGCCGCGACACGTCTCGCAGGCTTCATGCGTCGGAATGCGGATCTTGGTGTCGGTACCGTGCGCTGCCTGCTCCAGGGTGATTTCAAGGTTGTAGCGCAGGTCGGCGCCGCGGTAGACGGAAGAACGGCCGCCGCGCGCGTTTCCGAAGATGTCGCCGAATATATCGCCGAAGGCATCGGCGAAGTTCGCAAATCCTGCGCCGCTACCCATGCCCGCGGCGGAGGCGTCGACGCCCGCGTGGCCATGGCGATCGTAGACGGCCCGCTTGTGTTCGTCGGAGAGAACTTCGTATGCTTGCTTCGCCTCCTTGAATTTGTCTTCCGCGTTCTTGTCGTCCGGATTGCGGTCCGGATGATGCTTCATGGCGAGCTTGCGGTATGCCTTCTTGATGGTTTCGTCGTTGGCATCGCGGTTGACACCCAGCACGTCGTAGTAGTCTCGTTTCGCCATGACTCGATTTCTTCCGCTCTTGGCCTGCACAGCCGCAACGGCTGTTTCGCCTTTCGATTTCCCGCCGTTTGACCCCGCTGCTCATCTGCAACGTGCCGAAACGGCGAACCCCATTCAATTTCGACCATGCCCCCGGCGTCTGTTGACGCGCGGACGGCCCCGCAAACGCAACTCAGCCGGAACCCGCGGACGCCCTGCGGCATCCGCCTGATTCCGGCACCTCAGGGCGTCGCGCTGACCGCGACGCACGTGGCGCTATTTCTTGTCCTTGACTTCGGTGAACTCCGCATCGACGACGTTCGCGTCGTCTTCCTTCGACCCCTCTTTCGCACCGCTCTTTGCCGACTCCGCCTGCGCGGCCTGCGCCTCGGCGTACATCTTCTCACCGAGTTTTTGCGCCGCCTGCCCGAGCGCCTGCGCCTGGGCGTCGATCTTTTCCTTGTCGTCGGACTTGAGCGCTTCCTCGGCGTTCTTGATCGCCGTCTCGAGGGCGCTCTTCTCGTCCGCGCTGAGTTTGTCGCCGTGCTCGTGGAGCGACTTTCTCACTGAATGAATCAGCGCATCACACTGATTACGGGAGGTAACGAGTTCGTGCGCCTTGCGGTCCTCTTCGGCGTGCGCCTCCGCATCCTTCACCATGCGCTGGATTTCGGCTTCAGTGAGGCCGCCCGAGGCCTGGATCTTGATCTTGTTTTCCTTGCCGGTCGCCTTGTCCTTGGCCGACACGTGCAGGATGCCATTGGCGTCGATGTCGAACGTGACCTCGATCTGCGGCATGCCGCGCGGCGCGGGCGGTATATCGGTCAGGTTGAACTGACCGAGACTCTTGTTGCCGGCCGCCATTTCGCGCTCGCCTTGCAGCACGTGGATGGTAACCGCCGACTGATTGTCGTCGGCAGTGGAGAAGACCTGCGAGGCCTTGGTCGGGATCGTCGTGTTTTTTTGAATCAGCTTGGTCATCACGCCGCCGAGCGTCTCGATGCCGAGCGACAGCGGTGTCACGTCCAGAAGCAGCACGTCCTTGACGTCGCCCTTGAGCACACCGCCCTGGATGGCAGCGCCCACGGCGACGGCTTCATCCGGGTTGACATCGCGCCGCGGCTCCTTGCCGAAAAAGTCCTTCACCGTGTCCTGGACCTTGGGCATGCGCGTCATTCCGCCCACCAGGATCACGTCTTCGATGTCCGAAACCTTGCATCCGGCATCCTTGAGCGCGATGCGGCAGGGCTCGACGGTCTTTTCGATCAGCGCCTCGACCAGGCTCTCGAACTTGGCACGCGTCACCTTGATCGCCAGATGCTTCGGTCCCGAGGCGTCGGCAGTGACGTACGGAAGGTTGATTTCCGTCTGTTGGCTCGACGACAACTCGACCTTTGCCTTTTCCGCTGCGTCCTTGAGCCGCTGCAGCGCCAGCACGTCTTTGCGCAGGTCGATGCCCTGTTCCTTCTTGAATTCGTCGCAGAGGTAGTCGATCAGGCGCTGGTCGAAGTCTTCGCCGCCGAGAAACGTGTCGCCATTGGTGGAAAGCACCTCGAACTGGTGTTCGCCTTCGACGACGGCGATTTCGATGATGGAAATGTCGAAGGTGCCGCCGCCCAGATCGTAGACGGCGATCTTGCGGTCGCCTTCCTTCTTGTCCAGCCCGAACGCGAGCGCGGCCGCGGTTGGTTCGTTGATGATGCGCTTGACCTCGAGACCGGCTATGCGCCCTGCATCCTTGGTCGCCTGACGCTGCGAATCGTTGAAATATGCCGGAACCGTGATTACGGCCTCGGTCACTTCCTCGCCGAGATAATCCTCGGCCGTCTTCTTCATCTTGCGCAGCACGTGGGCGGAGACTTCCTGAGGCGCGATTTTCTTGCCGCGAACTTCGACCCATGCGTCGTTGTTATCCGCCTTGATGATCCTGAAAGGCATCAGGTCGATGTCTTTATGCACTTCCTTTTCGTCGAAGCGACGGCCGATGAGGCGTTTGACCGCAAAAAGCGTGTTCCTCGGATTCGTCACGGCCTGCCGCTTCCCGGACGCGCCGACGATGACCTCGCCGTCTTCCATGTAGGCGACGATCGAGGGCGTCGTGCGCGAGCCCTCCGAGTTCTCGATCACCTTGGGCTTGCCGCTCTCCATGATGGCTACGCAGGAGTTGGTCGTGCCGAGGTCAATTCCGATGATCTTTCCCATGGTCTTTCCTTCTGCTTCGATTAGCGAATGACTCTATGCCGGATATGGGGCCGATGCGGCCGATGTCAAGCGGCGAACCGCTCTGGCGCCGCGGCCGCTCAAGCGTCCTTGTTCTGGGCGACGGTGACCAGGGCCGGGCGGATTACCCGGTCGTGCAGCAGGTATCCCTTTTGAAGCACGTTGATCACGGTATTGGGCTCCTTGTCCGAGGGCAGCATGCTGATCGCCTGATGGCGGTGCGGGTCGAACTTTTCCCCGGCTGGGTTCAGTTCTCTCAGGTTCGCCTTGTCGAATACCGCCGAAAGCTGTTTCAAGGTCAGTTCGACACCGCTCTTCAGCGCGTCGAGGGTGGCATTTTCCGCGGCCAGCGCGGCTTCCAGGCTGTCCTTCACCGGAAGCAGGTCCGAGGCAAAGGTTTCGGTGGCGTATTTGTGGGCGTTGGCGATGTCCACCTGGGCGCGCTTGCGGACATTGTCGGCCTCGGCCTTGGCCCGGAGCCAGGCATCGTGGCTTTCCTGCGCCTTGAGTTCCGCCTGGCGCAGCAGGGTTTCCGTGTCCGGAGCGGATTCGGTGCTCTCCGCACTCTGCTCGGAGGCTGCGTCCTGAGGTGATTCCGGCTCCGGCTGCAGCTCTTCGCGCACATCGTTCTCGTGATTGTTTGTGTTGTTGCTTTGGGCAACGTGGCGTTGCTGTTCCTCTGACATCGTCTCTAGGCTCCGTAACTCAGTGGCCGACTCGCCGACGGACAGGCTTCAGCCTTCGTTGGTTGGGGTGATCGGGACTTTTTCAAGCCGAAATCAACGGTCCGGGCCTATTTTCGTGTCCGTCCCGGGGCGGGCCTCTACGCGGCTCCGCTGCATTGGCGCGGGCGTGCTTGCCTATTTGGGAAGGCCGCAACGGTCTCACGATCCGGAGTCTGCCGACCCGGGTGGCAAATTTATTGTAACAATCAGTGTCTTAGGCGCGCAATCTCCGCCCGGGGGCGTGCCAGGCCACGCGCGAGCGAATTGTCTCCGGACCCGCGGTCAGGAGGGTGCGCCCATCGCGCGGGCGCGCAGGCGGCTGAGTTCGCGATCGACCTTCGCCTTCGCAGCATCCCAGCTTGCGCTTACCCAGCCGGCGAGGTGTTCAAGCGCAATGTCGGCAAGCGCATGGATCCAGTCGTCGCGCTCGTTAAGGCACGGGATCAAATGGAATTCCTTGCCTCCCGACGCCAGGAACGCCTGCTTGCATTCGACACCGATTTCCTCAAGCGTCTCAAGGCAATCGGCGACGAATCCGGGGCACAGGACATCCACGCGGTGCACGCCCGCGCGAGCGTACTCGCGCAGCGTCGGGAGTGTGTAGGGCTTGAGCCATTCAGCGCGCCCGAAGCGGGATTGGAAGCTGAGCCGCCAGTGGTTCTCGGGCAGTTGCAGGGCTTCGGCGAGAAGCCGGGCAGTCTTTTGGCATTCGCAATGATAGGGATCGCCGCGTGTCAGTGAGAATTGCGGCAACCCGTGAAAACTAAGCAGCAGCTTGTCCGGTCGCCCGTTTGCGGCCCAATGTTCGCGCACTTGGGCGGCCAGCGCGGCGATGTAGGCCGGATGATCGTGGAAATGCCGCACCATACGGATCTCAGGTACGTTTCGGACGCGATGGATAAATTTCGCCACCTCGTCGAACGCGGTGGCCGTGGTGGTTGCCGCGTATTGCGGATACAGCGGAAGAATCAGGATCCGGTCGCAACCTGCAGCCTTGAGCCGTCCAAGCGAGTCGCCGATCGACGGCTCACCGTAGCGCATCGCAAACTCGACCACCAGCGGCGAGCGAACGCGCTCGCCGAGAAAGCCGGCGAGCAGGCGTGCCTGGCGCACCGTGTGCAGCATCAGCGGCGAGCCCTGTTCGGTCCAGATGCGCGCGTACTTCTGTGCCGAGCGTCCCGGCCTCGTATTCAAAATGATGCCGTGCAGGATCGGCAGCCATGCAATACGGGGAATTTCGACGACACGCGGGTCGCTGAGAAATTGCTTCAGGTACCGACGCACAGCCGGGGTGGTCGGGGCCTCCGGCGTACCCAGGTTGACCAAAAGCACTGCGGTATGAACCGGCGAACCGTGGTTGAACCGGGGCTCCGGCGCGAACTTGGGCATGGTGCCGAGGCGCCTAATGCTGCGAAAGCGCGCTGGACAGGAGCTTCGCGGTAATGTCGACGATCGGGATAACGCGTTCGTAGGCCATACGCGTGGGGCCAATCACGCCCACTGTGCCCACGATCTGGCCGTCGACCTCGTAGGGCGCCGTAACGACGCTGCATTCGTCAAGCTGCAGGATTCCCGATTCCCCACCTATGAAGATCTGCACGCCATGGGCGCGCGTGCTCAGTTCCAGAATCTGCATCAGCACTGCCTTCTTCTCGAACAGGTCGAATAGATTGCGCAGTTTGGACATGTTGGAGGAGAGATCCTCGGAGTCCAGCAGATTTCTTTCACCGCTGATGACGTAGCTCTCGGCGCTTTCCGACAGCGCTTTGTCGCTGGCGTCCAGCGCCGCGGTCATCAGCCCCATCATGTCTGAGCGCAGCTGTTTCAGTTCGTCCCGGACCCGCCGGCGGATATCGTCGAACGCGACGCCCGCGTAGTTCTTGTTGAGGAAATTGGCGGCCGTGCTCAGGTCCGACGGGGTAAAGGAATTTTCCGTAAAAAGGATGCGGTTCTGAACGTCGCCCTGCGGGGTCACCAGGATGAGCAGGACACGCTTTTCCGACAAGGCAAGGAACTCGATGTGCCGGAACGTGACGCTCTGGCGCTGCGCGACCACCACGCCGGCGAAATGCGTCAGCTCCGAAAGCAGCTGTGAGGCCGAACTGGTCAGCGTTTGCGGATGCTCCGGATGCAGGTTGCCCTCGAGCTGGCTGATTTCGACGCGACCCAGCGGTTTGATCTTGAGCAGCGTATCGACGAAAAAGCGATAGCCGCGCGGCGTCGGTACGCGACCGGCCGAGGTGTGGGGGCTGGCGATAAAGCCGAGTTCTTCGAGGTCCGCCATGATGTTGCGAACCGTGGCCGGCGAAAGATCGAGCCCGGAATAGCGCGACAGGGCCCGCGAGCCCACAGGTTCGCCTTCGGTAACGTAGCGCTCCACGAGCGTCTTGAGAAGAATCTGGGAACGGCGGTCGAGCATCGTGCATTCTACCGAATTGGCGCTCACGGATAATAAATACCGGCGCCAGTGCGAAATAGTACAGGTATCGGGTGAGGCCCGGGGAACCCTGTCGTGCGTCGGTGCGCAAGCGGAATGCGTGGCCTTTTTGTCAGTTCAGCACCTTTCTGATCTAATGGCACCTATGTCTGAACAAAACTCCGGTTCATCGGTAAAGCCGGCACCCCCGGCAAACGTCGCTCCCGCCTTCAGGTCGGTCGCCCTGATCGGACTCTACAACGCAGACCAGAGCGCGAGGACACTGGCGCGACTCGGGGAGTTTCTGATCAGGCAGGGGTGTGCGTTGATGATCGAGACCGCAACCGCCGCCAATTGCGGGCTGACCCCGTTTCCGGTTGCCGATTACGAGCAGATAGGCGCGAAGGCGGACCTGGCGGTTGTGCTGGGTGGCGATGGCAGTATGCTCTCGGCGGCGCGCCGCCTGGTTGCGCACCGCGTGCCGCTGGTCGGGATAAACCAGGGTCGACTTGGTTTTATGACGGACATCGCGATCGGCAACATGATCGAAACCATGGGTCAGTTGCTCGCGGGCCGGTTTTCGCTTGAAGACCGGACCATGCTGGAGGCCGAAGTCACGCGTGCCGGCGAGCACCTGGTGTCCACATGCGGACTCAACGATGTGGTCGTGAACAAGGGAGCGATCGGGCGGCTGATCGAATTTCTCGTCCACATCGACGGTGAGTTCGTCTACGACCTGCGCTCGGACGGATTGATCGTCGCCACACCAACTGGCTCCACAGCCTATTCGCTGTCATCGAACGGTCCCATCCTGCAACCCAATGTGCCGGGCTTCGCGCTGGTGCCGATCTGCCCGCATACGCTGTCGAACCGACCGATCACCGTGAGCGACAAATCGCGCATCGAGATCACGCTCAAGCGGGCCGTGGACGCGCGATTGCATTTCGACGGCAGGCCTGAATGCGATCTGCAGGAAGGCGACCGCGTCACGATACGGCGCGCCGAGCACGCCATCACGTTCGTGCATCCACCGGGTTACAGCTACTACGCAATGCTGCGCGAGAAGCTGCATTGGAGCGAGATGCATTAATCGCCCATGGCTCGGGATCGCTAGGGTTGCACGTTCTCGGATGGTGGCAGCATCGAAACTGCGGCCGAAGGTGACGTGATGGGCGGCGACTCGAGATGAAGCACTCGCTTCCGCAAATGCCGGATTGACCCGGCGCGCAAGGCATCATGCTCGTTCACCTTTCGGTTCGCGACTTTGCAATTGTCGATACGCTGGAGCTCGCACACGGTCCGGGTTTCACGGTGCTCACCGGCGAGACCGGGGCCGGCAAGTCGATCCTGATCGATGCGCTGGCGCTCGCGCTCGGCGAGCGCGCGGACGCAGATCAGATTCGCCAGGGGTGCGACCGGGCCGATGTCACCGCCGAGTTCGCGATCGATGCCCTGGCGGACGTACAGCGCTGGATCAGCGACCAGGCGCTCGAAGGCGACCCCGGGATTTTGCTTCTGCGTCGCGTGGTCGAGCGCAATGGCCGCTCACGCGCATTCATCAACGGGCATCCCGCGACGCTCGCCCAGCTGCGCGAAATCGGCGACCAACTGGTTGACATCCACGGCCAGCACGCACACCAGTCGCTGCTGCGTCAGACGATGCAGCGCCAGGTGCTCGATGCACACGCCGGGCTTTCGGAATTGGCGCGCGAGGTGTCCGAGGGTTACCGCAAGTGGCAGCAGCTTGCGAAGTCGCGTCAGGAGCACCAGTCCCACGCGGCTGTTCGCGACCGCGAACGCGAGCAGCTCTCCTGGCAGGTGGACGAGTTGTCCAAGCTGGCGCTGCTTCCGGGTGAGTGGGAAAGCGTCCAGGTCGAGCAAAGCCGGCTGGCGCACGCTGCGAGCTTGATCGAGGGCGTGCAGGCCGCGCTCGATGCGTTGTCCGAGTCCGATTCCGCGATGCTGGGCAGCCTGTCCGGGGTGCTGGCGCGGCTGAGGCCGCTGGTCGCCTATGACGAGTCATTGGCAGAGGCGCTCGCACTGCTCGAGTCTTCGCAGGCGCAGGCGCGGGAAGCCGTGTATGCGCTTCGTCACTATTCCGGGCGCATCGAACTCGATCCCCAGCGCCTGCGCGGGATCGAGCAGCGGCTGGAAGGCATTCACGCTATCGCGCGCAAGTACCGCGTCAAACCCGAAGGCTTGCCCGACCTGCTCGATGATCTGCGCGCACGCTTGCAGCAACTCGAGATCGCATCGGATATTGAAGCGCTGAGCGAGATGGAGCAGGCGGCCTCGGCGCGCTACCGTGAATGTGCCGGCATGCTGAGCGTGGGGCGGAAGAAAGCTGCCGCGAAGCTGTCCAGGGAGGTTACCGCGGCCATGAGAGAACTCGCGATGACGGGCGGACGCTTCCAGGTCGCGTTGCGCGAATTGCGTGAAGGCGGCGCGTCGGGCGGCGAAGAGGTCGAGTTCTTGGTCGCCGCCAATGCGGGTGCCGAACCCAGGCCGTTGGCGAAGGTGGCCTCCGGTGGCGAGCTCTCGCGCATCAGTCTTGCCATTCAGGTCATCACCAGCCGCGCGGCCGCCGTGCCCACGCTCATTTTCGATGAGGTCGATGCCGGAATCGGCGGGGCCGTCGCCGAAGTGGTGGGAAAGAAGCTGCGCGCGCTCGGGGCAGCACGGCAGGTCCTGTGCGTAACGCACCTGCCGCAGGTGGCGGCCCAGGCGGTGCAGCAGTGGTCGGTCGAAAAGGCGCTCGACGGCCAAGGTGCGAAATGTCGCGTGCGGTTACTCGACCCGGGCGCGCGCATCGAGGAGATCGCGCGTATGCTGGGCGGGGTCGAAGTGACCGCGACGACTCGCAAGCATGCGGCGGAAATGCTCGGGGCAGGCTAACGCCCTGATTTTTGGTAAAGTGGTATTTTTGATACTTACGGGGGACGTCAATGCGCGCTATAAGAAGAAGGCAGGCGGGTGATGCGCAACTGATAGGACTGATAGTCGTTGCCGTCCTGCTCGCGGCCGGGTACGTGGCGCTCGACTTCTACGGTGAGGGCGAGAAGTATATGACCATGACCGAGGCACGCGGCCTGCAGATAATCCAGGGCCTGACAAAACACAAACTGGCGTCCAACGCGTACCCCGATTCGATGACCAAGCTGGCGCCGAAGTTTATCCCCGCCTTGCCCACGTGTCCGGCGGGCGAGCCGTTTTCGTACGCGCGCAGCGGGGCCGAATTCACGCTCGGTTGCGACAAGGTGATCTTCAAGCTCAATCCCTACCGGTACGATTCGCGCACCAAAGCGTGGAGCGGCTAGGCGAGCGACGACCGCGGTGGCCATTTTATCGAGCCGAGCGAACGTGGGGTCCGAATTTGTGCCGCGCGGACGGTTGCGGTAGAATCGGCCGCCTTACAGGCGCGTAGCTCAGCTGGTTAGAGCATCACCTTGACATGGTGGGGGTCGTTGGTTCGAGTCCAATCGCGCCTACCAGATTAGGCCCCGAGGCCAGCGGACAAGGGACGCCGTTCCCTGGGTTCACTGGCTTTTTTTTTCGACTCATGCCCGTAATTCGATTACCTGACGGCTCTGAAAAGACCTTCGACGCGCCTGTGACCGTTGCCGAGGTGGCCGCGTCCATCGGGGCGGGACTGGGGCGCGCGGCGCTTGCGGGCAAGGTCGATGGCAAGCTGGTCGATATCGCCTGCCCGATCGAGGGCGACGCCAGTCTGGCGGTAATCACCGAGCGCGACCCTGAAGGCATCGACATCCTGCGCCATTCGACGGCGCACCTGCTCGCCCATGCGGTCAAAGAACTGTTCCCTGAGGCGCAGGTGACCATCGGTCCTGTCATCGAGAACGGCTTCTACTATGACTTCGCCTTCAAGCGGCCATTCACGCCAGAGGACCTCGCTGCGATCGAAAAGCGCATGCAGGAGATCGCCAAACGTGATCATCGGGTCGAGCGCAAGGTGATGCCGCGAGACGAGGCGGTGGCCTTTTTCAAGGGCATAGGCGAACACTACAAGGCCGAAATCATCGCGGGCATCCCTCCGGGTGAGGAGGTATCGCTGTACTCGCAGGGCGATTTCACGGACCTGTGCCGCGGTCCCCACGTGCCCTCCACAGGCCGGCTGAAAGTCTTCAAGCTGATGCGCGTCGCGGGCGCGTATTGGCGCGGTGATTCGAAGAACGAAATGCTGCAGCGGATTTACGGCACCGCGTGGGCGAAGAAGGAGGAGCAGGAGGCATACCTGCGCATGCTCGACGAGGCCGAAAAGCGCGATCACCGCCGTTTGGGAACGCAGCTGGACCTTTTCCACGTGCAGGAGGAGGCCCCGGGTATGGTGTTCTGGCACCCGAAAGGCTGGACCCTGTGGCAGTGCATAGAGCAGTATATGCGCAGGGTGTACCGCGACCACGGCTACCAGGAGGTGCGCTGTCCGCAGATTCTCGATCGCAGCCTGTGGGAGAAATCCGGCCACTGGGACAACTACAAGGAGAACATGTTCACCACGTCCTCGGAGAACCGCGACTACGCGATCAAGCCGATGAATTGCCCGGGGCACGTGCAGATATTCAACAAGGGGCTGCGCAGCTATCGAGATCTGCCGCTGCGCCTGGGAGAGTTCGGCTCGTGCCACCGGAACGAACCCTCGGGCGCCTTGCACGGCATCATGCGCATCCGGAGTTTTACGCAGGATGACGGCCACATTTTCTGCACCGAGGCTCAGATCCAGCCGGAAGTTGCCGATTTCATCGACCTGTTGCAGCGGGTCTATCGCGATTTCGGGTTCAGCGACATCATCTACAAGCTTTCAACGCGCCCGCCCAAGCGGGTCGGATCCGATCAAACCTGGGAGGTCGCCGAAAAGGCGCTCGCCGATGCGCTGACCGGCAAGGATCTGCCCTGGGAGGAATTGAAGGGCGAGGGCGCATTTTACGGACCCAAGGTCGAATTTTCGCTGAAGGATTCGATAGGACGCGTCTGGCAGTGCGGAACCATCCAGGTCGATTTCTCGATGCCGGGGCGCCTGGGCGCGGAATACGTCGCCGAAGACAATGCGCGCAGGGTGCCGGTGATGTTGCACCGGGCCATCCTGGGCTCAATGGAGCGCTTTATCGGCATCCTGGTCGAGCATTACTCGGGCGCGATGCCAGCGTGGCTGGCGCCGGTCCAGGCGGTGGTACTCAATATCTCCGAAGGTCAGGCCGAGTATTCGACGCATGTCACCCAAATACTGCGTCAAGCCGGAATTCGCGCCGAATCCGACTTGAGGAATGAGAAAATAACCTATAAAATTCGCGAACATAGCATGCATAAACTGCCTTATCAGCTGGTTGTGGGCGAAAGGGAAAGGGCGGCTGAGAAGGTGGCCGTACGCGCGCGCGGTGGCGCGGACTTGGGACAAATGTCCGTCGCGGAATTCATCGCGCGTCTCCAATCCGAGACACGCGCGCGGGAAGGCGCGGCGGCCTGATTATTGACTTTTGCGAGGACATTCAACATCGCCACGGAAAGACAGCAACGCATCAACACGGAGATCAACGCACCAGAAGTGCGGCTGATCGGTCAAGAAGGCGAGCAGATCGGCATCGTTCCCGTGCGTGAGGCACAGAGGATGGCCGAGGAAGCCGAGGTGGACCTGGTGGAAATTGCACCACTTGCCAAACCTCCGGTGTGCAAGCTCATGGACTTCGGAAAGTTCAAGTATCGCGAAGCCAAGAAGCTGCACGAAACCAAGCTCAAGCAAAAGCAGATTCAGGTCAAGGAAGTGAAGTTCAGGCCCGGCACGGATGAGGGCGACTACAAGATCAAGCTGCGCAACTTGACCAAGTTTCTGGAAGAAGGCGACAAGGCCAAAGTGACATTGCGCTACCGTGGCCGCGAAATGGCGCATCAGGAATTCGGCGTGCGGCTGATTCAGCGGGTGAAGAGTGATTTGGAGGCCATTGCCGTTGTTGAACAGTGGCCGAAAATGGAAGGGCGCCAACTGATCATGGTGCTGGCGCCGAAGAAAGCTGTGGTGCAGGGGGGCAAGTCGGCACCCAAGTCCGCCAAGGCGGGGGCGGCAAAGGCGACCGGCGGGCGCAAGGAAGCGACGGCGGCGCTGAAGACGGCGGAAGCGCCAAAGGAAACTTCGGATCCGATGGCATCATGACGACCCGAGACGGTCGTAGTTTGATTGGGGACGAGATCGTCCAACAGTGATCGGGTAGAATCGGCGGCGGTTCAGGTGCCGCCGGCGAACGTAGGTAGCAGTGAACCGTCCGGTCTTCCGGAGGTGTTGTTAAAACAAGTCGTGCCGTGGTTATGAAGCGTTCCGTCCGGAGCCACCCGGTGTCGGCATTAGATTGGAGGCTTATATGCCCAAGATGAAGACCAAGAGCAGCGCCAAGAAACGCTTTCGTGTGCAGGGTGGCGGCGGCATCAAACGCGCCAAGGCGTACCTGCGGCACATCCTCACGAAAAAACCAGCCGGCCGCAAGCGCGGCCTGCGTGGCACAACGCAGGTTGACGCGAGCAATGTGCCCGCGGTGAAGTCGATGATGCCTTACGCTTAACAGTCAGGCGGCCACCCACAATACCGAATGCCAGACGGCGCGCCGCCCGTTTTCGGAGGCGCGCCGCAACACGAAGGAGCACCATCATGCCAAGAGTAAAACGTGGCGTCACGGCGCATGCGCGTCACAGGAAGGTCATCAAGCAGGCGAAGGGTTTCCGTGGTCGCCGCGGCAATGTATACCGCGTCGCCAAGGAAGCGGTGATGAAGGCGGGACAGTATGCCTACCGTGACCGCCGTCAGAAGAAACGCCAGTTCCGTTCGCTGTGGATCATCCGCATCAACGCGGCGGCGCGCGATGCCGGATTGTCGTACAGCGCTTTCATGGCCGGTCTGAAGAAGGCCGCGATCGATATCGACCGCAAGGTGCTTGCGCATCTGGCCGTAGCGGACAAGGCGGCCTTCGCGAAGATCGCCGACCAGGTCAAGGCGACCATCGCAGCGTGATCGAGGCCATCCCGGCGGTTTCGCGATGGCCATTGAATCGGCACGGCACGAGGGGGTACGTCCCCTCGTTTTCTTGAGACTCCCCAAACTTCCCGCCGCAGCGGGAGGATCGCCATGAACGACCTCGAGAAGATCGTCAGCGAAGCAATAGACCAGTTTGCTTCCACCCGGGAGTCTGCCGAGCTGGAGCGCGTCAAGGCGAGCTACCTCGGCAAAGCAGGCCGCCTTACCGAAATGCTCAAGGGTCTGGGTAAGCTCGCGCCGGAAGCCCGTCGCGAGTCCGGGGCCCTGATCAACGCGGCCAAGGAACGAATCGAGGCGGCGCTTACCGCTCGGCGCGCGGCGATTGCGCTGGCGGCGCTCGAAGCGCGGCTGGCCGAGGAATCTCTGGACGTCACGCTTCCCGGCCGTGGTCGCGGCCGTGGCGGAATCCATCCGGTGATTCGCACCTGGCAGCGCGTCGAAGCGATTTTCCGTTCCATCGGTTTCGATGTGGCCGACGGCCCGGAGATCGAAAGCGACTGGTACAACTTCACTGCGCTCAACAATCCGGAAAACCATCCCGCGCGCTCGATGCAGGACACTTTTTATATCGAGGACAAGGACTCCTCGGGCCTGCAACTGCTGCTGCGCACGCATACGAGTCCGATGCAGGTGCGCTACGCGCGCCAGCACCGCGCGCCCGTGAAGGTCATCGCGCCCGGAAGGACGTACCGTGTGGACAGCGACGCAACGCACTCGCCGATGTTCCACCAGGTTGAAGGGCTGTGGATCGACGAACACATCAGTTTCGCCGACTTGAAGGGCGTATACACGGACTTCCTGAGACGGTTTTTCGAGACTGACGACTTGCAGGTTCGCTTCCGACCTTCGTTCTTTCCGTTTACGGAACCGTCCGCCGAGATCGACATGATGTTCGCCGATGGACCGAACAAGGGAAAATGGCTGGAGATTTCCGGCAGCGGCCAGGTTCACCCGACCGTGGTGCGCAACTTCGGGCTCGAACCGGAGCGCTATATCGGATTCGCTTTCGGCTCCGGACTGGAACGGCTCACGATGCTGCGCTACGGGATCAACGATCTGCGCTTGTTCTTTGACGGCGACCTGCGCTTCCTGCGGCAGTTCGCGTAGGCGTTGACGGCATGCAATTTTCCGAACGCTGGCTCAGAACCCTCGTCGATCCGTCGCTCCCGTCGGATGATCTTTGTCATCTGCTGACCATGTCCGGGCTGGAGGTCGAGACCTGCGTTGCAGTTGCGCCGCCGTTTTCCAAGGTGGTGGTGGCTCAGGTGATCAAAGTTGCCAGGCATCCCAATGCCGACCGGCTCACGCTCTGCAGCGTCGATACCGGAGACGGTGCGCCGATCGGTGTCGTCTGCGGCGCGCCGAACGTCGTCGCGGGCATGAAGGTGCCGTGCGCGCTGATCGGCGCCAAGCTTCCGGGCGAATCCGCAGGCCAGGTTCTGGAGATCAAGCCGGTCGCCGTGCGGGGCGTGCAGAGCTTTGGCATGTTGTGCTCGGAAAGGGAACTGGGAATTTCCGACGACCACAGCGGGCTGCTGGTATTGCCGGCGGACGCGCAGGCGGGCACCGATGTGCGCAACTACTGCGCGCTCGATGACAACCTGATCACGGTCAAGCTCACGCCCAACCGCGCCGATTGCCTGTCGGTGTTGGGCGTGGCACGGGAAGTCTCCGCGCTGACCCGCGCCCCGCTGACAGCGCCCGACATTCCCGCGGTGGCGCATACGATCGACGACACCTTGCCGGTGAGCATCACTGATCCGGAGGGTTGCGGCCGCTTCACCGGACGCGTCATCCGCGACGTCGACGCCCGCGCGCCCACCCCCGAGTGGATCAAGCGGCGCCTGGAACGCTCGGGCCAGCGTTCGATATCGGCTCTCGTCGATGTCACCAACTACGTGATGCTGGAACTGGGCCGGCCGCTGCACGTCTACGATTTGGACAAGCTTCGCGGCGGTATCGACGTTCGCTTTGGCCGCAAGGGCGAGTCGGTGAAGCTGCTCAACGAGCAGACGGTCGAAGTGGACGAGACGGTGCTGTGCATCACCGACGACTCGGGCCCCATCGGGCTTGCCGGCATCATGGGCGGCGACAGCACCAAGGCCGATCTCGATTCGCGGCACGTGTTTCTCGAGTCCGCGTTCTTTTTCCCGCAGGCGATCGCGGGCCGCGCGCGGCGATACAATTTTTCCAGCGACGCGGCGCACCGCTTCGAGCGCGGCGTCGATTTCGACAACAACGTCGCGGGCGTGGAGCGCGCAACACGCCTGATACTGGATATCTGCGGCGGGCAGGCCGGCCCTGTCGAGGACCTGGTCGCGCGCCTGCCTGCCCGCAAACCGGTGATGATGCGCGTGAACCGGGCGCACAAGGTGATCGGCGTGCCCGTGCCCGCCGACGAGATCGCCGACATTTTTCATCGGCTCGGACTCGGGGCAGCGCGGGAAGGGACCGCCGCGAACGAGCTGTTCGTCGTCACGCCGCCTTCGTTCCGGTTCGACATCGAAATCGAAGAAGACCTGATCGAGGAAGTCGCTCGCGTGCACGGCTTCGAGCGCATCCCGGCGCATCCGCCCACCGCGCCGGCAATAATGCGCGCCGAGCCGGAGCGCTACCGGACGCTGCACAGCGTACGCCAGCAGCTCGCCGCCAGCGACTACAACGAGGTGATCAACTTCAGCTTCGTTGACGAAGCGTGGGAGGCCGATTTCGCGGGTAATGCAGAGCCGATCCGATTGCTCAACCCGATCGCAAGCCAGCTCGCCGTGATGCGCAGCTCGCTGATAGGCAGCCTGGTGGCGAACGTCCGGCACAACCTGAATCGCAAGGTTTCCCGCGTTCGCGTGTTCGAGGTCGGCCGCGCTTACCTGCGCGATGCGTCAGTGAAAGACGGTGACCGCGACGTGGCGGGCGTGCGCCAGCCTACGCGCATCGCGGCGATCGCCTACGGGCCGGTGCTAGACGAGCAGTGGGGCGTGCGCGAGCGTAACGTGGATTTTTTCGACGTCAAGGGGGACGTCGAAGCGCTGCTTGCCACGCAGCACGTTCGATTCACGCCGGAAGTGCATCCGGCGCTGCACCCGGGCCGGGCCGCGCGCGTGATGCTCGACGGCAGGCCGATCGGCTGGGTAGGGGAACTGCATCCGCGCTGGCAGCAGAAATACGAGCTTCCGCTGGTACCGGTGCTGTTCGAATTGGATGCAGAACCGTTGCTGCGCCTGGAATTGCCGCGCTACCGGGAGATCTCGCGCTTTCCGCCGGTGATTCGGGATCTGGCCGTGCTGGTGCCGGACGGTGTCGCGGCGCAGACGCTGCTGGACGAGCTGGAAAGCGCGCGGCCGGCCGCGGTGCGGGACATCCGCCTGTTCGATGTCTATCGCGGTACGGGCATTGAAGGAGGACTAAAAAGCCTTGCATTTCGGGTAGTTATGCAAGATACTGCGAAAACTTTGACCGACGGGGAAGCCGACGCCGCGATGGCGGAGCTGACCCGGGTGCTCGCGGCGAAATTCGGCGCGAAATTGCGTGCCTAGGGGGGCGGAAAATGACACTCACCAAAGCTGAGCTCGCCGACATGTTGTTCGAAAAGGTAGGGCTCAACAAGCGTGAAGCCAAGGACATGGTGGAGACGTTCTTCGAGGAGATTCGCCTGGCGCTGGAAATCGGCGAATCGGTAAAACTCTCGGGTTTCGGCAATTTCCAGCTTCGCGACAAGCCGCAGCGCCCGGGCCGCAACCCCAAGACCGGAGAGGAAATTCCCATTACGGCGCGCCGCGTGGTGACCTTTCACGCGAGCCAGAAGCTGAAGGCGCTGGTCGAACAGATCCATGGAAAGCAAGGGCAGTAGCAGCCTGCCGCCCATTCCGGCCAAGCGCTACTTCACCATCGGCGAAGTGAGCGAGTTGTGCGGCGTGAAGCCGCACGTCCTGCGCTACTGGGAGCAGGAATTCACACAGCTTAAACCCGTGAAGCGCCGCGGAAACCGGCGCTACTACCAGCATCACGAAGTGCTGCTGATCAGGCGCATCCGCGACCTGCTCTACGAGCAGGGTTTCACCATCAGCGGCGCGCGCAATCGGCTCGACGACAGTGGTGGCGCCGCTTCGAACAGGACGGGCAAGGAGGCGCAGCAGGAATCATCGACCGACCTCGCTGCCCTGCGGCGGGAAATCAAGAGCGTCATCGAACTGTTGCGCGCCTGAGCTTCGCCGGTGCGGTTTGCCGGGGGCGGTGTGACGTTCTGATATAATCCGCGCTCTCGGGGCGTAGCGCAGCCTGGTAGCGTACCTGCATGGGGTGCAGGTGGTCGCTGGTTCGAATCCAGTCGCCCCGACCAGTCACTTCAAAGGGTTCCAGCGATGGAGCCCTTTGTCATTTCTGACACTGTAGCCGTAATGTAGCCATTTCGCCGGCATTCACCAGCCGAAGCCCCGATACACGATCCACATAGCTCGCCAGATGATCCATGGAGAGATGCGCGTATCGCCGCACCATCACCACCGATTGCCAACTGCCAGGCTCCTGCAGTACGTGCAACGGCGTTCCCGCCTGCACATGCCAGCTCGCCCAGATGTGCCGCAGGTCATGCCACCGAAAATCGGCAATCCCCGCCCGCGCCAGGGCGCAGCCACATTTTGGCTACAGTGAACAAACAGGACTGAAACGATAACCGTACGGAATTTTCGCTACAAATCCAGCCAAGTCCTTAGCGCCCCTTCCAGTCGCGATAGCTCCCGCGCGTCCAATTTGCCAACTGCAGGCGATTTGAGGGCCGACCGTGGCACGGTGACCACCTTATCGGCCATGATCCACGAATCGCGATCCAAGCCGCTCCGGCGGCCCGTGGTGATCGCGACACGTACGTAATGCGCGCCGAGATCAACGCTGGTGATCGGGCAAACCGTGACGCTTTCCAGAAGGTCGAGGGTCTCAGTCGCTTGTACTACTACGACCGGACGCGGCTTAGTGGTGTAAGGCCCCTTGACCGCGACATAGACAATATCGCCGCGTCGGAGGCTCATTCCGGCAAGTGGATGAGTTGCTGCCAGCCAGTGTCACGGCGATCCGCTGCCGCGATCAGCTTACATTGGCGGCGTAACTCAGTAACGAAAGCCTTCGTGTGCCGAGCCTTCTTCGTGCGCGGCGGCTTGCGTGCGGGTGCTAATCGACGACGGGCATCAGGTGCGTTCATGGTGCCTTCAAATGCGATGTGACGTTGAAAATATTGTACATCGAAGGCCTAGCTCCAGTACTTCACCACCGCTTCCTTCCAACTGCGCTGAGGTCTTATCCCCAGCCGTACTTCATCCCACAGGGACGCTTCGGGCTTCCTTCATTCCGGCTGATATGCTTGTCGTCGGGGGACCTAACTTGCCCACTAATCAGGCCGCACGGGCGTTTGGGCTGCGAGGTGCCGATTTCTCGCGTTCCCGGAGTCGCGGCAGGCGTCGGATCGTCGCACCCGCCTTCGCTTCCGCGAGCCGTAGTTCGTACAATTTCTGCAGGTTCAGCCAGAATTCCGCGCTGGTCCCGAAGAAATGCGCCAGGCGAAGTGCACTATCGCCTGTAATCGCCCGTTGGCCGTTGAGGATTCCGGTAATCCTGTTGGTCGGCACGTCGAGCTGCCGGCCGAGTTCGGCGGCGCTCATGCCGAGTTCCTTGAGCTGTTCGGCGAGGTGTTCGCCGGGATGGATCGCGGTGCGTGCCATGCTGTGTTCCCTCAGTGGTGGTCGACCATCTCAATGACCCGACGCGACAGTTTTCCGAGGGCGCTCGTAATGAATCGACGCCTTCCGCGACCAATGTGGGCAGCCTGCGACAGGGCATGACTCGCAACGGCATTTCGTAAGTATCAGGACATCCATCGTGCATGACATCGTTCAGGATTACTACGGCCGCCAATTGCGGCATTCCGCCGATCTCAAGACCAGCGCCTGCTGCGACACCAGCCAGATTCCGACATGGCTGAAGCCACTGCTCGCGCGTATTCACCCGGAAGTGCTCTCGCGCTATTACGGTTGTGGCTTGGTCTGCCCGCCCCTGCTGGAAGGTCGCCGGGTCTTGGATCTGGGTTGCGGTTCGGGACGCGACGTCTACGCGCTGGCGCAACTCGTCGGCACCACGGGCGAGGTGGTCGGCGTCGATATGACCGAGGCGCAACTCGATGTCGCGCAGAAGCACCGGGCGTTCCACTCGGACGCATTCGGTTACGCCAATGTGCGCTTCCTCCGGGGCTATATCGAGCGTCTCGACGAACTCGACCTGGAGCCAGGCAGTTTTGACGTGATCGTGTCCAACTGCGTGGTCAACCTTTCGCCGGACAAGGACGCGGTGCTGCGCGGCGTGCGCAGGCTGCTCAAGCATGGCGGTGAATTCTACTTCTCGGACGTTTACGCCGACCGGCGCGTGCCGGACGCAGTTCGCAACGACCCGGAGCTCTATGGCGAATGCCTGGGTGGCGCGCTGTATTGGAACGACTTCCTTCGCCTCGCGCACCGACTGGGTTTCATGGACCCGCGCCTGGTGACCGACCGACCGCTGGCGATCACCGACCCGGAATTAGCATCGCGTACCGGCAACCTGCGCTTTTTCTCGGCCACCTACCGGTTGTTCAAGCTCGACGCTCTGGAGACCACGTGCGAAGACTATGGACAGGCAGTGATCTATCGCGGCAGTGTACCCGGGCATAGCGGCCGCTTTGTGCTCGACAAGCACCATGACATCGAGGCCGGCCGGGTGTTTCCGGTATGCGGCAACACTTGGCGCATGTTGCGCGAGACCCGCTTCGCGGCGCATTTCGAATTCATCGGCGATTTCAGCCGTCACTACGGACTGTTTGCCGGTTGCGGCGGCGGCCTGCCGTTCGACGCCACCGGGAGTACGGAAGGGACATCGGCATGTTGCTGACCGATTTCGGCAAGCGCCCGCCCCAACACAGCGGGGAAGAACAATGGAATGGCTGCTGATCGCCGTCGCGCTGTTTCTCGCCTTCGGCAACGGCGCGAACGACAATTTCAAAGGCTTTGCCACGGTCTGGGGCTCGGACACGCTGAACTACCGGCAGGCGCTTACCCTGGCGACCCTTGCGACGGTGGCGGGGAGCTTGGCGTCGCTGATGCTGGCCGGGACCCTGGTGCAGCAGTTTACCGGCGCAGGTCTGGTCCCGGACGCGGTTGCCAGTGCACCGGCTTTCATCGTGAGCGTTGCCGGCGGTGCAGCCGTGACCGTCTTACTCGCCACGCGGCTAGGCTTCCCGGTCTCAACCACCCATGCCCTTGTTGGCGGACTGGTCGGTGCCGGGTTGGCGCAAAGCGAGGGCGCGGTACATTTTGACAGGTTGGCGAGCGCGTTTCTGTTGCCGCTCCTGGTCAGCCCCATGGTGGCGGCCGGTTTCGGAATGCTGGCCCACCGGCTGATTCGTTTGCATCCGGCCGAAAAAGATTGCGCCTGCCTTATCGCGCCAACGCAAACCCTGATGCCGGCCGCGGACGGCGCCTTGGTGAGCGGGTCTTCGGCGCTGAGTATCGTATTGGCTTCGGATGCCGCGTGCGAACGCCTGGAAACGCCGGTCCGGGTATCGGTGTCGCGCAGCCTGGATCGTTTGCATGTCTTGTCGGCGATGTCGATCTGCTTTGCGCGTGGCGTAAACGACACGCCGAAGCTGATGGCGTTGTTCGTCGCCGCCAATTTCCTCAATGCTCAGGTCTCCATCACCGTAGTCGCCGTTGTAATGGCGGTGGGTGGGATCTTGTTCGCAAGGCAAGTCGCCGAGACGATGAGTCAGCGCGTGACGCGGATGGATCATGCCCAGGGCCTCGCCGCCAATCTGATCACGGCAGCTTTGGTACTGTTTGCCAGCAGAATTGGCATGCCTGTCTCGACTACCCACGTGGCGCTCGGCTCCATCGCCGCGGTGGGCGCCAGCGCGAAAACGCTGAACTGGCATACTCTTTCCAACGTCTTGTTGTCTTGGGTGGTGACCCTGCCGTTTGCCTTGATCGTCGCGGCAGCAACCTTTCGAGTTTTGCAAGCGGTCGCCTAATAATTCGAGCGCAGATTGGGAGGCCGGCTGATGGTAATGATCAAGGGCGAGGCTGGTATCCGCTACCCGTGGTACGTGCGATTTATCTTCTGGCTGCAACGTCGCAAATACGGCGTCGAACTCGAATCGGCTCGACTGTGGGGGCGCATGCCCAAAGTTTTCCTTGCCCTGACGTTGCTTTACCGGGCCATTGACCGCCACACGTCGCCGATCGAGCCCGGTCTGCGCTCACTGATTACGGTCAGGGTATCGCAGATCAACTGGTGTTCCTATTGTGTCGATCTCAATTCGGCCATCGCACTTGAGCGCGCCGTCTCGCCGGAGAAACTCGCAGACTTGCCGCGATTCGGCGAGTCTCCGCGCTACAGCGAACGCGAAAAGACGGCTTTACGCTTTGCGGAAGCGGTGACGAATACCGATTGCAGGATAGACGATGCGCTTGCAAAACACCTGCGAGCCCACTTCAGCGACGACGCGCTGATCGAGCTCACGGCGCTCATCGCCTTCCAGAATCTATCCAGCAAGTTCAATTCGGCGTTGGGTATTCCGGCACAGGGGTTCTGCGGCAAGCCTGACTGATGTCGGTCTACGACGCAGTGCAGGTAATGACTCGACATTTTCCGCGACCCAAGACGTTGGGGGACGGTCCCGGCCTGCGCACTGGACGCGCTGCTTTCGCTCGGGGTGCACATAACCATCGATGATTTCGACACCGGATATTCCTCGCTGAGTTGCCTGCGCCGGCTGCCGATCGACGCGATCGAGATCGACGAGTCGTCCGTGGAGGACATCGGCAAGGAGTCCAACGCGAATGCAACTTGCAATGGCGACTCCCGGATGGCAGTCCCGTCGCGCCTGAGTACGGCGATCAAGTATTTGACCCAATCGACCTGGTCACATGCCGCCCTCTACGTCGGCGACGCGCTTGGAGCGACGCCTGTAGACCGAGAGGGAGCTTGCTTCATCGAGGCCGACGTCAAGGACGGAGTACGCGCTGTTCCGCTTTCGGCCTTTTCGGATCTGCACCTGCGGATCTGCCGTCCGGTCGGACTCACGGCCGAAGACCGCAAGAGGGTGATTGGCTACTGCGTGGAACGTCTGGGCGATCAATACGACCTGAAGAACGTGTTCGACCTCATGCGATACCTCCTCCCGACTCCGCCGGTGCCGACCGGCCGCTGTTTGTGATCGATTAACCGGCGCAGCAGGATAGCTGTTTGATGTCCTTGGTGAAGATTTGGGCGCAGAGCTTCAGACCCTCCACCATGGTCAGGTACGGAAAGAGTTGGTCCGCAAGATCATTGACGGTCATGGCGTTGCGGATCGCGAGCGCGGCCGTCTGGATCAGTTCCCCGGCCTGGTCCGCCACGGCCTGTACCCCGAGGATTCGGCCGGTGCCCGCTTCGGCGACGATCTTGATGAAACCGCGCGCGTCGAAATTGGCAAGCGCGCGCGGGACGCTGGCGAGGGTAAGCTTGCGGCTGTCGATTCCGATGCGCTTGACCCGTGCCTCGGCCTCCGTGAGGCCGACGGTCGCGACCTGCGGATCAGTGAAGACCACTGCTGGCATTGTGGCCAGGTCAAGGACGGCATCGCCTCCTGTCATGTTGATCGCCGCGCGGGTGCCGGCAGCTGCCGCTACGTAGACGAACTGCGGCTGGTCGGTGCAGTCGCCTGCAGCATAAATGTTCGGCGCGCTGGTGCGCATGTGGTGGTCAATTGCAATGGTTCCTTGGGGACCGAGTTTCACGCCGGCATGTTCCAGGCCCATGCCACCGGTATTGGGCGAGCGGCCGGTTGCGACCAACACCTTGTCGGCGCGTAATTCGCCGTGATTGGTGACAATCACGAATTCGCCGTCCGCATAGGACACCGCGCTCGCCAAGGTGTGCGTGAGCACCTCGATGCCCTCGTCGCGAAATACCGCCGTCACGGTTTCGCCGATGCCCGGGTCTTCGCGGAAGAGCAGGGTATGGCGGGCGAGGATGGTGACGTGGCTGCCGAGCCGCGCCAACGCCTGAGCGAGTTCCACCGCCACCGCCGCGGAGCCGATCACCGCGAGGCGTTGCGGGATGGCCGGGCTTGCGAGTGCCTCGGTCGAGGTCCAGTAAGGCGTTTCTTTCAGGCCGGCGATGGGCGGGATCGTGGGGCGGGCACCGGTCGCGATTAGGCAGCGATCGAAGGACAGCTCACGTTCGGCACCTGCGGTGAGTCGGACGATCAGCGTGTTGCCGTCCTTGAATCGGGCCTCGCCGTATAGCACGGTGATCGTCGGGTGGCCCGCCAGGACGGCTTCGTATTTCGCGTGGCGCAATGCCTCCACCCGCCCTTGCTGCTGCGCGAGCAGCCGCTCGCGGTCGACGGCCGGCATGGCGGCGGTGATGCCGACGTCGAACGCGCTTTCCCGGCGCAGGTGGGCCACGTGCGCGGCGCGTATGAAGATCTTGGATGGCACGCAGCCGACGTTGACGCAGGTGCCGCCAATCACGCCACGCTCGATCAACGTGACCGCCGCGCCGTGCTCGGCCGCTTTGAGTGCTGCCGCCATGGCCGCGCCGCCGCTGCCGATCACGGCGATACGCAGCTTGGTATCGCCCGCCTTCTTGTCGGAGCCGGTTCCGCGGACGTCAAGCGGTCTCTCCGACAGCCACTCGCGCGTTTCGGGTGGCGCGGTTGTTCTCAGCGTGGCGCCGTAACCTGCCGCCTGTACGGCCGCCGCAAGCGCGGCGGGGTCGAGCGTATTCTCGGCGCTCACGCGAGCCGTGCCTTCACGGTAGGACACCTCGGCCGTCCTGACGCCCGGCACTCCGAGGAGCGCTCTATCGACGCGGCTGACGCAGGATTCGCAGGTCATACCCGTAATCTCAAGAACCCGACGGTTCATTTCATCTCTCCATGGCCGTGTCCGGGTTGGTTCAGTACGGCGCAGCACGCGGCGCCGGTGCGACGGCGGAGCAGCGCATAGATCGTGATGCCGATAAAGACCACCAGCGCGGGAACCAGGACGTAATCCAGCCAGCCGGCCCAAGCCGACAGTCCCACGACGCCCAACACGATCACGAGTATCGGTGTTGCGCAACACAAGGCGGCCACCACCGAACCCGCGATACCAGTCTTAAGCAGTGTTTTGTTGTCCACGGTCTATCGCTCCAGCGTGGAAGGGTAGCCGGCATTCGCGGTCGCCCTGGTCAAGGTCTCGACGCTGGCTTTGGCGTCGTCGTAAGTCACCGTGGCTTGCCGCTTGCTGAAGTTCACCTCGACTTTGGCGACGCCGTCGACTTTGGTCAGCGCTTTCTTTACCGTGATCGGGCACACCTCGCAGTACATGCTGGGGATCGATAGCGTGACAGTTTTCGAGGCGGCCCAGACAGGCAAGCTGAAGGCGGCGGCGGTGAGAGCGACGGCAATGGCGAGTTTCTTCATGCTTGACTCCTTGGTCAGTAGAACAGCGGTGCGACATAGGGGAAGACGAGCGCGATCGCCACGAGGATGGCCACTAACCAAAACAGGATCTTGTAGGTGAATCTGACTTGCGGAATGGCGCAGACCTCTCCCGGCTTACACGCCGTGGCGGGGCGCCCTATGCGCCGGTACGCGAAGTACAGCGCGACCAGCGCCGCGCCGATAAAGATCGGGCGGTACGGTTCGAGCAGCGTCAGATTGCCGATCCAGGCGCCGCTGAAGCCGAGCGTGATCAGCGCCAGCGGACCCAGGCAGCAGGTCGAGGCCAGGATCGCGGCGAGCCCGCCGGTTGCGAGCGCGCCGCGCCCGTCTCGCTGTTCGGCCATCCATTTCTCCTTCCGCGTATGCAACGAATGGTGTAACGTTACCTCCGTACTCAAGTACGGAGTCAAGCCTCATGTCACGACAAACTGCGATGAGCGGGATCAAGGTCGGCCAGCTTGCTCGGGCCGCAGCGGTGAATGTCGAAACGGTGCGCTATTACCAGCGAATCGGATTGCTGCCACTGCCGAGCCGGGATTACGGCAGTATCCGTCGGTATTCGGTGGACGATCTGAAACGCGTTCGCTTTATCAAGCGGGCGCAGAAATTGGGGTTCTCGCTGGATGATGTCGCCGTGCTGCTGGGGCTATCGGACGGCAAGCACTGTGCAGAGACCAAAGCCCTGGCCGAGACCAGGCTGGCCGTGGTCGAGGAGAAAATCGCCGACCTGGCGGCCATTCGGGAGGCGCTGAAGGGCCTGGTCGCGAAGTGTTCCAAAGGCAGCCGCGGCTGCGGCTGCCCGGTTATCGATGCCCTGATCGAGGACGAGTCGTAAGCAGCTGCCTCTGGAGCGTCCGTATCTCTTCGGACCGGTGCCCATGCACCGCAAACGCGCCCAGGCCCGGCTGCGTAGCCCAACGGCGCGCTACCGCGCGCAAAAAGTGCTTGACTCTGTAGTTAACTCCAGGGTCTAGACTCCAATTCAATTCCAGCTTTTGGCTGACCGGATTGTCAGGCAATAACCCGACAGGAGTATGGCTATGCACAGCGTCACATTGAAGCTCGACGGCATGCATTGCGACGGTTGCGCTGCGACGATCCAGGCGCTGCTCGAGAGAAATGCCGGTGTTCACAAGGCGGCGGTGTCGTTCAACGACGGCCACGCCCGGGTGCTTTACGATCCCCGCAGCGTCACCGAAGCGCAGTTGACGGCGGCGATCGAAAAAAGCGGCTTTCGCGTCACCGGCCGCAGCGATGGCTGAAGCCGATCTCGTGCGTTTAGTGGCTCTTCCCATCGGGCTGGGACTGGTGGGATTTATCGAGCCATGCTCCATTGGTTCCAGCCTGATCTTTATTAAAACGCTGGAAGGTAAAAACGCTTCGAGGCAGCTCACGCAGGTCGGCGTATTCATGAGCACGCGCGCGCTGGCCATGGGGGCGCTGGGTCTTTCTGCGGTTGCGGCCGGCACCGCCTTCTTCGGGCTGCAGAAGGCGGCCTGGATAGTTTTCGGTGCAGCCTACACGCTGATAGGGCTCTTGTACCTCACCGGCAAGATCGGATTCATGCTGCGGTCTCTCGGTCCCGGCCTGTCGCGGCTAGCCAGCGTCAACGGCGCTGCCGCGCTCGGCGCCGTGTTTGCGTTCAACATTCCCGCCTGTGCCGCGCCGTTCATCCTGGCGTTGGTGGGAATGGCGATCGCGGGCGGCGCCGGCGGTGCTTCACTCGCTGCGGGCTTCCTCTCGCTCGCGCTGTTCGGGCTTGCGCTCTCGCTGCCTATCATGGTGGTAGCGCTGTTTCCGCGCGCCCGTGGCGTTCTCGATTGGCTGGCCGGACTGTCGCGGCGCATGCCGCTCTGGAGCGGAATCGCATTTATTGTCCTGGGTCTGTGGTCGATATGGTTCGGCTTGAACGTTTCAATCGTGCCGTAGTCGTGAAAGAAAGGTCGCCATGAGCACCGCGAGCATTATGGAATCTTTACCCCGCTACTGGAGTGAGGAACCGTCGAATCGTCCCGATCGGGCCCGAATCCGCGCCCGCATCGGCGGGCTGCATTGCTCGTTGTGCACCGGAACGATCGAGAAGGCGCTGGGCAAGAAACCCGGTGTCGCAAAGGTCGCCGTGAGTCTGACCCATGAGCAGGCGCTCATCGAGTATGACCCGAAGCTTGCGCGTCCCGAAGAGCTGCTGCAAACGCTCAAGGACATCGGCTATACGATTTCCGATCCGCGCAAGCTGCGGCCGTTCGAAGAGGAAGAGGCGGCGCTGGTACGCGAGGGGCGGCGCTTTATCGCAGCCATAGGCTTTAGTCTGGCGGCGATTGCGCTGATCGCGGACCCGGCCGGGTTCTGGTCTGCACTGCTCGCACTGATCGTCATCGCAAGCCTGGTCGCGCTGTTCTTCGTGGTTCTGACTCCCCGCGGACTCGGCATCGCCATTGCAGGGGGCGTTGGCTTATGTCTGCTCGGGGCCGTTTTGTACTACGCTCGATCTCGGGGCTGGTTGGCGGCGGCGACCCCATGGATTACGGGAGCCTTGGCGCTGATCATGGTCTTCGCTCTCGCCAATCACATCCTGGTGATGGCGATTCAGGCGCTGAAACGCGGGATTCTCAACCAGCACGTATTGCTCGAAATCGGGGCGTTCGCCGGCATCGCCGGTGGGCTCATCGGTCTCGTGGCGCAACCTGTGGAATATCCGACCGCATCTTTTTTTGCCGTCTCCGTGATGGTGGTTACCTATCATGTTTTCTCGGAGTGGCTGTCCCTGATCGTCAAGACAAGAAGCTCGCAGGCCGTCAAGAAGCTCCTGGACCTGCAGCCGCAGACTGCGCGGGTGGCGCGCGGAGAGCGTGATGAGGAAATTCCGATCGAACAAGTAAAGGTAGGCGACAGCGTGCGGATCCGCCCTGGCGAGCGCGTCTCCGTGGACGGAGAGGTCATCGGCGGCCATTCCGCAGTCGATGAATCCTTGGTGAGCGGAGAGCCGATACCTGTCGAGAAAGCGCCGGGCAGCAAAGTTGTCGGCGGCTCGATGAACCGCATTGGGACCCTGCTGGTGCGTGTCACCGCCATCGGTGAAGATAGCTTCCTGCAGCAGGTGATTCGGCACGTCGAGGATGCGCGTGCCTTGAAACCGGGGCTCCTGCACTTGGTCGATCGTGTGCTGCGGGTCTACACGCCGGTCGTGCTGGCGATTGCGATCCTGGCGGTGGTCGGCTGGGTCATCGGCCCATGGTTTGTGACCGGACAGGTCGACATTGAGCGCGCCGTCTTCGCGGGATTGAGCGTGCTCGTCATGGGTTACCCCTGCGCGGTGGGGATTTCGGCGCCACTTTCGATCGTGCGCGGCGCGGGGGAAGCGGCGGAGCGCGGGATTCTGATGCGCACCGGTGAAGCGTTTCAAGCCTATCGGCTGGTCAAGTTTGTCGTATTGGACAAGACGGGTACGCTGACGGAAGGGCAGCCGCTCGTGCGGGAAGTCCTGAGCCTGGGCGCCTCCGAAGAAGAATTGCTGGGAATAGCGGCCGCAGCAGAAACATCGTCGGAGCATCCCCTGGCTCAGGCGATCGTAGACGTTGCGTTCGAGCGCAAGGTGACGCCGGTTGAGGTTACGGATTTTGCAGCGGTTCCCGGCCGCGGCGTGAGGGCCCGGATCAAGGGGGCCGTTATTCTGGTTGGCAGTCCGAGGTTTTTGGAGGAAGAAGGCGTCGAATTGGGTTCTCTTTCTTCCCGCATTCAGCCATTGGAGGAACTCGGGCGCACCGTGATCGCGGTCGCGAGCAACGGTAGCGCCCTCGGTATCATCGCGCTTGGCGACCGGCTGCGCGCCGATGCGGGGGAAACAGTCGCCGCACTTCGCAAAGCCGGCATCACCCCCATTTTGTTGACCGGCGACAACGAGCGCGCCGCTCAACGTGTCGCGCGCGAGGCCGGCATCGACCAAGTGTACGCGGGCGTGCTGCCCGACCGAAAAGCGGAAATCATCCGACGGTTGCAGCAGGGAGGCAAAGTCGCGATGGTGGGAGACGGCATCAATGACGCACCGGCGCTGATGCAGGCGGACGTGGGTGTAGCCATGGGCAGTGGCACCGATATCGCGATCGAGTCGGCCGACATCATTATTCTCCGTACTCGCCTCGAATCGATTCTGGTTGCCCGCGACATCAGCTGCCGCGGATATCGAAAAATGGTGCAAAACGTAGTACTCGCGTTCTGCTTTAACGGCATCGGCATCCCGGTTGCCGCGACAGGCCTGATCTACCCCGTGTGGGCGATGGCTGCGATGGCCGGCAGCGTCACCGCGATATTCTTCAATTCGCTGTGGGGAAAGGCGTCTTTGTTCTTCAATGCCGTGCGCAGCGTGGGCGGTGCTCCATCGGGCGATGCCGCCTTCGGAGACGAGAAACTCGCTGAATCGAAAGATGCGCTGGACGCAGGGCATTGATCCCGCCGTGCGCGAAGCGGCCCGCACACGCCGGCCTCTGTTCATGGATTCGCCGCAGGCGCCCGTCTCCAAGGCGATGGCGGCGCTGGCGCAGGCAATGGATCCGCCGGTGAAGGAGCGCGCGATTCCTGTCTGACGAGGGTTCGCACGGTCGCACCCGCGGTGCAGTACGAGTGGTTCGTTTTTGGCGACCGTGCGGCCGGCGCGGACAGGGCTGCACACGAACTTTCGCGCGCCAGTCACGGCTCACCGCAAACCGTTTTCGATCCGTTGCCGGCAATTCTCTAAAATGCAGGGGTTCCAAGAACCCGGGTTCCAAGCGCACCGACGTTATGTCTTCCCAATCCACTGATGCGGCCGCGGCGGAAGAGTCGCGGCAATACCCTTACTGGCGCCGCAATCTGCAAGTGTTGCCCGTCGCGAACCTGCTGTGCTCCCTCGGTTTCGCGATCTCATGGCCGTTTCTGCCTCTCATGGTGCGAGGGCTGGGCGTGCACGAGAACCTCGCGACCTGGGTCGGCTACATGATGCTGGGGTTCTACGTCATAGGTTTCATCATGAACCCGATCTGGGGCAGCGTTGCCGACCACTTCGGGCGAAAACTGATGGTGTTGCGGGCCATGCTGGGCATGGGTTTCTTCATGGCCCTGGTGCCGTTCGCCACGACGCCGATTTGGTTTGCCGGCCTGTTCATGCTGGTCGGTTTTTTCAACGGATACACGCCGGCGGGTATCTCGCTGCTGGCTGCCAACACGCCGCCGAACCGCCTCGGCACGGCGTTTTCGCTCGCTTTGACCGGTTCGCTGATCGGACAGACCTTGGGCCCGGCCGTGGGTGCCGCACTGGCAGCGCTGATTTCAAGACAGCACTGGCTTTTCTGGATCAGCGGCGCGCTGCTGATGATGGGCGGTGCGCTGGTGGCCTTGCTGATGGGTGAGGTGAGGCAACCGGCTCCCGGCCCGTGGCGGCCGCGATGGATGGGAAGCCTGCGCGAGCTGCTGGTGGTCCCGAGCATGGGGCCGCTGTTCCTGCTCAGCTTCGTGTTCGCTGCACTGTGGGCTGGCAATGTTCCCGTCGTCACGCTATACATGTTGCAGCTCATCGCCGATCAGCCGGAGAGTTTCAACGAGGCGTACTGGGTCGGTGCCGCGGCGATGGGACTGGCGGTCTCGAGCGTCGTGGCGCTGCCTTTGTGGGGCAAGGTGATGGACAGATTCGGGCCGGCGCCGGTACTGGTGTTCGCGACCGGTGCGGCGGCGGTTACGCACGTGCTGCTCATCGTGCTGCAGTCGCCGCTGCAGCTGGTACTGGCGCGAGTGGCCTTCGGTTTCACTGCCGCAGCGATGCAACCGGCTTATATGCAGCTGATCAAGTTGCACGCGCCGCGCGGCATGGATGCGCGTGCGATTGCCTACGCGAGCGCGTTCCAGTTCATCGCGATGGGATCGGCAGCCTTCTTCGCCGGCATCATCGGCCCGGCACTGGGATTGCGCATGTACTTCGCCCTGATCGTGGCGGTCACGCTGGTCAGCTTGATGTTATGGATCGGTACACAAAGGCGCGAAGCCGCAAGGGGCGCAGTGCGGGACTAGGAAAATGCGGTCGATAAATCAGAGTGAACCGACGGTTGTCGTCCAGCGGGCCTTGCTCCGGCAGCTAGCGCGGGTCAACGGTCGGTTGAGGGTGCCTGTGGCGCGTCGATCACCGGCAAGCTGAAATAGAAACTGGCGCCGGCGCCGCGTAGCGCACGCGCCCAGACGCGGCCGCCATGAACGCGCATCACCCTTCTTACTTTGGCCAGGCCGATGCCGACACCTTCAAACTCCGATTCGCTATGCAGACGCTGGAAAGGCCGAAAGAGCCTGTCCGCGTACTGGGAGTCGAAGCCATCGCCATTGTCGCGCACGCGGATTGCCGCCGCCCCTTCGTCAGTCGCGCGGCCAACGGAAATATCGGCGACGTCCTTCTTGGACGTGAACTTCCACGCGTTGCCGAGAAGATTTTCCAGTGCCAGGCGCAGCAGGCGTGCATCTCCCACGACGACGATTCCGGATTCCACTGCAGTCTGTGCCCTGCGCCCCGGTTCGGCAGCCTGAAACCCGTCAAGTATCTCGCGCGCCAAGCGGCTCAGGTCGACGCGCTCCGCGCTGACACCGCTTCGCCCGAGGCGTACCAGTTGCAGCAAATCTTCCATCATTTGCGCAAGTTTCTTGCCCGCGCGGTGTATACGCTGCAGATAGTCCCTGCCCGTGGGATCGAGTTGCTCGATGTAAGGCGGTTCCAGCAGCAGCTGGCAAAAGCCATCGATGGCTCGCAGTGGTGCGCGCAAATCATGAGAGAGGGCGGCGCCGAAGGCTTCGAGTTCGCTCGCAGTCTCCTTGAGCTGCGCCGCGCTGTCGATGACGCTCTGCTCCAGCTCGGCGATGCGGGCCAGCAGCGTTTGCTCGTCTTTGGGTGCGCTTGTCAAGGAATCTCTTACTTCCGTATCGACATGAATGTGACGCCATTATATCGTCGCGGACGGCCGGATAACTCTGACTCCACGGTCGTTCAATGAGAAGGCGACAGCGCAACAGGCGACGGTGGCGAACCCCGCCCCCGACGGACCTGCCGCGCTGCGATGGTCGTGCAACCGACAGCACGGGTCCTGGAACTTGGGCAAACTCCCCGCTTAGCGCAGCGCGATGCGTATGGAGCAGGGAATGCAGGCATCTTCAAGGAGCGGACGGTATGTTACGAGGGGACTCTGCCGCTGTGCAGGCGAGGGGCGCACGGTTTAGGCCACGGGGGAACGGGATGCCATTGGGGATCTCGCGGTTCGCGGCTTTGACGCTGTTCGTCGCGTCCGGCTGTTCCGCCGCTTTTGGCGACGATCCCTCGCCGCGCAATGCGGGCGACAGGGCGAGCGGTGACTGGAGCGGGCTGCGCGGCGACTTGTATCGACACGGTCTGGCGTTGGATGTGAGCTTCAAGCTGGACGCGTTGCGCGTCGCCAAAGGGGGGCTGCACCAGGGCGGTCGACCGATCGGGCACTTCGATCTCGGCGCGAAAGGCGATCTGGAAAAACTGGCCGGCTGGGCCGGCGCGACGGGTTTTGTCAATTACATATACGACGGTGGCGGCAAGACCAATACCGATTATCTGGGCAGCCTGCATGGTGCCTCCAATATCGAGGTGCCTGTGAGCACGGCGCGCTTCTATCAAGCCTGGATCGAACAGTCGTTCTCCGGAGGCGACGCGGCCGTGCTCGCCGGACTCTATCCGATCGATAGCGAATTCCAGGCTGTCGAATCGGCCGCCATGTTCGTGCAGCCGCCGTATGGCGCGGCACCGGACGTCGCGTTGACTCGCGGTCCGTCGATATTCAACAACCCGGCGTTTGGTGTGCGAGCGAAGTGGGCGGCGGAACCGGGACCCTATGCCATGGCCGCGGTGCTCGACGGCATCCCCGGTGATCCGGATCACCCGAAAGGCACGCACATCCGTTTCCGGGCCGGTGACGGAACGATGCACATAGCGGAAATCGGATACCGGTCGCCCGTGGCACCGGGTATCCCGGCTGCCGCGACAGGGGAATTCTTCGGGAAGTATGCATTGGGGCACTGGCGCTATAGCGCGAAGGTGAACGACCTAGTGGATATGAATCCCAGCGGCGTCCCGGAACTGCGTAGAAGCAGCGGTTGGTACGCGCTCGCCGAACGCATGTTGTGGCGCTGGAAGGCCGGCAACCTCGCCGGCTTCATCCGTTTTGGCGCTACGGACGGCGACTCCACTGCAATCGATCATTACTACAACGTCGGTGTGCGCGTGCGCGGCCTGTTGCCGGGCAGGCCGGAGGACGCGTGCGGGCTCGCGCATACGCGCGGGAACATCGGCGACAAGTTCCGCATCCGCCAGGCGGCTGCCGGAATCGATGCGACGGCGGCGGAATCGGCCACCGAAGTCACCTGTCGCATCCAGGCGAACAACTGGCTCGCCGTACAGCCCGTGCTACAGTGGTATCGCAATCCTGGCGCGGACCGCGCCGTGCCGGACGCGAAGGTGATCGGCGTAAGACTGGTACTGTCGCTCTAGCCAGGCGAAAATCGCGTTGCGATCGTCGGGTGTCCGGGTCGAACCTAGCCCAGATTCAGGTTGCGCAGACGCACAGTGCTTGGAACTCGGTCGGATAACCGTGCGTGCGGCGCGCGCCGGTCTCGGTGATCGCAATGGTCTTCGCGAACACACAGCCTGTTGCGCCGTTCATCCACGTCGGATCGAACAGGTCGATTTTGAAAGCGAACACCATGCCGGCGTGGAACTCATCGCCGATCGCCTTGATCGCCGCCTCCGTCGTTCTCGTGCGCTGAATGTCATCAGGCCCTGGTCGAAGCGTCTTGCACTGTCCATCAGACGGTGTTTGCGGGCCGCCGCTTCAGGCGTTGCAGATAATCGGCGATGCCTTGTTCAAGGTCGAACTGGGGACTGTAGCCGAGTTCCTCGCGCGCGCGCGAAATGTCGTAGACGTTGGAGGGGCTGAATCCGGGGCCGATCTCGATATCCGCCTGCGGAAAATGACGCCGCAACACTCGCGCGAAATCCTGAAGCGTGACGCCGACGCCGGTGCCGATGTTGTAGACGCGGCTCCTTGGATGCTCGGCGACGCAGGCGAGGTAGATTCCAAGCGCGCAATCCTTGATGTAGATGTGGTCGTCCTTCTTGTCGCCGCCTGCGGCCAGACGAAACGGCTTGCCTGCGGCGACGCTCTCGATGAGTTGGCTGGTGACTCCCTTGTCGCCATGGCGCGCGGTCTTTCCTGGCGCGTAGGTCGTTGCGAACCTCAGGACGGCGATGTCGATCGCCATGTTGGCCTGGTAATAAAGGCAGGTGTGCTCACCCATCAGTTTCGCCGAGTCGTAGATGCGCACCGGATTCTTCGGATAATCCTCGGGCAGAGGTTTGAATTTCGGGTGGCCGTGTTCGCCGGTCACGGGTCCGTAGACGCCCTTGGCGCTCGTATACACGAAGCGCTTGATCTCGAACAGTCGTGAGGCCTCCAGCATATTGACCGTGCCCATCACGTTGACCTGGATGCTGAGCGGCGGGTTCTGCTGCGACACCGCGCCGACGAAGGCCGCCGTATGCACGACATGCGTAATGCGGTGTTTCCTGAAGACTTGAAGCAGGTTCGGCAGATCCAGGATGTCGCCGAGTTCTATGTCGATTCCGTCCTTGATATCCGCGATCAGACTCTCATCCCGATGACGTGCGTAGATGACCGGGCGGATGCCTTCCAGGACGAATTTGCGCGCCGCTTCCGAGCCGACGACCCCCATTCCTCCCGTGATCAGAACCTTCATCGCTGCTCGCTGTCCCGGCCGGCCCCACTAGCGGTCGCTGGCGGTCGAGGCACCGGTGACCGGCTTGCCGATGCCGAGCGGCGTGGCGCCGATCAGCACCTTGGCAATCTTGTTCGCGTCGTGTCCCGTGACCACGCGGCAAATCCGCTTGAGGGTCTGCTCCGACATGGCTTCTCCGTCTTCGATCGTTCGCGCGACAATTCTGGGCCTCGGCGCGCAGCGTTAACCCGGGGCGCCTGAGCGAGGGCGAAAAAACTTATCCGACCGGGTGACCCGTTCAGTGGTCTTTTTGGGTTTCCTGGTGCCAGGCAAGCAGGCGCCGGCGCACGACTTCCATGGTCTTCATCACGCAAAAGCCGAGCAGGCCTATCTCCACAATGCCTGCGAACACGCCCGGCGAGTCGACATAGCGCGCGCTGCGCAGCATCGAATCGCCGAGGCCCTGCCCACCCATGACCATTTCGGTGACGAGCACCACGATAACGCAAATCGGCATGGCAATCTGCAGCCCGGTCAGAATCTGCGGCATTGCGGCCCTGAAGATCACCTCCCACAGAATCTGGCGCTCCGATGCTCCGAGGCTGCGCGCCGACCACACCAGTTCCCTCTCGACGCCGCGGGTGCCGGCCCAGGTGGTGACGACGATCTGGAACGACGCCGAGAACGCCGCCATCAGGATCTTCGAGGCATCGAACAGTCCGAACCACAGCATGAAGATCGGCAGCAGCGCGACCTTGGGCATCGGCAGCCCTATCGACAGCAGCGGGTCGAAGAACCAGCGGATCGGTCTCACCCGCGAGATCAGTATTCCGAGCGTTATGCCGCTGATCGCGGCGATCGAGAATGCAGATATCGCGCGGAAGAGCGTGATTCCGATATCGATTGCGAGCCGGCCGTTGAACAGGTCGTGGAACATGCGCGTCACCACGCCGGTCAGCGGCGGCAGCAGGAACGCCATCACCCATTCGAGGCGCGACGCCAGTTCCCATGCGATCAGCAGCGTGCCCAGCGTCAGGAACGGTCCGACGCGGTCGAAGGCGAGGCGCAGTAGAGCGAACTTCCGCGTCCCCGCCGAAGGTGCCGCGGCGCTCGATGCTCCGGCATGCGGATTGGGCGCCGTGGCTATTCCCTCCAGGCCAGGATGCGGTTCGTCAGCATCACGAAGACGCGGTCGGCGAAGAACCCGATCGCCGAAACCGTGATGACGCCGGCGAACATGCCCGCATAGTCGCCGCCTTCTCCGAGCACGCTGATCAGGTAGCCGATGCCGTTGTTGGCGATGATCATTTCGGCACTGACCATCAGGATAAAGGACAACGCGAGGGAAATACGGATGCCGCTGAGAATCTCCGGCAACGAGGCGGGCACGGCGATTTCCCAAAGCACCTCGCGTTCCGTCGCGCCCATGCCGCGGGCCGACCACAGCAGGATCTTTTCCACCCCGCGTGCGGCGTTGTAGGAACTCAGCACGATCGGCAGCAGGCAGCCGATGAAAATGAGCGTCATCTTGGATGCGTCGCCGAGGCCGATCCACATGATGGTCAACGGAATCAGAGCCGACTTGGGCATCGGGTATAGGCACCGCATCAACGGGTCTATCAGGATGCGCACCGGCCTGTACCACGCCATGAGCACGCCGGACAACACGCCGAAGACGACCGCGCTCAGGAACCCGACTCCGCCGCGCAGCATGGAGCGCCCCGCCTGGTAGGCGAGTTCCTGGACCAGAGTCGCGAACGATGTGAGCACGTCGGTGAAGCGCGGCAGCGCGAATTCGGATATGAGGTGCATCCACGTCACGGCTTCCCACACGACGGCGAGGATCAGCAGCGGCGTGAACCGCCACAGACTCGCGATCATCTGTCCTTCTCCGAATCGGCCGCGATCGCTTCCTCGCGGACCAGATTCCACGTGTAGTCCACCATGTCGAGGTACTTGCGGGTCTTCATCACTTCGCTCTGCGGCAGATCGTCCATCTTCGTGTCGACGATTTCCTTCAACCGTCCCGGCCGCGCCGTCATCACCGCCACACGGTCGGCCAGCAATACTGCTTCGCGCACGTCGTGGGTGACGAAAACGACAGTAGTCGGCGACTGGGTCCAGATGGAAACCAGTTCTTCCTGCATCAGGCTTCGAGTCTGCGCATCCAGCGCGCCGAAAGGTTCGTCCATCAGCAGGGTGTCGGGCTTGATCGCGAGCGTGCGTGCAATCGCGACCCGCTGCTTCATGCCACCGGAAAGCTGCGACGGATAGCTGTCCTCGAAACCGGCGAGGTGAACCATGTCGATATAGTGCTGGGCGATCTCCTCGCGTTCGCTCTTGGGCAGGCGCTGCTTCTCCAGTCCGTAAAGGACGTTGTCGCGCACTGTCTTCCACGGGAACAGGGCGAAATTCTGGAACACGATGCCGCGGTCCGGCCCCGGACCCGTGACCTGCTTGCCGTTGACGACGATTCGACCCTGCTGCAGCGGCATGAACCCGCCCACGAGGTAGAGCAGGGTCGACTTGCCGCAGCCGGACGGGCCGAGCATGGCGATGAATTCACGATCGGCAACTTCCAGGGAAATTCCATCCAGCGCCAGGACCGGCCGCCCGCGCGGCGGCCGGTATTCGTGATTGACGCCGGAAATCGTGATGCCGCCCGACGCGCCCTGTGACCTTTCTCTTTGATCCAGGGGGCTTCGCGCTACGCTGCCCATCGTTACTTGAGCCGAGCGGCGGCTTCCTTGGCCAGACTCATGTCGACGTACTTCGAAACCTCGATTGTTTCCTTGAGAATGCCAAGTCTATTCAGGTCGTTGATATTCTTCTGCATGCGCTCGACATCGAGCATGGCGTCCGGATCGCGGTAGTTGTCCTCGTGCGTGAAAGCCCATGCCACGTAGTTCTTCGCCGGGCGCTTGGTGACCTTGGCAATGATTTCCGCGCGCGCCTGCTTGTTCTTCGGGTCATCGAGCCACTTGCGATAGCGCAGGTTGTCTTCCAGAAAGTCGACCAGCGCGGCGCGATGCTTTTCGACGAAGCTGGCCTTGCCGATCCAGGACACCGTTTCCGTCGGGCCGAGCGCGTCGCGCATGTCGAACAGCACCTTGTATCCGCCCTTGCGTTTTGCAATCAGGTTGAACGGGGTGACCAGGAACGCCATGTCGACGCGCTTGGATTCGAGCGCCGAAAGCATCGCGGCCATGCGCACCTCGACGATCTGGAAATCCGTTCCCGGCTTCATGCCCTCGCGGGCCGCCATCGCGCGCAGCGCCGCATCGACCGTGCCGCCGAACGCATTGATGGCTGCGACCCGGCCCTTGAGGTCCTTGAACGTATTGATGCCATCGTTCTCGCGCACCATGAACGGGGTCGCGTTATAACCTTCAACACCCGTGGACATGACCTGCGCGATCACGCGCAGGTCGAGCTTGGCGCGTTTGACACCCATCGTCAGCGCCTGCGCGCTCAAGCCGCCGAATTCGATCTCGCCGGCCGCGATCGCCTGCAGCGCCGGACCGCTGCCGGGCATGCGTACATCTTCGACCACGTAGGACTTGCCCCAGTGCTTGTAGATTCCTTTCGGCGCCAGAGGAATAAGCGGGGTCATATGCGACGGAGTCGTCGACCACTGGATGCGTATCTTCACCGGTTCCGCGGAAGCGACGCCTACACCGATAATCACCAGAGCCGCCGATAGCAGACCGGTCAGTGTCAGTCTCTTTAACATGTTTTCCTCCATTCACGTTGTGCCGTGTGCTGCAGCACCGCGATCCGAATCGCTTAACCCTCCCGGGAACGTTTCGAGTGACGCCGATTGTTCTGAGTGCTTGGCACCTATCGCGAAAATCCTACATGAGAAGATCGGCAAATGAAAGCGGAAATGCTTCGCTGCACTCGATTCGACGATGGGTGCGGCGCATGTTTCGCACGATCGGGGGCGGCGAACGAGTCTTTGTCGCGCCGGCGGGGAAAAGGAGGCTTGTGGCAGCAGGGGAATCCGTAAACGCGCAGATGCGCGCGTGCCGCGAAGCACGCGCATCAAGCGGAATGTCATCGCGCCTTCCCGGGGGATTCAGCAGCGCTCGACGATGCTCAGGCCGCCGATGCGATCGAGCACGTAGACAAGCCCGCGATCATCCCAGCAGCAGTCATTGGATTGCACGCGCGTCCCGGTAGGATGCGGATCAGGAACGTAATGCGCGACCTCGCGCGGCGCGTGCGGGTCCGAAATGTCGATCATGCGCAATCCCTGATCGAACCAGACGACCGGAATTTCAGTTCCCTTCACGTCCTCCGCGGGCTGGTGGCAGGTCGAGTGCATCGGCACCGGTTTGCCGGTGGCGTCGTGCCCGATGCGAAGCGTCGAAATCGGCGTCGGCCTGGTCTCGTCGGTGATGTCGACCATCCACAGCATGGAGCCCGCCGCGGGCCAGCGCGACAGTGCATCCTCGTCGGTGACCAGCATCAGCTTGCGGCCGCCGATCTCGAACGGAATCGGCAGGCAGGTGTGCACCGGATAACCGAACGTCGGAGTCCAGTCCAGGCCCGACACCGCTTTCGGTTTCGCCATGTTGGAGATGTCGATGATGTGGAACCCGCCGTGCCAGTAACTGGTGTAGAGGCGATCGCCCATTCGTATCGGGTGATGACAGCGCGGGACCCGCGGCGCGTCGGAAGGCTTCCAGGCGGGCGTTTCTCCACCGGCGGCCCACTGGCCCGGCTGCCACCAGCGTCCGACTTCTTGCGGATGCATCGGATCCTTCAGGTCGAGGATCATCACGATGTTCTGCAGGTAGCCTTCGACGCAGGGCGACAGATACACATAACGACCGTCGAATGTGAAGCGATGCACACCCTGGCGCGCGCAGCGCCAGGTCGTCAAGTATTTCGGATGCTGCGGATCGCTGGAATCGTAGATCTTCAGTCCAGGTATGTAGTCGTCCGGAATCTTGCCGACATGCGCGGCTCCTTCCACGTTGACGACCATCAGGCCGTTCTTGGCGCGCACCTTGTGCGAATGCACCCCCGATGGGTAGTCAACGTTGAATTGCGTCGTGATTCGCGGGTGCGCGGGATCGCTGACGTCGATAACCGAAGTCGCCTCGGGTCCTTTCATGTGTCCGACGTATGCCGTCGTGCCGTCGACCACCACCTGCCCGCCACCGGGGCAATCGAGGTACCCTACTTGGCGAAATCCCTTTGCTTGCGGCATTACCCTTTCCTCCTCGTTGATTGCGATTTTCGCGGCGCTCGAAAGTCTAACTCGAAACCTGCACTCATGGGCGCTATACCGCGCATCGGCCGGCGAAAGCATCGAGACCGATTTCGTGATCGATCCAGGCGAGCGCCGCGCCCGCTGCCGTGATGAGCGATAATTCGGGCGCGCATATTTATCTGGAACGACGCAGGCGCGATTTTTTTCAACGGCGTTTTCAACCGATTAAGCAAGGTAGTCCGAAAGGAGTTGACATGGCGTATTTCAAGGATCTCCGTGAATTTCTGACCGCTCTCGAGGGGATCGGCAAGCTGCGACGAATCGCCCGGGAAATCAACAAGGACACCGAGCTTCACCCGGTTGTGCGCTGGAATTTCAGGGGGCTCCCGGAATCGGAACGTTTCGGTTTCATGTTTGAGAATTTGACCGGGATTCACGGCGAGCGCTATCGCGGCGCCGTGGCTTCCGCGGTCATTGCGCCTTGTATGGAGAGTTATGCGCTGGCGCTGGGATGCGAGCCGAACCGCAAGGCGATCATCGATCGATGGGCTCAGGCGTACAAGCAACCGATTCCAACACGGAAGGTGAGCACGGGACCGGTCAAGGAGGAGATTCACAAGGGTGACGGTCTGCTGGAGCACGGGGGACTGCATGAATTTCCGATTCCAATGACGACAAACGGTTGGGAGTCGCTGCCGCGGCTGACCGGAGTCTGCTGGATGTCGCGCGACCCCGACACGGGATCGGTCAATGTGGGGACCTACAACGGTGTCGTGATGGGTCCCGGGCAAAGTTCTGCACGCGTGTCGCCGCGCGCGGACCTCCGAGTGCACTGGCAGAAATACAAGGCCAAAGGCCTGCCGCTGCCAGTGGCCGCGGTGATCGGGGCGGTGCCGGTGGTGGCCGCGACCAGCATCACCGAGATGCCCTACGGCGTCAGCGAACTCGAGGTGGCGGGCGGACTCGCGGGCGAGGCGCTCGACGTCGTCCGCTGCGAGACCATGGATATCGAGGTGCCTGCGACCGCTGAGATCGTTCTTGAGGGGGAAATTCCGACAGATTTTCTGATTCCCGACCCTCCGAGCGGCGAGCACACGGGATACACATTCATCGACCGCATGGTTTTCGGGTTTAACGTGCACTGCATTACACACCGCAAGAATCCGATCTGGCACGACCTCGTGGATCAGTTTCCTCCCAGCGAATCGAGCGTCATGGGGAATCTGACGCGAGAAGCGCTGATGACGAGTTTTCTGCGAACGTCCTGCGGGATACCGCAAGTGAAGGATGTCGCGTTTCATCACTGCGGCGGTTCCCGCCGCCTGTGTGTCATTCGCCTGCAGGACATAGGCACCACGCGCACGTCGCCCCGTACGGTCTGGCGCGCACTTCATGCCTCGATAGCGGTCTCCTCCGAATGGCCGAAAATCGTCATCGCAGTGGATTCGGATATCGATCCCTGGGATCTTGAGTCCGTTTTCTGGGGTGTTTCGTTCCGTTATCAACCGCATCGCGATACGCAGATCATCCAGGGCCGCGGCGCCACGGCCGACCAGTCGGGCGGTCCGAGAAATCTTTCCCTGGAGGAACAGGAATACCCCAGCACCCGTACCGGGCTGTCGGGAAATTCTTCCATCCTGATCGACGCCACGCGCAAGTGGCCCTATACACCGACATCTTTGCCGACCAAACCTTATATGGATCGGGGGAGGGAGCTTTGGGAAGAGATCGGACTGCCGCCATTGAAACCGATGGAGCCGTGGTACGGCGTGTCCTGGGGAGAATGGCCGGATAAATATCAGCGGCACGCCGAGATGGCTGGCCGGGGCGAATACGACAAGATTGCCGAGGAATTGATGCGGGAGAAAAAGGAGATCTGATCGGGCGACGTCGCCAGCGAAGCGCTCGATGGTCAGGAGCGTTCGACCGGCATTCGGGCGCGAGGCGGGAAGAGGACGGGCAGGCTGAACAAGGGTTAGCTCGCGGGCCGGGTCGGGATGCAGCACCGCTCGGACGGCGATCGGGTCATCGTGGGTGCGGCCAAGCGTACTCGGCCGCACCTACCAGGCGTTACTCGCGAACTCGGGATCACGAAGTCGACGGCGAATTGCCGACCTATCCTTCGTAGTTGAGCATCTTCTTGAGTTTGTTGAGGTCGATCTTGATCTTCTCGTTCTTTACCATCCGTTGCCAAACGCCTTTGCGGAACAGCGCCACGAACTTCTTGCCCTCGGGTTCTTGCAGCGTAATGGTCTTCATGCCCGCAGCCGCCAAGTTGGCCTTGTGCTCGCCCTCTTTTTTCGCCTGGAACGCCCTCGATTCCACTTCCCAATCGGCGGACAACTTGTCGAGCAGATCCCGGGCCTGTTTCGGCAGGCCGTCATAGACCTTCTGGTTCATGATCATGAAAATTCCGGTGTGGCTCATCGGCGGCTCGATCCGGTACTTGACAAATTTTTCCAGCTTCTCGTCCACTAACACCTGCAAGCCGGTTCCCAGGCCGTCTATGGTTCCGCGCTGCAGCGCCGTGTAGATGTCGCGTGGGCTCATCACGATCGCGGTTCCACCCAGGTCCTTGATAAAGTTGCGGTAGGCCGGCGAGGAGCGCATCTTCAGCCCGGTCAGATCGATGCCGCCGGAAGGCGTGCGCTTGGGTTCGCTGATCGTGAATAGATACAGTCCAAGACCGCTGTCGAACCACCCCATGAACCGGGCGGCCATCTTCTGCTTCATCACGCCCCGGATCATTTCAAAGGCGCCGCTCGCATGCGCCTCGGCCGGCGTCGTGAACTGGATGAAGTCAACCTCCGGGAATAGTCCGGAATAGTACGGCCCCGGCCCGTACATCATGTCGAACAGGCCGTTGCGCATCGCGTTGGGCTGCTCGCGCGGCTTGGTGACTTCCGGGCCGCCGATGTAATTGATGTGGAACAAGCCCTTGCCTGCCTTGTTCGCCTTGTCGATGAATCGGAGGAAGCTTTGGCTGCCCGGATTGCTCTTCGGCCACGCGGTGACCGCCTTGAGCGCCACTTCCTCGCCCTGAACGAATGGTGATGCCGCCAGAAGAGCGGCGGTAACCGCGGTGACGATTGCAGCGCAAATCGGCTTAATAGGCATACTGTGTCTCCTCTAGAATCTGCAGCGGTGAATACGCGGCCGGCTCGCCCGTCCCGCACTCGGGACGTTATCGCAGGAAAGCCTACCCGACGACGCTTCCTCCTATTGCCTTTTATTTTGCGGTGCAATCGGCAAATGGCGGAATCATCGCGCACCGAGTCGTGTAATGATATAGAAGATGCCTAATAATGGCTATTCGTCACGTGAATAGTACTCAGTTGAACTCGCCCGCATTGGCCGTGCGATATTCAATGCGGGACGAGGCTGATGTTGAATTTCCCTATTCGTCTATTCGCGTGCAGTCCTGCAGGTTTCCCTTCCGAACCACATCCGTTAGGGATGATGCTGTCGTGGTCCGTTGCGGCGCGATCACTAATGTTTTCGTGGGTAATTTTGGTCTATATTTGCTCATGGACCGTCGAAGGCGCAACGGACCAGCCGGAATCCTCGCTGTGCTGACTTCAACACAAGCTTCGCAGTTCGGCGTCGTGCAGCTTCGGACCTGCCTAGACGCTGCCGCAAAGGAGAAGGAGACATGAAGCGAGCGAAGACTCAACCTAACGTAAAGCGCTGGAACGAACAGCGCTGGATTCTGGATGCGGTGATCCAGACCATCGGGGCGGAGTGGGACCAGCCGCGACTCGCCTATACGATGTACCCGGCCGGCATCGATGCGCTCCCGGATTTTCGCGCGGTCGGCGCGAGGATCAAGAAATTCGCCGACATGCACCGCGAGTTCGCCGCGGCTGCGCGCCGGCGCGAGGTCTGCGCCGAGCAGTTTGAAAAACAGGGACGACGCGTCGCGGCAAGGGAGAGCTATTTCATCGCGGCTTTGCTGTACTCGGCGGCGCGCTGGCCCATATTCGAAAACAACGAAAGGACGGTTCGCTACAACACGCGCATGGTCGCCTGTTACGAGCGTTTCGCGGCGTTGATGAACCGGCCGATCGAGCGCGTGGAAATCCCGTTCGCCGCCAAAGGCCAGTCACTGCCAGGCTATCTTCATCTTCCGCGTGAGCCAAAACGGGGCGAGAAATTTCCCTGCGCGATCAGCATCGACGGCATGGACGCCTCCAAGGAGATCATGTGCTCGATGTACGGTGACAAGATTCTCGAGCGTGGCATGGCCAATTTCATCTACGATGGCCCGGGCCAGGGTGAGTGCACGATCCGCGAAATCTTCGTCACCGAGGACAATCACAGGGAAGCAGCACTCGCGGTCTACGGCTGGCTTGCCCGCCACCCGCATATCGACAGGGACCGCCTCGTGGTTCGCGGCGTGAGCTTCGGGAGCTATTTCGGGCTGCAGGCGGCCGCGGCGCTCGGCGCGCGGATCCGAGGCGCGGCGGTGAGCTTCGTGTGCCACGAACCGGGCATGAATGCGCTCATGGAGATGTCCTCGCCGACGTTCAAGATGCGTTTCATGTACATGGCGGGCATCGCCGACGAACGACTGTTCGACCAGTTCCGCAAGAAGTTCACGCTGCAGCGCCAGGCGGCGAAGATCAAATGCCCGTTGCTGATCCAGGCAGGCGAGGACGATGAGCTTTCGCCGGTCGAGGAGACCGACGAGCTGCTGAAGAAGGTCAAAGCGCCCAAGCGATTCGTCGTCTACGAAGGCGAACGCCATGCGATAGGCGGCAACAACACGTCGTCGTTCCTGGGCGAAAACTGGTCGACCGCGCACGCGGACTGGTGCCTGGAGCGCGTCGACGGCAAGCCGGCACCCAATGAGCGGGTTTTCATCAATTCGCTGGGGCAGGCCACGGCCGTTCCCTACCGATAGCGATATTTCGAATGCTCGCGACACAAGTCTAGGAGGGGATACGCATGCTCAACTACGGCCAGAAGCCAGACCTGAAACTGACGCCGCGCCAGGCGGCGATCATCGACCAGGACTACCCGAAGTTCAGCTCAAACGAAATCGATCGCCGGCGCACACTGATGGCCCAGGCGATGGCCAGGGCGGACGTCGACCATCTGGTCGCCTACGCAGCTTTCTTCAGCGGCGGGCCGGTGCACTGGCTGTCGGATTGGTGCACCACCTACGAAGCGGTTCTGATTTTTACGCCGGGGCGGCGCGATACGATCTTTATCCAGTTCTACAACCACCTGCCGCAGGCCCGGGCATTGATGCCCGAGGTCGATATACGCTGGGGTGGCCCGTCGACCCTTCAGAGCGCCATCACCGAACTCAAGCAACGCGGAGCGGGTGCTCGGCGCGTCGGCGCGGTCGGCGGACTGCCGATGGGATATTTCAAGGCACTTGCCGGCACGTTCGAGGATGTGGTCGATCTCAACCCCGCGTATTTCGGCCTGCGACTGATCAAGTCGGAAGAGGAGGTCGACTGGTACCGCATCGCGGCCCGCTTCGGCGATCTCGCCATCGAGGCATTGCGGCGTGAAATTCGTCCCGGCCTGGACGAAGGCGATCTGGGCGCGATTACCGAAGGCGCGTGGTTGCCGTGGCGCGGCAGCAACGTCATCCATTTCTTCGGCACGACCTCGATGCACGATCCGCAGGTTTTCGTGCCGCGGCAGCACTTGACGCGGCGCAAGCTCGCAAAGGGCGACGTGATTTCGTGCGAGATCACCGCGAATTTCTGGAATCACGGTGGACAGGTGCTGCGGACGTTCACCTTGGGTGAGCCGCTTACGCCCATCTATCAGAAGCTCCACGACACGGCGGATGCGGCGTACGACGCGATCTTCAATGTGCTGCGCCCGGGCGTGCACATGCGCGAACTCGCGGTCGGGGCGAAAATCATCGAGGACGCCGGGCTCACGTTCTATGACGACCTCGTGCACGGATTCGGCGGCGGATACCTGATGCCGATCCTCGGTTCGCCGACCCGAGGAAATGAATCCCTGCCCGACCGGACGCTCGAAGCGGGCATGATGTTGGTGATCCAGCCGAACGTGATCACGACCGATCAGACCGCAGGCGTGCAGACCGGGGAACTCGTGCTCGTGACAGACAACGGCGCCGAGAGCCTGCACACGGCGCCGCGCGGGCCGTTTCACCTTGGCGTGTAGTGCGGGCGGCCAATCGACGTCTGCGCGAGTCCCGGTTCGCGAAAACGTCGATCGACCCTGCGAACCAGGGTGCGTACGTTCGAATCCGGCCTAAGTCAAGGAATCAGATGACCCCTGATCGGGACGGCATTTGATTTCGCCACGATCGCTCCCATCGCACAGATGTTCCGCCGGATACCATCGCGTGTCGTTCTGTTCGCCCAGACCATTAATTAGTGAATATAATTCCTCCGGACAAAAGAGAGGGGGCGGCCGCAATCGCATGTATCGGCGCTGGCGGCCGGACGGAACGCGGGGATTGCGGGGAAATCGGACGTATCGTGACGAAAGGGAATCCCCTACTTGCCATTGAAGGCTTGTCAAAGCGCTTCGATGCCACGCAGGCACTCGACTCAGTCCGCTTCGAACTGGATGCCGGTGAAGTGCACACCCTCGTCGGCGAGAACGGCGCCGGCAAGTCGACGCTGATCAAGATCCTCGGCGGCGTTTACGAGCGTGACGCCGGCGATATTCGCGTTGACGGCGGGCCGGTGCATTTCCGCGGGCCGCGCGAAGCCCAGGAAACCGGCATCGTCGTTATTCCACAGGAAATGAATCTGGTGCCCGCAGCCACGGTTGCGGAGAACGTCACCCTGGGGGCATGGCCGCAGAAACGAGCCTTTGGATGCCTCCCGGTCGTCGACGCGGCCGCCATGCGCCGGCGCGCCGGCGACGTGCTGGCCCAACTCGATTTTCACCATGATCTCGATGCGCGGGTCGATACCCTGTCGTTCGCGGAACGGCAGTTGGTCGCCATCGCCCGCGCCCTGGCGCGCGAGGCACGCGTGCTCGTGCTCGACGAACCGACCGCCTCGCTCGCGCAGCGCGAAACCGAGCGCCTGTTCGGCGTGGTGGCGGCCCTGAAGCAGCGCGGCGTAGGCATCATATACGTGTCCCACCGGCTCGACGAGGTCGTGGCCCTGTCCGACCGATGCACTGTGTTGCGGGACGGCGGCATCGTCGGGGAGTATCGCCGGGGCGAATTCGGGACCGATCAACTGGTCCGTTTAATGACGGGGCGCGATCTCGACGAACTGCTCCGACCGCACAAGACGGAGTTCGGCCCGGTCCACCTGGATACGGGGCCCGGCGGGGGCGAAATCGCCGTGCGTCGCGGCGAAGTGATGGGGCTCGCGGGGCTGTTGGGCAGCGGCACCAGCGACGTACTGAAGCGCATTTTCGGCGCCGGAATCGAACCTGCAAGCATTTTCCTGCGCGGCAAGATGTTTACTGTCGCTCGCCCCTCCCAGGCCATCGCCGCAGGCGTTGGCCTGGTGCCCGAGGAACGCCGCCTCGGCCTGGTGATGAACTTCTCGGTGCGCGACAACATTGCCCTGCCGAGCCTTGACAAGCTGCGCCGGTTCCTGCGCCTGGACATTGCGCAGATCGACCGGCTGGTAGGTGACCTGATGGAAACGCTCGACATCCGGCCGCGCGATCCGTCGATGCCGGTGAGCCAGTTGTCCGGTGGCAACCAGCAGAAAGTCATTTTCGCGCGCTGGCTCGCCAGCCACGTCGATACCCTGCTGCTGGACGAGCCGACTCATGGCATCGATATCGGCGCCAAGGCGCGCATCCACCACCTGATGCGCGAATTCGTCGAAAACGCGGGCGCCATACTTTTCGCGTCGTCAGACATGGTCGAAGTGATGAATATCAGCGATGCGGTCGTAGCGATGCGCTCGGGCGAGGTCGTCGCGCGCATGACGCGCGGCAGCGCGGGCTACAACGAAGGCGCATTGCGGACCGCACTCGCGGGATGACGATGCGCCAGGGCCTTAATGCCGCACGTCCCTACTCCCGCTTCCTGCGCGATCAGGTGCCCCTGCTCGCCTTGGTGGCCGTCTGCGCGACCACGGCAGTGCTCTCGGAGCGGTTTCTCTCTCCGGTCAACCTGAACAACATCCTGCTGCAGGGATGTGTTATGGCCGTGATCGCGATTGGCATGACCTTCGTAATCATCGCCGGAGGGTTCGATCTGTCGGTCGGCTCGACCGTGGCGCTCGCCGGAACGGTCTCTGCCTGGGTCATGCTCGAAACCCACTGGAGTCTCGGGGCGGCAGCCGGCATCGCCTCGGGCGCCGTGGTCGGCTACCTCAACGGCCTGATCGTCGCCCGCCTGCGGGTCAACCCCTTCATCACCACCCTGGGCAGCATGGTCGTGGTGCGCGGCATCGTGCTGCTGATCACTGACGGCCGTCCGATCGTCGGCGACGAAGGCCTCCCGGATACGTTTCTCGAACTGGGGCGCGGGAGGCTTTTCGGCGTACACCTGCTGGTCTGGCTGCCGCTGGTTCTGTTCGCGGTGTTCGGCTGGCTCCTGCACATGACGGCCTACGGCAAACGCATCTTCGCCACCGGTGGCAACCGGGACGCCGCATTCCTTGCCGGCATCGACGTCGAGCGCGTTACGGCCTCCGCATACGCCTGGTGCGGCACCCTCGCCGGCGTCGCGGGGGTCATGCTCGCCGCGAGGCTGCAATCGGGCCAGCCGACGGTGGGCGAGTTCTACGAGCTCACGGCAATCGCCGCCGTGGTTCTGGGCGGAGCGTCCCTGCGCGGCGGCGACGGCAAGCTCTACAAGTCGATGATCGGCGTGTTCATCATGGTGGTTCTAGCCAACAGCCTGAACCTTCTCAATGTACACTCCTACTGGCAGCGCGTGGCGATAGGCCTCGTCATCATCGCCGCCGCGGCCGCCGATCAGATCAAGTCGCGCAATACGTGACGCTCGATGAACCAACCGCAACAACGAGTCGAGGGAGGAACCTGTGAAGCAAGCGGCACCTTTCGGCAATGAAGACACATCAGTGGGAAAACCAACTACCCGGACAGGGAAGGAGAAAACGATGAAGCGATTATTGGCCATGTTCGCGGCCGTCTTTGTACTGGCGCTGAACGCTATGCCCGTCCACGCTCAGAAGAAAGTGATCGGCCTCGCGCTCGCATCCGATACCAACCCGTTCTACATCGTCATGCGCAGGGGGGTGGAAATACGCGCCAAGGAACTCGGCTGGGAGGTTCGCGTCGTCACCGCCAACGAGGACGTCAATAAGCAGGTCAACGGCGTCATGGATCTGGTGGCACAGAAGGTCGACGGCATCCTGATCTCGCCTATCGATGCCGTCGCCACCGGCGCAGCATACGAGGCGGCGCACAAGGCCAACATTCCGATCATATCGATTGCGCGCGGCGCACAGTCCACCTATCAGACGCTGTTCGTGGCAATGGACTCGGTCCAGATCGGCCGCGACATCGCCGCCTGGGCCGCCAAGAGCGCCGGCGGTAAGGGCAAGGTGGGCATGATCGCCGGTCCGGCCGGCGCCAACGTGTTCGAGGAACTGGCGCAGGGCTTCAAGGAACAAATGGCAATGCACAAGGGTATGCCGATCGTGTTCGAACATCACGTCGCGCTCACCCGCGAGCAGGGTCTCAAGCAGGCCGAGGACCTGCTGGTGGCACATCCTGATGTGCGCGTCATTTATGCCGGCAACGACGAACTCGCTCTGGGCGCGGCCCAGGCGGTCGCCGCGGCAGGCAAGAAACGCGGTGTCCTGATCACCGGCTTGAACGGCATTCCGCCGGCGCTCGCGTCGGTGACCAAAGGCGACATGGATCTGACCGTCGTGCTGAGCCCGATGATCTGGGGGCGCCTGGGCGTTGACGTGATGGCCGGCTGGCTCAAGGGTGAGCGGCCCAAGCAGAAGGTGTTCATCAAGCACATCCTGGCAACGAAGGAAAACGCGGCGAAGTACATGCCGCCCAAGAAGAAGTAGCGGGTCGCGCAGAAGTCGGGATCGCCGGCGCGCGGGTGCCGATTTCCGGCGCCCCGGCTGCGCGAGCGGTTTTTTGTGGGGGAAACGAGCGTGAACCACGCGCTTACGGATTCACTGGCGGGCCTTGTTCTCTGCTGCCGGATACTCGAAATGGAGGGGCACGGCGACATGACGCTCGGGCACGTTTCGCTTCGCGATCCGCAGCAGCGGGGCTTCTGGATGAAGCGCAACCGCGTCGGCCTGGGGGAAATCGGGGCCCCGGAAGACTTCGTGCTCGTGGATTTCGACGGCGAAAAGCTGTCCGGGGACGGAGGCCGTCATTCGGAATGGCCGATTCATTCCGAGATCCTGCGCCGGCGGCCCGACGTCTTCGTGGTCGCGCATACCCACCCGGTGCACGCGAGCGTCCTCTCGGCCTTTGACGAGCCCCTGCTGCCCTATACCCTGGATGCGGATTACTTCGAGGCGCTGCCGCGCCATCGCGACGAAGTCGCGCTGATCACGACCAAGGACGAGGGTGCGGCGCTCGCGGCGAGCCTGGGACGGCATTTTGCCGTGCTGATGGCCAATCACGGGGTCACGTTCTGCGGCACATCGATCGAACACGCCACCTGCGTCGGCGTGTTCCTGGAGCGCGCGGCACGCGCCCATATTCTCGGTGCCGCGGCCGGCGGCAAGACTTCGATGCCCGGACCGGCCACCCGCGCAAGGCGGCACGCGCAGATCATGACGCCGGCGCACATCGAGCACTCCTGGAACTACTTCTGCCGAAAGCTGGAATGGACCATGGCGACGCGAGCGCCCGGCCACGCCTGCCTGTTCGCTTAGTCAAGTCGGACCGAGACTCGAACACACTCGCGCGAAAGGTTCATCGATTCGGCCGCGCTCACATCACGCCACGTGACTGGGCGGTCCTTCCCGCTCGCACTCCCTGCCCGCCGGCGCGCTTGCCTTCGGCTTTCGTGCCCCGCGCCGCCGGAGCCGACTTCACCCAGTGCAGCTTCGCCCCCCATTTCTTCAGCACCTTCTCCACGATCTGCGGATCGTCGACGGTCCGGGGCGGTTTCTCGCCCCAGAAGCGGTATTCGTCGTCGGGCATCGTGGCGTCGATGCCGAACCCGGTCTGCCAGCCCTTTTCGCGCAGCGCAACCGCAGGGTCCAGCCACTGCCCGGCGCGCCGCGGCAGGATGTTGACGTCGCGGTCGGCGCGTACGCGCGTCGACAGCGCCCAGTGCACGCTGTCGTAGTTCCAGATGTCGATGTCCTTGTCGACCACGATCACGTGCTTGTAGCGCGCATAGGTCGCGCCCCACACCGCATCCATGACCTGCTGCGGATGCCCAGGGAACAGCTTGTCGATCTTGACGATCGCCTCGTAGGTG
>Ga0209343_10000527_pt1 | contig 53643 bp, 62 predicted proteins | sample RifCSPlowO2_02_FD_184026 | JGI IMG/M metagenome (GOLD analysis project Ga0209343, IMG submission 184026) | Groundwater microbial communities from Rifle, Colorado - Rifle CSP2_plank lowO2_0.2 (SPAdes) (version 2) | ecosystem: Environmental > Aquatic > Deep subsurface > Groundwater | place...
GGCGCCGATGTCGTAGCCGGTGCCGGCCTGGATGCGGTAGTCGGGGGCGTTCTCGCTGCCCTTGTCGTTGCGCACGAACTTGACCTTGACGTTGAGCGTGAGGGTTCGAACGGTGCCGATGAAGCCGTCGTTCTGAGCGGTGAAGGTGCCGATGTTGGCCATGATGATTTCCTTTCGGGTTGCCAAGGTCGCGCCCATCGCGTCCTTGTTGTGATCCGTCGGGCGGGGGACGGGTGGGCCGCACCCCGCAGCGCAGCAAAGGGGCCGCAACAGCGTGGAGGACCGGCAGGCACGGGAAATTTGACTCGCGAGGAATCCGCGCAGCGGAGGGGAAATTTCTTGGGCCGAACGGTTGCGGCCATCAAGCCCGAGGCGCAGCCGCGACCCCGCCAGGATTCACGACGAGACAAGGACGCCTAGGATGCTCGCCTGGGATGCACCTTTCCCGAAAGGCCTCATGGCCGAGCACGTTCACCATGCCTGCGTTGAGACCTCAGCGGTCACCACCATTGCGTCATCGGTCTGAGTCGCAACAGCGCGAGAAGCCCCTGCGGCATCCACCCGGCGCCTCGCACCATGCGCCGCCTGCCAGGTCCACCAGGACAGTGCCCACACCTTGCGGTCTTCGACACCACCCACCGATCTGCCCGCCAGCGTGGGGGAAGAGGGCACACCAAGCAACCCAGCGCAGCGAGCTGAGGCGTAGTACCCGGCTCGCACGGCGGGGTGATGCAGGGCCGGAGTCGAAGCACGAACGCATCCGGCCAGCACAGGCAAGCGCAGCGCGCAGGCGTGAAGGATCGAAGCCGAAGGGCCGTGACGGCTATTGCGGCACGGGGCGCAGCCCGAGAGCCTGGCGGCGCAGGGCGCCGACACGCCCACCAGACGCACCACAGCCCAGGTCACATGAAGAAGCTACCTTGGTCCGAATAGCCCATAGGGTCGATCTTCAGTTGAGCCAGCCAGGGCTGGACCGCTCGCTTGCAGGAAAAATCCTCGCCGCCGTCCTGAATCCATGCACCAAGGCGCCGCTCCATCCATGCGTGTGCGTGGGCGTCGCCATCGCGCAGACCATTGAATCGGTCGGGCTCAATGCCCTCATGCCGCGGATCAAGCACCACGTTGATCGACAGCTCATCGCCACTGATGGCATCCACACTGGCCACGGCCGCATGGCCACCCTCTAGGTCGAATCGGTACATGTGCCGCTTGCAAAGCTGGCTGTGTGGATTGCCGCCGGGCCACCAGTTGTCGCTGGGCTCCAGGCCGAACAGTCGCTGCTCCAGCCCAGCATTGATGGCAGCGACCATCAGGTTGCGCCAGCCCGTCCAGCGCACACTTCGCTTCTTGTTCAGGGGGAAGTTGCGGAATGGAGAATACGAGTGCTCGAACTCAGGGACCAGACGCAGACCCCATGCGGCGTTGTAGCCCAGTTCCTGGAGCCGCCGGACCATGCGCGCATTGCTGGGCTTGGGTACCTCGACGGTCGTTCGACCGGCGAGAGCAGCGCGCCGCGCCGCATGCGTCTTGAAGCCAAGCGCCGACGCGAGAGCTTCACTGAGATGAGAGGACGAGACACCGCTGACGCGGTGCTGGGCACTGTGCTTGAGATTGCGCACGGCCGCAGCGGATACGAAGAATGTCGAATCAGACATGCCAAATTCCTTTGTGCATGGTCGATGACTGCCGATTACGCACCGACCGGAGGAATGGACACGGTCTGCGATCAGAGAAGGGAAGCAAGAAACGTCGTTTAACCCGGCAGCAGGTTCAGCGTGACGCGGCTGTGTTGGCATTTTATGCGCTGGTGCCGACCACGTTGGTCGGAAGCGTCCGCGCAAGCCCTTGCGCGCCGCCACGCCGCCGCCTGATAGAAGGCGGCGGCGTGGCGTTTTTCGCTTGTTGACCGCAACCAAGCCGACTCCGACGAGGCCCCGGGCGAAATGCGCGAAGCTTTGCAATGCCAAGCGGAGGGTCCCCGCGTCAGTTGTTGGACGCTTCTATCTTGGTCCGAGGGACGTCGGGACGCAGTCCCGGCGAACGAGGTGCGGATATGAAGGCAAGTCACATGATCGTTTCTCCAAATAAAGCTGGCTATTGAAAATCCCACCGGATTCCTAGATTCGGAGCCCTCTTCGGGTCTTCCGGTGGGATAGGCGCAGAGACCTGGGCCGGTCCCTTCGCCACTGTCTTTCCTGAGTTCATCGCCCGCGACCAAAGGAGCGCGCCGTCCGGTGCCGTCAAGGAGGCAAGCGCCAGGGTTGGTGCGGCTCGCAGGCGCAGCCGAGGACACGGTCTGGCGCGCAAGTGGTGATGGACGAGGGAAGAAGGCGCCAGTGGCCCCTGGCCGCAGATGGCGCCGACCCCACGCAAGCGCAGCGCGCAGGCCCGGACGCGAGGCCGGGCCGAAGGCGTCAGCCGACCGGAGGGAAGGGAACGATGGAAGCTCGCCAGGGGCGAGACGGCGGAACCGCAGGGCCCGTGGGCTCGATGCGCAGCACGACAGCGCGGCCGGCCAACCCACAATGGCCGGAGACGCCCGGTGACCGGGATGGCTCTACGATGACGGCATGCCCGAGAAAGACACCGCCCACTCCGACGACCCACTGGATCAGATGCTCACCCGCTCCGATGCGTTGATGGAGCGACTGACCGAGCTGCTCGACGACGCCGATTTCGATGGTTCTCCGCGAGGCGAAGCCGCCCTGGGCATGTGCGTGGTGGCCATGGAGCACGCGACAGCCCTGCGCGCCCTGATGGCGCTGGGTCTGCCGACCTCGGCGGTCAGCCTGATGCGCCTGCAGTTTGAGGCCCTGACCCGTGCCATGTGGCTGATCTATGCCGCCAGCGATACGGCCATCGAGAAGCTGTCGGCACCGCTCACACTCGAAACCGAACAGGCGGCCAAGAACCTGCCCAGCGCAAAAGAAATGATCGATCAGATCGGCAAGCGGGTCGGGCAGGGCGTGCCCGCAGCGGCCCACGGGATGCTGAGCCAGTTCAAGGACGTGTCCTGGAACGCGATGAACTCGTTCGTGCACGGCGGCATCCACCCGCTGCGGCGCAGCGCTGATGGTTTCCCCGTGCACCTGGCCTTGCAGGTGCTGCGCAACTCCAATGGTCTGAGCACGATGACCGGCATGACGATGGCCGTGCTCACTGGCGATGAATCCATCGTCCAGCCGATGAGCAAGATCCAGCCGGCGTTCGCCGATTGCCTGCCGAATCTGCTGAAACCCTGAAACCAGGGCGTCCGCGACGCCCTTGCGGCTGGTCAGACGACGATGCGTCCGGCCAGCCGAGCGTCCCGCGCGTAGGCGCTCAGGCGCTTTTCGGAGCGAAAGTGCAGGTCGCGCTCAACCGACAGCCCGAGCCGACCACGTACCGTCTTCAGTTCCTGAAGACTGACCCAACCAAGCTCCGGTGCACCCAGGCCCAGATCGCACAGACCGAAAGCATGGTCATGGTCGTCCGGGTCAATTTCGGTCAACAGCCACGTCGCGCCGGCGTCGGGCGTAAACAGCTTGACCACGGGCGCTGGGTCGAAGTCAGGGTTCTGCAGCGTTTCGCGGCCGTTGGCCAGCAGCAGCACGTGCTGCTCGTCAGTGATGAGTGCGTTCATGGTGAACTCCAGAAGGAATGCCGGGCGGGATTGCCCGCAGCCTCCGGGTCACGGCGCAGCGCAGCGGTCAAGGTTCAAAGACGGCCGCTCAGGCCGCCAGCGCATCACCGATGCGCGCCGACCTTGACGGCGAGAACGGCGTGGCACGCTGGGTGCAACAGCAAGCCAGCCCAATCCCACTTCCCTGATTCCCCGGGGGGCAGGGCGCGTTCAGGGAATCTGGGGTTCCAGGTGACTCAACGAATCCAGCGAGGCACTCCCGCCATGCATATCCTCAGCGAGGTCTCCATCGGACTTCGTTCCGAGCGCCACCACTTTTGCAGCAATGCGCGATTCCATCGAGGTTCGCGGCGCCACCACCAGAATGACGCAGCCGTTGCAAACCAGCTCGTGGTCGTCTGATGCCTGCACGCAGAACTTCGCGCTTCGCTCCCCCAGCCGTTCCACCCATCCCCGCAGCTTCAGTGTTGAACCTGGCGGGATCGGCCCCTTGTGCTCCAGTTCGATCGTCCGACCCACCACGACCTCCGATACGGCATCCACGTGCCGCTGCATCTCGCGGATGCAGATGGACTCGACGACGGCAACCAGATACCCGGTCGCCAGGCATTCGATCAGCCTCTGCGCATAGTCGCTCCCATGCGGGAGCCTGGAAAAGAGCGCCCGGGCCGTCTGTTCGGGCGGCACGCTGTAGGTTTCTTCAAAGGAGATTTCGCTGATGCCTTGGTGGTTCATGGGATTGAGAGATGGATTGATGACGCAAATTCGCTCTCCGAAACCCCACGTCAAAGCGGGGTGACCGGAACAGCGTTCGATCCTCGTTCGGATGCATCGCGTCTTCAACCCAGTCAGGCGTTCTCCATCGTAGCTGGCTCGATGCGGATGTCCGTGCGAGGCCGACGGGGGACGCTCCACTGTCTCCGGCCTCGAAGCCATGAAGTGCTCGTGCCACTGAGCGGTGGCACGCTGTTGGGCAGGAAGCGAAAATCCGGGAGCCGGTGTGGCTCCCGGTTGTGTTGGCTCAGATCAGCCCGCGTTCTGCGAAGGACAGAATCGTCGGCCCGGCCACGATCAGGTGATCGATGACCCGCACGTCCACCAGCGACAGCGCGCTCTTGAGGGTCTGGGTCAGATGCTCATCGGCCCGCGAGGGCTCAGCCACGCCCGATGGGTGGTTGTGCACCAGAACGATGGCCGCCGTGTTATGTGCCATGGCTTCCTTGACCACCTCGCGCGGATAGACCGATGTCTGGGTCACCGTGCCACGGAACATCTCCACGTACTCGATGACCCGGTGCTGGGCGTCCAGGTGGATCACCGCGAACACCTCGTGCTCCAGCGTGCCCAGCTTGATGCGCAGGAAGTCGCGCACGGCTTGTGGCGACGACAGCATCTCGGTGCCGCGCAACTGGCCTGCCAGCACCCGCAGCGCGGCCTGCAGCACTTCAGCCGGCTCGGCAGGACGGTAGCTGCCCGCGACATCGCGAACGAGCAGGGAAGAATCGATGGAAGACGTGAACGACAGGGAAGACAGCTGCGACATGATCGGCTCCGGTTCGGAATCGGGCGGGATTGCCCGGAACCGGCCACCCACGCCGCAGCGCAAGCGGTCAGGGGTCGGAGGCGAAGCCAGAGACGGCCACCAGGACGCCAGCGTGCAAGGCACGCGCAGCCCTTGACGGCGAGAACGGCGTGGTAGGTTGAAAGGGCACTGCAAGACCGCCACCCCCGCACACCACAACAGCCCCGGCAAGCGGAGCGCGCAGCGGCAAAGCTGCGGAGACGTCAGGGATCAAAGCCGGATGGCCGGGATTCGGCACGAAGCCCGGGGCGCAGCCCGGCGGCGGGACGCCGAGACGCAGAAACCCGTGGATTGACAATCCTTTTCTTAACCGAAAATGGTCGGTGCTCCTATTTGCTGTATAAAACAACAGCACTTCTCGGGAGGCTCCCATGCGCAACGAATTCCGTCAGCTCTACCAACCCCGCTCTTACCGCCGTTCAGAATGGCTGCGCCGTGTCTGGAGCTGGTTCTGAGCCGTCAAGACAGGGCGTACGTGTACGAACGCTCTCATGGTTTGGGAAGTTCTGCTTCGAAAGGCTCCGGGGACGAACCGCTTTTGGACACCTCCAACGCGTTGCGCTGTCTCTGAAAGAGTCGCTACCGTGAGAGCCTGATCGAAGCTGTTGGGCCCCCCGGCTGATCGTTTTGGTTTGGAGCGAAACGGGGGGCAGCGGTCTTGGCGCTATGCTCACTGTTAAGCTGTCAAAAAATGCAACAAGGAGGTATGCAAGCATGACGGTTCAGATCATCGAGGCCACGATTCATCAACTGGACAAGCTGGCGCAAACGCATGGTGATGACAGCGTGGTGTTGAAGCCAAGAGAGACTCATCTTCCGCTCAATGATGTCCTGACTCGCTTGTGCGATGACCTCATCCACATGTACGGAAAGCTGGCCAACAGCAACGGAACGTTGGGGGTGGACCCCAACGCTCACAAGTTTCCAGTGCATTTGCATGCCTATGAAGCCCAGACCGTGGGGTTTTTGGCATTTACCAAGGCGGCTATTGAGCTCATCGCCGACGAGATGAAAAAGGCCTTCCTGTCCAATGGGGGGTATGCTCTTTTCCTTCGTTACAAGGTTGACGAGCAGGATTTTTTGCTCGTGGTCATGCTCAAGCTTCGACCTGGCGCTGGCATTGATGCTGATACGTTGGACCTGACAGAAACGTTGAACATTGATCTGGCGCATCTGCACGAAGCCGCGCGTATCAACCTCACCCGGTGGAGGTCCGATCAGCAGCCTTATCTGACATTCATCAAGGGACGAGCCCGCAAAAATGATGTCAGTGACTACTTTCGAGACGCGTTGTCCTGTACCAGCTTTACGGATTCCAAGCACCATACCGAGCAGGTGATTCGTGCCGCCCGAGAGTTTGTGATGGCACGACAAGACTTGTCTGAAGAGCAGAAGCGATCCGAAATGGTCGAGATGCGGCGTCGCCTTTTCGAGTGTTTGGACAATAACCGCATTGAAGTGCCTCTCGCAACGGTGGCTGCGGCAGTTCACCCCCAAGATCCGGATCAATTCGTTGTCCATGTCAAAAGCGATGCACATGCCAATACCTATCACTTGGACGATCGGTTCAAGCCGCATCGAGCGGTGTATGTCGGCCTGAAGCGGGTCAGTGGAAAAATTGGAACTGTGTCGCTGGCATTTGATGTGGCGGATGTGCTAGCCGAGCGGGTTCGCTACGATCCGAAAACCGACGCGATCATTTTGGCGGCGCCGTCTGATCATTTGAAGTCAGCCATTCAGGAACATGCAACCGCTGCCCAACCATCCGCATGACTGGGCACTTTGGCTGCTTGACCAGCTAGAGAGTGTCCAGCAGGTGGCGTCGCATTGGGAGGGGTGTCTCCCAAGCGGGTACGACTTCGATGTGGTGGCGAGCGCTCTACCGGATCCGCTCAAGGGGCTTCTGGACCGTGGCTCTCGACGTATCGAGTTTCATCCGGAAGTTGGTGGTGTTTTTCAAACCCTCGATGAACTGGTGAGCGGCCCTCGGCGCCGAAACCCTCTTGCTGTTTTTACGGTTCGTGATCTCAACTACACCCACGGGAAAACACACCCCGTCCCCCAAGAGATTACCAACTATCTGGATGCTGCGAGGCTGTGGCAGCTCCTTTCTGATTCGGCTGACTATCAGGTTGACCAAGCGGTTGTTTTCATCAAGACCTTCGAGGAGAAGGTCGAAATTCGGGCCGACTATCAAGCCCAAGATTTGTGCTTATTGAATGAATTGGCGAGCTTTGCAGCCGTCTACTTCGAGTCGCAACATCACAAGGAGCAGAAGAGGAACATCATCCGATCTTCTCTGCTTGAAGTTTGCAAGGGTGAATTGGTCGTTCGCCTGTCAGATCTGCTTCCCCGGTTTGATGACTTTGTCGATCGAGTCAAAGCTTCATATTCTCTCTACACGGCAGACTTCTCATTCGAGAAGCTGCGGTCAGAGGTTGATAAACAAAATGTCGACGACACACTGCGGCTGAATAAGACCCTTTCGGATATCCAGAATCAGCTTCTGGCCCTTCCCGCTGCGCTCATGCTCGCAGGAGCAGGTGTCAAGGACACGGTGTGGTCCACAAATCTCTCTATCTGGATAGGCGTGACTGTGTTCATCTGGGTCATGCATCAGCTGGTGAAAAATCAGCAGAGCTCAATAGCGTCGATCGACCAAGAGATTCTGTTGCGCGTGGAAAAAGTGAAGGAACAACCTGCCGATGTGTCGTGCCGGGTGTTGCCACGATTCAAGTCACTTCAAGACCGTGTAGTCTCGCAAAACGCGGTCCTTAGAAACATCAGGCGTGCCGTGCTATTGGTGTGGCTCGTGGCAACAGTCATTGTTGTTAATGCTCAATGGCCAGGGTTCGTGATGGGGCAGCTTTCTGAAGCATGGGGTTGTGTTCGACAGGGTATGGAGACGGTATTTGGTGCGGGCGTCTTCGGGACGTAGGCCGTGGCAGCGGAGTGCTCCTACGTGTCGCTCCTCGTAGGTCAAAGGAGCACCACTACCTCGGAGGCGCTGAGATCACGAAGCCGGACAGATGGGTTTCTGGGCGGAACCCGAGAGCCCAGAGGCAGGACGCAGACTCGGAACTGAGCATTTATTTTTGCTGTGCAGTGAATATTGTGATTTCTCTGAAAATTCGATAGAGTACTGAAATTCACTGTGCAGTAAACCGTCCAAAAGCATGCTTGAGCTGACCATGACCGAACACCAGTTGGTCTCGCGCCTCGTAGATGCGCTGCGCGAGCTTCCCGACGTCCATGCGGACGTGGAGGGTAGAGCGCTTTCAGGCGGACGATCTGATCGGGGCCTGGATGCTGCGGTTGATCTGCACGTGGCTGGGAAGTCGCTGGCCGTGCTGGTCGAAGCCAAGAAGGCGGTCTACCCCCGCGATGTGCGCCAAGTGATCTGGCAGATCCGGGATGCCTGTCGCGCGTGGGCAGGAAACCATCCAGGCGAGGTTGTGTCGATGATTGCGGCGGAGTCGATCTCGCCCGGCGCCAAGGAACTGCTCAGGAGCGAGGGCGTGGGCTACTACGACAGCGGTGGAAGCCTCTACCTGCCCGCGCCCGGAATCTATCTCTACATCGACAAGCCTCCACCCAAGACGCTGGTCAAGTCGATCCGCTCTCTGTTTTCTGGCCGACGCGCCCAGGTCCTGCACGCACTGCTCGTTCATCGTCAGACGTGGTTCGGCGTTACCGAACTTGCCCAGCTGGCGCAGGTGTCGCCAGCGACGACATCGCAGGTGATGACCGAACTGGAGCGCTTCGACTGGCTCGAAGCAAAGGGGCAAGGCCCCAGCAAGGAGCGCCACCTTCGCGAACCTGCGGCCCTGCTTGATGCCTGGGCCAAGCAGGTGAAGGGCGATCAAGCGCCAGCGCTGCGCAGGTACTACGTCCCGGCGACCAAACCGGACGCATTGCCGCTGCGTGTTGCCGCAGCCCTGGAAAGGCTAGGCGTCGAGTACGCCATCAGCCATGAGGCTGCGGCTCAGCGGCTCGCCCCCTTCCTGTCCAGCGTGTCACAGGTGCGCTTGCGGCTGTTGCCTGGGCAGGCCACTGACGCCGCCATGAGCGACCTGGGTGCGCGACTGGTCACCGAGGGGGCCAACCTGGCCGTAATCGAGACCAAGTCGGCGGGGGAATTGCTGTTCCGCGAGCGCCTAGAAGGATTGTGGCTGGCCAGCCCGATCCAGATCTACCTCGACCTACTGCGGGGCGAAGGCCGCTCGAAGGAGATGGCTGAGCACTTCCGCAAAGAAAGGATAGGCTTCTGATGGCCAAACCAGCAACGCTCGATGGCTACAGCGACCAATACACGGTGGACTGCGAGCGAGTCCTGGTGACTTTGCTGCGCGGGCTCGGGCCTTGGAAGGATTCTGTTTACTTGGTCGGCGGGCTCACGCCGCGATACCTTGTCCCGGCACGGCCACCGGTCGTGCCCGCACATGCAGGCACCCTGGACGTGGACATCGTGATCGACCTCCAGATATTGGCCGACACCGAGGCGTACCACACGCTGGAGGACAACCTCAAGCGGATGGGTTTTGAGCGCGCTGAGAACCAAGCGGGAAAGAAGCTCTCATGGCGCTGGCAGACCCGTACCGAGCACGGTGCGTTGATGGTTTTGGAGTTGTTGGCCGATGCGCCCGACATCGCCGGTGGCAAGGTTCAGCCGCTTCCGACTGAAGGTACGATCTCGGCGCTGAACATCCCGCATTCGTCCATCGTCTTCGACCTGTATCAGGTCACAGAGATTCAGGCTGAGCTGCTAGGCGACAACGGTGTTGCCACCGAAAAAATCAAGCACGCCAACCTCGTCTGCTTCACCTGTTTGAAGTCCTTCGCGTTCGACCAGCGCTTCGAGCGCAAGGACGCGCATGACTTGGTCTATTGTATTGAGCACGCGCTCGAAGGCACGGACGCGGTGGCCGCGGCCTTTCGCCAGGAGCTCGGCGGCAAGCATGGTGCAGTTGTCGAGGCCTCATTGGCAATCTTGCGCAGCCGGTTCATGGACGACGAAAAGATCGAGGGCTATCGGAAGGACGGGCCGGTGGCCGTTGCCAGGTTCGAACTGGGCGAGGATGACGAACCTGAACAGCGTGAGATGAGGGCATTGCGTCAGCGACAAGCCAGCGATGTGATCGCGCAGCTTCTCGATCAGATCGCAAAAGGCGAGGGGGCTGCATGAAGGTCTGCATTCTGTCGCTGTGTTGGCCGCGGAAAGACATTGTTGCCCTGGCACATAATCACAGTCGTGCCGAGGCGCTGAGGCACCGCCCCAACGCACGCACGGCGAACTGGAGGATAGATGTCTGGATTTAGTGCTACAGGCGGCCCAATGTTCGCTGGCGGCAGCTGTGAGTCCCTTGTTATCGACACATTACTCGCATCACCGCAGCCCGAGGTTGTCTCGCTCATCAATCCGGGCGACGTGCTCGACGTCAGACTTGCCAGGAGCGCTGGTGGCGAGCAGGTAGTTGAAGTCGCGTTTCACGGTCAATTTGCTGGCGGACTTGCCTCGCCAGCCATCAGCCGACTCCGCGAGTGTATTGAAGGCGGTACGCTGTACCAAGCTCGTGTCACCGGCAAGCGCGATGCGCTCGTTCGAGTGCGCGTGACAGCTGTCTGGCAATGACCGCTCTAGCACGCATGGACGTTGTGGGCGGCGCCTACGAAGAGTGGTGCCTGCGCCCCTCGTGGCATGAGGTCTTCGGGTCAGCCGGAAGAGCTGCGTCGGCTATTTCAGCCATGACTGGGGCCGAAAGGGTAAGCCTGCACTGTTACACGGACATGCGCACCGCACCCGTGCTCGAGGCCAGATGCGCGTTGGAGGGTACGCGCTTGGTTGCAACTGCTGTGCCGGCCACTTGCTCTTTCAGGTACACGCACGCACTTCATCGACCGGAGGTTGAGGTACCGAGGTTGACCTACGCGCCCATCGTGGTGGACGCGGATAGCATTTTGCGCTTCGGCATGCTCGAAGGAGATGCAATCGTCCATGGTCGGCGCGTCGTTTATGACCCGCAAGGTAGCTTGACCACGAAGCCGTTCTCCGCCAACGGTTCATCTGCAGATGAACTGTTCGTGGTGCTCAACGAGCGTGAAGCACGCGCAACTACCGGTCTAGGAGATGGCGCGAGCGCGCTTGAGCTGGCCAATGCAACTCGGTCTCTGCATGGGGCGAGCGGGGTCGTACTGAAGCAGGGCCCGCTCGGTGCGCTTGTTCTCGACGGAGAAGGGGCATCGCCCGTACCAGCCTTTCAGACCGATACGATCTGGAAAATCGGTTCGGGAGATGTCTTCGCAGCTCATTTCGCGTTGGGCTGGGCGACGGAAGGCCGCAGCGGCGCCAACAGCGCGATCCGTGCTTCCTTGGCGACGGCGATCTACTGCGATGGCCGCGGCTTTCCGACATGGCCTATGCTTAACTCCTTCCCAGCAAGGCCCATCGAAGCATCCGGACGTTGGGAGGCCGGCTGGCGGCCTCGCGTGTATCTGGCCAGTCCGATTTTCACGCTCGCCCAACTGTGGCTCGTCGAGCAAGTCCGAGAGAGTCTTCGAGGCTTTGGGTTGGAGGTTTTTTCGCCTTTCCATGACGTGGGCTATGGGAGCGCCGACGATGTGGTGCAGCTCGACCTAGAGGGCATCCACATCTCGGACCTTGTTTTCGCCATCGCCGATGGCCTGGACTCCGGCACCGTCTACGAGGTCGGCTACGCCCGCGCGCTAGGTAAACCGGTGGTCGTCTACTGCGAGAATGAATCAAGTGAGGATCTCAAGATGCTCGAAGGCTCAGACTGCCTACTCTGTAAGGACTACGTGAGCTCGATCTATCGGACGCTCTGGACAGCGATGACGCTATGAAGACGGCTCTTCTTCTGTCCGGTGGTATGGATTCAATCGCGATTGCCTGGTGGAAGCGACCCGACGTCGCTATCACGATCGACTACGGGCAGCTACCGGCTAGCGCGGAAATCACGGCCGCCACGGTTGTAGCCCAGCGACTCGGCATTGCTCACCACGTCGTCAAAGTCGACTGTAGGTCACTCGGCTCCGGCGACATGGCCGGCCTCAGCGCGAACGAGCATGCGCCCGCCAGCGACTGGTGGCCGTATCGCAACCAGATGCTCGTGACTTTTGCAGCAATGAAGGCCATCAGCCTGGACGTTAAGAGGCTGCTCATTGGCTCCGTGTTGTCGGACGGTTTTCACCGCGACGGCACGCCTGAATTCGTCGGCGCGTTGAGCGCCTTGCTCGAGCTTCAGGAAGGCGGCATGACCGTCTCGGCGCCAGCGATTGAGCTGAGCACGATTGAACTTATACGTATCTCCGGTGTGCCAGACACCGAACTCGCCTGGGCGCACAGCTGCCACAAGTCAGATGTTCCTTGCGGCGACTGTCGTGGATGTAACAAGTACTTCAAAGTCCTAGAGGATCTGAACAATGGAATGGCCAGACCTCAAGAATCCTAGGCCGCGGTCCAAGCCTCTGCCGTATACGCCAGTTGTTTGGCCAACATTGGCACCCGTGCCGCTGCCCGACGATCTACTCCCAAACACGCCACCTTTTGACGTGGTCATCGAGTCCAGGAGAACGCGGTATGCGTTCGCGCAGCTCCCGGACGAAAAACTTGCCGCGCTCATGCACCTCACATGTAGGGTTAGAACCACGCTCGCTGGCCCGCTCTCGTTTCCTCAGTCCTATCGACCAGTGCCTTCGGCCGGCGCCATTCACCCGGTGCATGTTGTCCTGCACCGCCCCGGAGATGTCGCGCTTCATCGTTACGACTCAGGCGAGCACAGTCTGCGCCAGCTTGACGCGTCGCTAGACGTACCAGCTCTACGTGCGGCTATGCACGAGGTCATTGACGCGCCAAATGCGACGCTACTGCTCTTCGTGGCTGAACCGGGAATGACCGGATCGAAATACGAAGACGCCGCGAGCTTGGTGTGGCGCGACGCCGGAGTCCTGCTCGGTGCGATCGCAATGGCCGCGGAAGCGTTGGCGCTGAACTTTTCGCCGATGGGAGTTACAGGCGAACCCTGGACAAGTCACTTGATCCTAGGAGCGCCTCTGGTTGGTGTTGGTGCAGCCTTCGTTGGTGCGCGCCCTTAGGGTCAATTCGAACAGGCGAACTTCAGCAGTCCCGACGTTTGCGAGCGCATCAAGTCTTCTTGCGGCGGCGTAAGAGCGGCGTCCAAGGCAACCCATCGACTTGGCCGTCCATCCAGAGTGCTGTGAGCGTATGAGTTGGCGTGTTGAAAGGGGTTACGAGCAGCATTCCGCGATTCCCGTAGCCAAGTGCCCGTTCTGCCACTACTCGCTCTTCAAGTGGCTTACTGCGCGGCGTCTCGCGTGTCTCAGTCTGGACCAGCTGCCGACCAATCTCGGTACATCGATCGAGGAAGGTCTGAACGACTTCCTTCGTAAGGTCTGGATCGCGTTCTAGCTCCCTTGTCGCAAACGGTAGATCGCTATCCGTAAGAGATGCAAAAGCGACCGCATTCAATCCGAGTTTGTCGCAGATTCCCTGAACCGCACCCACACCATCTGTCCAACCAGCCACATAGAGGAAGGCGACGCGAACCGAACGCAGCGCTGCCGCTTGTGCGTCTGGCAGCTTGGCTCGCCTCTCGTTCAGGTTAGGGCGACGCAGGTCCTCCCGACCGAGCCATGCAGCAAGTATGTCGCAGGCTTGGCCGCCAGAGCCGACGAAGTCATCTACAAAGATGATCGGCTTCCCCGTGCTTTCAGAAACGTACTCCTCCAAACTGCCTAAGCCAGATATCAGTTTTCGAGAGCGCACATCGTCTGCGAAATAAGCCTGAATGCTCCCACTGTCCCGGGGTGAGCCGAACGGTACAACCCAGCCTCCTTCGAACTCAGGATTCGCATTCAACAGCTTCTCGAGCGCTTGAGTGACATCCTTCCGATCGAGCATCTTGACGCTCTTGAGCAACCGCAATGCGCATGATATGTGGCTGTCGTTATCAAACTGACGGAGCCACGCAAGCGTCTGGGCGTCCGCTGGTATCTCTTGGCCAACCTCGCCGTCACGGACCGGCTGGAAATACTTGTCATGCAGCCTATAGAAGGGCCTCAGCCCCTTTTCAACATCTGCCTGCGCAAGTCGAGGGGGAAATGGCCGAATGTCGTACGGTGCATCTTGCCAGTAGTGATGCAGCCCCAACCTCCGCTTAAGTTCAAGCACCTTTGTCGGTCGCCGTTTGCTTGCCTCAGCAGAGCTGTCCGGCAATCTGGCGCGAAACACCATCCGGGCCACTCGCTCAAATGCGACGAAGACCACATCTGCCATCTCAGGGGGGCAGAAGACATGGTCCCGCGCCTGACCAGCGTTGTATTGGTCAAGCCAACTACCGCGTGCCGCCAGCCACTCCGAAAACTGATAGGACGCAGCTGACGACCGAATGACATACGCGCGACCTACCTCAGTCTCACTCGACGTCATATCTAGCGAGCGCGCGGAAATGAGCGCGTCTAGTACAGGTCGCCCTCTTGCTCCCTGATCGAGAAGATCGAGAATCCTTTGCGCTTCGTCACGAACAGCAGACATGAGGGCCGACCTGCGTCCAACGTGGCGAAAATCATCCCTCATCGCCTCGAGCGCCTCCGATGCGTCCCGTCCCAGGTCGAGCGCCGAGCGCCACTCCGGGAACTGGAACGCGCGAACCCAAAGCCGTCGTTCACGCAAGGCAGCGAGGAGCAGCGCAGCGGCCTCTACGCGCTGGACCGCCCTGCCACCATCAGTTTGAGCATCAACACCCAGGTCCTGCGTCAGCCGTAAGGCGCTCATCCCGAGGAACGCATCGTCCGATGTCGAGAAGAGCAACCTCAGAACAGGCTCCGCGCCGGCAGCATCCACTAGAGAGTTGATGACCGATCTCAGCATTTGCTCGACGGCAAGCACCTTGGAGTGCTGGTAGACCTTGGCCGTGGCGAGCATGCGCGCGAGCTGCAGTTCATCTAGAACGGCTGCCGCTGAATCTTTGACACCGAATAGCCAGGCATCTGCTTTCGGATCGCCCTCCACGCCTGTAACAATGGCATGCGGCATGTCACCCAGCGCCATTTTCTTCGCAGCGAGCTTCTGAAATATCCGCTGCTCATCCAAGAGAGTTGGTAGTCCCGAAAACTTAGCGTCACGCATCAACGCGTCAACACGCGTGGCATCAAATGGCCCGACTACGAGTTCATGAACAAGCGGCAGCTTGTTGTTGATCCTACGACCGATGATCGCAAAAGAAACTTGCCTGACAACCTCCGCAAGGTTGTCTGCCGCTTGCTCCTTAAGCCTTAGGGCTGAGCCCTCACGGTCCAACAGCAGCGCGAGTAGTTCGCGAACGGCATGTGACTGCACAAGGTAGTAGCCAACGACCTGAACGAAAGAGACATCCTCACCTGGGATGGCTGCTTGCAAGCGCAGTTCCTCGGAGAGCGCTTTAGGGATGGTCGCAAAAACAGGCGAATCAGAAAGAGCTCCTTCCGAAACCTGCGAAAAAGCCATCTGGGCTGCTTCACGCAAGATAACAGCGAGTCGAAGCACCTGAATGGTCACCTCCGAAATGGGCGGCTGCTCCAAGTCCGGATTGGCAATCTTCGCAGCCTGGTTCAGCGCGGTGGCCATCGACCGAACCAAGTGCATCGCTCCGAGAAGGTGCTCGAAACGAGTATGGACCGCGCCTGGATAGACCCAGTGCGCGGCCCCGAGTTGTCGAATGTAGCGTAGGCGCTGCAACAACGGTGAGTCGAGCAGGACGACCTCAAGCCGTGTCAACGAGATGGTGCCCCAAAGCGCGTCGTTGACGTCTTTGCCCTTCGGGACTGGCTGAGATTGCCGCAGGCAGGCCGTGTAGTCTCGAAGCTGCTGTGTCGAAAGCTCGTTGACCAGCCGCTTCAGGCCGTCAAGCGTCAGAGCGTCGGCCATGTCAGGCGACAACCTTGTCGCTTGAACAGCGTGAGAAATACGTTGCGACGATCCGATTCAAAAAGTCGGGGTGGATCGTTGATGCGTCCATAAAGCGACGGGCCTGGTCAGAGGACATGTTCACCAGATATTTGACGCCACGCCGACCGTGCTCGGTCTCAAGGAAGCCTCTATCTCGCGCCCAGACAATCGCTCGACGAAGCTTGGTCGAGTTTCCGTGGAGAGGGTCGGTGTAAAAAGTAAAGTTTGAACTTACTTCCAGCTCTCTCTCATGCTGGGCTAGATCTTCGTACGCCTCTTGAAAGCTCTGATCTAGCTCGCCATCACGCAACTCGGCGCCGGAATCACGCAGCTTCAGCGCGGCAAGGATGAGCGTGACAAACTCGTCAGAGGTAACGATGCGGGTCATCTAAGCTGCTTTCAAGTGGTCGTTCATTATCGCACCTGCCCTCAGCTGATCTGAACGAGACCACTTCCCGGCGCTGAGACCATTACATGATTTCTGAGCCTCGGCTCTTGTCCTTTGGTGCTTGGCTCACCCGTACGATACAGCCAGTCGGTCTTGCGCGAGGCTGAAATTCCGGTTAGCCTGTTCGACTATACAAACGACTCAGGGAGAGAGTGATGTCTGGAAGTGGTGGGGGTTCTGGTGGCGGTGGTCCTGACTACAGTTCGCCTTGCGATACCCTGAGGTTCGACCTCCAGCTCAGTAGTCCGCAACCCCTGGTCGTGGCTACCCTGAGTGTCGGCGACGTATTGGTCATCGCGGTGGTTCAAATGAATGGGCATGTCATCGTCCAAGTCCTGAGCAACGGCCGGCCCGCCGGTGGCCTTACAGGGCCTGAGGCAACCCGGCTCCGAAACTGCATCGACCAGGGACACAACTACACTGCCAGAGTTCTTCAGATCCTCGGTGGCCAGGTCAGGGTGCGAGTCGAGCACGCCTGATGACCATCCACGTTGTCGGCGGTGTTTATCGCGAGTACTGTGTCCATCCTCGTTGGTACGACGTCTTCGGTTCTGCAGGGCGCGCAGCGCTGGCAATTGCAACGGCCGGAAGTCCCGTGGTGCTGCGTTCCTACACAACCGACGCGACGCTCGGCGTGCTCAACGAGAAGGCTGCCTGGCTAGATAGCTTTAAGGTCGCGTCGGTGCCCATTGAGAGTGAGGTGTCCTTCAAATACCTCCACGATATGGCCGTTCCGGAGATCGTCGGCATTCCGTCCGTTCCCCACAAGCCGATCCAAGTTACCGAGGAGAAGGTGTTGCGGTTCGGAATGTTGGAAGGGGACGCGGTCGTGCATGCCACCTGGGCTGTTTACGACCCCCAGAACGCTCACGGGCCCGCCCCATTTGGGGCTAACGGATCTACTGCTTCACATCTCACCATTGTCCTGAACTCGTGGGAGGCCACGCAGCTTGCGGACATGTCAGACGCATCGCCCGAGATCATCGCCCCCATTCTGGCGGCCAAGGAGAAGGCTGAGGTCGTCATCATCAAGATGGGGCCACATGGCGCCTTTGTCTGGACTGCCGGCGGCTCAGTTCAGGTTCCGGCGTATCGAACGAAGCGGGTATGGAAGATCGGCTCCGGCGATTGCTTCGTCGCGCACTTCGCAAACGCCTGGATGCATGACGGTCTAAGCCCCGCCGAAGCAGCGGACCTCGCGTCTCGTGCAACCGCCTATTACTGCGAAACCCAGGGCCTTCCCACCCGGGACAACCTGGCGTCGTACGCTGTCTCGCCTGTGGAGCTGTCAGCCGAATACCTGGCGGGCAAGCAACGACAGGTCTACCTTGCAGGTCCGTTCTTCGACCTCATGCAGATTTGGATGGTCGAGCAGGCGCTGACCAACCTGAAGGGCCTTGGGTTGAAGGTCTTCTCACCGTACCACGACGTTGGCCTGGGTTCGGCGGACGACGTGGTTGGCAAGGACTTGGAAGCTATCGTGGACTCCGACGTTGTGTTTGCCATCACCGACGGTCTAGATGCAGGCACGGTCTACGAGATCGGCTACGCGCGAGCGCTGGGCAAACCCGTGGTCGTCTATAGTGAACGCCAACACCCGGAGAACCTAAAGATGATGGAGGGGTCGGACTGCATCATGTGCACCGACTACACCACGGCGCTGTACTCGACGCTTTGGGAGGCGTTGAAGTTGTGAAAGAAGCTCTGCTCCTCTCTGGCGGCATGGACTCGCTCTCCATTGCTTGGTGGAAGCGCCCGGAACTCGCCATCACCCTCGACTACGGTCAGCGGGCCGCCGAAGCTGAAAAGCTGGCATCCACTCAGGTATGCAAGGAGCTGGGCATCCGCCACGAGATTGTCTCGGTCGACTGTAGTTCATTGGGCTCAGGGGACATGGCCGGAGCACCACCGGACGTCGCCGCGCAGACCTCGGACTGGTGGCCGTACCGCAACCAGTTGCTGATCACCTTGGCGAGCATGCGGGCTATCTCGCTCGGCATAAAGATGCTCTACATCGGCACCGTTCGGTCGGACAGCGAGAGCCACCTCGATGGGACTCCGAATTTCGTCCAGAAGATAGGCGACCTCATGGCCTACCAGGAGGGGCATCTACGGATTGTTGCTCCAGCAATCGATCTCTCTACGACCGAGCTCATCCGTCAGGTTGGTGTGCCGCCTGGGTTGCTCGCCTGGTCGCACAGTTGTCACAAGGCCAACATTGCCTGCGGGAACTGCCGCGGCTGCAACAAGTACGTTGAGACCTATCTGGAGCTCGGCTCCGAGTACTCGGGTCGCGGTTTAGCGGGGCTCTAGCGCGGCTCAGCTCGTAACGTAGGGACGGCGTTTCTACAGAGAGAGCGCTAGCTCCGTCTGAACGTGTTTTGGGCTCCTTTGCCGACCCTCTTCGCCATCACAGCGAAGGTGGTCGATGAGATGTCGCACGGTCAGCGGCGAGGAGGCCATCTCCCACCAGATGACGGCATCGAGCTCCGAAGCGCGCACGTCCAACGATGTGCTCAGCCGGAGAAACCGATCCTCCAGTTCAGCGTAGTGCCGCTCGACTGTGAGGTTCTTGGGGAACAAGCCGATGGTCTGGCCGACACGCATGATGTGGATATCAAGGATGGCTACATCGTCTGCGTCTAGCCAGTTGCGAGCAATCCAAGACGCCGTCTTGTGACCAATGCCGGGAACGGCCAGCAGCCAGTCGCGCAGTTGCCTGCCAGCCTCGAACTTTGGCGCTGCATGGGCGAGCGGCAGTGCCGCCGCAAGATAGCGCGCCTTCTGCGCAGCGAACCGATATCGGATGGACCTGCCATTAACGTTTAACGGCTCCTTCAATAGCGCCTCGAGATCGGCCTCACATACCGCTCCCCCCGAGAGGGCGCCACGCTCACGCATGCGATCGTAGGCAGCAAGGCCGACAGTCGCGGGGATGCCGTGTCCCCCCAGGAGGCACGCAGCTACCTCTTCGGCTAGCGTGCGGCCGAGTCGGTAGCCAGCTGGTTTCCCGACCAAGCGACGCGCTACTACCTGATAGGCCCAATACGCTGGCGTCGGAAAGGCGTCAACGGAGCCCCATCGGACTCCCTCCATGAGTTCGACGTTCGCACTCGGCAGCTCGACCTGGATAGAGCCCGTGCGGGTAAGGATTGCAGCGGTCTGGATCATGGCGAGGGACTCCTCTCGGTCATCGGGTAGGCCTCGTGTAGCCACTGTATGAATGCGGTTCGCTCGATGGCGTCCATGCGCGTGATGCGCTCCTGCAGCCGATCCATCCGTCTGCGAATGGTCTGGCGTTCACGGAAGTTGTTGCCGACGTACCGGCTGTCATGCAGTTGTGTGGGTGGCTCGAAGTTGAACCATAAGGTCTCAGTTCGAACATCGACGTGCGTCTTGGCTTCAAAGGTCTTGGTTCGCCAGTCGCCCAGTACCCGCTCATAGACGGGATTGGCGTAGCCCGACAAGATGACCATGCATGGGAGCCGTCGCAGAAGAGCCGCTAGCCGTTCATGGTCCTCTTCGGTGTAGTCCAGTCGATAAACGCTCTCTTGGCGCCTTGTCGCCGGGTGGTACGGCGGATCAACATAGACGAGCTCGTCGCCCTGGAAGGGATAGGCCGCCAGGAAATCTTCCGCTCGCCCACAGAGCACCTCGACGTGTGCAAGTGAGTCGGTCGCCCATACATCGATCGCCCGTGTGTCGGCGTCGATGCCTATGTTCTTCGCTGCCGCAAGTTTGTGGCGCATTACCGCACCTCCGCCTAGATGCGTCTCGATGTAAACGCGGTGCACAGGCATCAAGTTGATGATGTGCTGGTAAGTCTTGCCTTTGCCACCTGGGTATCGCATGGAGCCGAAGCATCGTCAAAATTGACGAGCATGTCAAGTGTCATGCCGGTGTCACATCGTGCACGACATGCGATCAACGAATTGGCTGACATGAATGGCCACAAACCCGGAAGGGTTCACGCCGGGCAAAAAGAAGCCCGCTTGTGCGGGCTTCTGTTGCTTATCTGCTACGCGCTGCGGAGTGGATCAGTGTTTTTGGCGTCCGAATGGCGTCCATGATCGTAAGTAGTTGATTTTGTTTGTATTAATTCGATCTTGTAGCCATCGGGGTCCGTCACGAAGGCAATGACGGTGCTGCCGCCCTTGACCGGGCCGGCCTCGCGCGTCACGTTGCCGCCCGCGGCCTTGATCTTTTCGCAGGCCGCGTAGGCATCGGGCACGCCCAGGGCGATGTGGCCGTACGCCGTGCCGAGCTCGTAGCTCTCGGTGCCCCAGTTGTAGGTGAGTTCAATCTCTGCCTGCGCCGGGTTGCCCTCGTAGCCCACGAAGGCCAGCGAGTATTGGTACTCGGGGTTTTCCGACGTGCGCAGCAGCTGCATGCCGAGCACCTGGGTGTAGAAGTCGATCGAGCGCTGGAGGTTGCCCACGCGCAGCATGGTGTGGAGTAGTCGCATGCGGTCTATTTTGACGGCATTTCGAAGACCAGACAGGTCGTCGTGGCATGGGCGTAGAGCGTGCCGTCCGGGCCGATCAATTGCGCGTCGGCGGTGGCGAGCTGGCGCCCGCAGTGGATCACGCGGCCGATGGCGCGCACACGGGGCACTTTGGGCGTGAGCGCGCGCACGATGTTCACGCTGAGCTCGGCCGTGGTGTAGCCGCGCCCGGCGGGCATGCGGGTGTGCACCGCGCAACCCAGCGCCGAGTCGAGCAGGGTGGCGAACCAGCCACCGTGCACCGTCCCCATGGGGTTGAGATGCTGCGGGCCGGGCGTTCCCTGAAAGGTGGCGCTGCCGTCGCCGACGTCGATCACCAGGAAGTCCAGCGTTTTCGCGATGGCGGCATAGGGGATGTCGCCGCGCAGCATGGCTTGCATCATGTCCATGCCGCTCATGCCGGCCACCTGATCCGGGCGCGCCACGCCGGGGCCTGGCCCGGCGTCCAGGCGCCGCAGCACCTCCTGTTCTTCGGCCAGCCAGGTTTCCAGCATGTCGGGCTTGTTCATGGGGGATGCTCCTCAAGAAAGTTGTATATGCAACGATTGTAGATACAATCAGTTCCATGTCACCTGTCGCCACCGCGTCATACCCTGTTGCTCCCGAGGTCAAGCCCCTGGGTTGCACCAACCTCAAGCTGCGCCAGCTCACGCGCCGTGTCACGCAGCACTACGACCAGCACCTGGCGCGGGCCGGCCTCAAGATCACACAGTATTCGCTGCTGGCCCATGTGGACAAGCTCGGGCCGCTGGCGCCGGGCGAACTGGCGCGCCGCATGGAGATGGGCGCCTCCACGCTCACGCGCAACCTGCGGCCTCTGGTGGCAGCGGGCTGGGTGGAGATGGGTGAGGGTGCCGACGCGCGCGGCCGCCTCATCCACATCACCGACGCCGGGCGCGAGGTCCGTCGCCTGGCGCAGCGCCAGTGGAAGGCCGCGCAACTGGCGCTGAATCAAAAACTCGGCCTGGCCACCGTGGCCGCGCTGCATACCCTGCTGGACCAAGGGCTGGCCGCGTTTCACGCCGAGCCCGCCGAAGAGGACTGACGGCGCTGAAGCGCTCTGAAATGGCACTTTGGTGCGAAACCGCACGGTCTGGGCCATGGGCACGCTTCTTTCGTGAATATCTCACCAAAAACAGCACCGCGCTTGATGCACAGTGCGGGCCATGGCCCCGGTGCGATGAAGCCTTTTCGGTTATCGAAGCCCCTGGGCGGATATTCTGTCCCTTCGATGCCCAAGCACCCCGTCATCACCGTCAACGCCCCTGCCGATGAATGGTCCCGCCTGCAGGCCCTGCGCTCGCTGGCCGAGCTGGACACCGCGTCGGACACCACACTCGACGACCTCGTGCGCATGGCCGCGCGTGCCTTCCGTTGTCCGATTTCGGCCATCAGCCTGGTGAGCGACGACCGCCAGTGGCTCAAGGCCGCGTTTGGCCTGGAGTTGCGCCAGACCACCGACTTCCTGGTCTTTTGCGGCCAGACCATCCGGCACAACGGCGTGTTCGTGGTGTCCGATGCGGCCCTGGACCCGGACTGCGCCGAACACCCCCTGGTGACCGGGCACCCCCAGGTGCGCTTCTACGCCGGCGTGCCGATCCGGGTCGACGCGCACGTGGTGGGCACCCTGTTCGTGGTTGATCGCCAGCCCCGGACCCTGAATGAGGACGAGCGCGCGCTGCTGGTGGATCTGGCGCAGGCGGTCGAGCACCGCCTGGCCACTCTGCGCGAGCGCATGTACGCGCGCGAGCGTGAGAACGACTTCCGCGAACTGGCCGAGCAGATGCCCGGCATCGTCTACCGCGCCGCGCTCGACGAAGCCAGTTCCACGCTGTACGTCAGCTCGCGCATCCGGGAGCTGGGCTACACCGCCGAAGAGTGGATCGCCCGGCCCGACGCCTGGCTGCAGGCCCTGCACCCGGACGACCGCGAGCGTGTGCTCGGCGAACACGCCCGAGGTGTCGCGCGGGGTCAACCGTTTGAACTGCGGTACCGCCTGTGCGACGCCGCGGGCCGCTGGCGGCAGATTGAAGACGCGATCCGCATCGTGCGGCCCTCGGGCGACGCTGGCGTTTCGCTGATCCAGGGCGTGATGCTCGACGTCACCGACCATGCGCAGACACAGGGCCTGGACGATCTGCTGTTGCGGCACCTGCCCGACGGCGTGCTGCTGGTCGATGCCGGGCACCGGGTGCTGGAGGCCAACCCGCGGGCCGAACAGCTGCTGGGCCTGCCGCGCAACGCCTTGGTCCAGAGACCCTTGGCCGAGCTGTTCAACCTCGCCGTGTCGGAAGAGACCACGCGCCACCTGCTGGCCGGCGATGCCCAGGGCCTTGAATGGGACTACCGGCACCCGGATGGGAGCCTGCGCTACCTTGAAGACACCGCCCGCACGCTGGCCGATGGCCGGCAGATCCGCGTGCTGCGCGACGTGGCCCGCCAGCGCGAAGAATCGAACCGGCTGCGGCGCCTCTCGCTGGCCGCCGAACAGGCGTCCGAGGCCATCGTCATCACCGATCTGGCGGCCAACATCGAATACGTCAACCAGGCCGCGGTCACGTCCTCGGGCTACTCGCGCGAGGAGCTGATCGGGCGCAATTCGCGCATGTTGCAGTCGGGCCTCACGCCCATGACGCGCCACCGCAAGCTGTGGGCCACCCTCATCGCCGGCCGCTCCTGGCGGGGGTTTCTGAACAACCGGCGCAAGGACGGCAGCCTCTACATCGAGTTCGCCACCATCTCGCCGGTGCGCGCGCCCGACGGCCGGGTCACCCACTACCTGGCGGTGAAGGAAGACATCACCGAGAAGCGGCGCATGGGCGAAGACCTCAACCGCTACCGACACCACCTGGAGGATCTGGTGACGCAGCGCACCGACGAGCTGGAGCGGGCCCGGCGCGCGGCGGAAGCGGCGAGCACCGCCAAGAGCGATTTCCTGGCCACCATGAGCCACGAGATCCGCACCCCGATGAACGGGGTGATCGGCGTGGCCGACGTGTTGATGCGCTCCAGCCTGAACCCGCACCAGATGGAACTCACCGGCACCATCCGCGAGTCGGCCTTCGCGTTGCTGTCCATCATCGACGACATCCTCAACTACTCCAAGATCGAAGCGGGCCGCATGGTGCTGGAGCAGGCCCCGATGAACCTGCTGCGCCTGGCCGAAGGGGCCTGCGACGTGGTGCACCCGATGGCGCTGGTGCAGGGTGTGCGGTTGCATGTGTTCGCCGACCCGGCCCTGCCCGCGGCACTGATCGGGGACGCGGCCCGGGTGCGCCAGGTCATCATCAACCTGGTGGGCAACGCCATCAAGTTCTCTGCTGGACAGGACCGCCCGGGCCGCGTGGCGCTGCGCCTGCTGCCGCTGGCCGGTGGCGGCCTGCGGCTGGACGTGTCGGACAACGGCATCGGCATGTCGCCCGAGGTGCAGGCGCGCATCTTCCAGCCCTTCGAGCAAGGGGAAAGCTCCACCTCGCGCACCTACGGTGGCACCGGCCTGGGGCTGGTGATCTGCCAGCGGCTGGTGGACGCCATGGGCGGGCGCATCCGGGTGGCGAGCACCCCCGGTGTGGGCAGCAGCTTCAGTGTGGAGCTGCCCTTGCCTGCCCACGGGGTCGAGCGCCCGGCGCCCGTGCCGCACGATCTGGACGGGCTGGAATGCGTGCTGGTGCTCGACGACGAGGCGCTGGTGCAGGACTGGGCCACCTACCTGAGCGCGGCCGGCGCCGTGGTCAGCCGGGGCGAGGCGCTGCCGGTGACGAACGCGCCGGTGGAGCCCAGCGCTGGCACCACGGTGCTGATCCTGTCGGTGGAGCGCCAGCGCCTGCTGCAGAGCCTGGGGCAGAGCCTGCCGCCGGGGCTGCGCACGGTGCTCGTGCGCCACGCCGAGCGGGGCGCGCCGCGTTTCGTGCAGCCCACCGTGGTGGAACTCGAAGTCGGCGGCGTGCACCGCGACGAACTGCTGCTGGCCGTGGCCATGGCCGCCGGACGGGCCAGCGCCCTGCCCATGGACGCCGAACCTCCACAGAACGCCCAGGCGCCCGCGGTGCCCGACCCGGCGCAGGCGGCCGCGCAGGGGTGCCTGATTCTGGTGGCCGAAGACAATGCGATCAACCGCAAAGTGATCCGGCACCAGCTCGAATTGCTCGGGCTCGCTTCGGAGCTGGTGGCCAGTGGCCAGGACGCGCTGGACTGCTGGCGCGCCGATCCCGGGCGCTACGGGCTGCTGCTGACCGACCTGCACATGCCGGGCCTGGACGGGTTTGCGCTCGCCGCAGCGATCCGGCGCGAAGAGCCCACCGGCCAGCGCCTGCCGATCATCGCCTCCACGGCCAACGTGCAGGGGATGGACGCGGCCCGTTGCCGCGAGGTGGGCATGGACGCCTGCATGAGCAAGCCGGTTGCGCTGGACGTCTTGAACGACACCCTGCGGCATTGGCTGGGGCGTGGGAAAACCGGGGCCGGGCCGGTCGCCATGACCGCACCGCCCCCGCCGGCAGTGGCTGCGGTGTCGGCCCCCCGGGGCGATGCGGCGCTGCACGGGTTCGACGACAGCGCGTTGACGCGCCTGGTGGGGCCAGACGATGCCTTTCAGCTGGACCTGTGCCAGCGCTACCTCGACAGTCTGGATCAGGCCCTGGACGACATCGGCCGCGCCATCGCCTCCGAAGACTGGCGCGCGGCCGGCCTGGTGGCCCACCGGCTCAGGACCTCCACGCTCGCCCTGGGCGCCGTCGGACTGGGGCGGGTCTTCGAGGCCATGGAGATCGCCGGCCGCGAGAACGACGCGCAGGCCCTGCGCCAGCAGGCGCTGTGGCTGGGGCCGGCCGCGGACACGGTTCGCCGCCACCTGCGGCGCCAATAGCTCGCGACCCCGGTCACGGCCGTGGCGGGTGGGCCGCGGCCTTTCGCCCGGTCACACCGGAACCGTGTAGTTCAGCGTCATGCGCCCACCGTCCACCGTGACGATTTCGCCGGTGACGTAGCTGGCCGCGTCGCTGGCGAGCCAGGCCACCACGTCGGCGATCTCCGACGGTTCGCCCAGGCGCTTCATGGGCGTGCGGCTCATGATCTTGTGCTTGGCCTCGTCGCTGGTGAGCACGGCGCGCGCCGCCAGTTCGGTGGCGATGGTGCCCGGGGCCACGGCGTTCACACGGATGCCCCGCTCGGCCAGCGCCAGCGCCATCACACGGGTGAGCTGGTTGATGCCGCCCTTGCTGACGTTGTAGCTGGCGATGTTGGGGATGGCGAGCACGCCGTTGACCGAGCTCATGTTGACGATGCAGCCGCCGCCGGTGGCCACCATCTCGCGCGCCACCGCCTGACCCATGAGGAAGGCGCCCTTGAGGTTGACGCGCAGCACGGCGTCGAAGTCCTCCTCGGTCACCTCCAGGAAGTCGGCCGCCTTGAAGATGCCGGCGTTGTTGACCAGCACATCGATGCGGCCGTGCCGGGCCAGGGTCTGCGCCACGCACGCCTTCACGTCGGCGGCGCTGCCCACGTCGCAGTGCACATAGAGCGCGCCGAGCTGGTCCGCCAGCGCCTGGCCGCGCGGGCCGTCCACGTCGGCGATGACCACGTTGGCGCCCTCGCTGGCGAAGCGCCGGGCGCAGGCCTCACCAATGCCCTGCGCGCCACCGGTGACGATGGCGACACGGCCCTGGTGGCCAAAGTGAACGGGATGGAGGGCGGTGGGCAGGGGTTGGGTGTTCATGCCCCGCATGGTAGCCAATCGGGCGCCGCGACCGGACGCGCGGTGTTGCGTGAGGCGGTTCAACCGACCTTCACGCCCTTCCAGAAGGCCACGCGCCCGCGGATGTGTTCGGCCTCGGGCTTGGGGTCCGGGTAGTACCAGGCCGCATCGGTGTTGATCTCACCGTTGACCAGCAGCGAGTAGTAGTGCGCCTGGCCCTTCCAGGGGCAGCTGGTGCGGTGGTTGCTGAAAGTGACGTAATCGCGGTTGAGCGCGCTTTCGGGGAAATAGTGGTTGCCTTCCACCAGCACCGTGTCGTCGCTTTCGGCGATCACGGCGCCGTTCCAGATGGCTTTCATGCGTGGTCCGCCGGGGTCACTTGTTCTTTTCTTTGCCGCGCGGCAGCACCGCCGTGACCGGCGGGGTGGGGCGGTCGGATGTGGCCGGACCCTTGGGGGCCGAGCTGTCCTTTTTCGGTTTCTTCGACATCTTTTCGTTGCGCTGTTCTTTGCCCATGTTGCTCTCCGATGGCGGCCGCGGGGTGCGGCCATTGGTGCGTCAATGGTAAGCGACAAGTGGCCTTGTTCAGGGCGCGGCGAGGCCCAGGAAGTCGGCCAGGGCCCGGGTGTCTAGGGCGCCGGCTTTCGTCACCGACTGGCCGCTGCGCGCGTGTCTGGCCACGATGAAGGGCACGGAGTCCGCGCCCAGGTTGTCGAGCAACTGGGTGTTGGCCTTGATGCTGGCGAGCACCTCGTCGGGCACGCTGGCCGAGGCCGACATGCCCCCCTGGCCCGCGAGCACCGAGGCCTCGTGCGCCGTCATGGCTTCCACCGGGTTGGCCGCCTGCATCAGCGCGGCACCCTGCGGCGCGCTCTTGGGCCCCAGGATGGCCACCGGCAGCCAGACGAATTTCACCTTGCCCTGCAGGGGCAGGGAGGCGTTCCACAGATGGCCGCAGTGCGGGCATTGCGGGTCGAACAGCACATACACCGGGTTCGCGCTCATGAGCGCGCCCACGGTGAACCCCTTGCCCTGGGCGGCAACGGCCTCGTAGGCCTGAGCCGGGGCGATCTCGGTGGCCGGGGTGGCCGTCTGGGTGGTGGCGTCTTCTTTGGAGCAGGCCGACAGCAGCAGGGCCATCGATGCGATCAGCGGGAGGGTCAAGTGCCTGATTTTCATGGGTGTTGCGGGCAGAAGGCCGAAGGTGTTTGAAACCCTCGGATCATCGCAGACTGCGCCGTGTCACGCCTCCGTTGGGAGACCCCGGAACGCCCGGTGGTCCCCCCACGGGGTGGGGGGTCAGTGGTTCAGGACGATGTGCGCGATCAACCCGGTGGCCACGGCGATCAGCACGTAGTCCGTGCCCACCTGCACCCACTGGTGGCCACGCGGGGGCGCGTACAGGTGGTGCACGCGGTGGTTGACCACCACGTATTGACGGTTGCGGTATTCGCGCGGAATGTAGCGGCCGCGGCGGAACTCGGGTCCACGCGCGCTGTAGTAGTAGCGGTGGCCGCCGCGGTAGTAGTGGTTGCGTGCGTTGCGGCGGTCATCGCGGCGGTCGAAACGGTCATCCCGTCGGTCCCAGCGATCACCGCGCCGGTCGTCGCGGCGGTCGGCCTGGCGCTGGTGTTTCTGGATGATTTCTTCGCGGTTGTTGCCGCGGCGGTCGTTGTGCTGCGCGAAGGACGGGAGGGCGCTGAGGGCCAGCGTGGCGGCCAGGGCGGCCGCAACAAAGGAACGGGTCTTCATGGAAACACTCCTGTGGTTGTGAGGTGTCTGCATGGTGCGCGCCGCTTGTGTCGTGACGGTAAACCTTTGTGTCTGCGGGCGCAAAGCCACGTAGCCAGGTGTACGCGCCCCTGTTTGCGATCTCAGCCCGGCTGGGCGGCTTCCTTGGCGCGCATCTTCGCCGCGATGTACTCGCCGTGGGTCACGTGCAGCAGCCCGGCCACCTTGCTGATGACGTGGTTCTCGTGCGCGTCCAGGTGGGCATCGGCGTAGGCCACCTGCCACATCGCTTCCACCACGCGCACCTTCTGTTCCTGCGTGAAGTGTTCGTTCATCTGGCCGGTGAAGCGCTGGTAGTCGTAGGCGCTGCGCGCGGTGTCGTGGGCCAGGTCCAGCAGCCGCTGCAGCTCGTCCTCGGCCAATGCGAATTTGTCGCGCAGCGCGCGCAGCACCGCGTCGCGCTCGCTGTCGGCCATCGTGGGCTCGGCGCGCATCACCTCCACCAGCAGCACCGCCGTGGCCAGTTGCAGCGTGTGTTCCTGCTCGGGGCGCGTCTGTCCACCGGCCGGGGCGGCGAGGCTGGCGCTGAGGTTGTCAAACAGGTCTTTGAGGGTTCTGAGCATGTGGTGTATCCGTTGAGCGGGAGGGTGGCGTTGCGGGATGGAGCCGCGCAGCGGCCAGGGGTTCCCGTGCCCACACCAGCAGCAGGTTGTTGGCCGGCATGCCGTGCCGCTCGCGCAGCGCCAGGCCGGCGGCGTGCGCCTCTTGCGCCACGTCGGGCAGTCGGCGCAGGCCCCAGCCGGGGTCGCGGGCGCGCAGGCTGGTGTCGAAATCGAGGTTGCCCGGCGAGGTGGGCACGCCGTCTTCCAGATAGGGGCCGTAGGTGATCAGCACACCGCCCGGCGCCAAGTGCCGCGCGGCGCCCCGCATGAGGGCCGCGCAGGTGGCCCAGGGCGCGATGTGCAGCATGTTCGCGCAGTACACCGCGTCGAAGACCCGGGCCGGCGCGTCGTCAAACGCCGGGTTGTCGGCGGGCCAGCGCGGCGCCAGAACGTCCAGCCGCAAGGGCGGCTGGACCCGGGCGAGGCCGGCCGCGGCGGCCCGCGCCGCGATGGCCGGCAGGGCGCTCGCATCGAAGTCGGTGGGTTGCCAGGTCCAGCCCGGCAGCCCGGCGGTGAACCAGACCGCGTGTTGCCCGGTGCCCGAGGCAATTTCCAGCGCGGCGCCCCGCGCCGGCAACACCTGGCGCAGCACCTCCAGAATCGGCTGCTGGTTGCGCTCGGCCGCGGGGCTGAAGGGCAGGGTGTTCATGGCGTGGCGGGTCCGGTGGCCGTCAGGCCTTGGCCCGCCACCCCTGCACCAGCGCGCCCAGCGCGATGCCGACCAGCGCCCACAGCAGGGTCCAGTTGCCCGTGCCCAGGCCGGCGATGGCCGGCCCCGGGCACACGCCGCACAGGCCCCAGCCCACGCCGAACAGCGCTGAGCCTTGCAGGGTGTCGCGGTTCCAGTGGGCCACGTGCTGGTGGAAATAACCCCCCAGCAGCGGTTGGCCCAGCAGACGGGGCAACAGCAGGTAGGCCAGCAGCGTCACCGCCACCGCGCCACCCATCACCAGCATCAGCCCGAAGTCCTGGAAGCGCAGAAAGCTCAGCACCACCTCGGGCCGCACCATGGTGGACAGCGCCAGGCCAAAGCCGAACAGGGCGCCGCCCGCGAGCACGGCGAGGAATTTCATGGGGCTCATGCTAGCCCCCAGGCAACGAGGTTGGCCGTGATGAAGGCCGTGGCCATGAAGGTCAGTACCGCCAGCAGCGAGGGCCACTGCAGCGAACCCAGGCCGCAGATGCCGTGGCCCGAGGTGCAGCCGTTGCCCAGCCGGGCACCGTAGCCGACGAAAAAGCCGCCCAGCAGCAGCATCCACGCCGGCACGCCGGTGGTCAGTGGTGTGCCGTCCGAAAAGACCAGCCACCAGACCAGCGCTCCCAGCACCAGCCCGGCCGCGTAGACCAGGCGCCAGCCGCGCGAATCGGTGAAGCGCGCCTGCTGGAAAAACGGCCGCTGCACCACGAACGACCAGGTGCTGGAAAACACCGTGCTCATGCCACCCACCAGGCCGGTGAACAGGTACAGCAGCGCCACGCCGGCGCCAATGAAAAGACCGCCCAGCAGGTAGTGCTGCCAGCCCAGGGGGAAGAGGGAAAGTGTGGCATCCATGGCCGCCGATTATCCGTGGCGCTCAGTGGCCTGTCGGGCGCCAGCGGCAAGACCCCGATGGCGTTGCGCGCGGCCCGGTTCAGGCCATCGCGGTGCGTGTCGTGGGGTGCCGGCTGAGGCTCAGCGCTGTTGGGCCGCCTGACGCAGTTGCTCGGGCGTGCCGGACCAGACCTCGAAAAAGCCCTCGCTCTGGCGCACCTGCAGCCAGGTGTCCCAGCGCGTGCGGGACAGCGCCGGGTCGGTGACGGCCAGGTCTTTCTGTTCCACGCCCAGCGCCAGCGTGCCGCCGCGCTGGTAGCCCGGTTGCGCCTGGGCCTGTTTCACCATCGCCTGCACCTTCCGCAGTTCGGCTTGCGTGGCCGGCGGCAGGCTGTAGACCAGCCAGCGGCGGCCCGGCCCGGGGGCGTCCAGCCCCAGCGTGGCGCTGGTGGCGGTGGTCATGGCCAGCGGCAGTTTGCGGTCGACCGGCGCGAAGGCCCCTTCCACCTTGGGCTTGAGCTGGATGTGCAACAGCGGCACCGCGCCCGGCGGCGGCACCACGCGCGCGTCCACCTGCAGCGCGACCGTGAACTGTGCGGGATCGGCCTCCAGCAGTTGCCCCGACAGCTGCACCAGGCGGGGCAGGGAGCGCAGGGGAATGCCGCCGCAGCCGACCAGCGCCGCAGACAAGACCAGGCAGGTGAAAAATCGCTTCATGGGGCTTGACAGAGTTTGTTAAACGAGAATAAATTATCTTAAAACAATAATTAAATGTCAAACACACGCTCCATGGCACGGTCAGCCATCTGCACAATCGACCGTGTTCTGAGCGCCCATTGATCCACCCTGCACACCCGCGAGGACCCACCATGCCCAGCTCCACCACCACCCATCGCCCGACCGATCCGTTGCGGCACGTCCGGCGCACCAGCCGCCTCATGGTCTGGGCCTGCTGGGGCCTGATCGTGCTGCTGCCGGCGGCGCTGGCGGGGTACTGGGCCCTGGCCGACGATGGGCTGCTGGCCGGTCACGCCAACCTGCCGGCTTCGGCCATCGGTGCGCCGCTGCTGCCCTGGCAGCGGCTGGCGGGCGCGCTGGTCATGGGCCTGCCGCTGGCCCTGCTGCTCGTGGGCCTGTGGCAGGCCAAGCGTTGCTTTGAGCAGTTTGCGCAGGGCCGGGTGTTCACCGAGCAGGCCACCGACCTGCTGCGCCGCTTCGCGGGCTGGGTGGCCGCGGCCGCGCTGGCCGCCATCGTCGCGTCCGCCGCCACCTCGGTGCTGCTCACCTTGCACAACCCGCCGGGCATGCGCCACCTGGCGCTGGGCATCGGCTCCAACCACCTGTTCACCTTCTTCTTCGCCGGCCTGGTGTGGCTCATGGCGGCGGTCATCGGCCAGGGGCAGGCGCTGGCCGAAGAAAACGAGCGCTTCGTCTGATGGCCATCGTCGTTCAACTCGACGTCATGCTCGCGCGGCGCAAGGTCAAGTCCAAGGACCTGGCCGAATTCGTCGGCATCACCGAAGCCAATATGTCCCTGCTCAAGCAGGGCAAGGTCAAGGGCGTGCGCTTCGAGACGCTGGAGAAAATCTGCGAGTACCTGCAGTGCCAGCCCGGCGAGCTGCTGGTCTACCAGCCCGACGGCGATTCACCCTGAACCCCGCCCGGCTTCGATAATCGAGCGCTTGGCCCGGCCCACCCGGGCGGCCCTTCACCTTCCATCTGCATGCACACCCTGGAACAACTGCGCAGCGGCGCGCTCGCCGGCACGCGCCGGCTCGATCTGAGCTGCGGCCTGACCGAACTGCCGCCCGAGGTGTTCGACCTGGCCGACACGCTGGAGGTGCTCAACCTCACCGGCAACCGCTTGCGCGAGCTGCCGCCCGACCTGGGCCGGCTGCAGCGGCTGAAAATCGTTTTCTGTTCCAGCAATGACTTCACCCACCTGCCCGAATCGCTGGGCGACTGCCCGGCGCTGGAGATGGTGGGCTTCAAGGCCAACCGCATTCAGCAGGTGCCCGCCGCGGCGCTGCCGGCGAAGCTGCGCTGGCTCATCCTGACCGACAACGCCGTCGAACAGTTGCCCCCCGAACTGGGCCAGCGCCAGGCGCTGCAAAAACTCATGCTCGCGGGCAACCGCCTCGCTGCGCTGCCGCCCGGTCTGGCGAACGCGCAGCGGCTGGAGCTGCTGCGCCTGTCGGCCAACCGCTTCACCGCGCTGCCCGGCTGGCTCACCGAACTGCCGCGCCTGGCCTGGCTGGCGCTGGCGGGCAACCCGCTGGGCTGGCAACGAACTGAGCCTGCGCCGCTGCCCCGTGTGGCCTGGGGCCGGCTGCGCGTGGCCGAGCGGCTGGGCGAAGGCGCTTCGGGCCACATCCACCGCGTGCACCTCGAAGACGCGGCGGGCGAGGCGCTGGCGCTCAAGCTGTTCAAGGGCGCGGTCACCAGCGACGGCCTGCCCGAACACGAGTTGGCCGCCTGTCAGGCCGCCGGGCAACACCCGGCGCTGTGCACCCCCAGCGCCGAGCTGGGCGGGCACCCCGAAGGCGCGCGCGGCATGCTGCTGCCGCTGCTGCCGCCCGAGCTGGTGAACCTCGCCGGCCCGCCCAGTTTCGACAGCTGCACGCGCGACGTGTACGCGCCCGGCTTCGCCCTGCCCGCCAGCGCCGCGCTGCGTGTGGCCCGCACCATGGCCGGCGCGCTAGCGCATCTGCACCAGCGCGGCGTGATGCACGGCGATTTCTACGCCCACAACATCCTCTGGAACCCGGCCAGCGGCGACGCCATGCTCAGCGACCTGGGCGGCGCCACCTTGCTGCCCGACGACCAGCCCGCGCTGCGCCGCTCCCTGTTGGCGCTGGACGTGCGCGCCTTCGGCTGTCTGCTGGAAGAACTCGTGGCCCATGCGCAGGGTGCCGGCGCCACGGTGTTGCCCGAGCTGGATCGTCTGACTGGTCTCGCCGCGGCCTGTCTGCACACCGACCCGGCCGCGCGACCCGGGCTGGGCGAGATCGCCCGCCAGCTCGACGCCCTGGGCCGCTGAACGACGGGTCCGAGCGCCGTGGGCGCCCCTCAAGGCGCCTTCACCCGGGCGCCGGCCCTGCGGTGGGGTCGGCGCCAGAGCCCACCGAGCGTGAGCGCCGCGGCGGCCAGCGGTACCCAGCCCTGCGGCGAGCCCATGGTCCAGAGGGTCGCTGCGCTGACCAGGCACCAGGCCAGCGCGAGCAACCGCAAGGTCCACAGCAGCGCACGGGTGACGCGCGTGCCCGCTTGCGCGCACAGCAGCAGGCCCAGGCTGGCGATCACCGTCGGGTCGGGGGCGAGGCCGAACAGCTCGGCCTGGGCCAGCGGGCGGCCCGTTGCCAGGGCGAGCAGCGGGTGCGCCAGCAGCGCCCAGGCCAGCAGGGCCAGACCGCTGCCCCGACGCACGCGCTGGCCCGTGCCGCGCAGGTCGTGGGCGGCGCTCAGCGCGAGCAGGCCAAGCGCCTGCACACCGAAGGCGATGGCAAAGACCGCAGCCACCGGCTGGATCGGCGCGTAGCGGCGCCAGAGAAACGCCCAGGCCACCAGCGCCCAGCACAGCGCCAGCCCCGCCGCGCCCGCGCGCAACGCCCGTGTGCTGCCCCGCATCAGCCCCAGGCCCAGGGCCATGCCGGCCAGCGTGGTCGCCAGTTGCAGAGGCCAGAGCGTTTCGTTGTGCAGCTCGAACAGGCGCCAGTAGGTGCGCGGCGCGAACATCAGCAGGTCCACCGGACGGTAGGTCCACCACTCGCTCATCGCCGGCTCCGCCCCGCCGCAGTGTTCACAGGGCCGCCACGTCGCGCGCCATGCGGGCACGCAAGGCGGCGTCGGGCATGGGCCCACGCGCGGCGCCCATGTTCTGCCGCAGGTGCGTCAACTGGCTGGTGGCGGGAATCGCGCAGGTCACCGCCGGGTGCGACACGACAAACTTCAGCGCCACCTGTGCCCAGCCGTCGCAACCGATCTCGCGCGCCCAGCCCGGCAGCGGGTGGCGGCGGAGCTGGTCGAGCAGGTCACCCTGGCGGAACGGCCGGTTCACGATCACGGCGATGCGCCGTTCCCGCGCCAGCGGCAGCAGGCGCTGCTCGGCCTCGCGGTCCAGCAGGCTGTGGCTCAGCTGCACGAAGTCGATCGGCTGCGTGCGCAGGATGCGTTCCAGCTCGGCGTGGCGCCGACCATGGGAGGTGGTGATGCCCACGTAGCGCAGCCGGCCCGCGGCTTTCATCTCCAGCAGCCGTGGCAGGTGCTCCTGCCAGGCCAGCAGGTTGTGCACCTGCATCAGGTCGAAGCGCTGCAGGCCCCAGAACGCTCGCGAAGCCGCCATCTGCCCGGCCCCGCGTGCGGCGTCGCCGACCCACACTTTTTCCGCCGAGAACAGCGCCGCCGGGTGGCGCAGTTTCGCCAGCGCATGGCCGATGGTGGGTTGCGAGGAACCGTACATGGGCGAGCTGTCGATCAGGCGGCCACCCTCTGCGAAAAACGCGCGCACCACCTCGGCGCAGGCGTCGCGCGCCACCGGGTCGTTGCCCACGTTGAAGGTGATCCAGCTGCCCAGCCCCACCACCGGCAAAGCCTCTCCGCTGGAGGGGATGGGGCGCGTCTGCGGGGCCTGGACGGGCTGCGCCAGCGCGCGCCCGGCCCAGGCGGGCAGGCCGGTGGCCATGGCCGCACCGGCCAGCCAGCGGCGGCGGCCCGGTGAAAACGCGCTCGGTGTGTCCATGCGGCCCCGTTCGGGTTGGGTGTCTGCGGATGCGTGGGAGGCGCGGGTTCGGGCACAAGTTCCAGGGCCGGACCCAATGTGCGGTGATGCACAGACGCGGCGGGGTGTGACGGCTACTTTGGCCGCAAGAACATGTTGGCGATCAACACACCTCGATGGCGTCTCAACGCGGCCCCGGGCGATGGCAAACACGTTCCAAGACGCGGTGGCCTGCCGCCGCGCGTTGTTGTTCCCTTCCGAAGGAGTTCTCATGCCCATCCTGTCCCTCCCTTTTGCCCGCGGCCTGCTCGCCGCCGCCGCGCTGATTGCTCTGGCGCCCGCCGTGCTGGCCCAGGGGAAACCATCCCGGGCCGCCATCGACGAGACCTACCGGCAGGACCGCGCGGCCTGTCTGGACAGCGCTTCGCAGCACGAACGCAGCGCCTGCCTGCGCGAGGCCGGTGCGGCGCGGGCCGAGGCGCTGCGCGGCCAGCTCCGGACCGGGGCGTCGCCGGAAGAGCTGGCGCGCAACGCCTTGCAGCGCTGCCAGCGCCTGCCGCCCGAGAACAAGATGCTGTGCGAACGCATGGCGCGTGGTGAAGGCACCGCGTCGGGCTCGGTGGCCGCGGGCGGTCTGATCAAGGAGCTGGAGATTCAGGTGCCTGCGCCCGCACCCATGGCCGCTCCGCCGCCGATGACGGCCCCGCCATCCCCCGCCGCCCCGCCACCGATGGAGCCGGTGCCACTGCCCAAATGAAGGCCCGCGGCGCGCAGGAAGGCGTCGTTTTCCTGCACGCTGCCCACGGTGACGCGCAGGCAGCCCTGCAGCCCGTGCAGGCTGTCCTGCCGGCGCACCAGCACGCCCTGCGTCAGCAGGTCGGCGTGCGCGCGTGCCGCGTCCGGGGTGCGCACCAGCAGAAAGTTGGCGTGTGAGGGCGCGACCTGCCAGGTCGGGTGCTGCCGCAGCGCGTTGAACAGGCGCTCGCGCTCGCTGCGGGTGTGGGCCACGCGCTCGCGCAGGTAGTCCGGGTGTTCCAGCGCCACCAGGGCGCTCACCGTCTGCAGCACCGACACGCCAAACGGCGGCACCAGTTTGCGCAGCTGGCGCGCCACCTCGTCCGAGGCCAGCGCATAGCCCAGGCGCAGGCCCGCGAGCCCCCAGGCCTTGGAGAAGGTGCGCAGCAGCACCACGTGCGGGTGCTGGCGCGCCAGGGCGCGCGCGTCGGTGTCGGTGAAGTGGTGGTAGGCCTCGTCGATCACCAGCAGCCAGCCCGGGCAAGCCCAGGCCAGGCGGTCGAGCCCGTCCAGCTCACAGAGCGAGCCGGTGGGCGCGTGCGGGCGCGGGAGGTAGATCACGCCGCGCGGCTGCGCCGGTGTGCCTGCGTCCGCGTCCGTTTCGAGCGCCGCGATGAGCGCGTCCATGTCCAGTGAGTGGTCCGGCCGCAGCGGCACCTCGGTGAGCGTGGCGCCGAGCAGGCTGGCGTCGAGCGCGTAGAGCGCGAAGTTGGGTTTGACCGTGAGCACGCGCCCGCCCAGCGCGGCGAGCTGGACCAGCAAGGCGATCAGCACGTTGCTGCCGGTGGTGGCCACGGTGCCCGAGGCGCTCCAGCCGTCGTGGCGGGCGATCGCCGCGGTCAGTTCCTCGGCGTGCAGGTCGGTGTAGCGGTGCCAGGGCAGCTGTTGCATGCGCTCCAGCGCCAGGGCCTTCAGGGGGGCCGGAAAGTCGGCGAAAGACTCGTTCTGGTCGAGCTTGACCGGGGCGTCGATGGGGGAGAAGGGGTAGTCCGGGCTGGCGAGCACCGCAGCGCGGACCGGTGGTGGCAGGGGCTGGTTCATGCCCTGCAGTTTATGGGCTCAGCCCGGGCTGGCCGCTTCGGCAGGCTCGGTCAGGGTGAGCAGGATGTCGGCGTACCAGGCGCAGTTCAGGCCCAGCGATTCGTCGAGCACCAGGTCGCGGTTGCCCATGTCCATGCGCGAGGAATGCACGCCCAGCAGCCGCCAGGGCAGCGGGGCGGTTTCCACGGTGGGCGCCGTGTCGCGCATCACCACGGCCGCGCCGCTGGTGCCGCGGTGGGTGCGCGCGTCGGTCAGGAAATAGCCCTGGCCCTGGAAGCGGATGCCGTAGGGCGACGCGATCGCGGCGTGGCGCACCACCGGCAGGTGGTGCAGGCCGTCGTGAAAGCCCAGCGGGAAACCCACCACCATCAGCGGCGCGTCCACCGGCACCGAGGTGAACGCAGTCTGCAGGTGCGCCGGGGAGAAGGCGCGGATGATGGCCGTGGCGGGCAACTGGCTGCGGTCGAGCTCCAGCACCGCCACATCGATCTCGCCGCCGCTGTCGCGCCCCTGGCGCCACGTCGCCACGCCTTCGCGGTACAGCAGCACGGAGAAGCCGGTGGAGCGGGTGAGGTCGGTGGCGTCCAGGTGCAGTTCGATCTTCAGCCGGTCGGGCAGGTGCTGGGTGGCCTCGTCGATCACCACGTGGCGGCTGGTCACCAGGTACAGACGCCCATCGCGTTCGAAGAAGAAACCGCTGGCGTTCGTCAGCCCCTGGGTGCCGAGAAAGGTGGACACATGGGGCGCGGCCAGGAACAGCGGGTCCACGGTGGCCGGGGGCACGCGGGGCGGGGCGGGGGGCGGGGTCTTCGGTGTCACGGGGCCAAGTGTCGCAGCTTTCCCCCGGGTGCGGGACCGGGGGGCTCAGCCCGGTTTGCCGAGCGTCTGCACCATCTGCGCGAACAGGGCGTCCACCGCGGGCAGGTGCCTGGACGCCTGGCTGCGGTAGGCCGCCACGGCCATCGAGCCGAGCGCGGGCAGGCCCTGCCGCTCGCCCAGCACCGTCAGGTGCGGCGGCGCGCTGCAGCGCGTGAGCACGGCCACGGCCAGCCCGCTTTCCACCGCGGCGAGCTGTCCCGCCAGGCTGGAGCTGTTGTAGACCACGCGGTAGGCGCGGCGCTGGGCACTGAGGGCCGCGATGGTGGAGCGGCGCGCCTGGCTGGTCTGCTCGTAGACGGCGATCGGCAGGGGTGAGCGCCGCCACACCTCGAACTGCGCCGCGCCCACCCACACCAGCGGCTCGTGGAACAGCAGGCTGCCCCGCGTGGGGCGGTCCTGCGAGACCAGGGCCAGGTCGAGCTCGCCGCGCTGCACCTTGGGGATCAGGGCGGTGGACTGCTCGCAGTCGAGTTCGATCTCCACCCCGGCGTGGCGCGCGGCGTAGCTGCGCAGCACCGGCGTGAGGTAGCTCACCGCGTAGTCGTCGGGCACCCCCAGGCGCACGCGCCCGGACAGCACCGGCCCGTTCAGCGCCGTCAGCGCCTCGCCGTGCAGGGCCAGCAGGCGCCGCGCGTAGCCCAGCAGTTCGGCGCCCAGCGGGGTGAGCTCCAGGTGGCGCGGGCCGCGCAGCAACACGGCGCCGCCCACCGCGTCTTCCAGCTTGCGCAACTGCATGCTGATGGCGGACTGCGAGCGGTGCACCAGCGGCGCGGCGGCCGAGAGCGAGCCGGCGTCCACCACCGCCACGAAGGCGCGCAGCCAGTCGATCTGCAGGTCAGTTCGGGCCATGGTCGTCTTTGAATTCGTTTATCGAATGAATGCCATTCAAATTATGCGCTTTACGGGATGTTTGATGCCACCGAACATCGGCGCATGAACACTTCCACCGCCCTTCATTCAACCCCCGGAACCTCCGATGCCAGCCGCTCGGCGCGCGAGCGCGGCGGCCAGTGGCTCATGGTGGGTGGCGGCCTGCTGCTCGGCACGCTGGGCGTGTTTCTGGAAGAGGCGGGCCAGTCGCCGCTGACGGCGGTGTGGTTCCGCTGCGCCTTCGGTGGCCTGGCCCTGAGTGTCTGGTTCAGCGCGTCGCGCCGCTGGGGTGAGGTGCGTCTGGCGCGCCGCGACGCGCTGCTCGCCGTGGCCGCGGGTTTGTCGATGGTGACGAGCTGGGTGCTGTTCTTCGAGGCGATCACCCGCACCTCGATGGCGGTGGCCACGCTGGTGGTGCATGTGCAGCCTTTTCTGGTGATGGCGTTCGGCGCCTGGTGGCTGCGCGAGCGCGTCAGCCGCCGCCAGGGCTGGGCCGCCGTGGCCGCGCTGCTTGGCCTGGGCCTGGCCACCGGCTGGCTGGACGGCGCCCTGGGCGCGGTCTCGCACAGCCCGCAGTACCTCACCGGCATCGCGCTGGCGCTGGGCGCGGCGCTGGCCTACGCCGCGGCGCCGCTCATGGTGCGCAGCGCGCGCGGCGCCACGCCGCTTGCCCTGGCCTGGTGGCAGTGCGTGGCGGGCAGCGTGGTGTTGCTGTGGTGGCCGCTGAGCCAGGGCTGGCCGGCGCCGGGGCCGGCCTGGGGCTGGCTGGCGGGCATGGGCGTGGTGCACACCGGCCTGGCCTATGTGCTGCTGTACGCGGGCGTGGCCCGCCTGCCGGCGGCGCGCATGGCGGTGCTGCAGTTCGTCTACCCGGCCAGCGCGATCGCGGTGGACGCGCTGGTGTACGGCCGCGTGCTCAGCGCCAGCCAGATGGTGGGCGTGGTGGTGATGCTGGCCGCGTTGATGGTGGTGGGGCTGGAGCGGGCGCGCAGCAGCGGCTGAGCGTTCAGGGCACAGCGGCCGCAAGCTCGCGCAGGATGCGGGCCGTGGCCTCGTCGGCCGGCAGGAAGGTTTCCAGCGCCAGTTCCTGCAGCGTGATGTCCACCGGCGAGCCGAACACCGTGGTGGTGCTCACGAGGTTGAGCACGCCCTGGGGTGTGTGGAACAGGAAGGGCATGAGCACGCCCGGGTGCTCGCCGTCGAGCCGCAGCGCCGCGCTGGCGGCCTGTGCCGGGTAGGTCTGCAGCTCCGCCAGCAGGGTGGCCAGGGCGGCGTCGCCGCTGGCCGCGATCTGGTGGCGCAGCCGCTCGAACAGGTGGTGGCGCCACTGGTTCAGGTTGGCGATGCGCGGCGCCAGGCCCTCGGGGTGCAGGCTCAGGCGCAACACGTTCACCGGCCCTGCCAGCAAAGCCGGCGCCACGCCCTCGAGCAGCGGCGGCACCATGCGGTTGCCCAGCACCAGGTTCCAGTGCCGGTCCATCGCCAGCGCGGGCCAGGGTTCGTGGCAATGCAGGATGCGCTCCACCGCCGCGCGGGCCTCGGCCATCTCGGGGTCGTTCAGCGCCCGTTCGCGGTACATCGGCGCGAAGCCGGCCGCCACCAGCAGCGCGTTGCGCTCGCGCAGCGGCACGTCCAGCCGCTCGCCCAGGCGCAACACCATCTCGCGGCTCGGGCTGGCGCGCCCGGTTTCCACAAAGCTCAGGTGCCGCGTGGAGATGTCGGCCACCTGCGCGAGGTCGAGCTGGCTCAGGTGGCGGCGCTGGCGCCATTGGCGCAGGTGGTCGCCGAACGAGGGCGGCGCCGCGCGGCGCGGCGGGGGCTGGAGTGGGGCGGCGGGGTTCATGGCGGCGATGTTAGAGCGACCCGCGCGCAGCGGCCATTACCTTGCAGGTCATCGACGCGCGGCCCCGGCAGGGCCAGCATGCCGACCTGTCGATCCCGACGTTTTTTTCTTACAGGAGTGAACCATGTCCATGTTGTCTCTGCTCTCTTCTCCCTCGTTCCTGCACCGCGTGTTGTGGGCCGATGCCATCACCGGCCTGGGTTGCGCGGCGCTGCACCTGGCGTTCACCGATGCGTTGGTGCAGTGGCTGGGACTGCCCCCGGCCCTGCTGATCGAATCGGGGCTGGTGGTGGTGCTCTTCGTGTTGCTCGCGGGGGCCCTGGCGCTGCAGCGCACGCCGTCGCGCGCGGGGCTCATGCTGCTGGTGGCGGGCAACCTGGCCTGGGTTGCCGGTTGCGTGTGGCTGCTGCTGGCCGGCCCGATCAACCCCACCTCGCTGGGCCAGGCCTGGCTGGCGGTGCAGGCCGTGACCGTGCTGTTGCTGGCCGACCTGCAATGGTGGTCGGGTTTGCGGCGTGGTCAGGGGTCTGTGGCTGTGGCCTGAAGTGGTGCCGGACACGGACGTTCATTGCACCTCGCGGCCAAGGCGTGCGTGGGCAGGCCGCAGCGCTTCAGTGAGGCGGTCGGCGCGATGCGCCGACTCCCCTGCGATGCTCGCGGCCGTGGCCCGTCGCACAACTCGCTGCGTTCGCTGCGCTCTCTCCGCTCAGACAAGTGCGACAAGTCAGACAACGAAGCGCGCTGCGCGCGCGGCCACGGCCACTGCGCTTCTCGGCGCCTCACGAGGCGCGCTGCGGCCTGCCCACGCACGCCTTGGCCAACAAGAGGTGGGTTCGCTACCGGTGGAGAGCCACTTCATTTCTTGCTGCGGCAGGTGCTGTGCCATCCCCTGATCAAGCCCGCACAGCCGGTGCGATAGCATGGCCGCATGACTGTTCATTACGAGAGCGTACAGCTCGACGCGCTGTACCCCGATGCCTTTGACGTGGCGTTCCCTGCGGCGGGCAGCGTGGGGCGCGACGTGTGGCCGCGCAAACCGGCCGTGTTCATCCGCAAGCGGGGGGCGGTGGCCGCGGACGACACGCCAGCGGAGCCAGCGGCGGACCCGGTCGCCGAAGAAGGGGCCAAGCCCGAACACGCGCGCGAACTGGTGGCGGGTCAGTTTGGTCTGGTGCCGCCATGGGTGAAGTCCGCGTCAGACGCCAGGCTGCGCTCGCCCAAGCTGGTCAACGCGCGCTCGGAAACCGTGACCACCTCCAACAACCTGCGCGGCGCCTGGCTGGGTGCGCAGCGCTGCATCGTGCCGATGATGGCGTTTTTCGAAGACGACTTTCGCAGCGGCAAGGCCGTGCCCACGCGCATCGCGCGCGTGGACGGCAAACCCATGGGGGTGGCGGGGCTGTGGGAGCGCTGGAGCGGTGCCGACGGTCAAATCATCATCAGTTTCACCCTGCTCACGGTGAACGCCAACAGCCACGCCCTGATGCACCGCTACCAGCAACCCGGCGCCGAAAAGCGCATGCCGGCGGTGCTCAACGAGGGCGCCTACGACGCCTGGCTGACGGCCCACCCGGAAAAGGCCCGCGAGTTCATGCGGGCCTACCCGGCCAACTGGCTCACCGCCAACCCGGTCCAGAAATAGCCGGCTCAGGCCGACTTGGTCAGCTTGCCCGCCAGCTGTTCGGAGGCCCAGCCGAAGGCCGCGCCCACGGCGATGGACAGGACGGTGGGCAGGATGGCCGCGGTCGGCGTCATGTCCTTGCCCAGCAGGATCAGGCCGGCCACGCTGGCGAAGCCGTACACGCTGGACGGGATGGTGGACAGGAACGGCACGTGAGCCGCGAGCACGATCACTGCCGCGCCCAGACCCACGGCCACCGGCGCGGCCAGGCCGCCCAGCGCGCCCAGCGGGCCGATCAGCAGCACCGACGCCATGCCCACCAGCGCGCCGAACGACATGCACACCACGGTCTTCACCAGGCCGTCGGTCTTGCCGCCGTTGTGGAAGAAACTGGCCCAGGCCACGAAGGCCTGCCACACCTGCATCTGGAAGGCGGCCAACGGCCCGAAAAACAGCCAGGTCGCGACGACGGCGAGCAGCCCGATGGCAACGGCCAGTGCAAACAACAAAGTCATGTATGTCTCCTCATGGTTGGAATGAACAAAAAAACACCCAGCCCGCAAGGGTTGGGTGTCAGTTTCGTGTCAATTTCCATGCCGGCACGGGGCCGGAGCGTCTCAATGTGAGAACGCACCTGATTTGATTGGACTTTTCCGCGTGGGAGCACGGGGGCCGACCGCTGCCGAAGGTGTGCCAGGGCATCTCCGGTGTCCGTGAACGGAACACAAGCCAGTGCCACTTTGGCACCCGGGCCTCAGGCCCAGTGCCGGCTCAGCCCAGTGGTGCGGGCGCCGTGGTGATGTCGTGTTCGCGGGCCCGCTCGGGCCCGCGCACCTTGGCCAGGGCCTGGCGTTCGGCCTCGTTGAGCACGTCCATCGGCTTGGCGTTGCTGGGGTCGAGGGTGACGACGCCGATACCGAGGTGGGGCAGGAATGCGTGGTGGGACAGCTTCTCGCTCTGCACCGTGAGCGGCTGGGCCACCATCGAGCGCAGCCGGGCCACCACCTCGCCCACGGGCGGCTGGTGCCGGTCGGCCGAGATCACCACCACGAAGCAGCGCGGGTGGTACAGCCCCACCACGCAGCGGAAGCCGGCCGCGCGGTGGATGCGCGCGGCCACCGTCACCAGGATCTGGTGCTCCACGCCGGCCCCGGCGGACTCGGCCAGTTCGTACAGATTGCTCAGGTACAGGCAGACCACGGAGCATTCGTTCTGCTGGCGCGCCGTGCGCCAGAAGGCGTGCTCCACATGGGAGAGCAGGGCCGAGCCGGTGGGCAGGGCGGTGGCCGGGTCGGCGCCGGCCTGCAGGCGCGAGAGCCGGGCCAGCAGCCGGTTCTGCCGGTTGCGCAGCAGGCCCAGCACCGAGGCGATCAGGAAGAAGGCCACGGTGACGGTGGCCGTGAACAGCTGGGTGCCCAGGCCCAGGCCCGGTACCTTGAGGCCGTGCAGGTAGTGGCTGCTGACCATGGCGCCCAGGCAGACGATGGCCAGCGCCATCCAGCGTGCCATCGGGTCACCCAGTTGGGCCGCCCGTATCACCGCCACCAGGGCCATCAGCACTGGCACCATGTTGACGGCCGCCGCGGCGATCAGCAGGGGGCGGAAGTGTTCGCGGTCGGTCTGGCTCGCCAGCAGGGCCAGCGCCAGCGCGACCACGGCGAGCACCACCCCCCAGAAGGTGGTGAGGCGGTGCACCAGGCCGTCTTCGCGCACACCGCCCAGCCAAGTGCCCACGAAATACAGGCCCATGGCCCCCGCCAGCGGCCCCAGGCCGGCCTTGAGCACGCGCAGCAGCTGCTCGGGCAGTGCGGGGAAGAACACCTCGGGCAGGCCCGTCATCACCACGCAGGCAGAGCCCGTGACCACCACGAACATCAGATTGCGCGCCGAGCCGATGCTGCGGTTGCCCAGCACATCGGCCAGCGCCAGCCCGGCGAGCGTCATCAAGCCCCCGAGCATGGCGGACCAGACAGCGATTTCAGACACAGGCATGCGGGCGATTATCAGCGCCTTGTGTCCACGGGCGCGTGGGGTATTTCACGCTGCGGTCCCGGGCATCAGGGCCGCAGCCGCCTTCGTCATGGGCAGCGTGCGGCGGCAGCGCGGGAAGCTGGCGCAGCCCCAGAACGGGGCACCGGCGCCGACCGACCGGCGCGCTTTCATCTTCACCCCGCAACTGGCGCAGGTGGGCCGCCAGTATTCGCCCTCGTGGGCCACGGCCAGCAGGGCGTGTTGTTGCTCGGGTGTGCGCCGGGCGATCAGGTCCAGCAGGCCGGCGCCGTCCAGCGCGCTGATGCCATTGGCCTGGGCAAACGCCCGCGCATCCGCGGTGTAGGTGGACGTGGTGGCGTAGGTGCCGCGCTTGAGCCCGTGCGAGGCCATCACGCCGAAGAACTCGCGCAGTTCTTTCACGCCCACCGGTTTGCCCTGCCAGTGTTTGCACTGCACCACCGACACCGGCCCGGTGGCGTTCTTCGAATGCAGCCAGATGTCGACGCCGCCATCCGCGCCGTGCGATTGCGAGCGCGTCTCGAAGCCCGCCTGCGCGAACAGCGCTTCGCACACGGCCTCAAAGCGCCGCCATTCGATGGCCGCGAACACCGCCGGGCTCCAGGCCGTGGCCGTGTCGCGGACCCCTTGGGCTTCCCCTGCCACCGGGGCCGTGGCTGGTTCGGGCGGCTTTGCACCGCGTGGATTCTGTGGCTGAGCCGTGGGCTGGGTGGCGTTGGGGGAGGCGCTGCCGCGTCCGGCTTTTCGGCGGCTCAGCAGCGCATGCACACACAGCAGCAGCGCGCCGATCCCGATGGCCCACCACGCGGGCGTCCGCAACGCCGTGGCCGCCGCGCCCAGCATCGGGTGACCAGCCAGCACGGCGGACAGGGTCCACATGCCCAGGCCCAGCACGGTGGCCGTCAGGCCTTTGTCCAGAAACGGCGATGCACCCTTGCGGCCACGCCTGCGGTTCGACGGTCTTGCCATGCGTTTTTCCTCCCTTTTTGAACCCGCAGCATCTTGCCGCAGGCCGGCGCGGGGAAGGAAAAACGACTGCCGAACGGCGCCATGTGGCCCGCTGCGGCGCGCTGGCGCCTACAAAGTCTGCCGGTACCGCTCCAGCATCTGCTCCTGCGTCTCCACCGGCGCGCCCGCGCTCAGGCGCTCGCCGATCTGGTCGCGCAGCATCTCGCCCATGCTCGGCAGCACCGAGCGCGCCACGTGGCGGCTGGCGTCCCAGAGGGACGAACGCATCAGCGCCTTGGCGCAGTGCAGGTAAGACGCCTGCACCGTCACGCGGATCACGAGCTTGGGCACGCGGCGCGCGTCGGCGCAGCGCGTGCGGTCGGCCTCGTCGGTGGTCAATACCGCGCTGCCGTTCACGCGCAGCGTTTCGTCCACGCCCGGCAGCAGAAACAGCAGGCCGAGCTGGCCGGTCTGCACGATGTTTTCCAGCGTGTCGAGCCGGTTGTTGCCCGGCGCGTCGGGGATCAGCAGCGTGTGCGCGTCCAGCACCTTCACGAACCCCGGCTCACCGCCGCGCGGCGACGCGTCCTGGGCGCCGCTGGCGCCCGCGCTGGAGAGCACCACCAGCGGCGACAGGCCGATGAAACGCGTGGCGTGCGCGTCCAGCTGCGGCAGTTCCTTCTTGGCCGAGCGTTCGCGCACCGGGTCGTAGAGGGCGCGCAGGGATTCGAGGGTGGTGATGTGCATGGGCGACTCGCTCACAGGTCGTAGGTCACCGAACGCTCGGGCAACACGCTCAGGTCCAGCGGCCGCACCGCGCCCATCCACAGGGCACGGTCGCGGTGGTCCACCAGGTCGTTGCCGGTGATCGGGTGGATGAAGATCACCAGGCCGGCGCGGTTCAGCGTGAGCCACGGGACCACCTCGGCAAACAGCGCGGCCTTGAACGCCAGCTGGCAACTCCAGTCCGGGTGCGGTCCCACGGGCTGCTCGTGCACCCGGCCCATCTTCAGCGGAAACCTGGCCGCCGCGGCTTCGCACAGCGCACGCGCCTGCGCCAGCGTGTCGGCGTTGAAATACACATGGGCATGCCAGCCGTGGATGGCGGGGGTGGAAGGGGTGAGGGCGGGGGTCTGGGTCATGCAAAAGATGATGGCAGATTTCAGCGCCGGCCGGCAATCCGTCCGTGTCTCGCGGCTGCGCATACATTTCCCGCATGCCCCCCACTTCCATCACGTCGGCCAGTTCCAGCGCGGACCACGCCGTTTCGCGTCTGCGCAGCGCGCGCCTGGCCGCCAGCAGCAAACCCTATGTGGCCCGCGGCTCGGGCGGCGGGCGCTGCGCCGGCTGCCGCCTGATCGCCAGCCACTGCATCTGCGCCCTGCGCCCGGCGGTGCCCACGCGCGCAGGCGTGTGCCTGATCATGGGCGACATCGAAGCGCTCAAGCCCAGCAACACCGGCTGGCTCATTGCCGACGTGGTGGCCGACACCTGGGCCTTCGGCTGGTCGCGCACGGCGGTGGACCCGGCCCTGGTTGCGCTGCTGGCCGACCCGCAGTGGCAGCCCTACGTGGTGTTTCCGGCCGAATACGCGGCGCCGCAGCGCGTGGTTTCGGATCTGCAAATGACAGCAGGCAACGGGGCCGAGACCGGCGGCAAACGCCCGCTGTTCGTGCTGCTCGACGGCACCTGGGCCGAGGCACGCAAGATGTTCCGCAAGAGCCCCTACCTCGATGGCCTGCCCGTGCTCAGCCTGCACCCCGAGCAGGTCTCCGGCTACCGCCTGCGCCGCTCGGCGCACCAGCACCATTTCTGCACCTCCGAGGTGGCGGCGCTGTGCCTGGCGCTGGCCGGCGAAACCCACGCGGCCGACGCGCTCGCGGCCTGGCTCGACGTGTTCAGCGCCCACTACCTCAGCGTCAAGCGGCACCAGCCGCTGGACCGCGAGAGCGAGGCGCACCAGCGGCTGCGGGCGCTGGGGCTTACGCCTGCGGAATCTCCGCCTCCACCAGCAGCGCCAGCAGCTGCAGCGACTGCTGCCAGCCCAGATAACAGCCTTCCACGGGAATCGCGGCCGGGATGCCTTCCTGCACCGCCGTCAGCTCCGTGCCCACCGACACCGCCTTGAGCGTGATGGTGGTGATCATCTGACCGGGCAGGTTCGGGTCGTCGAACACATCGGTGTTCACGATGCGCTCGTTGGGCACCAGCTCCAGGTACTTGCCGCCAAAGGCGTGCACCTGGCCGTTGCCGAGGTTGGTGAACTGCATGCGGTAGAGGCCGCCCACCTTCGCGTCCATCTCCAGCACCCGGCCGGTGAAGCCATGCGGCGGCAGCCACTTGGCCATGGCGTCGGGGTCGAGGAAGGCGCGGTAGACGCGCTCGGGCGGTGCGGCGAAGACGCGGTGCAGATTGACGGTGCCGGTGCTCATGGTGGGTGTCCTTTCAAACTTGAACGGTGGGTCGGTGATGAAGCCGCGGACGGTTCTGACGCGTCCACATGGGTACGACGAAGCAGCCACCCTGTTTTCGACACGGGCTGAGCCGGCCTTTCTACGCGCTCTTCCCCCGGGCGCCATGTTGCAGTGCGTGAAAGTCGTGTCGTGCGGCGGGGCATGCGTTGCGTGATGGGCCTGCCCGCTCCTATCATGGGCCGCGCATCCGGGTGGTGCCGCGCGGCGGTGCCGCCGCCGTCGTGCGTGTTCTGCGGGGGCGGCGACATGAAAGACGTTGACCAACTTCCAGCCGTCAAACACGGACTGTGGTTCTTCGCGGGCGTGACCACCTGCCACGTGCACATCGTGCGCCACCACACCCTCTATGGCACGGGCGACGCCGACGATCCGCCCGAACTCGCCCGCGACCGCGAGGTGGAGTGTTACTACATCCGCTTCGACAAACCCCACACGCCAGTGCCCTGGCAAGACGGCGGCGCCGCCCTCTCGCTGCGCGAGGCCGTGTTCCTGGCCGAACGCAGGCTCGGCCCCGTGGTCTGCTGGGCGGACTGACCGCGCAGCCCTTTTTTGCTCAACCGACCACCGCTGGCACCGCCCGCACCGCATGGCTCGCCGAGCCCTGTGCCCAGGCCAGCAGGCGGTCGATGTTCGGGTGCTTGCCCGGGTGGGCGCGCGCGTCGCCCGTGTGTTCGGCGTACCAGTCCAGCCCCAGCGCCGCGGCCTCGGGCGTGATGCGGCCGCCGTGCTGCGCGGCCAGCGCCGCGTACACCGCCAGCGAACCGGCCTGGCCCGGCTTGTTTTCGATGGTGGCCAGCACCGCGCCGTGTGCATCCAACAGCTGCAGCGCGGCGAGGTGGTGGGTGGTGGGCAGGGTCTTGAGTCGGTCGGTGAAGTTCATGGGGGTTCGAGGTGTTGCGCAGCGCCTGGCGCTGCGGACAGGGCTTGGGCGAGAAAAAGCCGCAGTGTAGGATGGGCAGCCTCCCAACCCCCCCTTTCGAGGTGTTCCAGGTGACGAGGCCATGAACCGACAGACTTCCCGGCTACCCATCCTCATCGCTGCCCTGGTCGCGCTCGCCGTGGCGGGCTACTTCGGCTGGCGGTATTTCCAGCCCGCGCCCGCACCGGTGGCCCCGGCCGCTGCACCCTCGGCGACCGCGCCGGAGGCACCGCCCGCGCCAGCGGCCCCCGAGCCCACACCGCCCGCCATTCAACACCCCGTCGAAGCCCCGGTGGCCGACACCGCCGGTGAGCCCGCGCCACTGCCCGCGCTGGCCGAGTCCGACGAACACGTCAGCACCTTGCTCTCGGATCTGCTCGGTCGCAAGAACGTGCTCACTTTTCTGCAGCTCGACGGCTTCGTGCGGCGCGCGGTGGCCACGGTGGACAACCTCGCGCGCTCGCAGGCGCCGGTGATGGTGTGGCCCGTGAACCCCACGCCCCAGCGCTTCACCACGCAGCGCGCGGAGAACGGCGTGGAAACCATCCACCCCGACAACAGCCAGCGCTATGCGCCGCTGGTGCAGATGATCGAATCGGTGGACACCGCACAGGCCGTGAACCTGTACCGCAGCCTCTACCCGCTGTTTCAGCAGGCCTACGAAGAGCTGGGTTTTCCGGGCCGTTACTTCAACGACCGGCTGGTCGAGGTGCTGGACCACCTGATCGCCACACCGGTGCCCACCGGGCCGCTGACCGTCACCCTGGTGGAGGTCAAGGGCTCGGTGCCGTCCACGCGCCCCTGGGTGCGCTACGAGCTGGCCGACCCGGCCCTGGAGTCGCAGTCGGCCGGGCGAAAGATGCTGCTGCGCACCGGCCCGGACCACCAGCGGCGCCTGCAGGCCAAGCTCAAAGACATCCGCCAGCGCCTGACCAGGCCCTGAGCCCGGTCGCTACAGGCTGGTTTCCAGCACCTCGGCCTCCACCTCGATCACGCCCTCGAACAGGTCGATCGCCGTGGCCGCCACCTGCGCCGTGTCGACATACGCATAAGCGCCCACGCCCACCGCGCCCACGATCGGCAGCCAGCGCGCCGCGCTCTTGCCCGCCACCCGTTGCGCCAGCTTCGCGCCAATGCGCCGGGTGAGGGTGCGGATCAGCAGCGGCGAAGCGCGCCGCACCAGCGTGCGCTGGCCCACGCGCACCACCAGGTCGCGCACGCCCTGCGCGGCCGTGTGCTGAAACAGGCAATACACCACCTGTTCGGGCGTCAGCGTGGACTGCTTGCCGTACAGGGCGGCCATGTCGGCCACCAGCTGCCTCTGGATCTTCCACACGCCCACCATCTCGGGGAGGATGGTCAGCCAGCCCACGAAACCCGGCGGCAGCGCCAGCGCGCCCGCCGTCAGCGCCGCCTTGGCCGCCGCCGCGTTGGCCTTCTTGCGCGCGTCGTCCGCCGGCGTCTTGCTCTTGCGCTCTTTCGAGGCGGGCACCCTGCCCACCACGGACAGGATCGCCTGCCCGACGAGGTGCGAGCCTGCAGCCGCGGGTTGATCGGGCTCGACGGTCTTCTGCTTTCGAGGTGGCATGAGGGCTCCTTCTCGCGTCGGGTCGGCGTCCGGCCCAAGGGCCTGCGCCGACGGTTGTCGCGGGCCAATCGCCCGCGTCGCGTCAGAATACCGCGCATGTCCACGAACCACCACCGGCCCGACGCCCGCGCGCTGCAGCCAAGGCCCCGCGTGCTGCTCACGGGCTTTGACCCCTTCGGCGGCGCCACGCTCAACCCCAGCTGGCTCGCGGTGCAGGCGCTGCACGGGCGGCGGTTGCTGGGCCACACCCTCATGGCGGCCCGGCTGCCCACCGTGTTTGGCGACTCGCTGCGCACCCTGCAGGCGTTGCTGGCGCAGCACCGGCCGGCCCTGGTGGTGTGCGTGGGGCAGGCCGGTGGCCGCAGTGCCCTCTCGCTGGAGCGCATCGCCATCAACGTGGACGACGCCCCCATCGCCGACAACGCTGGCGCCCAGCCCATCGACACCCCCGTGGCGCCCGGCGCACCCGCCGCCTACTTCAGCACCCTGCCCATCAAGGCCATGCGCGCGGCGCTGCGGCGCGAAGGCCTGCCCGCCGAGGTCTCGCAGACCGCCGGCACCTTCGTCTGCAACCACGTGTTCTACGGCCTCATGCACGCCCTGGCCACCCAGCCCGAGCTGCGCCACACGCGCGGCGGCTTCGTGCACGTGCCCTGGCTGCCCGAGCAGGGCACACCGAGCATGGCGCTCGACGACGTGGTGCGTGGCCTGCGCGTGGCGCTGCGTTGCGCCCTGGAAAACCGTCCACAGACCCCCGAGTTGGGCGCGGGCGCGACGCATTGACGGGGGTGTGTGCGCGTCGAGATCGCGCGCCGATCATCTGCGTTCAGGCCGGTTTCACCAGCTTTCGCAGGGCGCGAATCTTTTGCCAGAGCACGGCCTTGGGCAGGGTCATGGCCATGGCCTGCATGCAGCGGTCCAGCCAGCCGTGGCGCTCTTGCAGGCGGTTGATGGCCTTGTCCAGATCGCGCGACACCGCAGGACCATATGCCTGCTCGGCCTTGGCCAGCGCCAAACGCAGCGCAGGCAAACGCAAGTCCATCATCGCCAGATCGATCACATCGCGGCTGAACACGCCGTCATCCGCCTGCCGGTCTGAATTGGCCAGCAGCTTGGACGCTGCCAGATCCAGCGGCGTGAGCGTACCGATGCCGCACACCACATCGTCCTTGCCGGGCGCTTCCAGCTCGATGCGCGCCTCGCGCACGATTTCGAACTTGATCGCCTGTCCGTCCATCTGCACCACGGTGCGGATGCCGTACTGATCGGCCCGCATCTCGCGCAGCATCAGCAACGGCTGCGCACCGGGGCGCACCACCGCATTCAGCCCTTGCGGCCCGGTGAGCAATTGCCGCAGCTCGCGGTAGCCCGTCGCGTCGGACACCAGAAAATCGATGTCCACCGATTCCCGGTATTCGCCATGGCGCAGGGCGATGCAGGTGCCGCCGCCAAACAGGCAGCCATGCTGGCGCAGCGCATCACCGTCCAGCGCAGCCAACACATGCGCAATGCGCTGGTGGTGCGGGCGTTCAAACATCGGGGGTGCCCACCACCGCTGAGCCACCACCCAGACCGGTGCGCAGCGCCTGCAGCAGGGACACCTCGGCGGGTGACATGGCCGCCGTGTCCAGGTGGCGCGCATTGCGCTCGTAAATGCCCAAGGCCTCCACGGGCGTGAGCGTGTCGGTGCCGTGCACCTGCCAGGCCAGCGCCTTGAGCTGCGGGTAGTCCGCCAGCCGCACGCGCACCGGAATCCAGTTCGCCAGATCTGCTGGCGCGACAGGCTGGTCGGCGCTGCCTGCGTCAATGGCGTTGCGCGCCAGCAGCGTCATGCCCAGCGCCACCATGGCATTGGCCCAGGCGCCGGCCGTCACCGAGGGCTCGCCTTTCTCGATCCGGTGCAGCGTCACGCGCGACATGCCCGCCGCCTCCGCTGCGGCCGTGCTGCTTACCCGCAGGGCCTTGCGGCGCGCACGAAGCTGCTCGCCCAGGGCTTGCAGCAGGGTGGCGCTTTGTTCCGTTGGTGGTGGTGATTTGGCAGACATTTGTTTCTCATGATATTCAAAAATGCAATTTTGTCAAGTTTGAGAAACAATTTATATCTACCAATTTCAGGCCTGCCACACCCCAAACCCCGCCGATCGCAGGTCGATGCCGATCTCCACCTCGCGCGCCTGCGCGGCCTTGTACGCCATGGGGTTGAAGCCTTCGTACAGGTCGGGCAGCAGCCGCAAGCCGTACTTCTGCACATAGGCGTTGGATTGAATGCCGGCCTTGTGCTTGTCAAAGCGAACGTCCGGGTCCAGCCCAGTCATGCCCACATAGACGCAGGGTTTACCTTCCACGTAGCCAGGGTTGCACCGGCGGAACTTGGGCTCCAGCAGCACGTCGGGGTGCAGCTCGATCACGTAGACGTGGTGGTGCGGGCGGCGGGAAATTTCAGGTCACTCCGGCGCTGCAGGTGACGCTGCGTGTCGGCGCATATTCGACGCGGTGACGGTCAAGGGGCCGAAACAGGTCGAGGTAGAACATGGCGGTATTGTGTCCTGAGAGAAAGTCGTCATGTGATGTCGTGGCGGAGGGGGACCGCTTTTGGGGTGCTCAGTGCCTCCGAAAAACCATGACCCCGGGAAACCATTTCATCGATCCGATTTGAAAAATGGCTCTGATGGTCTAGGGTGAAAGGGTCTGGCGACACCTCTGCCTCCCGCTCCGAGCTTGTGAGCCGTTGTCAGGCTCTCTTTTTTTCTTCTGAAAGGAGAACAACATGAGACTACTGGACAGGTTTTTTGGCAGCAAGGTGGCGTATCCGCCGCTGCCGGCGGACAACGAGGCGCTGGTCAAGCTCGATGAAGTCAAAGCGCCGCTGGAGGAACTGGCGCACAAGGTGTCTGACCACCTGGAAGTGGTTCCGGCAGAGCATGAAGCCTTTGTCTTCCTCGGCAAGCCACCCATGAACTTTGGCATGGCCTGGATCCACGACGGCAAGGTCACCAGCCTCAAGGACATCGCCAAAGAACACCATCTATCGGAAGTCGAAGTCGGGGAGTTGATGTTCCGGCTCGGGCAGGCCTACCAGCATGCCAGCGAAATGCCGCGCTACTCGGCCGAATTCGGCGGCAAGCAGATGGTGGTCATTCCGTCGATGGGTCTGGAGCAGGAGATGCACCAGATCATGGCGAATACGCTGCACTGAGTGCAGC
>Ga0209343_10000529_pt1 | contig 53553 bp, 61 predicted proteins | sample RifCSPlowO2_02_FD_184026 | JGI IMG/M metagenome (GOLD analysis project Ga0209343, IMG submission 184026) | Groundwater microbial communities from Rifle, Colorado - Rifle CSP2_plank lowO2_0.2 (SPAdes) (version 2) | ecosystem: Environmental > Aquatic > Deep subsurface > Groundwater | place...
ACGGTTTGCCGCTTGGGTCACAAGCGGTTATCCACAGGCCCGTGCGCGGGCGCCTGATACGCCACCGAGCGCGCGGGTCTGTGGGTAACCGCGTGCTCGTGATGCATTGAATGATGACGCCGCTCGAATTCGAGGGGCGAGATTCGACCGAGTCCCTGGTGGCGCCGGGTCGGGTTGTACCAGCCTTCGATGAATTCGAAGATCGCCATGCGTGCCTCGGCCTTCGTCTGGAAACGCCGGCGCGCAAGGAGTTCGCATTCCAGCGTCGCGAAGAAGCTCTCGCACATCGCATTGTCGTAGGCATCGCCCACCGTTCCCATGGAAGGCCGAACGCCGGCTTCCTTGCAGCGAAGGCCAAAGCCGATCGAGGTGTACTGCGTACCGTGGTCAGAGAGATGCACGACGCCTTTCGCATGCCGCTGCCCGAGCGCCATGTTGAGCGCGGCGAGCACCAGTTCCGTTCTCAGGTGCTCAGCCATCGCCCAGCCCACGATCTTGCGGCTAAATGCGTCCAGCACCACCGCCAGGTACAGAAACCCGGCCCAGGTCGGAATGTAGGTGATGTCGGCCACCCAGAGCTGGTCGGGCGCCTCGGCAACAATGCACCGCTCAACCAGATCGGGTGCGCTCTGCGCGTCGGCATCACGCGTTGTCGTCGTGATCCACTTGCGACGGTACCCCCCTCGAAGCCCGTCGGCCTTCATGAGCCGGGCGACACACTTGATGCCGACGTGCGTACCTTCATCACGCAGGTCCGCGTGAATATTGGGCGCGCCGTAGGCACCCTTGGAGCGTGCATGGAACACCCGGATACGAGCCGTCAGCCTCGCATCTTCGATCGCGTGCGCCGTCGGCGCGCGCGAATTCCATGCGTAAAAGCCGCTCGGGGAGACACCAAACACGCGGCACATCGTTCTCACCGGAAACAAGGCCTGGTGCGCCGCTACGAACCGGAAGACTTCTTCGGTGTCGTATCGGCCTCCCGTGCGAACCAGGCCGTGGCCTTTGCCAGGATTTCGCGCTCAACCCTGAGCTTGCAATTCTCCTTGCGCAGCCGACTCAGTTCCTCGCGCTCCACACTGGAGAGCAACTCCGGGCGCTTACCGCCATTCGCCTCGGCTTGCGCGACCCAGTTGCGGATCGTCTGTGTGGTGGGCTCGAACTCCTTCGCGAGCTCCTCCGGAGTGCGTCCGGCACCGACTAACTCGACCATTTTCTGCCGGAACTCCGGCGCGTATGCTGCTCGACTACGGGGCATCGTGAACCTCCTTCAATCCCTACATTGAAAAGTGTCCACGAAACCGGGTCAACTCCAGTACCGAGAAAACCAATCATGCACGTAGGGCGGTCTCAATCACCGTCAGGTAGCGCTGAATAACCGTTTGCTCATCGAACTCCCGCTCCACTTTGTCCCGACCACGTCTACCCATTTCCGCCCGGACCTGAGGAGAAAGGGTAATCATTCGTTCCATTTTCTCCGCCAAATCGACTGCATCGCGTGGGTGACATAAAAGGCCATTTATTCCGTCATCCACCACCTCGCGACAGCCCACGACATCGGTTGTGATGATAGGCCGCCCCATGGCTGCCGCCTCGAGGAGGGAGCGCGGCGTTCCTTCCCGGTAGGAAGGCAGCACCACACAATCAGCCGCTTCGATGAACGAACGAACATCGTCCGTGCTGCCCAAGTACTCCACAACGCCCTCCTGCACCCAGCTTTCGACCGTGTTCTTCGGGATAGCCGTCTGATTCTCCACGCCGATAAACCCGAGCAACTGGAATCGGGCGTCCGGATACCGTTGCCTTACCCGCCGCACTGCCGCCACAAATTCCCCAACCCCTTTATCCCAGAGCATGCGCGCAATCAGTAGAAACACCGGCGCGTTCCCCTCGGGGAGAGGCGAATCACGGAAACGGGCGAGATCAATGCCTTCGCCGGGCAAGTACTCCGCAATCCGCAGCCGCACCAAACGCCGTTTCAAGAATAAGCCCAGATCGTCCTGGTTCAAAAAGAATACCTTCTCCGGCCACCTCTGTGACACTCGATACAAGGATTCGACGACGCGCGTCAGCCAGGTATCTCGAATAAACGCGGTCCCAAGACCAGTGATCGTGTTTATATAGGGAATGCCAAGTGATCGCGCCGCCAAACTTCCATAGATCACCGGCTTGATAGTGTAGTGAAGCGCGACGTCCACGCGAAGACGCCGGTAGAGACTTCGGTAGTTCTTCAGTGTGCCGAGATCGCGCAGAGGATGAGTGCCCTTTTTGTCCATCGGCAGGTATACCACTTCGCATCCGAGCGACGCCAACCGTTCACAAAATTCATCCTCGGGAGCTAACGCCACCACTCGGTAGTTGCGCTCCAGTAATGCACGGATCAATCCCGAGCGAAAGTTGTAAAGCGACCAAGCCGTATTTGAGGATATTCCAACAACTTTCACTTCGGCAGAACCTCTATTTTTGCCGGAATCGCAGGAAAGTCGCCGAAAATGATTCTTGAGCATTCGGCTGACATCGATGTTGCCTGAAACCGCTCTCGATCCTGACAGAATCCGTTTCGCCCGGTTTCTCCGTGCATTTGCTCGTCGTTCAACAGTGTCACCGGTGCCTGTCCGAAGCCTCTTATGTCATCATGACCGACGCAGAAGCCCTCATCCCCGATGCTTTCCGGCAAACCCGCGACATTTGCGGTGTCCGTAGGAAAGCCGCACCACGGCACGGACTTTACCCCCACCGGCGGATGGGCGTGGAGGCGCGGTATGCTCCTTGACTTCGTGCGACGCGGCAAACCCGTGGAGAACAGCCTGATCGAATCGTTCAACGGCAGGCTGCGCTACGACTGCCTCAACGTCAACGAGTTAGCGTCTATCGAGTCTGAATTCCCGGGACCGCCTCCCTCACCCGCGATTTCAATACCTCCTTTCGACCCGGTCGCCGGGAAGCCAGCGAACCTAACATTTTTATCACAAGGATATAAACAATAGTATACAGAAAGCCTTTGAATATTTTTTCAAGAAAAGAATCTAATCCGAGGTTTTGAAAAAATTCAAACAGCACCCCTGCAAAATAAGTGAAAAAAACGATATTGACGAATGTCGTCCGTCGAGCAAAAGCACGTAATAAGGCAAATACAAATAGAAAAAATATATATACTGCAATCAAGCCATACCAGCCAAGCAATCCAAAAGTGAGGCCAAGCCACCCATACGCGTACCCAGCTACATGACCACGCTCATCAGGAGATATACTACCACCCCAGTATTCTATAAGACGAGCAGAGGATGGGTATTCGGTCCGCTCAATCGCAAAGGAGAATAGCTGTTGTAATAAAACACGCGGTTGACCATCGGTGAGAATCTCGTACACTTTGCCAGGGTTTTCAACAGCTAGGTACAAAGTCTGGTTATTCTGGTAGAACCGAGGTAATACTTCAAAAACAACCTGGAATGCCGGCGCCCCACGACCAATGTCCCCAAGAATGATGGCAATCACGCCCGCCATGAGAATGACCATGACTTTCTTCAAAGACATCTGCCTGGTCGCGGTGGTCGAATAGGCGAGCCCTAGAAGAATGAAAAAACAAATATCAAATAACGCGGAGCGAGACCAGGATGTTATCGACTGCATTAATACCAAAAGTATCACAATAAAAGCGAATCTATCGATTCTCCTATAAAGAAGCAACGGAAACAAGATAATCAAACTCGCCGATTGCGAAAAGCCTCTCGAGAAATAGCCAAGGTATACCGCAATCGGAGAACGCAGCGATGTCAGGCTTGATTGAGCCCTGCCATAAAACAGATTGAGTACGATGTCTATGCAAAGAGCGAGGATAGCTGAGTAAAAAAGGATGTAACGATATTTGAAGTATACGGATTCGTATCTGTTCGTATCCATCTTATACGCCGCTGTCGGCCTGAACAGATAGGCTGCATGCAGCATAAGAAGCGTGGCGCATAATGTAAACCAATTCCCCTGCGCAAACGAATCAGGGGACATTAAATCTAAACTGAAGTAATAGGATTCTAGATAGGAAAAAACTACAGTATAAATTACGGGGGCAATCGTGCCATAAAGAACCAAAAACAAAATGAACAGGACGTAATAATTTCCTCCAGATTGGCCATTATTTTGGCTCATGATGGGGTCATTTATGAGGAAGTTTAAAATGGCTTGCCAAAAAAACGACGTACTGGTCCATTGCCCCAGAGCGCCGACGGCTCGCTAAGCAGGGCGTGCAAAATCAACTTAAAACCCGGCAACATGGTTCCATCTGAAAGCCTGGAAATTCCCAGCTTCAGTTTTTCGATCGCCTGAGCGCGGCGATTCAATCGATGCGCTTTCGCGCTCAAAGGCAGCAAGACCGCGGCACGTTGGAATAGCATCAAACTTTCCCTGGCAGCGACGGGGCGGTATTTTTTTGAATGCGACATACTGGTCGATAAAACCCGCAACTGACAGAGGGAGTCATCGATGATGGCAATCCTAAAATGCTGAGCGAGCGCCAGGAGCAGACTAAAATCTGATGCGTGAATGAGGTCATCTGAATATCCTCCCACCTCCAGTGCTAATCGACGCCGATACATAGTGGATGAATGTACAATCGGATTCGTCCATCCCAAACAGTCCTTAAGTTCATCTTGGTTTGCCGGTGGCTTGAGTTCTGCAAACGCAATGCCGCGTTCATCGATGTATTGAACCCAGGAGCCCACGAGCGCCACTTCAGGATTTTGTTCGAGAAATGCCACCTGTCGCGTCAGGCGGTCCGGATGGGAGACATCATCGGCGTCAAGGACGGCGACGAAGTCGCCGCGGATTTGCTGAAAGGCCAGCTTCCGCGCTGCGCCAAGCTCAGTGTGCTCTGTGGCGTAAAAATACCGTATACGAGAAGCGCCATAGCTTTTGCAGATTGCTGCACTCCCATCGGTCGACTGGTTATCCCAGAAGATCACTTCCCAATTCTGGTAGGTCTGCGCCAGTATGCTGTCTAAAGCCGCGCGAAGATATTTTTCCCCGTTGTAACAGTTCATCAGGATGCTCACCAGAGGCTGATCAGATCGCACTCTTTTCGCTCCTGTAGTACTCGACAGTTCTTGCCAGGCCCTTCTCGAGCAGCACCCGTGGTGCCCAGCCAAGCAGTTCACGGGCAAGGTTGGTGTCGGCCCACCAGGCCATGTTTTCACCCGTGCGATAGGGAATCTGCCCGAAGTCCGGATGCCCCTGTCCGACGATGGCACGCACCTGTTCAATAACGGCGCGGATGGTCACCGGGGTACCGGAGCCCAGGTTGACCACGCGACCGCAGACCGCCGGGGCCTCAAGGGCGGAGAAAATGCCTTCTACGACATCATCCACGTAGCAGAAATCTCGCAGCTGTCCTCCTTCGGAAACGGGGAAGCGCCTGTCTTGCAGGCAGCCGCGGATGATCTGGGGCAGGAAGCGCTGCTCACCCTGCCCCGGGCCATAGGCCAGAAAAAGGCGCAGCGTCACAGCCGGGAATTGTTCGGTGCGCCAGAGCATTTGCAGAAAATGGGTGGCCGCCACCTTGGCCAGGGAATACGGGGAAATGGAGGCCTCGCGGGTTACCTCCGATTGCGGTGCAGGGGTAGCTCCGTATTCGTCGCTACTGCCGATTTGCACAAAGCGTTTCAGACAGTCCCGATTGGCGGCATCCAGAAGGTTCTGAACGCCTTCGAAATGGGCCCCGATAAGGTCTCTGCCGCCAGAGAAGTAGGAACGGTGATCGATGTAACCGCTACAATTCACCAGATATTCAAATTGCTTTCCTGCAAGCAACTGCTTGACCACCTTCCGATCAGCAAGATTTCCGACTAAATAGATAACGCCTTCAAGAGCCCTCGCCGGCATGTGCAGGGAAAGGGAGGTGACGGTATATCCCCGAACCCGGGCTAATTGGCAAAGAGTGCGGCCGATGAATCCCGAACCGCCAACCACCAGCATACGATTCATCGCCAAGGCACCTGACCGGATTGCCAGAGATTTTCCAGTGCATCCCGGTCCCGTTTCGTATCCATGCACTGCCAGAAGCCTTCGTGGCGAAAGGCCATGAGTTCACCCATCTTCGCCGCCTGCTCCAGCGGTTCGCGCTCGAGAATGGTGGCATCGCCCGCAATCAGATCAAAAAACCTTGGTTCGATGACGAAATATCCGCCGTTGACCCAGCCCTGGCGGGTTTGGGGCTTTTCCTGAAATGAGTCAACCCGATCCCCCACCACCTCCAGCTCGCCGAAGCGCGCCCCGGGGTGAACCGCCATCACCGTCACCAGTTTGCCGTGGCTGCGGTGAAACGCCAGCAGCCTGTCCAAATCGACCTTCGCCAATCCGTCGCCGTAGGTAAGCATGAACGTCTCGTTGCCGATGAAGCGTTGCAGCCGCTTAACCCGGCCGCCGGTCATGGATTCGAGGCCGGTATGCACCAGCGTCACTCGCCAGTCGGCGTCGTCGGTCTGGTGCGGAGTCACGATTCCTGTTGCCAGATCCACGGAAAAATCCGCGTTGAGCGAGCGATAGTGCAGAAAGTACTCCTTGATCACCTCTGCCCGATAACCCAGGGCCAGGTAAAAATCCTTGTGCCCGTAGCGCGCATAGGTGCACATGATGTGCCACAGGATCGGCCGCCCCCCGACCGTCACCATCGGTTTGGGAATGGTCTCCGTGTACTCGGACAGCCGGGTACCGAATCCGCCGGCGAGCAGGATGACTTTCACGCTAAATGACTCGCTTCCATTCGTAGTCGAATTCTTCCAGGCGCTTCCGCACGGTCTCGTCCGGATCGTGCGGAATATCGGCAACATTGAGAATCAGGCTAAACGGTGCCGCCAACCCCTGAAAGCCGAACCAGATTCCCGGTGGCACGGTCAAACGGGCGTAATTGCCCGCCCCGATAGTTACTTCCCGTTGCGCCGTTCCATCTGCGCAAAGTAATACGAATCTGACCTCGCCAATCGGCACCACGAGATTCAGCGTCATCTGGCGGTGCATTTTCCAGGCCTTGACCGCACCCGCTTCGGCTATCGAAAAATACGCCTCGCCAAAACCCCGGAAATCCGTGTCCGTGGACTTGAGCGCATGCAGCACATCACCGCCAACGACGGAAATGCGCTTGAGCTTCGTGACCCGTATCTCATCCAGATTCACTGCGCCCATGGCAACCCCTGCTCCCGTGCACGAGCAGCATACGTCGCGATTTGCTCTCGGGAAAAATCCGCGATGGAAGTTTGAGGGGCCTGGTAATACCGGCGGTACCAGATTGCCGTCTCGCGAACGGTCGCCTCGAAATCCCAAGCCGCGCGCCAGCGCAGATGATGGAGCGCCTTGTCGCAATTCAGCTTCAGCAGGCCGGGTTCGTAAGGCGCGCCATCTCGCGACGAAACGTCTTCCCAGCGCACCCGGTCCCAGTGCTTCGCCATCGCCGTTACGAGCGTGCCGACGGATTGATTCTGGTGCGCCGGCGGTCCGAAGTTGAACGGCTCGCCATGCAGATCCGGATGTGCATGCAGCGCCATCGCCAGCGTGAGATAGCCGCTCAAGGGCTCCAACACGTGCTGCCACGGCCGGGTCGCGCGCGGGTTTCGTAACTGCGCCGCCTCCCCCTTGGACCAGGCGCGAACGCAATCGGGAATGATGCGGTCCTTCGCCCAGTCGCCGCCGCCGATCACGTTTCCGGCGCGCCCCACGCCGATGCGGACCGGACCCTCCCTCGGGAGATAAGAGGAGACATAGGAACGAATCGCGAGTTCCGCCGCCGCCTTGGAGGCGCTATACGGATCCGGTCCGCCGAGACGATCGGTTTCCCGGTAGCCCCATGCCCATTCCACATTGTCGTAACACTTGTCGCTCGTGATTAGCACGGCCACGCACGGCCTGTTCAATTCCCGCAGGGCCTGGAGTACGTTCACCGTGCCAAGGGCGTTGGTTTGCCAGGTTTCGAGCGGGTCGTCGTACGAGCGCCTCACCAGGGCCTGGGCGGCCAGATGGAACACGAAGTCGGGCTGCTCTTCCCGCACCAGTGCGTTCAGCGCGGGCCCATCACGGATATCCAGGCGGTGATCTTGCAACACTTCGGTCAGCGCCGCCGCGTTGAAATGGGACGGCTCCGTGGGCACGCCGAGGGAGACGCCCGTGACCTTCGCGCCCAGATGCCCGAGCCACAAGCTCAACCACGACCCCTTGAAGCCCGTGTGGCCGGTGACCAGCACCTTCGCGTCAGCGAATGCGCTTCTCGCAGCGCCTGCCATAGGAGTGCAGAAACAGTTCTCTGATTTGACTCGCCGAGCGAAGGAATCGCTAACGTGGGTGCTTGGGAAATCCCGCTGTGGCGAGCCTCAAACTACCGACGGTACTCTCGAAGGCTGGCTGACCAGTCGGAAAACCAGAGCGTCGTAATCAACATGGAAGGCGTCCGGGGAGACTCCGAAGTCGATGTCGGCCTCGCGCGTCACGATGATGCGCTTGGACGCCGGGGCCGCCTCGGCCGCCTCGTGTAGCAGCGAGAAACCGAGCAGATTGATGCTCTTGCTGTCGTCCAGGACGACCAGCCGCCCTGTCCGCGCCACGCTTTGCTTGATGCGGCTCCAGTCATGCGGGAAGACGCTATTCACAGAAAACACGCTCGCGCTCAGTCCCCGGTCCTGCAGTTTCTGGCGAAGAAGCATGCCCTCGGGAAGGGTGAAATTGAAGCAGGCGATGGTGACTTCCGATCCTTCGGTGTACTGGAAGACCGCCGAATCCCTGGAAACGTGCACCAGTTCCGGTTGCAGCAGCTCCTTCGGTGACAGCCGCTGGCTGAGTGCGATGAAGCGGAATCCGGGCTGGCGAAGTTGCGTATGCAGGATGTGCTCGCTGTCCCGGCTGTTCGTAAGGGTGTAGCCGGGCACGCGCGCCATGGAGCAAATATCGCCCAAGGCGTTGAAGCTCGAGTGCGGCCCCTGAAAGCCATGGTCGTAGGCGACGACGACGATCGTGAAGCTGCCCAGCGAGTCCGGTTCCCTGTGGCAACGGATGTTCTGGTAGGTGGAAACGAAATGGTCGATTCCGAGCAGAACGAAGTCCAGTTGCTTGACGAACAGAACCGCCGTTGCGCCGTTCAGCATCATGCCGAAACCGACGCCGCAGTGCGTGTATTCGCAGTTGCCGACGTTGATGAGAACGCTGCTTTCCTGGATCTTGAAATTCCGGGTCAGCCCGGAAATGTGTGATCCGGTGTTGATGTTCTCGCCGTAGAACACGGCGTTCGGCAACTGCGAGATTTCCTTCGCGATGAGCTCGTTGATAGACGAGATGTAGTTTGCCATGCCCTTAATTCCACTTTTCCGATGCCACCTGAGCGGCCATTTCCTCGAACACGCGCTCGCCAAGCGTTTCTCTCAGGACATGAAGCGGATCTTCCGCGGCGTTCCGGATCACGAGCCCGTTCCTGAGATCGACGTTCATCGGATCGGTGGGCCATCCCGGGGTCGGTCCGGCATGCTGATTCATGAGGCTCAGCTCCGCCTCCACGCAAACCGGGATGGAGTCCGCATCCGTGGTCCTGCGCAGCTCGCGCAACGCCGGAGCGTATTCGAACACGTCGTTTCCCGAAAGAAGCTTGTATGCGACGTCGACGGATTCGCAGAGCTTCCTGACCGATATGTCGCATCGCCGTTGCGCGATGGTCGAGGACATCGAGTGATTGTTGTTCTCAACCACGATCATCAGCTTCAGGTGCTGCGATTTCGCGAACACCAGCGCCTCATAGAAGCCGCCTTCTTCGATCGCCCCGTCGCCGGTCGTGACGATCACGATCCCCGCGTCGCGCTTCACGCGCTTGGACAGCGCCAGCCCGCAGCCCAGGGAAAAGTTGTTCCCGAGGATGCTCGAGGCGTAAGCGATTCCGCGCGCCGGATTGGCCAGATTCATCGACCCCAGTTTCCCGGCAGCGATTCCATCGGGTGAAAGCTTGTACTCGTCATAGACCGGCTTCAGCGCGCCCGCTCGCACCAGGTTGTACGCCATGTTCCGGTGAGTCAGCACCAGCTGGTCCTCCTGCTCCATCATGTCGCAGACAGCGATGGCAATCGCCTCGTTGCCGAAGGCGACGTGAATCGGGATATTGAAGAGTTTCTTCTTGAGATCCTCATTCATGATGTGCTGCCAGTAGCGCAGCTTGATCATCTCCGTCTCGAGACGACGATCGGATTCCGCCGGGTGTGCGTTCATTGTCCTTTCTTCTGTCAGTCAATGCGGCATCAGTGTCGCCAGCCCCTCCCTCAGGCCGAGCCTCGGCTCCCAGCCGAGCATCTGCCGCGCTTTCATGTTGTCCGGGTTCCGTACGCTGACGGCCTGCGGGTTCTTTTCCTCCACCGTTGGGCGCCGGCCGAGCAATGCCGCGCTCTGTTGGACAATCTCGCGCAAGGTAACGATCGCGTTGCCGCTGAGATTGAATATTTCAAAGCTCGTCCGTCCGGTCGATTTCAGGATTCCGGCCGCGATGTCTTCGACGTGGACGAAGCGCCGCCCGGTGGCCAGGCTCCCCACCGATACTACATCCTTCTCGCGGACCGCATGGAACAGGGCTTCTGCCGCCGACCAGTTCCCCGGGCGCGGGCCGTAGACGATACCGAAGCGCAATACCGTCACGGCCGGAAGCTTGCAGGTCAGCTTGAGGCATTGCTCGCCGACAATCTTGGTGAGCGCGTACTCCGACCTTATCCCCGTGACGTCGATCGCGTCGTCCTCGCGCTGTACTTCGTCGTTGCGGACTTCGCCATAGACCCATTCGCTGGAGGCGAAAATCATCTGTTTCGCTTTGCGTTTTTCGGCCGCCGCGGCAACGTTCAGCGTCCCGGAGACGTTGACGTCAAAGGCGCCACGAGGGTCGGCGCGGCAATCGGGATCCCGCGAAATGGCCGCCAGGTGCACGACGATCGCTCCCTCCGGGATCAAGTCGGCGACGGCGGGGTCGCGGATGTCGGCTTTGGTCGAGTGAGCCCCGTCCGGCGAAACGCTGTCGATCCCGACCGCATCGATTCCCGCAGCCTTGCAGCACGCGAACAACTCCCGTCCAATGAAGCTCTCCGAGCCGGTCACGAACAGTGTCAATTAATTTCCTTTTCCACTACAGAATCGTTCAGGCGTCGCCAGACACCATCGATTGATGTTGACGAAATCGCCGGACTTCACAGTTCGTGTCCGACGGTTTCCGTTGATATTCCGCACGCATTCAATCTGCTCGCGACGTTTCTGTCCTTGAGGAGGCTGTAAGCATACCGGTTGTAGTTGTCCGAACTCATATTGAACATGCGGTGCGCCTTCTCCTTTTCCACATGCCGGGCTTTCTCGCATTCGATGATCAGCGATGTTAGGGGGTCTCTATCGAAGCCCGTGACATTGAAGTTGATGTGGTAGGTGCCGTCGACCAGTTCGTGCAGTAAGTTGTGGCGGCGGTAGAACTCCGGATTCATGTTTTCCCACACCGGCGGCAAAGTCGTCACGTGCAGAGGTTCGCGCATTTCCTCGACGGCGGACGAACAAAAGCCGCTCTCGACCGCGTTCGTGAAGCCGAGCTTTTCCAGCATGATCCGAAGCATCTGGAAATCGTACGAATACAGGTGCGCGTATCCGGCGATGAACTCCGAGACACCCCGGTCGAGAAGGATCGTGTCCTGGCCCGGACTGACGATGAAATTCATGAACGCCCCTCCTAATCCCAGATCCGTTCGCAGACTCGGATCCTCTTCCTTCGCCTGCCGAAAAAACACTTCGTCCGATCTGGCATAAGCGAGCGCGATCTTTCTCAGGTCGGGGGTCAGGATGCGAAGGATTCCCCTGGCCCTGAGAACCCTGTTGATTTCGGATAGCACGACCGGCAGGCGCGTATGCGGAATGTGCTCGAAGACATGCGAGCAAAACACGATGCCGCAGGATTCGTCGCGCAGATCCATGGTCGCGGCGTCGCCGGCAATCCGGAAGCCGTCGGTCTTGCTCAGCTTGTGATCCAGGACATGCCAGCCATCCTTGTGCCATATCGGGCTCGCGCCCAGATTCAACTTGATGCTCATCAATTCCTTCCCGTTGGGAAATTCTCCAGCTCGGTGAAAATTCTCGTGTTCACCAGCACGTCCTTCCTCCGTCCACGCTGACCACTGCGCCGGTCATGTAGCTGGAGGCGTCGGACAGCATGAACAGCAGCACGCCTTGGTATTCGTCGGGCCGGGCCATTCGCCCCATGGGAATCCGGCCGCACACCTCCTTCAGAAAGGCCTGGTCCTGATTGTTCTCGACTCCGCCCGGGCACAGCGCGTTGCAGCGCACGCCGCGGTCCGCCCAGTAGGTTGCGAGGTAACGCGTAAGGCCGATGATGCCGCTCTTGACCACCGAGTACGTTACCGGCTTTACCGGTTGTTGGTCATCGGGAAGTCCGGGTTTGCGGTACAGGCGCTGATCGGGCGCGATCAGCCCCAAGTCGGAGGAGATGTTGACGATGCTGCCGCCCTGCCGCGCAATGGCCGCACCGTAGTGCTTGGCGCAGAGGAAGGCCCCGGTCAAGCCGACTGCGACATCGGCCTCCCAGTCTTCCAGGGGAAAGTTCTCCAGGCGGGAGAAATTCTTGCCGCCGTCCGCCTCCACTTTCGGATTGTTGGCGGCGTTGTTTACAAGACCATCGACGTGCCCGAGACGGTCCAGGATGGCGCCGCAGTTGGATTCGATCGAACGCTCGCTGGTAACGTCCACCGCGCAACCCACGGCGGGCACGCCATGACGGTGAACCAGGCTTTCGGCCAGTTTTTTCACGGGACTCTCATCCAGATCGAGCAGCACGGGCGTTCCGCCCGAGCGCGCAACCACCTCGGCATGCTGGCGGCCCAGAAGTCCGGCGGCACCCGTGATGACGATCACCCTGCCCTGCAACGAAAATGGCGCTTCGATCACGGAACTGTCTTCATGAAAAGCTCACCGTCTGCCCGCCATCGGCCACCAGACAGGCCCCGGTAATGAAAGCGGCGCGCGCGGAACATAGGAACAGGGCGGCATCGGCCATTTCTTCCGGGGTACCGAAACGCTTCATGGGCACGACCGCCTCGATCATGCCCGTCACCCGTTCCGGATCGGCCTGAAACTTCCGGTCCCAAGTTCCCCCGGGGAAGCGAATATTACCGGGGGCCAGGCAGTTCACCCGTACCCCCGGAGCGAGCCGCCGTGCCATCTGCTTGGTGAGCGCCACCAGGGCCGTCTTTGCCACTGAGTAATCGGTTGGCGCGCCAATGGCCTCCAGCCCGGCGATGGAGGATACGAACAGCAAACAACCCGAGCTGGCCTGCAGGAACGCCAGCGTGGCACGGGCGGTCACCTCTGCCGTCGTGAAATTGGCGCGCCATGCCGCGGCAAACCGTTCCGCGCCAGGCAAGGCATCCTGCGGTCCTTGACCGTCGCCAGCGTTGGCGATCGCCACGTCCAGCCCATTCCATGTGGACTGGACGTTCGCTAGTACGGCGGGCCATGCCGACTCGTCGGCACAATCCATGGGGCAGGCCAGCACCCTCTGATCGCCGTACTCCTTGGCGATAGGATGGACGGCATGCGAGAGGTGTTCCGAATTGCGGGCCAACAGCGCCACCTTGGCGCCTTCCCGCAGGAAAGCCCGGGCCATGGCCAACCCGATCCCGCGCGAAGCGCCGGCGACGATCACACGCTTACCCGCGAGCCCTAAGTCCATGCCCCGTCCAGAAAACGCTCGCGCACCCACGCCAGTTGCTCCCGAAACACGACCACGCCCTCGTCGTCGCGATACGCTTGCATGATAAACGGGCCCGAATACTCGAGCGGCCGAAGGGCTGCAAAGAACCGCTCGAACCAGGCGGCCCCCGTGCCCAACTTTACCGAGCCGCCACCCAGCACGCGATCCTTGATATGGATGTCGGAAATGCGCTTTCCGTAACAGGCAAGCTCATCGGCGGGGTCGAAGCCCAGCGATGCGCTGTTCCCGGTATCGTAGTTCACAGTCACCCTGTTCGAGTCAAAGCGTTCCAGCAGCTCGGCAAAAGGCTGCGGCGCAAGATCCGTCTCGAGAGAAAGGTTGATGCCCGTCCTCTCCGCCTCCTCCGTCAAAGGCAGCAGTCTGCTCACGAGACGGTCTCGGGACTCGGCCACCGCCAGGGAGGACTGATCCACGCAGGGAATGACGATGTCCGTCACGCCGATGGCCTTGCCTTGAACGATCAGGCGGCGGAGCACGCCTTGGCTCCGGGCGGCACGCTCGTCGTCGGCATGATGAAGCGGCGCCGCCATGAAATAGTCGGCGCAAACGGATTGGACCTTGACCCCGGTCTGCTCGCCAAGGCGCAGCAATTCATCTGGCCCGTCCGGCCGTAGCAACGGGTTGATTTCGCTGTCGTTGAAATCAAGGATGAACTCGATACAGTCCAGACCCAATTCTGCAGCGATCGGAAATTCCTCTTGCCAATATCCAAGCGGATGCGCCTGAAAACGACCCTGATATTTCGGCAAAAGACGCCCTTCCATGACGCCAAGGGAATTGCGCCGCCTCACGGGCCTTCCGCCTTGAAATAGGCGTTTTCGACCAGTCCGCACAGAACATGCCCCAGCAAGATGTGGCCTTCCTGAATTCGTTCGGTTCGCGCCGACGGCACCCGCAGACGCGGGCAAGCGGCCACAAGCTTGCCGCCGCTCTCACCGGTAAGAGCCGTGGTGCGAATTGAAAGCTCCTGCGCCACCGCTACCGCCGCCAGGATACTAGGGGCTGTTCCCGCTGGTGCTGATCGGGATGAAGACGTCCTGCAATCCGGCGAGGGCGCGCAACTCGCGCGCGAACACCTGCTCGTATCCGTAATCGTTTCCAATGGCGCTCATCGATGAGCTATTGGTGCCATGCGCGATCGAGCGTAGCGGCGCGCGGTCGAATTGCAGGCGGGACACGAACTCCGCTGCGAGGTTCTGAGAATCGGCAAAAGTGCCACCATTGCCCGCAAAAATGATCTTTCCGCCCTGCTTCAACGCGTTCAGGCACCAACCGGCCAGTTCAGCAAGCTGACCGTGGAGGATCGTGTCCTCAGCCAGCGCCCGGTGGACGACCAGGGCAGATCGCAAATCGGCGCGTATTTGCTGCACTAATGCAAGCCCCCGATCAAGGCAGCGGCTATTTGTTCTTGAACCGGTACGGCGTCGGTGCATTCGCGGTATCTGCGACGTCCACGGCATTCCACGCCTTGATCTGCTTCTCGATATCAATGCCGACGTTATCGGACCAGCGGGCTAGCAAAGCTTTGAAGCCTCTGCCCACCGTGCCGTCACCAACGGCCAAGCCGTTCAGGCGCGTCACCGGCAGCATGCAAAAGGGTGTCCCCGTCATGAAGGCTGCGTCAGCGGTATAGACATCGTAGGGTTCGATATTTTTCTCTACGACTGCCATGCCAAGCTGCGGCCCCAGCTCCTCCATAACATAGGCACGTGAGATACCGCGCAGGATGTTGCGGCCTTCCGGCGAGGTAATGGTGTTGTCCTTGATGATGAAGAAATTATCGCCGGTGCCCTCGGCGATAAAGCCATCCGGATCCAACAGCAAAGCCCAGTTGTCATCACCCGCCATCTGCGAGGCTTCGATATTCGCCATCAGATAAAAAATACGGCTGCGGTTCTTGATCTTGGGATCCAGCAGGGTGGCGGGAATCGCGCGCTGCGAGGTAATCACGGCGTTGATCCCGGTATCAAACAAATGCCCCATGCTCACCACCGTCCAGCGCAGCGGAAAGTCGGCGATGATCACATTCGGTCCCTTGTGCAGGCCTTCCATGCCCTGATAGATACCCAAGGTCCCGCGCGAGACATCGATCATAAGGCGGTGTTCGTCATCATCGCCAAATAATGAGTCGTTGGCCTCGATAGTTTCATCGCAATGCCGCTCCATTTCCTCAATAGACATCTGCAACGGGATTCGCAGAATCTTGAGTCCGTAATAGAGTCGCTCAAGGTGCTCGCGCAGCTTGAACTGCCGTTTCCCGAAGGAACGCGTCATCTCGAACACCATGTCACCGAACATGAGTGCAGAGTCGTAAATAGAAATCTTCGCCTCCGCTTCCGGCACCAGTGCCCCGTTCATCCAGATTACGCGACCGCTAGCCATAGCGCCCCATCAACCTTTCGTGTGACCCTCGAGCGGGAGGTGCGCCCTCAGCTTTTGCGCCACGCTGGCCTCTTTCGGATTCATTTCCAGACGGCCGTCACCCATGGCTTTTTCGATCTTTCGCACCGCACCCACCAGCATGCGGTAGCCAGCGGGTTCCACTGAAGCAGATTGATCGGAGCCGTACATGGCGCGGTCCAGTGTGATGTGGCGCTCCAAGGAAGTGATGCCCAAGGCAGCGGCGGCGTAGGACACGGCCAAGCCAACTTCATGGCCGCTGTAGCCGACATCGCACCCATAACGCTTACGAAGGGCATCGATGCGGCTCAGGTTGGCATCTTCATCAGCCATAGGGTAGGTTGAAATGCAGTGCATCAACTCGAAGGGGCATCCCGCATCCTTGAAGATCGACACGGCGCGATCGATGTCCGCCGTCTTGCTCATGCCGGTAGAGATGAAGGTGTGCTTTTTCTCCTCGGCCACCATCCGCAGCAGGGGCTCGAACACATGCATCGCCGAAGCAATCTTGTTGTATTTGCAATTGAACTGGCGCAGAAATTTCTGGCTTTCGAGATCCCAGGCCGAAGCAAACCACTCGATGCCTTTCTCGCCACAATAGCGGTCGATCTCGCGGTAATCATCAAGTCCGAATTCCAGGCCCTCCTTCTGCGCACGCTGGGTCTTTCCCCACGGGCTCTCACGCGGGGAATCGAGCATTTCTTTGGTGTAGACGAGATTAATGGTGCGCTTTTGAAATTTGACGGCATTGGCGCCGGCTTCGTTGGCGACATCGATTAACTGTTTGGCAATATCGAGACTTCCATTATGGTTGATGCCGATCTCGGCAACTACGAATATGGACATTGGTCTTTTCTCCTAGATTGAAACGGGGATTGCCTGCTGGTTTGCCGGGTTTTTAATTGTGTTTTGCTGATCTTCTAATTGCTGGCGTGTGCCAGCAGCCACTCAGAAAGTTCCTTGATCACACCCTCGCCGCCGCGGGCACGGGTGACATGTTTGGCCAGGGCCAGCACTGCGGGGTGGGCATCCGCGGGCGCAACCGGCAAACCCACCAGGCGCATGGCATCGAGGTCATTGACATCGTTGCCGACATAAAGCACCCGCTCAAGGGCAACGTCATGCGATTGGCAAAAGGCCGTTAGGTCGTGGGCCTTGTCGCCACTGCCTTGCAATACTTCCAGACCCAGCTTTTTGGCACGAGCCGAGATTACAGGGTTGGTCTCAGTGCTGAGGATGATTTGTCGAAGTCCCGCTTGCCGCAGTTGGCCAACACCCCAGCCATCGGCCCGGTTGGCAAGCACGGCCTCCGTACCGTCCTGTAGCACCAGCACGCGGTTGTCGGTCATCACCCCATCGAAATCAAACACTATCAGATCGGGTTTGAATGCAGGGATGCCTGTCTTTGCATATGGGTCACACGCCTGCCAATAGGGCAGCAGGTACTTGCGAAAGTAATACTCACAAAGTTCGGCATTTTCCAGCGTATCAATTTCGAAGGACTTCCAGTAATCCATCGTGTATCGCGCGATCTTGCCGCCCAAGCGATTGCCGGTTTTCCGCAAAAGCGCCGGCATGAAGACATAAATAGAGCCGTTTTCCAAATAGAGCGGCTTGCGATCTTGGCGCCGCCCGCGATTGAACGGATCGAAAGTCTTGCCCTTTAGCACTCCGTCTTCCTCATGCCATGCGCAGAGATCGTCGAGCACCGCGTCGCTAAAGAGGGAGTCCGCCCCCTGAGAGTGAAATGTTGCCACGGCACCATCGATATCGGCGGGCTCCCGCAGCGGCGAGGTCGCCTGCAAAAACACAATCGGCTCGGGGTCAGCTCCGCGCTCCTTCGCGATAGCATCGAGCGCATGCATCAGCGCTGCTTCCGAGCTTGCAGTGTCCGAGGACAACTCATCCGGTCGGCGAATGGGCAAGGCGCCGTATTCGGTGGCCACCCCCAGAATCGCGGGACTATCGGAAGAAACAAAAACCCTATCAATGGCTTTCGCTGCCCGCGCCTGTAGGATGGACCAAGCCACCAAGGGCTTGCCGGCAAAGTTGAGCAGGTTCTTATCGGGAATGCCCTTCGATCCCCCGCGAGCAAGGATGATGGCAACTGTCGCGTGAGCCGTCATGAAGAGGTTTTTGAAGAGCAATAGGTAAAAAGACGCAAGAATGTCAGACATTCCACGGGTAACTGCTTCACCCCACATGCATTGCCGCGGACTAGGATTCTCGTGAAGCTCCATTAATAAATGAAAACGATTTCCTGGCCACGGAGATGACTACCGATAGATAAGATTTAAGACTTCGAACTGGACCATACAGCTTCACAATTCTCATAAAAAGAGCCGCCTCCGCTGCAAAACTGGAAACGCTAAAATATCGAATCGAACGGTAAATATTACTTAAATGTGATCGAACAAGATTATTGATCATCACACTTTCTAGATCGTTGAGCGCGCCTAGCATATTTTTGGCATTACGATTAAAAAATCGTACGAATCTAAAAAATAAAAGATTATAATGATTTTTCCAATAAAACCTTGATGTCAGGGGTTGCCCATAGTGACCACTTAACTTGCTGAGATTGCTTTTCGTGTTCTGACGAAAGAAAGTTTGTCCTTGATCTTCATGGTGTCGTATAGCGCTCAAAGACTCACACGCGACATAGGCATCCCACCCGCAAAATAACACTTTCGACCACAAATGAATATCGCAAAAGCATCCATATCGCTTGTCAAATTTTCCGACTTCCGCAAAGACCTTGGCTCTCACCATGGGATGTTGTATCGGATTGAATCTTTCCGCGATTATCTTGACCGCATCCTTGCGATCTACGATGCCATCTCGTTGGATCACTAGATTCGCTCTAATCGTCTTGCCCCGGTGATCTATTTGAACGCTGGATCCGAAGGCAATTCCGACCGAGGCATTATCGATAAGGCCCCTGCTAAGCACTTTAAGGCAATCTCTTTCAATAAGATCATCGACCGGTAATAGAATAATTAGCTCACCGCTTGCATTTTGGATGCATCTGTTGAAATTCTCTATGGACCCGATGTTGCGAGAGTTTTTCAAAACCCTCACCCTGCCGTCAGTAAATTTGCTACAGATACTGTGAGTGCCGTCAGTAGAACAGTTGTCGATAATCAGAAGCTCAAAATTTGTTTCGCTTTGGGCAAGGACGCTTGCAACACATTCGCGAATATATTTCTCCCCATTAAATGCGGGGATACAAACGCTAATAAGCGGCGCATCCTGTTCTTGCTTGAGTGTCATTGTCCGAGATATTTCTGGCGCACTGAGGCCTTTGCCCACTAGGCGAAGCACGAGGGCAACGCGTGGTTTGCGTGTCTACTGCGAACGCCTTTTTAGTTCATCAATTGTTCTTGAAATGGCTTCGTCTATCGGGATGCTTGGCTGCCAATTCGTCATTGTTCTCAACTTGCCCAGACTCGCGTAACAGGGTGGCTGTACGGGCTCATGACCAGGCCTTTCGTGCGCGCCGAATTGCAGGAGGTCCATTGGAGCGCCCAATTTCTCCCAAAATAGCCTGATCATTTGCTTCAATTGGATTTGGCTTCCACTTCCAAGATTTATTATTTCCGAGGAGTCAATTCCGCTAATTCTTATGATTCCTTCAACGGCATCGGAAACATAGATATAGTCACGAAACTGCTCGCAGGGACTTAAACCTAATACAGTCGAATTGCAATAGCTCCTGTATAGCTGATTTATCAAAGAGCTTTCCCTGTCGCCAGCACCAAGTGTATGGAACAAGCGCACATGAATAAATGTCTTGTTGTGCCTGCCTGCTGCCTCAAATCCGTAACGGCAAGCCTCCAGCTTTCCCTGTGCATATTTCGTGAGCCGCCCAATCGGGGGATCGTTCTCCGACAAACATCCCTCCCGACTCCCGTATTCGGACGATGACCCCGTTAGAACGGCTTTTTTCGTCCCGTTTCGATAAAGCTCATCAACCAGCGTTCTTGTGTCCGAGACATTGCTGCCGAGGTGAACCAATGATTCTGGTTCGTAGACGCTCCCCCACCCCAGATGAAACAGCACATGCGGAATTCCTTTCGACTCTAGAGCCGATTTTATGCTTTCCCTATTCGCGTAATCGACGTGATATATGCCCTCTTGAGCGGGTTTTGAATTGGCTATGCACGTCGTGCTAATACCGCGTTTCTCCAATGACCTCACGAGAGCCGAACCAATAAATCCGCGTGAACCGGTCACCCAAGCTTTCAACGTCATACTTGCACTCAGGAAAATTATCTGAACCGTACGACCATCACCTGCACTGCGCCACGAAATCCTTGCGATAAATTACGACTGGTTAACTACCTCGTTAATCGCATTCTTCAATCGATCAATTTTGTCCTCTGGACAATAAGCAAACTGCCTTACAAAGCGATCTCGAGCGGCGCGCGTTTCGAGATTGCGCCACCATGCGTCAATGCCGTTCCAGATTCGCGTCACATGCAACGCTGCAGACTGTGGTGTTTCGTGAAATATGCCGACCCTTCTCAGCTCATCGAAATAGGGTTGTGCGCAGGCATTTGTCTCCATGAAACTGGGGTTCCAGTAGATCACTGTTGGCACGTTCATCGATAAGGATTCGAGATAGCTGGTCGCGTTGTAGGTGGATATATAAAGACGACTGCGTCGAATCAATTTGTTTATGTCAGGTAAGCCGTCATCAATTTCCAGCATCGGATATCGATCGCGCCAGCGGTCAACCTGACGCCATCCATAATCCGGCTGGCTTAGTCGGACGAGCAGCTTGTTTCGAATATGAACAGGAAGCGCGTCGACAAAATCGAACTGATCTCGAAGATAATCAAGCCATTGTGAAGAGGTGTACATCGACAGAGTGGGATTGCCGTATCGTTGGACCATCACGGTAACAAGAATCGCAGACCCCCGCTCAGGGAGCCGTTTGAGTGGTTCCGAGTACTTGATTTTTCCAACGGGCCGGAGCTTGGGTATTGAAGGCCTCGACCATCCCCAAGTCAGGTAGCAATCACTGATCGCGATTTCATGCTCCTCAAGCCAATTCCAGAGTCCCATACCGTAATTGCCACCGTGCTGGCCGATAATCAGGGGCGCTCCGTTTTCGACCTTGTCCGCAGCCCATGCCTTGAACACGTCGTCCGAATGAAAGGCATTGGAAGTCCAGATGGCCTTTGGTCGCTTAGGCCACGGCAGCATTCGAGTCTGGTGAGTCAACCGCTCGTAACCCTCCAGATAAACACGCGGAATCTGTTGAGGCAGCAGAGTACGCAAGCATCCTTCGAACTCGGACTCCATCCCCCCTTCAAGTGCCCAGCGTCTCCGCCCGTGATCGGCCGCAGCTTTCAAGGCCATCGGGGGGCGCAATAATCTCGGGAACTGCCCAAGCCGAACAGACAGCTTAATTTCCTCACGAATTGTAAGGTACGTCGACAAAAAGAAAGCGTCTCGCTCATTGGAGAATAGGCGTCCGAGATGCGAGACCAAAGGCTCCAAGAGCCGTTTGATTTTGGTCTTTACATTTAAGGACGAAGCAGGCCTTTTCGGATTGGAGGATACGGCTCTCCGATCGCGGTAAAGCGGGACAGTCGGAAAATGTTCCAATATCCGTGCGTAAATGTGGTGGTTCCAGTCGTCGCTGGGGAAGAATGCATTGAACTCGTGCATATCGTTGGGTATGAAGCGTTCCTCTTGCCCGGTCAATACTATGCTTCCGGATAAGTCGTAGTTCTTCACCGCCTGCTGAACTGAACTCCAGCGATCGAACAGCATCAACACGAACTGCCCGAGCCAGGGACCGACGAGGATGCGCCAGTATCGAGTGCTGCGGTCCACCTTGTGAAGCTCATTCAGCTTCCGAGATAACTTGTCCAGAGTGCTTTCATAGGTGAAGCAAAGAAATTGATAATCCTCAAACAGTTTGCGGCGGTCGTTCCAGTGATAAGGCATTACCTCCGCGTCAAAATCCAGATGACATGTCCTGCACGGATAAGTCAGGCACCATTCGCCAAGAAATAGGACAGCCCTATCCTTTTTCCAGGTATCCTCCAAGGGCGTGGTTATAAGAAAACGCTGCAACAATTTCTTAATTTTCCAGCAAGTCTCAACAAGGCTGGCGCTCAATTGGCATGACATTTATTGCGCAGCGCCAACGCAGGTACTTTGACAAGAGCCGCGACACTCCAAGCAGTAATAAGTCAAGATTTCGATTTACCAAAACCGCCCAAGGAGGTGGGTGCGGAGCCACTTATACGGCTGGAGCCAAACCTGGAGTTGCTGAAACGGCCATATCCTCAATGAGCTCCAGTATCGTTCCGTCAGGGTCATGACAATACAGGATTTTCCCGGCCTTATTGGGTGTGACTATAGGCTCAGACTTGGTGACATACCCGTGAGCCCGGATCCTGCAATACGTCTCGTCCAGATTGGTCACCGTCAGCGCCACGTGAGAGCAGCCGAGTGCGTTCGACGGAGAGGGCGTGGGCAGCGCCACGGTTTCGGGGTCCGGATGGGAATGGTATTGGAGGAGCTCAATCAATCCTCCCTTTGGAATTACAAGCTTGACCCATTCCAGCTTTACATTTCTGAGTCCCGTCAACCGGTCGATGAACGCACCCACTTCGACGTGGCGCCTGTAAACCTCCAGCCCAAGAACGCCGGAGTAGAAAGCAAGCGACTTCTCCAGATCCCGGACGACGATTCCAACATGCCGGATGGCAGTTATCACAGTCACCTCTCAGTTTTTCGATGCATCAGCCGCCGGATACTTGGGATTGCAGGTGAGGCATAGATCCAGATATCGCGCAGCCTGCGCCAGCTCGCCCAAGGCCCGGTATATCCTGGACATGAGAAAGAGGGATCGATACACCGAGCGCCAGTCCGCATTCAGCTTCGAGGTAATCCTTTTCAGTATCGCGAGTGCTTCGTTCAGCTTGCCTTCGGACTCCAGGATTTTTCCCAATTCCAGCGTAATCTTGTCTTCAGGGCTGTACCGCAAATTCTTCATAATTTCCAACTCGAAGTCACCATCGGCGCAAAATGGCAACACTTTCATCAAAACCCCTGAAAACCCGATAGGCGCAACTATGTATAACAATACTACCAGCCATCTCCACGACAGTTGTAACGCAAATGTCTTATTGACAAAATATCCATAAAGTGGACAGATGAGTTCCCGTTGCAAAATACTATTTCTTAGCCCGAACTCATATTTTCTAATCCATTCCACTTCGTCAAACCGCTGGACTGAATTTTCCCGATTCAGCCTGGCCGTTATGCAAACGCCGTCCAAAGGGCGCTGGTTCCTCCAAACCGAAGCCCTGTAGGTCTTCGTATCCGCAACAACTTTCATGTCGTCGAACCCCAAGATCTCAAGATGCATGAGAAGCGATTCGGTCGTTGGAATATTTACTATGGTCGTCTCTCTAGCAGACCCATCGTGGTAGGCAGATTCGAACTTCTGGGCAGTAATGCCGCAAACTGGCTTCTTGAATTGATAGACCAAATCTCTCAGTTCGATCTGGTCCCTCAATCTGCGACTAATGAAACTTGATGAGAGACACCGCGATTCGATGAACAAAAACCGCCTACAGCAGTTTCTTAGTCGCCGCAAAGCAAGAGGAATCGACTCGATGTGATACAGAACACCTGCGCATATCACAATGTCAAAGCTGTCCGTGCCTAGGGACTCGATGTCGCCACTGCGATAATCAATTCGATTTTCCAGCTTCAATATTTTCCTGACGATTTCGCCTTTCCGGATATTTTTCTCCCTAGGCTCCACTCCCACCATTTTGGCAAATGGAAGGTCACTCAACTCGTGGAGCACCCAGCCATCGTTGCATCCCACATCCAGAATGGAGAATGTTTTTATTTCATCAAAGGAAAAATTGTCCAATATGGTCTTGCGAATCAATTTGGTGAAATACGCACTTCGCCCCTTCAGGCCTTCCTCGTTTCCAACAGAGATATCACCCGAGGACCATATCGCCATGGAATAAGGCCCATGCGCATTCAAAACTTCAATATCGTCTGCGGATATAGAAGTGCCGTCTCTTAAAGTCATGTATTTGATCCTGGTATCATTTTCAAATGTCGCGATTAGCAATGGTCTTGACGCTGGGCCAATGTGTGCACCTGCTTACGAAAATCATTGGCACGAGGAATCCTGAAGGAAAGACCGCTATGCCAATGGATCGTATTTCATTCCAACCAGGGCTGCGTCTAGTCGCACATCAGCGTCCCGGTCCGTCGTGGCGGTTCAAAGGACACGGACCCGGTTTCGCCTACCCTATTGACGAGGCGGGGAAATTCGGATACAGGCCAACTTCCAGCGCCCGCGCAATGGTCCACACGCCAAACAGTTGATTCGAACAGCCCGACCTCATCCATGACGGGCATTTCGAAATCGCCGACATGCGACTAAATTGCCGCCGCTTCGAAAGCGATTGAACTAGTTTGTGTCTTTCTCCATAAACCGGAGGCTTTGCGCTGATTCTAGACAACCGAAAGCAAACGTACGCCCCGGGGTTCATATTTGACAGGTACATCAACCATATCCGGCAAAGTCGCGCGCACCCTAGCTTGAGATTCCGGCGGCACTACAAGATACAAGAAACCACCTCCACCAGCTCCAGCGATTTTTCCGCCGAGTGCGCCGGCCTCAAGAGCACGGGCATAGCAATCATCGATCTGCGAAGAACTGATCTTACTTGCCAAGCTGCGTTTGGCCTGCCAACCTGAATCCACGATTGTGCCGAAACTGCGCAAATCTTCATTTATCACCAGCAACGCGTCGCGGCACTCCGCCGCCATTTCACGCATCTTCACCAATGTATCTGCGGTATCGCTTATCATCGCTCGCTGCTCCCGCAGGATATCTTCCGCCTCGCGTTGCACGCCTGTCCAGAACAGCATGCTATTGTCGAAAAGTGCGTCAGCGCCGCCGTTGGGTAACCAGAGTGGATCTAAATGCACCCGGCCATTTGAGTTGAACGTTATATAGTTCAGACCACCGAATGCCGCCGCATACTGATCTTGCTTGCCGATCGGACGACCAAGCATTTCAATCTCAACATGGGAAGCCTCTTCTGCAAGCTGGCCAACGGATACACCCTCACCTCGCAATGTATGCAGTGCGTAAAGCAATCCCACCGCAAAGCTGCTCGATGAACCCAACCCCGACGAAGCGGGCAGATCGGAAGCAGTGGCGATGAACAGAGGGGGGGCGACATTAACGAGCCGCAAGCATTCGCGGGCCACATCATTCTCAATCTCATCAAGGCTGTCGACGTGTTCAGTCTTAGAGTAACTTAGCCGATAGGCCTCATTAAATAGGCGGCTGTGGCGTTTGACCGTAACGTAGATATATTTGTCGATCGTCGTGCTGACGACTGCGCCACCGTGCTGCCGGTAAAATTCGGGAAGGTCGGTACCACCACCCGCAAAGCTCAACCGCTGTGGAGTAATGGTCGTAACGGCCCGAGGAAGTGTTAAGAGTTTGGACATCTATATTTCAAGTTGTAATTCTGGTACGGATTGGGTTCTTGCCGGAATCGCCACTGGTAGCGAGGTTTCCCGCCCAGTCTTGAAAGCGAGCACTGATCCAGGATATGGCATCCAACAGTGTACCGGCCGACAACGAAGGCTTGACTTCGGAATTGGCGTCGTCGTTACGGTCGGGACCGACAAGAATGCTCAGGCACCCTGCGTTATTTGCAGTGAGGCAATCTCGAGGATCATCGCCAATATAAATCGTATGGTCCATTCGCAGCAGGTGGTCGCGTGAGGCACGGAAAAACAGACCCGGCGCAGGCTTGCGACAATCGCAATTTTCATCCCAATGATGGGGGCAAACATAGACGTCAAGAATTTCTACACCGTCCTTGCGTAGCTCGGCGACCATGTTTTGGTGTATCTGTTCCAGTACTGTGGAGTCAACCATGCCGCGTGCAATTCCAGCCTGGTTTGAAAGGACAATAAACTTGAATCCTCGCGCTGCCAGTTCTTTCATCGCCTGCCGCGTTTCTGGTATCCACTTGAACTCTTCCAAGGTGCTGATGTACTCGCCCTTGGGAGCTTTTTGGTTGATCACGCCGTCACGATCGATCAGCAGGAGTTTTTTGGGTTTCAGATAGGATCGCATTAGCTCGAGCCGATCTGGATCAGCGATGCTGCGATAGGGATCTCGCACTACCAGACCAGCAAGCTGATTCATGCCAGCCAGGTGCTCGAGTACTTCAGGAAAACTGAAGTCCGGGTGATTCTTAAGGGTAGGAAACACATTCAGCACTCGGTCTCGCTCAACAATCATGTAGCCGACTTCCACAAAATCCAGGCTGTGCCCGGTGCGGGTTTTGTCATAAGCCTCAATGCGTCCTTCCGCAGAGACACGGATGTTCCCTTTAGCTTTGGGCGCAAGCAAAAGGCTAAGTGAAACCTGCTCCATCTCATGCAAAGCTATGAGACGATCCATGGGAAATTGGACAAAATTGTCTGAGTAAAGCAACAGAAATCGGGGTTCCATTTGCTCACGAGCTTCCCAAAGCCGTCGCCCCGTGTCCCATTCTATAGGGCCATGGGAGTAATCGATCTCCCAGCCCCGCGAACTGCCATCCTCGAAATAATCTCGAATCTGCCAGCCAAGGTACCCGGTGAGCAACAGGAAGCGCCGGATGCCATGCGCGGCCAGTTGCTCCAGCAGATGCTCGAGGAACGGCCGGCCGTTCACCGGCACCATCGGTTTCGGCATGCGATCGGTGTACGGGTGTAGGCGTCTGCCCAGCCCACCGCAAAGAATGACGGCCTGCCTCGGCGGACTCATTGCCTGCGGTCCAATGCCCTGAGCGTTCTCGTGATACCGTCATCGATGGACGTTTTCGCCTTCCATCCCGTTGCGGCGGTTGTGGTGGAGGTATCGGCCCAGAAGCCTGATCCAGTTTGCGGTGTTGCGAATAAGGCAAATGCATCAAAGTAGTCGGCGACGCGATTGACGACATCAGCCACGGTCGTCGGCAAACCACTACCGATGTTGAACACGCCAGAACCTGCATCGGCCAGAGCGATAGCCGCTATCCCTTCCGCGACATCATCCACGTAAACGAAGTCCTGTATTAGCCCTGGGTTCCGAATTTCGGGTTGAAGGCCCCGGGAGTAAGCCGCGTGGCATTGCGGAATAAGAGAGGCGGCACGTTGGCCTGGTCCATAGGCGAAGAAAATGCGCGCCCAGCGGTATTCGATGCCGCAATCGTGCGCAAAGCTCTCGAGCATCATCCGCAACGCATTCTTGCTTGCGGCGAATATGCCGCAACCCTTTGCGGAGCCCTCCTCCTTGACAGCGCCCGACGCATTTCCGTATTCCCAACATGTACCCGCCACGACAAATCGCTCTGCCCCTGCGTTAGCCAGAGTTTCAAAAAGCTGGATGCCGGCGTCGAGATTGGCGCGGCAACGTGGCAGGGAGTAGTCCGGCAGGCCGTCCCACGCGAGATGCACGCACCATTGAGGAGCAAATCGCTTAACCTCTGCTTTCCACACTTGAGGTTGCGTCAAGTCCCCCAATAGAAGACGGCCATGCGTAAGCCCGGACAGATGTTGGGAACTACGCACCAGACACAGCAATTCGTGCCCTGCAAATTGAGACAACACCCGACTGCCTAGAAACCCGGTCGCCCCGGTGAGAAACACACGCATCCTGATCAACCGCTCTTTAGAGATGCGGGATTGAAGTCAGGCAAGTGCCGATCCTTTTCCGAGATCACATTCGGTTCCATCGGCCAACGGAAGCTAAACGCGGGGTCGTTGTAGCGAAAGCCACGGTACGCCTGTGGTGAGTACAGGTCGCTCATGTAGTAGTGAACGATTGTACTTGGCGCAGTTGTCATCCATGCGTTGGCGCACCCGCCAGGAACGTGTAGACTTCGCCGCTCCTGCGCCGAGAGCTCCACTGCAATCCACTTCATGAATGTGGGTGACTGCTGTCGAAGGTCAACGACAATATCGTAGATTGATCCCGTGATGCACGAAAGCGTTTTTGCTTCTTCGAATGGCGGCTCTTGATAGTGGAAACCGCGCAAAGTTCCAGGGTGTGGATTTACAGAAATATTTCCCTGAACAGTATTGGAGACAAGGCCATGTGCGGCGAATTCCTGCGCGCAAAAGTGGCGGAAGAATATGCCGCGTTCATCGGAAAACGGCTCCGGGTCGATAAGCCATACCCCGGACAAACCAAGCTCCGTGAATTTCATCATATTTGTATGACGACAGGATCTCCCGGCAATGGAACGATGACTTCTCCCTGCCATCCATAGTCTGCTTTGATCTGCGCAAGGATTTCCTCGCGGAAATTCCAAGCGAGCAACAAGATGGCGTCTGGACGATCAGCGAAAGCCTGATCTGGCGCAACGATTGGAATATCGGTCCCGGGGGTATACCGACCGTGCTTCAACGGGTTCTTGTCTGCGACTACTTCCACGTGACGATGATCAATGCCACAGTAATTCAAGAGCGTTGAACTGCGCGCAGAAGCACCATAGGCGATCAGGCGCCTGCCCTTCACCTTCGCTTGCTCCACTAGTGCACGCAAGGCGCCGCGATGCTGACCACATTTAATAGCGAACTCCCGCCATGGGATTGGATTTCCGATGCCAAGGGCAGCTTCGTGCTCGAGCGTCTTTTTTAAAGCGTCACTGGGAACGCGCGGAGTCTTTGCGAAATACGCCACTAGCGAACCACCGCTGATCGGACTCTCTGTGACGTCGAAGACCTTGAGCCCGAATCGATCAAGCAACAAGCTAATGCTGTGCAGCGAGTGGTAAAACAGATGCTCGTGATAAATCGAATCATAATGCAAATCTTCGAGAATAACGTCAGCCCGATGAAACTCAATTGCGCCTGTACCATCCGACTTAAGACAGCGCGAGATACCCGCCACTACGTCATTCGCATTAGCGACATGGGGTATTACATTCCTCGCAAATACAATGTCTGCGTTGCCATACTCAACAACGATCTGCTGAGCAACCTCTGCCCCAAAAAACTCCGGAATTGTCGGAATACCTGCAACCGATGCAATTTCCGCGATGTTCCTCGCGGGGTCAATCCCGAGGACTTTATCGCCACGCTCCTGGAATGGCTTTAGAAATGTGCCATCGTTGCTTGCCACCTCGGCCACGAACAATCGTCCTTGCTTGCTACGGGAGGCTAGTCGCTCAAAAAACACGCGGCTGTAATCCTGAGCGCCTTTGGAGGTTCCAGTTACCCAGACATAATGACTAAACAGGTAATCCGGCGAGACGGTTTCTGTGAGTTGCACGGTGCCGCAAATCGCGCAGCGACAAAGTGTGAGAGGAACAACTTCCAGCGGTTCCTCCTTATTTTCACGCAGGCTATTCGCCGGAGGCTGTGCACCAAGATCCAGGATTACTTCGATTCTCGTACTGCCGCACATGCGACAGGACCGAAGCTTTTCGGAAAACCGGCGTATCATTCCTGAAGGGCGGCTTGCTTGCCGGATTCGTTTTGCATGTAATGCTTCAGTTGAGCAAGTCGATTGGTCGTTCTCCCGCGGAATTCTTTCTCGGTAAAGCCCACTTGGTTGAAGAAGGCAACTAATTCTTTGCCGCCCCGGTCCAAATCCCACTCTGGCCGATAATAGTCTTTCAGTTCCGTAAGGATACGTCGGAAACTGACACGGTAGGTTCGAGCATCCTTGCCATACTCGCCCGTAAAAATTAGGTCACTACCCGGTACAGCTCTTTGCGCGGCTTCGGCAAGCTCCCGAACCGTGAAGTTGCCATTTGGTATTCCCACGTTATAGGAGCGACCGGCAACCAGATCACGCGGTGCTTTAAGCCCAGCAATGAAGGCGGCGCAGACGTCACGTACATGAACGACGGGGCGCCAGGGCATCCCGTCGCTCTTAATTTCGATGCGGCCGGTCGTGTACGCGCAGGCGACAAGATTATTGAATACAATATCGCAGCGTAGCCGCGGGCTGGCGCCAAAGACGGTGGAAGGCCGAAGACATACCACCGCAAACTCGGGGGTTTGGAGTTCCTTTAGTCTGCATTCTGCTTCCCATTTGGTCCTGGCATAAGCCGTAATCGGGTGTTTTTCACTGTCATCTTCGTCCAATTCGCGTTCCACATTCGAGATGCCATACATGCTTTGGGAAGACGAGTAGATAAAGCGATGCACTCCCATTCGCTTTGCCGCCTCCGCCAATTTCAATGTTCCACCCAGATTGATTTTCTCCGTCAGACCGGGCGATAGTTCTCCAAGAGGATCGTTAGAAAGTCCTGCCAGATGAATGACTGCTTCAATGCCTTGCAAGTCCTGGTCGGAAATTACTCTGATGTCTCTTGTAATCTGCTGAAAATCGGTACTGAGTGGCTGCAATAGACACTGCGCGTAATAGCCAATGTCGTAGCCGATAACTTCGTTGCCCTGTTGCCGTAGCAATGGCACGAGCACGCTACCAATGTAACCCTGGTTTCCGGTAACTAGTATTTTCATGATTTGCCCCGAAATAGTACAAGTCAATTACGCATAATCAAAAAGATCTCAATGCGCCGCCGAGTACTTCTAAGAGATGGTCCGAACGAAACCGGCTGATCCATGGCGGCGGTGTCGGTGCTTTTCAAACGCGGATTGCCCAATGCAGAGCAAACCGTATGACGAATGGCGTCAAACAACCCAATGCACTACTGCAGCAATGCCCGATTCCGTCGAAGAAATTCTGCCCCGATACGGCTCTGTAACATGCCAAGTCCTGCCCGACGGACAGGCCAGAGAGAACGAAACCGATTCTGCAAGAACTCGTCCTCCGGATGACTCACCCAACTGCCTAAAAGTCGCTGTTCCATTTCAACCATGACCGCCCGAATTTCGTCAACATCGTTATCGACCCACTCAATACCCTCTCGCTTATATTGCCATGTCGTCCCAAAAAGATGTGCACCAAGTCCAAAGATCTCAGCGAATGTCAGAAATCTCTTCTCCGCGATTGACCAAAATCGTTTTGGTATGAAAATCGAGTCACTCCCCCACAAATCAGCGTGACCAAAATCTACGAGGTTTACATAAACAACTGGGTGTCGAAAAGTTGAGGCAAGACCGTCGAGTCCCGTCGCTGTACTCACCATAAACCTGCAACGAGATATTAAAAATAGATCGAGCAGCTCTGTCCGCATACCGCTATTTGAATAATCGATGATCGATGGATTCGTTGTACGTAATCTTTCGGTTACTTTTACACCCATCCGAATGGCCTTATAGCCCTTAACAGTTAAGTCGTTCATGGCTTGCGCTATTGTATGCACGGATGAGTTTCGTTGATGCGACCTTGAATGCTCGTCTGAATAAAAAGCCTTGTCGCGAGCGATAAAGCAAATGAACGAATCATTGTTTTGTATACCCATTGCTTTGAGACCTGCGAAACCTTGAGCCTCCTCTTCTCTGGAGAAAGTAATATGTGGAGAAGCCAACTTAAGAACATTATGAATATCGCAAAACTGCCAGGGGATTCTTTGATCGGTTATGTGACGATAGGGAATTCTGTGAATCTTTCCTCCCGGTATCAGTTGATTCAATAAGCTGATTGGTTTTGCAATCCCGCGGGGCCAGATAGTGAGAATGCGGCCCCAGATCTTCAGTAACACTCCGTTGCATACGGTGCTTTGAAGAAACCATATGTCAACGAACTTTTTACCAGGATTATGTAGGCCGCACTCAACCTCGCACAGAAAGATCTCAACGGGCAAAGAAAAATGACCGATGCCTGAGCTTTCAAGCTCTCCGAATCGAACTAATAGCCAAGGTCGCATGACGCGAATCACGATAAGAGGAAGCCCAAAAACTGGGAGGATGAGTATTAGAAACAGCGCTCTTTTGAACAGTCTCATCAGGAGTACAAGTTTGTACCGCAGGGCCATCGCGCCACCCAACTGAATATCCATCAACTGCCGCAGTATGAATTTTCTAATTGCCTCCAGTCCCATTGCGATGGCACCGGTTATTTGGGCTATATCAATCCGAGCAGTTCTACCGTTTATCGGCCTGTCCGGTTTTGCGGGGCCAGCTCTTGATGCTTGAAAAATATGGCTTGGCCGGTTGGCAATGGCAGTAGGACACCGGACTTCATGTTGGAGAAAAATTCATCAATTGCTAATTTTGTAGGAACATAACCATGCCATGCATAATCATCGAATAATATTACACCCCCCGGAGGAATCCTCTCGTAGAAAAAATGAAGTGCTGCCACAGTTGGAATGGCCGAATTGAGGTCAAGATGCAACCAAACAAGCTCACTGGGGTTAGCTGAAATTTTAAATGAATCGGGTATAAACCCCTTGTTAAAGACTATATTCCCCGAAAATTCAGAGAGGTTTTTCTTCGTGTTCGATATGTCCAAATATGAATAATCACCAACAGAGAATTTCTCCTTTTCAAGCAATAACTCGTCTTTCATACCTTCCCATGCGTCGTATAAGAATGATTTAAATTCATATTCCTTTCCAACGGCATGCATCGCAAAGGAAATAGTAAGTCCGTCGCAAACACCGCACTCAACTAGATTTTTAACAGCGCAACTTGTAGCTTTTGATGCGTAGTAAGCTGACCAAAATACAATATAGTGACGCCACATTACTTCGCAAAGCGTTGGTTTTGCATTTGTTATTTTAAGATTGTCATACTGAGATAATTTGAAATCCCCGCATATTACTTTGTTAATAATATCCCGATTTACTTTTATGAAATTCCTGGCTATTTCATCTCCCCCCCCATTATGCCAGGGTGGAAAGGTATAGGTAATCATATTCCATCCAGAAAAATCTGGTTTAATTATGCCTACTGATCTAGCGAAATTTACCCATAGTGCTTCGCCCCCCGGCATCGCGAAAATAATTTTACGTATTAAGGCTTTAAGTTTTTTCATATAATCTCTTCGGGCTACACTTATGTCCATATAGGAAATTGACTTTGGCCTAAATTCAACAACGGGGGAAAACCGAAGCATCTGCAATCGACTGTGGTACTTTGTTAGAGGCGTAGCGTGCTGAGAGTCAGGTCATCTCTATACCCTTATTGTTGTTTTCTTTTTCTCAAGTTATCTTTGATACGTCCATAGGTTTCCGAAGTCCCCACATCCACGAACACCTCGTGGGTCTGGTAGGTGTAGATGCGGCCGACAAACAGGGGCAATACCTCAGTGCTGAAATCCTTCGCGGTCCGCAGTTCTGTCGCCAATATTTCAAGCAGGTCTCTAGAGAGCAAATAAATGGCTCCATTGGCCAAATCCCCTGGAGGCGAGGCCACCTTCTCATGAAAGCCCACCACCACGCCGCGCGCATCCAACTCTACAATGCCGCAGGAGGAGGGGTTGTCTGAACGAAAGGTCATCATGGTCATTAGGCACTCAGGGGGGCGCTCGCGATGGGCCCTAGCAAAGGCGGACAAGTCTGCCAAGCAGTAATTGTCAGCATGAACTAATAAACCGTCTTCGCCGTTGAAAAAGTGAAGGTTTGCAATCAACGTTCCCGCTGTGCCGAGCAAGTCCTGCTCATGCACTAGTGTCACCCGGTCACCAAAGGGACTCTCCTGTAAATACGCTTCAACTTGTTCTGCGAGGTGATGGGTATTGACCAGGAACGGTCCCATACCAGCGCGTGTCAGGTTCTCCAGCCAGATCCCCAACAGTGGCTGTCCCGCGACTGGAATGAGGCACTTCGGAATGGTATTCGTTAATGGACGTAGTCGAGTGCCGTACCCGGCAGACAACAAAATCGCGCGCATCAGACCAATTCCTGACGCAACTCTTGGTGCTGTATGGGAGTGTTGCCGACGCGCCCCACTTGAACTGCGGCAGCCAGGGAACCGAGGCACGCGGCTTCCCAGATGTTCCCGCCACAGGCCAGAGTCAGCGCACTCGTGATGAGCAGGGAATCTCCCGCCCCAGCCACATCCCGCGGCGCCGAATTCAAACTGCCAATGCGATCGGTCAGCCACTCGGGGCTGGCTCCATTCCCGGCATGGATCAGGAGGCCCTCTTCCCCCAGCTTAAGTAGGATATTTCGTGCGGACGACTGCCGGCGTAATGCCTCAGCCAGCACCACCAGGCCGTCTTCCCGGTTGCGCGTGCTGATGCGGGCCTCGCGCTCGGTGGGGGTGAGCAGATCCATATGCTGGAAGCGGCTGATGTCCCCCACCTGGGAAGACGACTGGCTGTCAGCCGCCAGCATCACGCCCCTGACTCTGGCCATGGGAATGATCTTGTCAACCACGGTCTGGGGCAGACAGCCATAGTTGAAATCAGAAAATACAAGCAGGTCCACGCCCTGCATCGCTTCTTCCAGATATTCCAGAAACCGAGTTTGCAATTGGGCCGCGATGGCCCCCTGATGCAGGTGACTCACTCGCAGCAGAGTCTTTCCCATGCTGCGAAACCGCTGCTTCAGCGTTGTCGGGCGGCTGTCATCCGTCAGCAGGTGGGCCTTAACTCCCGCCGCCGCCAGCCCATCCTGAGCAAACCCCCGCGGAGCATCGGCACCGGTCACGGACACAAACTGAACCTGCGCACCCAAGCCCGCGGCGTGGGCGGCGACAATCCCCGCCCCGCCGATAAAGTGCGTGGAATCCACCGGGGTGACCACGATGGTAGGGTCTTCCTCGGACATGCCCAGAGGCTGGCAGGTGATGTACTCGTCAACGATCAGGTCACCCACGACGCAGACCTTCAGGGAGGCGAAGTGCTGCAGTAGGCCCCACAGCCTTGCAGTGTCGATGCCATGGCGCGCCAGATAATCATGGGGCAGGCCGATGGATCGAAGGTCTGTTGCAGAAAACTCTTTGCGCAGCAGGTCTACCGAGGAAAAAACCGTTTCGCCGGAGCTGAACAGCAAACGCCCTCCATACTGTTCCAGCACCGCCAGTTCGGGATTGAAGCGGGACTCGTGCTCCTTGCCTTTGACGACGATATCGGGGCGCAGGCGGCCAATTACCTCGGTAACCACCTCATCCATCACAAACGCTTCATCCACCCAACTGTTGCTCTGCGCCCCTTCCAGGCGCAGGAGCTCGGGCACATGAGCGTCCTTGCCGGCGATGCGATCTGAATAAACCGCAACGACCAGCCGCTCGCCACACTCCCGAGCGAACCGCAGCAGACGCAGATGTCCAGGGTGAAGGACGTTGAAATTACCGGAGACAAAAACCGTTCGACTCGGCATCACACGCCCACTCACGCCGCGGCCGCTCGTTCCGAATCTGTTGCGTGTTCCATGGCAATGAGTGGCCGGAACACCGTTCCCGCATCGAGATCATCCAAAGCGCGGTTAATTTCTACGAGTGGATATTCGACCGTCGCAAGTTTCTGGAGAGGCAAGCGACCATTCCTGAACAGATTAATGTATCGCGGAATATCGGCGTCGGGACGGCTCTCTCCGCCCCACGTGCCCACGATGCGCTTCCCGCCGATAAGGCTGAACGGATTCACCCTTATTGTCTGACCTTGCGACGGATTCCCCGCGATGATGCAAAGGCCGCCGCCATTCATTACGGATTCGAACGCTGCCTCCATTACCTCTACTCGCCCAGCGCACTCAAACGCGACTCGTACACCTGTTCCATTAGTAAGCTTTCGGATCGCAGCAATAGGATCGCCTTCTCTAGCATTGACGGTGTGGGTCGCGCCTAGCTCACGCGCCTTCGCGAGTTTCTCCGAGAGAATATCGACGGCGATTATCGGCGCCGCACCGATCGAGGCCGCGGCCATCACGGCGCAAAGCCCGATGCCGCCGACACCAAATATCGCGATGCTTTCGCCGCGCGTTAGTCTCGATGTGTTGAACACAACGCCGGCCCCGGTTGGAATCGCGCATCCCAGCAGCGCCGCCAACTTCAGGGGCATCGATTCCGGGATGACCGTAACTCGGTTCTCGCAAGTGACGGTACGCCGCATGAATGTCGATATGGCACCTGAATTTATCGACCCTTGAGCACTCTCATACACAACGCCGGGGATGTCCGCGCCACTTCCCTTGAGCCAGGAAAGCACGACCCTATCGCCCGGTTTGGTCTTCGTCACCCCATCGCCGACCGCGGTTACGGTCCCTGAGCCCTCATGGCCGAGCGTGTGCGGAAGATAGCGGTCAGGCCCCTTATGGCCACGCACCTCATTTAGCTGGGAATGGCAGACGCCGCTATATGCGACATCCACCAGGACCTGACCCGGCTTAAGCACGGGGATTGCGAGCTCCATTATCCTTAGCGGCGTACCTGTCTCAAAGAGAACTGCCGCTTGCGTCTTATCCGGCATGCGTCACTTTTGTTTAGCAAACGAGTTGTAAGACAGCAGTGCAATCATGGATAGGCTGTCCACGATCGCCTGAGACCATATCATGGAGATGCACTTGTCGAGCGGAACCCATTCTCGGCCGCAGACTTCATTGCTGTGAATGGCCTCCCGGTCGACCTTTTCCTCGAATTTACGCGTAAAAAAGAGGTGAGAAGGGTTGTACAACGTATCAAGGCCTGGGTGGAAAATGAGCAACGGCTTGAGTTCTTGACACAATACGCCCGTTTCCTCCACGCATTCGCGCCGCGCTGCTTCTTCCAACCCTTCTCCCACGTCTACCTTCCCGCCAGGGATTTCCCATGAAACACGATCAATCAAATGCCGGTACTGGCGCGCTAGCAGGATTCCTTCGGGTCCTTCGACAATAACCCCAACTCTGTGACCATAATCTGTTACGAATACTTCCTTGGCGAAGTTTCCGAAATCCAGCCGAAGTTTATAGACCTGCTGATACGGGTTTTCATATACCACCACCCGAGGCCCGATATGAGGGTGCGCGATATGCTTAGTTCCCTTCATAGATATAGCCACGATCCATTAGGCAGGATTACAGGCTGGCCCCGGACCTACCAAATCGTTCGCAACTTTCCCCCATTCACATGGAAACACGACCCCGTGACCCAACTCGACCTTTCCGAGGCAAGAAAGACTACCAGTCCGGCCACATCTTCCCCCTCACCCACCCGACCCAGCGGAATCTTTGCACACTCGTCACGCTCAATCTGATGCCAGCTCTCCTCTGCTGGGATGCCGCGTTCGATTGCCAAGCGACGCACATTCTCGTTCCACGACTCACTGTGAACCGGCCCTGGACATACAACATTCACCAGTACGCCGTCGTCGACGAAATAATTCGCGAGGTACTTACTCAGATTGATCGTAGCGGCTTTAGTCACGGCATAGTGTGGGTTAAAGGAACCGGGCTGCACACCAGCAATTGACGAAATATTGATAATTCGCCCCGCCTTCGATGTCCGCAAATGCGGTTCGGCCGCGCGCACAAAATGAACGATACTGAGTACATTGAGATCGAAGGCATGTCGCCAGTCAACATCAGTCAGATCCCTGAATCCGGCAAATCTCCCGGCCCCTCCAACGTTGTTAACCAGGATGTCCAGTCCCCCAAGGACGTCAATAACGCAAGCGACGGCGGACCTAACTTCCTCTTGATCAGTTGCGTCTGCAGAAATAGTCAGGATTTTGAAATCAGACAACTCCGTTGCGGTTTTCTGCAAAGCCTCTGCTCCACGCGCCGTTACCGCAACCCGCACTCCTTCCTCGGCCAGCGCATGTACGATGGCTCGACCTATCCCTTTGCTGCCGCCCGTGACTAGTGCAACGCGCCCGTCCAGACCCAGCTTCATCCGGAACCCCGAATGCTTGCCGCGGCAGACATGACTGTCCAGGGATCTTGAACGGTAAATCCTCCGTCCACAACGATCGCCTGCCCCGTAATAAAACCTGCGGATTCAGAGCAAAGAAACATCGTGGCTTCTGCCACATCGCCCGCATAGCCCACTCTTCCGAGAGGATGGCACCCCTCGGCGCGCGCGCGATAAGCGGAGTTCTCGTTACGCAAGTAGCGCATTCGGTGTTCGTCTTGCACAATAAAGCCCGGTAGCACCGAATTCACGCGTACGCGTTGATCACCAGCATGCACGGCAAGATACCTTGTGAGCTGCATCAAACCGGCCTTAGCGGCATGGTACGCGGCAGACTCTTGCGACACCAGGAAGGCGGAGACAGAGCTGATGTTCACGATGCTTCCGCCACCTTTCGACCCCATGATAGGAATTGCCTGCTGGGACGCGAAATAAGCCGCCCTCAATCCCACCGATATTGTCAGTTCCCAGTTCTCTTCCGTATCTTCGCGCAACTCCTTGCGCGCGCCAGCACGCGCATTGTTCACGAGGATATCGAGTCGGCCCATTTGTTTCGCAACCTCACTGACTAGGCGTTGGGGCTCGCCCTTTTTCGAAAGGTCGACTAGGAAATATTGCGCTTCGATCCCCGCCTTCCGCAATTCCAGCAGGGTCGCTTTTGACGCTTGCTGATTAATGTCACAGATAGCTAATCGCGCCCCACCATGTCCGAACGCCATTGCTATCGTCTTACCTATGCCCCGGGCACTCCCGGTGACAAGGGCGACCTTTCCCTCGAAGGCCCGCTTCTTCTTTCCGGGTGTTGCCTTGCGCCTTTTCGGCGTCACTTGGTTGCCACCTGCCGAATCGCGCTCTCAAATGCCGCCGTCAGATTCTCGGTGGTATCCCACATCCGCAGGACTCGCTGGTGGGCCAGCGCGAACGGGTAGTGATCATTGTTCCCGAGCTCCAGCGCCATTTCACTCGCATGGTGGTCCGGGTTCTTGAAGATCAAGTACGGATTCTTTCCGAATAATGCCATGTTTGCGGGCCCGCTCATCATGCCCATAAAGAGCCCGGCGACCTGGATTACCGCAAGATGGCGATCAAGGGTGAGTCGATCATCCTGCGCAATCGTCACGTTCGGGAGGTCACGAAACCGCGCGCTCATCGGGTCGTCACCCACCAGAACGAAGTGGACTTCGAATTGGCGCTGGCATTCAGAGATAAAGGTCAGCCACGAATCGACATTTGCGTTGCTCTGGCCCGAAACGGCGGCATTACTTTTCAGGTGCACCGCGATCGGAAATCGCCCCCCGGATTTTTCCTTCAAGTAGCTTTTCGTCCAGGCCATTAACGTCCCGCTTACGGAAAGGCGGGGGATTTCTCCCGTTCTATTGAAATAATCCTGGATTGCGCGCGTACTGTCATAGCTGTGCCTGCCCCGTATCAGCGTCTCGGGATCGGGCCACGAAACGCAGTTCGTTGCAATCAGTTTCACAGCGGCTCGGATAGCGACTTCATCGGAGCATATATGGCAGTCAGCGACGCTGGACATCGCGCGAATAACTGTCACCAAGGGTCCAAGTCTCGCGACGCCGGAAATGCACCGACCGCCCACATCAACGCGCCCCGGGGATGCGCCACTTAGGAGGTATTTCGCGTCTCCGACTATTACTACGTCGCTCACATCCGACCGGTGAATCCGACGCTGGATTTCAAGTTCCTCAAGCAGAATCAAAAGCGTGCCGACCGACCCGCCCGAACGCGCCAGATCCCAGATTCCCGCAATCCTTTTCACGCGTTCCGAGCCTCTGATACGCGTTGTAGCTCGAGTTCGCTTTTTCTAAGGCTACCTGCCAAATTCGCTTTCCACCAGGGCCGCCACGCCACTTGGGCTTAGGCCCACCATCTCGCAATGATCCTCGTAGGAGCCATACGCCCTAATGAATGTGTCCGGAATCGATGCCGATGCATACTTAACCTTGGGAAGCTTCCGGATTGCCCGCAACACGTCATCCCCGAGCCCGCCGGAACGCATGTGTTCCTCGATCACCACGACGTGCTTCGTCTTCGAAACACTGGCCAGAATCAGCTCCTCGTCGAGTGGGCGGATCGTATGGATATAGAGAACTTCGGCTTCCAGGCCGCGGCTGGCCAGCAGGCTGCGCGCATCCAGCCCTGTTCTCAATTGCGGTCCAGTCGCAATAAGCGTGATGTCACGACCGTCAGCAACTTTGATGCCCTTTCCAAGCCGAATATCGCCAGCGCCGAATGTAACCCCGTGCTGGCTCCCCGGCACCCGGTAAACAGTCACAGTGTCGTTGCGATAGGCGCTTCGGAACAGCGTGTCGAATTCGACCGGCGTAGACGGGTACGTTATCTGCACGCCTTGTAGTGTCTTGAGCAGCGCAAAGTCGCCGTAACAATGATGCGTGCATCCGAGATAGGCGTAATCAAAGGCGCTACCGACCGTGACGATATTTCCATGGAGGCCGTGATAGCAAAAATCCAGCTTGATCTGCTCGAACGCGCGCTCGATCAGGAACGGAGCAATCGTATGGATAACGGGGAAAAGGCCTACCCGCGCCAAGCCCGCGCCCATGCTCATAATCGTCGGCTCGAGGATACCGACGTTGTAATATCGTCCGGGGCACGCTTTCGCGAACGGCTGGAGGATCCCGTGGCTGATGTCGCCGACCATCACGACGAGATCCGGGTCCTCCTGACCCACGGCCAGCATCGTGTCGGCGAACTGCTGGCGCACCTGCTTCTTGCTCATGCCAAGGTCTCCATGATCTTCGCGTACTCCTCGGCGTTTGGAATTCGGTGGTGCCACATGCCGTGCCCTTCCAGCATGGGCACACCCTTGCCTTTGACGGTCTTCGCCACGATCACCGTCGGCACGCCCCTGCTCTCGAAGCGAACGTTGTCGAAGGCTCTTCTTAACTCATCGTCATTGTGGCCGTCGATTACCATAGCGTTCCAGCCGAACGCCTTCCATTTTCCGGGAAGATCGTCATGCGGAAGAAGTTGCATCCCCGACTGGTTCCAGTCAATGACCACGCAAAGCTTGCCTAATTCATAGTTACGCGCAACATGCGCTGCTTCCCAGACGGTCCCTTCATGGCATTCGCCGTCACCAACCAGGACGAATATTCGGTTCTCCCGACCCTTAATCCGATGACCTAGGGCGATTCCCACCGCGTAGCTGAAGCCATGGCCGAGCGACCCGGTGGACGCCTCAGCGCCAGGTACCTTTTTGAAATCAGGATGCTCTCCGAGGATGCCACCCTTCCGGCAGAATTGCGTTACGTTTTCATCCGTGATGAAGCCATGTCGATGAAGATTGACGTATAAGCCAAGGCACCCATGCCCCTTGCTGAGAATGAAATAGTCGCGTTCCTCCCATTCCGGATTCCGGGGATCAACCTTCAGCACGTGACGGTATAGGTACGACACGATGTCGACTATGGAGAAGGCGCTCGGAATGTGACCATTATTCCCAGCGACCACCATATCGACAATCTGTCGGCGCAGATCCTTGTTCAGAATCTTGCTGGTCCCTGCATGCATCGCTTTGACTGGCTGGCTCATTGCCCGAAATATCCTCTTCCTTGCCCCCCGTCGACCGGAACAATACTACCGGTATTGAACGAAGCGAGTTCCGAGCACAGGTACGCTACATAATTCCCGATTTCCTCCGGCCGACCGAATCGACCGATGCGCTGACGCTCGGTAAGAAATTTATGTACATGCTGAGGGCGCTCTTTGGACGCCTGGTCCCAATAGCCTTCCTCGGTGAAAATCGCACCCGGAAGTATCGCAGATACAACCACCCCATCGGGGGCCACCACGCCGCCGAAGCTACGGGTATATGCGGTCAAGGCAGCCTTGATGGCGCAATATGTCACCGGCCCGTGGTTTTCCATGGCCGAAATCGATGACACATGGATCACCCGACCCCAGCGCTTACGCTGCATGTCCGGGACGATCATCCGGTTTAGCTCAATCGCAACCTCGAAGTTGAATCGGTAAATCCGGCGCCAATCCTCGACTGAACAATACGGGTCAGCAATGTTCAGAGTGCCGCCCATGTTGTGCACCACGATGTCGATCGGGCCGAAATCCGCATTTTTGAGGTGCGCCAGCAACTGGCCGGGCGCACTGTCGGGTGTAAGGTCCATTGCGACGCCGATGTGGCCGCTGGTCTCGCCCCCGGCATTTTCGATCAATGATTTGATATCGGCCTCTGTTCGCGAGACCGCTGCTATTCGGGCCCCTTCTCGCGCTAGGCATTCCGCTATGGCACGACCAATTCCGCGGCCAGCGCCGGTAATCAGCGCGCGGCGGCCAGAGATCATCAGGTCCATGATTGTGCACCCCTCAATAAGAGGCGTAGAACATTGCCCACCCTGCAATATCTTTTATAGCGAATGCCTCGATGGAGATTACCGATGTCCGCCCGGCACCCCTCCGCCCCCTACCGGTTTAGTCCTTCCGGCCGACGCCGACCGCAAAGAGATAATGTGCCATTGGCGCATAGCCCGTGTGCACCACTTCGTCGTTCATTGAAAAGTTGAACACGTTGTGAAACCGGCGCCCGAGGAACACCCGCAGGGTATCCGCACTTTTCAGATTGATATGTCCCTCCTTGCTTGCCGGGCTCGCATATTGATGTGCGGTGATATTCGGCGTTCCAAATATGCATATTCCCTGGGGAACGAGCGCCGCACAGATATTGTCGAGAAACAGGTTCTCGAACCTCGCCGGGACGTGTTCGATAACATCGAGAGAAAAAGCAGCATCGTACTTTCCGGGGGGCGGACCCGTTGTTACGTCGTGCACGGAGAACCTTGCACGATCAATACCTTCCCTCCGGAAGCGCGCGGTCGCATCGTTAAGCACAAGCGGCTCGAAATCAATCCCGTGAACCGACGCCACGGTTTGCAGGACGATCGGGGTTCCAACCGCGTCGCCACACCCGACTTCCAAGACGCTCGCTTTACCTTCCAACATCTTGGCGACGAACTTGTAGCGGGACAATAGGAAACACATATGTCGCGGATCGTGCCGCCATATGTGGCTTGTCCACGGCCCCATCGTAGCGGGGCCCAAGCGCATGAAATCCTCGACTTGAAACTGGTTCTGCGGCTCTTTCGTTTTACCGGGTGACACCATTCTTCCTCCAGGAAACAGGCGCTGTTCAAATTATGTGAAACGGGTAAACAATGTGCCGCGGGCGATTGACCAACAACTTGGTCATTATCGGCTGCACATTATCTACCGCCGTAATCAGAACCGAGGCGTCGGAAATGTCGTGCGCCCGGCTGGAGGGCATGACTTTCACGGGAAGATTCCAGTAACCGATCCCGTCCTTCGCCGGATCGTCGTCGAGCACTGCCGCAAGCTCGCTGAAATCAGTATTCATGTGATATGCGAGTACGGGAAGCATCTGCGCCGCCCCATAACCGTAAATCTTCTCAGCTTCCAATGCTCCGAGTGTAGCGCTCGTCGCTGCCATCTGGTCTCTGAATAATTTATGCCGCATCTGTATCGCATTCAGACTTGGCCGTCGCGCCCTCCCCGGAATGGCTCCACCTGCCTCTGAACGTGTGAAAGCCACGGCCATCGCACCCCAGTCGTGATAGTTCTCCCGGTGCAACAGGAATTGGGCGCCAACGGTCTGAAGCAGGCACAAAAAGGAAGCGTGGGAGAAGTATTGCAAATGCTGGTGAAAAATCTGATCGAACCGGAACCTGCTGATCAGGCCGTCAAAACCCGGCACTTCGAACACAAACAACGCATCCGGCGCCGCTGCATCAAGCAGTAGATTGAGTGTCGCCCTCGGTTCAAATATATGTTCGAGAGTGTGCCGACAGACCACCAGGTCCGGCTTTTCAGGCAGCTTCGATAGCACAATGTCTTCGACGTTGCTGCCGTACAGAATGATTGAGGAATCTTCGCGGTCCGATTCCCGTCCCTTCCAGACCGGGTCTATCCCGATTCGTATGTCTGCGCGGTCTTTGAACTGCGACAAGAGAAAGAGGTCATTGCATCCGAGATCAAGGACGCACCGGAATCGACGCGTAGGTGCAACTTCGTCAAGTACCGAAAGAAAGAACTGTGTTCCCTTCCGCGCTGTCGCACTCGCTGAGGTGCGGAAGCAATAATTGGCGCCGTACAGCACCTGGGGAGCAACCTGCGTTTCAAGCTGACCATGACCGCAATCCGGACAAAACAGCAACCTCTGGTCGATGGCGGATAGCGGTTTCTCCACCGGCTCACGGCAGTATGTGTCGGTAAGCGGCAAACCAGGCAGATCGATTGCCGATTCGATACCGCCATCGCATATTGCGCACCGCTCTCGCCGAGCGAGCGTCACCGAATCAGGGGAAATAGCCATTCGAAAGGCCCACCTGCTCTTCAAGAATGCGCTTTGCCATTGTCGATGCGTTCGACGCCGCGACGTGATGGTTTTGAGGCACCACTACAAGATACTGGCGGTTGAGGAATGCCGTCCAACTAAAAGGGTCCCGTAAAACTCGGATCGGGCTGATCCAGGCGTTGTCCCTTGGGCGCATCGAACAAGCCTTTGTGCGGTTCGCGGCCGAACGTGTGCAGAACAGCAGCCGCGATGTGACCGGACCGCGGATAATAATGATTGGCCAATGCTGGGCTTGTGGGCGCCGGGAAATCCGGCGATGCCACGCGCTGGGGCGGGGCCTTGAGGTCGTCGAAGGCTTTCTCGGCGACTACGGCGAGGACTTCCGCTGAAGCACCAAATGCCTTCCATCCTGTATCTGCAACAACCAGGCGTCCGGTCTTGCGAATGGACTCGAGAATCGTAGTCTCATCGAGCGGGCGCAAGGAACGCAGGTCAATCACCTCGGCCTGAATGCCCGATTCCGACAGCGTTTCCGCCGCGCGGAGCGCCTCCAGCATCATGTATGAGGTGCCCACAATGGTGGCGTGGCGGCCTTCTCGAACGATGCGCGCCTTCCCCAGAGGCACGCGGTACACGCCCTCGGGCACGCTATCACTGATGCCGTAGAGCCAACGATGCTCCATGAATATAACCGGATTGTCGTCTTCGATACTCGATATCAGTAGGCCTTTTGCATCGTGCGGCGTCGCCGGCATCACCACGCGAAGGCCGGGCACGTGCGCAAACCACGAATGCAGACTCTGCGAATGTTGGGGCCCTTGCCCCCAGCCGCGCCCAATGATCATCCGAATCACGAGCGGAACCCGGCTCCTGCCGCCGAACATGTAGTGCCATTTCGCAGCCTGGTTGACAATCTGCTCGATCGACAGCACGGCAAAGTCCACCCGCTGGTGCGTTATGATCGGTCGCATGCCGACGAGCGCCGAACCTGTTGCAACGCCAGTCATTGCGTTTTCCGAAAGAGGGATGTCGAGCACGCGCTTCGGGCCGTATTTCTCCTTCAGCCCCAAGGTCGTGCCAAATATGCCTTTCGGATCGGGAACCCCCAGCCCCATAATGTAAACTGATGGATCATTTGCCATGCAGAGATCCTGCGCCTCGCGAATGGCCTCAAAAAACTTTAGCTGTCTCATCATCCACGCTGCGATACTCGCCTGGTTCAGTCGGCCACAACATGGGCTGACATAGTATTCTGTTCCGGAAAGGGGCTCTGCTTTGCAAATGCGACTGCGGCATTAATTTCGTCTTTAATTTCAGCAGTCACGTTATTAAGCGCCGAGCGCGACACATGGTCGTTGCCAAGCAGGCGCGCTTCCATGAGCGCGATCGGGCATCGTTCTTTCCATTCCAAGTACTCTTGTTCGGTCCGATACCCAATGTGATTGTCGTACTCGTGGCCGCAATGCTCACGCCAGCGATAGGTGGCAAATTCAAAGAAGGTCGGTCCGCCGCCGTTACGAGCCTTTTGCGCCGCCCGCGAGCACAGTTGATAGACGAGCTCCACGTCATTGCCGTCGCCATGGATACTTTCGATGCCATGGGCTCGCCCAAGATCGGTGATACTGCGCGACGCAGGCTGGCGGACATCCAATGGGGAATAAACCGAGTACAAATTGTTTTCGCACACGAAGATGATGGGCAGTCTCTTCAGCGAGGCAAAATTCAGACTTTCGTGGAAGACCCCGGTTTCAACAGCGCCGTCACCGAGGAAGACCATAGCCACGTGGTCCTCGTTGCGCATGAGCGATCCAAAGGCGGTGCCGACGGCAATCGGGATGGTGCTGCCAACGATAGGGGTGGATCCCAGGAACCCGACGTCCAAATCAATCAGGTGCATTGAGCCGCCCTTTCCACCTGCACACCCTGTCGACTTGCCGTAGATTTCGGCCATCATGGCCTTCAGGTTCCCGCCTTTAGCCAGATAATGCCCGTGAGAACGATGACCGGAAAGAACATAATCCCGTCGCGCGAGAGCCGCACAGGCACCAACGGCAACCGCCTCCTGCCCAATGCAAAGATGAACCGGGCAGCGCATTTCCTGTTCCGGATATAGCGCCGCAATTCGTTCTTCGATTAGCCTGATGCGAAGCATTTCACGATAGAGCCGCATCGAAATATTTTCTACCACGCCTTTGAGGAGCTGGCTATATCCGGCTTGCACAGTAATTACCTCTGCGGTTGTTCAAATGGACGACGTTGTTTCGGCTCATTCATGGAATGAACCAGTAGTAGTCGCCCGTATAGCCCACTTCTCCGAAGAACGCGACCCATTCATCGACGTGCATGATGGTCAGGCCGGTCAGGTTCCAGGCAAACATGCGCTCCCTTTCCTCATCGGTGCGGTAGGCGTCCACGGTGACGAAGGCCCCTTTCCTGCTCACACGCTCAATCTCGCGCAACGCCTGTCCGCACGCTTCCCGCTCGAGATTGTGAATGGTATTGATGGAAATCGCCGCATCGAATGACTTGGCTGGGAATGGAAGGCGGCGGGCGTTCGCCACCTGCACATGCGGCCTCATGTCCTCCATGGCGTTCGCTATCGCGTATTCAGAGATGTCCACGCCCTTTACGACAATTCCCGGGATCAGTGCCGCGAGATCGTGGAGCATGAATCCTTTGCCGCATCCGACGTCGAGCAGCGAGGTTCCCGTCTTTAGATCGAAATGGGCCTGCAGCGTCGGCACCACCGGCTGCCAGAAACGCGGGTGATAGTTGAAGCCGCCATAGCCATGGCGGCGCTCGCCGTCGAAGAACTCCCGGCCGAATTTCCGGGCAATGCTGCGATCTTCTTCGGTCTTGTTCTGTCCCCGATCCTCCACATTGCGCTTGGTTCTCGGATAGTTCACGAGCAGATCTATTTCCGTTCCCACGGCCGCTTTCTCGCTCAAGGTTTGTGAATGTAGTCGAAAGGCTGGCTCTTGAGGTCGTCAAAAAACTCCTCGACCCATGCGATTGTCTCGTCAATGCCCTGCTCGAGCGAAATGCGGTCCTGCCAGCCGAGCTGACTACGCACCTTGTTGCTGTCGAGCATGTACGCGGCGTCCTTGCCAAGGCGCTCTCCGACGATTTCCACGCTCTCCTCGAACTTCGCACCGAGCTTGCCGCAGATGCGCTCCGCCAGCTCACGTATCGTCACGATCTCGTTTGTCGAGATGTGATAGGTCTCCCCGAGGGGCGCGCTGCGCGCGATGCGCAGCGTTGCATCCGATACGTCCTTCATGTGGACAAACGCGCGCTTCGATACGCCGCCGCCGTGCAACTGCAGCCTACGTCCGAGCATTAGGAACAGAATGGTGCGCGGAATGATGCGGTAGAGCTGCTGTCCCGGACCGTACACATTGGCGGCACGTGTAAACACAACGGGAAATTTGTAGGCATCGAAGTACGTGCGCAGGCTCATATCCCCAGCAGCACGCGAAACGGCATACGGAGTGCTGGGGTTGAACGGCGTATCCTCACGTATGAAACCGTCCGTGCTCCCGTAGACTTCGGGCGTTGTGACGTGCACGTACTTCTTCAGAAAGTCGCAGTAACGCAGGCGATCGTGCAAGCGCACCGCCGACACGACATTCGTCATGAACCAGTGGTCTGGATTCTTCCAGCTCTCCCCTACCATGCTCTGCGCCGCAAAGTTGATGACGTATTCCGGTTTCTCGGTCTGGACCAGCGACATCAGCTTGTCAAGGTCGTGGTTTAGGTCACACTGGACAAAGCGGAAGTTACCGTCCTTTCCCGACCAGCGGTAAGGAAGAAAAGCCCGGTGCGCTTCGGGCGAGCGGCTGACGCCGGTCACGACCGCGCTCTGCCGCAATAGAAAATCGATGAAGCTCGCGCCCGAAAACGAATTGCTGCCGATGACGAAGAACTTTTCCTGTGCCGGCACCCATCACTCCTTGCCTGGCTGATTTTGATACAGCCACTGCATGATCATGTGACCGACGACAAGCTGCATATCCTCGCTGATCTGCATGTCATCAACCGCAAAGTGAATCGACACATCGGCCACTGCTTTCGCGTTGCCACCCGAATACCCCACGATCGCATAGGTGCGCAGATTCATCTTCTTCGCCTGCTTAAGCGCTTTGACGATATTGGCTGAGTTGCCACTACCCGAAAGCACAATCAGCACATCACCAGCACGGGCCTGCACGGCAAGCTGCAACGAAAAGATTTCATCGTAGCCCTCGTCATTGGCGAGGCATGTAATGACCGCCGAATTCGCCGGCAACGCCGTCACGCGCAAACCAGAGCCCCTAGTCTTGGAGATTCCGTAAAGGAAATCGTTTGCGAGATGAATGGCATTGCCGGCGCTGCCGCCATTGCCGCAAAGGAAAACCTGTCGGCCACTGATCCAGCAATCCCGCAGCTCTTCGGCCAGGCGTACCACCGCCATCCAGTCGGCGCGCTTCAATACGTCCTGCAACCGCCGTAAGTAATCGGCGAACAGCGGTGCGGGCTGTGTGCGAGGGGCGTTCACTTAGCGACCTCTCTCTGCATCCATTTCAAATTGTGGAAGCGATCCTCGTCTTTCAGCTCGCCCGAGCGGTACTTATGGACGATCTCGCGGATCGCGTCATCGACGGTCTTCTTTGGCCGAAAGCCGGTCGCGAGCAGCTTGTCCGAGTTGACGCGATAAGATCGCGGATCGTTGGATTCCATCACAACGATTTCCGCCTCTGCGTGTTGAGCCACCCGCTCCGCGATCTCCATTATTGATAAGTTCTCGAACCCTGCGTTGTATATGCCCTGATGTTCCGGATGCTGGAGCATGAAAACGTACACGTCCGTGATGTCATTCATATGGATGTTGGGGCGGATCTGGTTGCCACCGAACACCGTGATCCGACGCTTGGTGAGCGCCTGCATGGTGAGCATGTTGACCGAAACGTCCAGCCGCATGCGGGGCGAACACCCGCACACGGTCGCCGGACGGATGATCTGCACCGCCATGTCGTCGGAATAGCTGAGCAGCACCCGTTCAGCGACCATTTTGGTCTTGTTATATTCGGAGATCGGCTTTAACTCCAGGTCTTCGGTGACCTGAGGCTCGTCTTTGACCCCGTAGACGCTCCCGGAGGAAGCATAAATGAATCGCTTTACACCCTTGTGGATGGCTTTGTCCGCGAGTTGCATGGTAGCCAGCGCGCTGATTTCCCACGTCAATTTGGGATCCAGGTCCCCGCATGGATCGTTGGCCACTGAAGCGAGATGGATGACTGTGTTTACTCCCTCCAGAGGTATTGCGTCGATGTTCCGTATATCCTCTTTGAGTACGCACAACTTGGGGTGCGGTTGAAGAAAGTTTCCGAACCATTGGGTATCTACAACCGTAACGTCGTAGCCTCCAGCAAGAAGTTTAGGCACCAATACGGTACCCTTGAAGCCGCAGCCCCCAGTGACAAGAACCCGCACTCAATTTCCTTTCAAAATTTAACGCCGTTGTTCAGACCGGTTTGATGCCGTGCCAAGGCGCGCTTTACGGGAATTCACGATGCCTGAATACGCGGCATGCGCGTTACGACTTCGTAGCTGCCCTCCTCGGCAATCTGCCCCCGCTCCAGCCGGTATAACCGATTGCAGATTTCCACGGTGGAGAGGCGATGCGCCACGATGAGGATGGTCTTGCTGCCCTGCAGAGCGCGCACGGCCTGCATCACACCGCGCTCGGTGGCGGTATCGAGCGAGCTGGTGGCTTCGTCCAGCACCAACACGGCAGGGTCGTGGTAGAGCGCGCGGGCGATGCCGATGCGCTGGCGCTGGCCACCTGAAAGCCGAATGCCGCGCTCACCCACCAGAGTGTCGAGCCCCGCCGGCAGGTTGTGGACAAAGTCTTCGATTTGGGCGGCGCGGATGGCGCGCCACACCGCGGCCTCTTCAATCTGCGCGTTCGGTAACCCAAAGGCGACATTACGACGCAGAGTGTCATCAGTGAGGAAGATCGATTGCGAGACGTAGCCGATTTGGTCTTGCCAATCGCGCAAACCGTGCTGGATATTATTGCCATCGACACGCACCTCGCCAGCATCAGGGGTAAGCAGCCCTAGAAGGACATCGACAAGCGTGCTTTTGCCCGCACCACTCGCGCCTATGAAGCCCACCAATTCACTGCGACGAATGGTGAGCGAGAGGTCTTCGAGCGCAGGCTTTGGCGCGTTGGGGTAGGTATAGGTGATTTGTTTGAGTTCCAGTTCGTCCCGAAAAGGGGGGGCGGGGGTATGAGTGCCGGGGGCTTGCGGCACGGCGAGCTTGAGTTCGGCGTGCAAAGTATCGATCACCGGCAGACCATACCGCAGCAATTGCACAGAAGAGAGCACCCGGTTAACCGAGGGCATCAGGCGAAAGGCCGCTGCGGCAAAAAGCCCGAGTGTGGGCAGCACGGCCTCCAATGCACGGTTTTGAGCCAACATGCTAATTGCGAGGATGGCGATGCCGGTGACGGCCAGAAGCTCTAGCCACAGGCGCGGCAGTTGTTGCATCGTTTGTAGCAACCTCCCGACGCGGGCGACTTGGGCATTCTGCGCGCGGTATTGCTCCAGAAAGTCGGTTTCGCGACCCAGAAGCTTCACATCCTTGGCGCCACCCAAGCCCTGCTGCAGATGCTGGATGCGCAATCCCTCGTGATGTTGGCGCGCGACGCCCCAGGCCGCAATCCGAGCGCGGGTGAGGTGATAAATGCCCCAGGAAGTGATGCCCAGCACCGTTACCACAATCAATGTCCCCAAAGGCTCGACAACTAGCAGCAGGGTGCAGAGGCCTAATATCACGAGAGATTCAGTAAGCAAGCCCGCGCTGGGAAGCATGGCGTTACCGGTGAATTCATCCACCTCGGTGACAACATTGCGGATCAATTGCGCCGAGTTGCGCTGTAGGTGAAAAGTGTAGGGCTGGCGCAAATAGACTGAGAACAGGCGCTGCGAGAGCCCCGCCTTGATGCCAAAGGCAAAGCGCGTCTGCCACCAGGCGAAAAAGGCCAGAAAGGCATTCTTGATGAGATATACCCCCACCAGCACCAACATGCCACCGATGACAAGTGCTTGTTGGCTAGGGTTGCCCAAGGCCTGCAGGACCGGATGGAGTGGGGGGTACTTGGTTGCCAAATCGCTTTGGGTGAGAAGTGCGATGGCCGGAATCACGAGCCCGACGCCGAGAGTTTCCAGCACCATGCCGATGAACATCAAACCCAGCAGCAGCATCGCGCTGCGTCGCTCGGCGGAGGTCAGCAGACCCCAGATCTTGCGGGCGGTTGTGGGGTTATTTGAAGATTGATTCGTCATCGGCGGTTATCGGGTTTTGTCCCAACATCACAGGCAGAGATCGGAGGCCGCATGCGCAGACAGCAGCACATATCTCAGATCGAGGAGCACATGCAGTGCTTTGCCCATGGGCGAATGGCTTGTTTGCCCATCGTACGGAACTGACGGGACAAAGGTTGATGGATTGGGGTATCAAGCACGCTACCGCCATGCCCGTGCACTTCTAAGGTGCGCAGCACATGGCCGGTTGCTCAAAACTCACGCCAGGACGCGAATCCAGGCTGCCACTAGGCCGCTACCCTCAATTGGTCAGGGTTCAGTTTTACCTGCGTTTGCTCGCCCAGCAGGTGCATCAGCACAATGACGCGCTGCCTGGAGACCATTGCAACCAAGCCTTCCAGGCCGGCCAGCGGCCCGTTTGTGACCACCACTGTCTTGCCTGGCTGCAGGGAATTTCGTTCTGCAAAGGCGACCGCGTTTTGGCAGCATTCAAACGCTCGGATGCCTTCAAGGGTGTCCGGTTGCAGGACCGCAGGGACCCCACCAAAACGCACAATGGATGTCACCCCTTGCGTAGAACGCACAGGCGCAATGGATTGCTCAGCATCACGAGGCTGAAAAAAAAGGTAGCGCGGAAACAACGGCTCAAACCCGACCTGCTGCCGGTGGCGCAGGCTCTTGAGCACTTTCAGTTTCGGCAAGTAAACGCTATAGCCTTGGCGGACAAGATTTTCCCGGGCGAACTGTTCCTGCCGCGGTTTGGTATAGGCGACATACCAAAGCGGGCCAAGTGCGGCAGGCATGGCTTCGTCAGGAATCTGCGCGGGTTTCATCAGACGAAGCCGATGCATGGCGCTCGCCCTCGAGCGCCAAAACCTCCGCGTTCAGCCGGGCAATCTCGACTTGCAGTTGCTCGTATTCCTGCTGCTTTCGTTTCAAGAAGGCGACGGTGAGGCGCGCCTTTTCTTGCACGCCGCTAGGCGTGAGCAGGTACGCGTAGGCCAGCTTGTTATCGCTGCGCCTGAAGTTGCGGATCTTGATGAGCCCTTTTCGGACCAGCGCCTGAAGGCAGTAATTGGCCTTGCCGAGGCTCAGGCCCAGACGGTCCGCCAGGCCCCGCTGGTTGAGGCGGGGCTCGGATTCGAGCTGCCGCAGCAGCTCCAGGTCGATTTCTTCTGGTGTGTTCACGGCGTGAACACGATTATATACGGCGCTGCCCGGACTTTGGCTACCCCCCGAAAAGCCGGTAAAAGGCGAGCCCATAGAACTCCCGCAACGCGGTTTCGGACTGACTGAGGCTCCCACCGTTCGGCAAGAGATCAAGCGCGGTGAACGATCCTCCTGCCGACACCTTGAAGTCCACGGGAAAGGGCACCACTTCGAGGCCAGCGCTGGCAAAGAGCATCTGCGCGCGACGCATGTGAAAGGCGGACGTCACCAGCAGCACCCGCGGCACGACGCTGACGCCCAATCGCTTCGCTAAGAGGTCCGCCACGGCACGGCTTTCTTCCTCGGTATTTGTTACCTTGGGGGTCGTCAGCATGCGGTCTCGCAGAATCCCGAGATCGGCTGCGTACCGCATCAGCACTTCGCCCTCCGGTTTCGCATTCGGTTGCCAAGGCACCCATCCACCCGTGAATACCAGCAAGGGCGCCTTGTTCGCTTTGTACAGCTCGATTCCGCCGTAGAAGCGATCCGCGTCCGTCCATTCGCTTGTATCCGCGTCTCCGGGCGGTTGAACGCGTCCGGTGCTCAGTACAACAATGGCTTGCGCCGTGGGCACGGTGGAGAGCGGCTGGCGAATCTGCCAACCTTCTGCCGCTCGCATGACTTCATCGCTCACGAGGGGAGTGCTCGCCAGCCAGAGCACTGCAATTCCGGTCCAGCAGAGCGCAGCGCGGCGCAAAAGAAGGCCCGCCACGACCAACATGAGCGTGATGCCTGTCGGCAGCAGGAAAATCGGAAGA
>Ga0209343_10000533_pt1 | contig 53387 bp, 49 predicted proteins | sample RifCSPlowO2_02_FD_184026 | JGI IMG/M metagenome (GOLD analysis project Ga0209343, IMG submission 184026) | Groundwater microbial communities from Rifle, Colorado - Rifle CSP2_plank lowO2_0.2 (SPAdes) (version 2) | ecosystem: Environmental > Aquatic > Deep subsurface > Groundwater | place...
TGCAAGAACACGGCGGAATTCCCCCCACACCCCCCTTCCGCCGTGTTCTTGCGGGGACGGACGGAAATTTTGGCGGCGGCATTCAGGTTTACTATTCCGTTATTTTTTGATACCATAGTAATATATTAAACAATTCAAATCGTTAGTACTTCAATTATAGTATTATATTACTATGAGCGCAAATAGCAACTCTAAAATATCCACAAATATCAAAAAATACCGAAATAAGCTCGGTATTTCGCAAGATAAGCTCTCAAAACTTGCAGACGTTACCTATAATACGATTATCAAAATCGAATCGGGAGCTAACATAAACCCGACCATTGAAACCTTATCAAAAATCGCCAAAGCATTAGATGTTGGTGTAGATGACTTAATAAAGTAGAAATATGAAAAATCCAAGCGAGTCATTAGAATTAAAATTTATTTCCGAAATTAAAAAGAAAGCGAACACTATAACAGGTGGTGATCGTGAACGCTCTGTCGAGGATTTCTTCGTTTCTTTTTTTGATGGAATTCCTGGATTTAAAGCATCTCGCGCGGACGCTCCTCGCCTCAAATTCCATAAGACACTTTATACAGACGGCATAGTTTCGTTTAATGACGAGATATTTACGGTTTTTGAATTTAAAAAAGGTGCTATTAAATTTACTGCCAGTAACGAACTCCTTTTTAATCAAGAGGAAAATGTAGTTTATGCACAAGCGATAAAATACATTCTGTGTTCAAACTCAAATAAATTTGCATCTGAACTTAAATTTAATAAGGTATTACTATTTAATGGTTCACAAATAATTAAAATATCAATTGACGAGGACAATTTAAAAGAACTTTACCTGAAACTTCACTGGGACGATGCCTTGAGCAGTTTTTTGAATGACCAGAGAAACCTATCTTCATTTTTGCAAAATATAATTTTAACTAAATTTAACACCATAAAACCACTTGTTGAATTTAGTTTCATTTTAGATACTGAAAAAAATATCAATGAAAGTGAAATTTTAGAACTTTACAAAGAGCTTACTGCAGTATCTGATGCGAAGATAAGTATTATCAGAATGAACTTGAAGGCAAAGTTTTCTGAATTTTCCAAAGCATTTAATGAGCAACTAATCCAAACTGAGGCTACTAAATCTACATATTTATCAAATTTAGTTTTAAGAATATTTATTGAAATTTCTGTTCATATTAACGATGGCATAAATTGTGTTTTAAGCAGAGATAATAAAATTGCTGATTTTAAAGTCCGGGGACAGTCTTTTAGCATTTATTATACAGAGGAGGATGATCAGGGTGAAATGATTGATCGTCCCGTTACAATTTATGCTAACTATATCAAAGATATTGGCCAATTAAATGATTTTTTCAAGAATCACATTATTAACAACCTCGATGTTCTTTATGAAGATTATGACAATTTAATATCTGACGAGAGAACTAGAAAGTCAATCGGTTTATATTTCACAAAATCTGATTTATCTCATCTTTGCTACGAATTTTTAACCAGAGTAATCCCCGTTGATATCTTAAAAACTTGTCATTTTTATGATCCGGCGGCTGGTTCGGGCAATTTATTAAAAGCGCAAGAAGATTTTATTAGCGTGATTGGCTCTGACGTTAAAAAAATGAGCCAAGACATTATGAGAAATCGACACATTAATGTACCGAAAAAAGAAATAGATTTTTTTCAAACTACACGAGAGGATATGGTCAAAGAATTGAACTCGATTGTTGAAAAAAATGGTAGAAATTTTATTGATAATCCACTTTTGATAATAATGAACCCTCCTTACAGAGGGAAAAATACGTGGGTTGAACAAGGTCAAATTGGAAATAAAATTGGAGTATCACGGGACCAAACATATCTTGGTGATGAGTTTATTAAGATTTTGCATTCAAATAAAATAAGATCTAACGATTTATCTTCGTTTTTTATCCTTAAAGCTCTGACATTTTATTTGTTTGACAGTTACTATGGTTACATCGCAACATTTTCGCCAACAAACTGGCTAAACCCTGGGCGAGGTGAGCATGATGAATTTAGAAAATTTATTTCTAGCCACACTAAGTTTATCGGTGGATTTATTATTAATGGAAAGAAATTTTTTGATAATTTGAATTCTAATTTAACAATAGCATTTTCAGTTTTTCAACTGGATAAAGATATTATTAAGGCGGAGAATAAAAAAGATTATGTTTATTATGATTTATACAAAGAGCACAACAAAATTAAAGAACTTTTTGAGCTGAAGCAATACAAAAATTGGGAACCTAGTTATTTAGACAACGAAGACAAAAAACTGAAAATGAAGGCAGATTATATAAAGTTATCCGACCAAATTTTCAATGTAGCAAAAATCGTCAATTTTTCTAAAGATAGGGATGAAAAAGTGTATTTCAAGGATATTTTCAGAGCAATCAATTCTCAAACTGGAGATGATCAGAAAGTTTTACTTCACATTGAAGATAAATTTAAAAATTTAGATTTAAATAAGGTCATCTCTAATACATTGATTAGTAACGATGAGGTTTATATCGTCGCTACTGATAAAGTAAATGGTTACGACATTGCAATTAAACCCAAGGAAAAGAAAAAACGGGGGTGCGTCTTCAGTATACCGAGATCAATTGATGGGCCAATTATGGCATGGCATTATCTGTGGGATTATTTAGCAACATATCCAACGAGATTTTATAATGCAGTACCGATAACCAGAAAATATGCTTTTACCTATATAGATTCAAAACCATTACTTACCATTGAAGATATTAAAAACTCTCGAACTTGTAAATTATTTAGTTTTATTCAGAAGAACGAGCTGGCGCTACAATATATTAAACAATGGCAAGAAAAAATCGGCGACCTGAGAGGTCTATTCTTTTTCTTTTTTGCTCTAACACATTCGGGGGTAGCAACAGATATGGCAAGAAATGTTTTGTATAAAAATAGCCCAATATGGTGTCCGGATTTAAAATCACAAAATATAGATCACATTAAAACTACTATCCAATTGGGAACTGCGTATGCAATCTATAAATTTAGCGATAAATTTCAGGAATTTACCTTATCAAGAAATGGAGAAGATGTAATTAATACTGAAAATTATTTTAGCGTTAAATCTGCGTGGTTTAAAAAATCGAAGATATCAGAATTATTGCTCGATATTCAAAAGGAAACTATTCCCATCGCAAAGAGCATAATCTCTGGGGATATACCAGAAAAACAGATCCAAGAACTACTAGATAAATCTATAAATAAAATTGGTTCTTACTAAACAAAGTGCCGCCAAAATTTCCGTCCGTCCCCGCAAGAACACGGCGGAAGGGGGGTGTGGGGGGAATTCCGCCGTGTTCTTGCAAAAAATAGAGGCCAAGCCCGCCGCCCTGCTCGTTGAGAGCAGAACCCAGCAAAAAAGTTTTCTTTTCCTTTTAGAAGAAAAAATCCGGCGCGCGCAAATCAGGAAAAGCGAAGAAAACTTTTTTGTTGGGTGGCGAGTGGTAGCGAGCGGCGGCGGGTTGGCTTCCTTAGTTTCGTTCAAAGAAAGTTCGCGCAAAGTGTATAATTACAGCAAATGTGCTAAAATTGGAATATGAAAAAAGTGCCGATTTTTTGGGCATCTGTTTTGGTGGTATTATATTTTTATTCTCCGCTAATCGTTTCAGCCGCGCCGAGCATCGCGTCTTTTGATGTTTCGCCCGCGCTTGGCTCTTCGGGATACCCATATTCTTTTACCTGGACTCTAAATGACGCCGGAGGCTCGTCGCTCGTAATTCCCTGCGCGGACGGGATAAGAGCCAAGAACGCCAATACGGGAGCCGAAATTGTTTGTGATACGAAGTTTTCTTTACCAGCCGCGTCATCAGGCGGACTTTTGCTGAAACTTATAAATATTTCGGGTGTCTCTAAAACGATTTCGGTAAAATTGATACCAAAAGATACTTCCGGGGTTTTGCAGGACGCATTGGTCAAAACCGTGTCCGTGTCTGTTTCTCCATCCGCGCAGGTAGTTGAATTTTTTAAATCATCAACGACAACAACGGAAACCGGCAAAGCGGTAACTCTTTCCTGGAACATTCCCGATGCCTGGGGCGCGAATATTTCAATGGAATGCAAAGACGGCGTCCGCGCCACTTCCCCGAATTATTCATCGGGAAATCTTTCTTGCGGCAGGCAAATTTTCAGCACGGCTTTGGGAAAAACAGCTTCGCTCGCGATAAATTTTACCAATTCATCCATAGACGCCATTCCTGTTTCCTTTACGCTTTACCCGGCGATAGGAACGAATATCTATAACGGTATAAACACAGAATCCATTACGGTAGATGTTGCTTCGGACTATGTACCCGATCCTACGGTAAATTATTTTAAAACCTCCTCGCCTCTCACGGTTTTTTCCGGGGAAAATATAAAATTATCATGGGATACGGAAAACACAAAAGGCGTTAATTTTAAAATATCCTGCGCGGATTCAACCACAGCCACTTCATCCGTTGAGCCTAATGTTAATTTGCTTTGCGACAAATACGCGCTAACGACTCTTTTGGGATCCGATGGAAATATTTCGCTCGCGTTTCAAAATAAAAGCGCTATTTCAAAAAATGTAACGGCAACCCTTTACCCCGCTTTCAAAAATAAAGAAGGTTATGACGCGACGAAAAGCAAAAGCCTTGCTTTTGAAATAAAGCCTGCTGGTTTTGTCGCCGCGCCTCTTGTCCCTTCACCAACGCCTTTGCCGATTTCCACAACTACAATTAAACCTTCGCCGACACCGGCGCCGACCAAAACACCAACACCAACTCCATCAGCCGCAAAAACAACGCCGACTCCAACGCCGACAGTGAAAGCAACGCCAACCCCGACCGCAAAAGCGACACCTAAGCCCGCGGCAACAACCGTAAAAATCGCGCCGACAGCATCGCCACAACCTACGCCCGAGGAGACGGATATTCTGGAAGTTGTCGCAAGTCCCAAGTTAAAAAATACACAGGAAATATCAGATTATCTTATCGGAAAAGGGCAGGTTGATGAGATAAAGAGCGCCACATTGAATTCGGCGGAGAATATTTACGAAATACGGGGGCTTCGCAACGTGAAATTATTCTATGTCATACCTGTAAAAATAAAAGTAACCCTCAAGGTCGACGCGCTAAACGGCAAAGCCAAAGAAACGCGCTTTGCCTGGTGGTCATTTTTGGTAAAATGGTAAGCGACATTACGCATGCGCCGCGCGTTATACTGATATGAAAGACTTTCCAAACCTCAAAATAAAGATCAGAGAAGTGCAAAATTTTCCCACGCCCGGTATTCATTTCAAGGACATTACGCCGCTTCTTGAAGACAAAATCGCTTTTGCTGAAGCGATAGACGGCCTTGCCGGTTTTTATAAGGACAAAAAGATTGACAAAGTTGTCGGCATTGACGCGCGCGGTTTCCTGCTTGCTTCCGCGGTAGCATATATTTTAAAGGCGGGTATTGTCATCGTGCGGAAAAATGGGAAGCTCCCGTGGGAGAAAATTTTGCGCGAGCATGACCTTGAATATGGAAAAGGATCGCTTGAGATGCATGTTGATTCGATAAAAAAAGGGGAGCGCGTGCTTGTCATCGACGATGTTCTGGCAACAGGCGGAACGGCGGAGGCCGCAATAAAGCTTGCGGAAGAACTTGGCGGAAACATTATCGGCGCCGGATTTTTACTCGAGCTCCCGTTGGGAGGAAGGGAGAAGTTGAAAAATTATAGTATTGAATCTTTGATCAGATATTGATCTTAAATTTTTGCGCGCTGAGAGATTCGAACTCCCGACCTACCCGGTGTAAACGGGTCGCTCTAACCAACTGAGCTAAGCGCGCGCTAAAAATATTCTAACAGAATTTGAAAAAAAATAAAGAGTAATATATACTTCTTCTATCCGCCGTGGTAGCTCAGTGGTAGAGCAGACGCCTGAAGAGCGTCGTGTCGGGTGTTCGATTCACCCCCGCGGCACCAGTTGGGAAAAGACAAGTCAGGGGAAGTCGCCTCCCCTCGCTCGGCGACCAAATCATACGGCGTTTTGGGCGAAAATTTGAACTGGCGGTTTTCTAAAATATGGTTCGAGCCGATGTTTTTCAGAAATGTTGTCATTTCCGCTTTGTTTTCCGTTTCGATCAATTTTGCGGCTTGATGTAAGGATAAAATGAACTCACGAGCCGGTTCGAGCCAAGACAAACCCCTTTGCTCAATGTCAGCAATTTTTTCAGAAAGCGCGCCCTTTTGGAAAAGCAGACTTTGCTTTTTGGCGGCATATTCTTCTGTGGATAAGGCATCAGCAAGGTAGACATCTAAAAGCTTTTGCAGTTTAGCCTCAATTGTTTCTAACTGCCTTTTTAACGTGCCGATCTCGGCTTGTGAATCTTGTCGCGCCTTGTCCTGTTCGCTATCCAATACCGCCAAAACTTTCTCTGTATCTTGGCTCGACAAAGAAACTTTTTGAAGAAAACTCTTGATTTGATCGGTTAGCATCTCTTCTCTTAAAAAATGTTTTTCTTTGCATAGCCCTTTCTTTTTCGTGCAACGATAGTAAATAAATCCTTTTTGTGTTTCTGCGGTAATCGAAGCACCACACTTGCACTTCATTAAACCAAGAAAAGAAAAATTATGTTTTCTGATCTCTTTTTGCTTGCCTCGCTTACTCATCACTTCTTGGCATGTATCAAAAAGTTTCTTTGAAGTTAACGGCTCGTGAGCTCCCTCAAAAATTTCCCCGCGATATTTCATGAGGCCAGTGTAGAAAATATTTTGTAAAATTTTGTAGACCGTGTTAATGGACATCTCTTTATCAAGATTTCCTCTTAGATTATTTTCCTTGCACCAATTTGCGAGAGAATGAAGCGTATATGCTCCGGTGGCGTACATTTCGAACATTCCCCGAACCTTTAGGGCTTTATCGTGATCAATATCTATTCCACGAGTTTTCAGATTATTCGTGTAGCCAACCGGAGCCCAGCCGGGCCATACGCCATTCCGTATCTTTTGACGCAATCCTCTTTTCACATTCTCTCGCAAATTATCTACAAAATATTTCGATTGGCCGAACGCGATATTCAACATAAACAAGCCTTGCGGTGTTGGTTCAAACCAGAACGTAGGAAATTTTAATGATTTAATCAAGCCGCGATCTACAAAGTAAATTATTTTTCCTCCGTCTACCGAATTACGCGCGAGACGATCCGGATGCCATGAGATAATTCCATCTGCTTTCCCTTTCTCTAAAAATGACAACATTTCTGCGAATTTAATTCGCCCAGGTTCTTTGGCAGTTTTGGTCTCGACAAAAGTCGGACCGACAATTTCAAGTTTTTCTTTGGCGGCAAATTCCCTTAACTCAAAAATTTGGGCTTCAATGCTCAAAACCTGCCTATCTTCGTCCTCGGTGCTCTTTCGAGCGTATATCACATATCTCATGGTCTAAATTAGTTAATTAATAATGAAAAAATTTTCTTTTCCCCTGAAAACCGCCAGTTCAAATTTTCGGCCAAAACGCCGTATGATTTGGTCGCCGAGCGAGGGGAGGCGACTTCCCCTGACTTGTCTTTTCCCAACTGGTGCGCTATTTTAAAGATAGTTCGAACGCATTTTGCGGCTTCGCCGCGAAATGATGGGGCAAAAAATTCGGCGGCGACAGATTGATTTTTAAAACTGCCAAAGAACCTGGAGAAAAACATCGGCTCGAACCATATTTTGGGGAAAAGAAAAATTTTATGAATCAATTTTTTATTAGAAATAAATTTTATATTTTTGCAATTATTTTTATTATAATAAGTTTCTTTGTGGCATTTTGGCTTCTGAGTTATATGACTGATCTTCCATCCAAAACTGCTCGAATTGTGCAACAAAAGGCAAACTTGAATCATTTTGGAAGTACTGTGCTTATCTTGCCTCTTTTTTCTCTTGCTACTGCATATTTTGGGTTTCGGGCAAAAGAATCGAAATTTTTAGCCATTACAATTTTGTTATTGGTTGTGCTTTACTATAGTACGTTCATTTTCATTTAAATGAAAAAGGTGTATAAAATTTTGATTTTATTTGGAATTCTTCTTGTGGTTTTTGTGATAGGAACAGTTTTTCTGAAATCACTAGATAATGAAAGGTCAAAAAATCATGACATCCGCAGAGAAGAGGCCGTTAAAAATATCAGTTCGGCTCTACAGGATTATGCCAATAAACACAACGGAATGTACCCAGCCGATTTATCAGAACTGCAAAAATTTTTCCCAGATCGCTACTTACCGACATATTTTGGAGAAATCTATTATAGGTATAAAAGAATTGACAACAATCATTATTGTTTATATTCCAACCTTGAAACCAGGAAAGATGTTTTCTTTGCCAGTGAGAAGGAAAGTGGCTTTGGATCAACAGATTGTTCACCGAATTGATGAAAGCAAATTTTATTGCGTTTTCTTTTTCTCCTCATCCTCAGATCTTATCGAATAAGACTTGCCGCCAAAGAAAAACTTGAAATTGTCAAAAATCAATCCGTAGCCGCCGAATTTTTTGCCCCATCATTTCGCGGCGAAGCCGCAAAATGCGTTCGAACTATCTTTAAAATAGCGCACAACGCTTAGCGTTGTTCACGGGACGCTAAGCGTCCCACAGAAAACGTTTAAATAAATGAATACGTATTACGTTTATATCTTGTTAAGTTCGATGGACGGCAAGTTATATATTGGCTCAACTCCAGATTTAAAGAAACGTCTTGAAAAACATAATCGTGGCTATGTTTTGGCCACAAAGCATCGCCGACCAGTTAAACTTATATATTACGAGTCATATTTGCATCCTCGCGACGCTAAGCGTCGCGAGGTATTTCTGAAAGGCGGCAAAGGACATGAACAGCTTAAGGTGCAGTTGCAAGATAGTTTCAGAGTGATAAAATACAGATATAATTAAAGTATCGGCTCCACGCTGAGCGTGGACATAATAACGCTAAGTGTTACTCGCCTACCAGCCCCCGCCTACCGGCAGGCAGGTCTGGATGGAACCATATTTTAATTTTGGGGGAAGAAATTTTTTTAATCCTTTCCCTGATGGATTTTCTAAAATTATGCTCATTAAAGACCATGGTCGCATCTTTGACCTCAAAGTTCCAAAAACTATAAAATTTGTTTATGTTTGTGGTAAAGGCCTTTCGCTCTTTGCGAATAAAAGATTCAAGGAAGGCGACAAAATAATTTACTTGAAGGGAAAGCTGATAGACATAAACAAAGTAAATCCTTCGCCCGAAACCATACAGATAAGTGACAACAAGTTTCTTGATAGCAGAGATTATGTTCCAGAAGATTTTATCAGTCATAGCTGTGTGCCCAATGCCAAATTTGATCTGGTTAAACGGCAGGTTATCGCCATTAAAAATATTTCCAAAAACGAAGAAATAACTTTCAACTATCTTACCACAGAGTGGGATATGAAAAAATGGGGTACTGATTTTAAATGTATTTGCGGTTCGAAAAATTGTTTTGGTCATATTAATGGTTTTAAATATTTATCTCGCGCAGAGAAGCTAAAATTGAAACCGCTTTTATCTCCTTTGCTTTTAAAGAAAATTTCATAATGAATTTGCCGCCAAAGAAAAACTTGAAACCCGCCTGCATCAGCTATGCTGAAAGCATTGCGGGCAGGTTGTTATCAGCGTGGCGGAGCCGCGGGATATTCACAATGCATTGATTTCTTATCCGACTAGTGCTAATGTAAAAAGGTGCTTGTGGGCGCAAGCCCCGTTCAGCTAAGGATTTCCTAAGCTGAAGGCAAGCACGACAAAGATACTGCATTTATATGCGGTGTTTTTGTTTATCCGTCTTCTATTCCGCTGTCGTAGAGTGTCTGCCCTCCCCTTAGTTTGGAATCCGGCATCACGCTCCAAAAAGTAACGTTGCCGTCGCCAACTCGTCTCAAGATCGTCCGGATCTTTATTTTGTTTTCACCGACAATAGCAACAAACCCCCAGTATTCAGCTTCTTTGGTTCGTGATAAACCATCTTTTCCTTTCTTGCCTACAGCTACGAACTCTTTTCTATGCTCCTGCAAAGTTCCGGAGTTCTTGATAACCGTGATTGCCAAAGGCAGGAGACTAAATTTCAGAAGTTGCTCCTGCTTATCTCTTTCCCGCCTTGCCGAAAACTGCAGATGGTGAAAACCATCGGAATTGAAAACGACTTCGCTTTTCAAATACGGATTATGTATTTTTTGCTGAGCATCGTATATCGCCCTAGCCTTAACTTTTCTTTCATTGAAATAATCTGGATCCATATCGGTTTAATCATATTCTTTTTCGCATTTTGCGCAAATTTTATCCTAAGCTTATTACCAACGGCAAGTAACCCTTTCTTGTGAGGGGTTCTTACTTTGCTATGATTGCCACACAAGAAATTTACGCAGCTAACCCATCCGTGGTCTCTGCGGGCGGATTTGTTTTGAAATACTTTACGAGCTTTCGAAGCAATCTGTCCCAAGTTCGAGGTATGTCCTGATGCGGGGCACCAGAAAGGAAAAGTCAAATAGTTTTGGTTCGCCTCGCGGAGTTTATCCGCCATTTCGGCGGACTCGGCGACTAATTGGTATTCAATTTTCGGGACAAATCTGTTGATAAAGCGTCCGCTAAGAGCATACTAGACAGTATTTTGGCGCTGTGCTATATATAATTGATTCCAAAAGGAGGAAAAATGTGAAGAGATTGTATTTCGGCAGTCCGATAAGTATTTATGGTTCGGAGCTCGACTTGAAATTGACCGGAATTATTGAAAGGGAATTCCGGGACTGGGAGATAGAAAATCCGAATCAGCAAAAGCATAAGGACGGTTATCAGTTGTGGAAACGGAATACTGGGCGTGGAATGGATTACTATTTCCGGGAAGTATTGCCAAAATGCGACGGAGGAATTTTCCTTCCATTCAGGGACGGTAAATGGGGGGTGGGAGTTTTTGGAGAATGCGAATTTTTGCGCAAAGACGCAAAACCGGTCTGGGAAATCACGCATAACGGAGTCGTTTCCCTCGTTATTTTTTGGGAGACTGTTAAAAAAAGAGCTCTTTCGGTTGAAGAGACGCGCGCGCGGGTTTACGGTGCGGACGGAAAAGTTTTAGTTTATTAAGCCTTGCGATAATCGCATGGCTTGCCCGACTGAAATCATTCTGGCGGGCTTTTTTTTATCGCAATTTTAAGCTACATTAAAGCTAATGTTCATGGCGCAGATCAAAGAAGAAATAGGGAAAATAGTGGGCGACGAGATTGTCTTTTCGGTCGAGCGGCCGGAAGATCCGGAGCATGGCGATTATTCGTCCAACGTCGCCTTGGTGCTCTCTAAGAAAGAAGGTAAAAATCCAAAAGAAGTCGCGGAGCGCATTAAAGACCAACTTGGAAGCTCGGCTTCCAAGTTCGGATTTTTAGAGAAAGTTGAGGTTGCAGGACCGGGATTTCTGAATTTTTTTCTTGCAAAAAAAGCTCTAATTCAGGCACTTGGAAACCCGGTTTCCAAGTTAACAAAAAAGCAGAAAATTAATATCGAATTTGTTTCGGCAAATCCAACGGGGCCTTTGACGATGGCCAACGGCAGGGGGGGCTTTTACGGGGACGCGCTCGCGAACATTTTTGAGGCCTTGGGCCACAATGTTACGCGCGAATACTATATTAATGATGCGGGGAACCAGATAAAGCTTTTGGGCGAGAGCATTTTAGCGGCGGACGGAAAGATTCCCCCGCGCGAAGAATTTTATAAAGGAGAATATATCAAAAAATTAAAAGGAAAAACGGCAAAGCAAGCGACCGCAATTTTACTGAAAGAAATTAAATCATCTCTTAAAAAAGCAGGCGTTAAATTTGATGTTTGGTTTTCGGAAGATAAAAATTTGCACAAAAAAGGCGAACTCAAAAAAGTTCTTGAATTTTTGAACAAAAAACACGCAATCAAAGAGAAAGAAGGCGCGTTGTGGTTGGGAGATGCCGTTGTAATTAAATCTGACAAAAACCCGACATATTTTTTGGCTGACCTCGCGTACCATTATGATAAATTCATAAAAAGAAAATTTGATATCGCGGTAGATGTCTGGGGAGCGGACCACCACGGTTATATAGAAAGGATGAAAAATGGAGTTGAGGCGATTGGAGTTTCGCCTGACCGGCTAAAAATAATAATAATGCAGCTTGTACGTTTGGTTTCCGGCGGAAAAGAAGTTAAAATGTCTAAGCGCACAGGAGAATTTGTTACGCTTGATGAATTGTTAAAAGATGTCGGGGTTGATGCGGTGCGGTGGTTTTTTTTGGAACGGAGCCCGAATACACATATGGATTTTGATATGGATTTTGCAAGGGAGCGGTCAAAGAAAAATCCCGTATACTATGTTCAATACGCGCACGCGAGGGCGTGTAGTATTTTGAGGAATGGTAAGCAGGTCAAATTTAGGACATCCGATGTCCAAATATTAAAAGAGACAGAAGAACTTGCGCTTATCAAAAAAATTCTCCAGCTTCCGGAAATTATCGAGGATATTGCAAGTGATTATCAAGTACATCGCCTGACACGCTATGCTTATGAGTTTGCACAGACTTTCACTAATTTTTATGAGAAGCATTTGGTAATTGATAAAAAAAACAGGGAGCTCACGCAAGCCCGCCTTGCTTTGGTGTTTGCCACAAAAAAAACTTTAAAGCAAACGCTCGGTTTAATGGGAATTTCGGCTCCCGAAAAAATGTAAACTTATGCCGCTCTATTTTATAACCGGAAATAAAAATAAATTTAACGAGGTAAAATCAGTTTTACCGGATATTGAGCACTTGGATATGGATTTGCCGGAAATTCAGGATGTCGACGCGCATAAAGTTGTAAAAGCAAAGCTATTGTCCGCGTTTGAACATAAAAAGGGAGAATTTATTGTCGAAGATACGAGCCTGTATCTGGATTGCTTAAATGGTCTGCCTGGGCCATTGGTTAAGTGGTTTCAAAAAACTATTGGAATAGAGGGAATCGCGGATTTGGCCGAAAAATTCGGCAATGACGGAGCTCTGGCAAAAACAGTGATCGGATACGCAAAAAATCCGGAAGAGATATATTTTTTTGAAGGAGCGGTTTCCGGAACAATCGTTCCGCCGATAGGAGAGCATAAATTCGGCTGGGACCCGATATTTCAGCCTGATGGGCATACAAAAACTTTCGCGGAAATGGATGATGAAGAAAGAATGTCCCTCAAAATGCGCCGCATCGCCACGTTGAAATTGAAAGAATTTTTGGATATTTGAATTGATACTCCGGAGGAAATGTGATAATTTGTTCTTAGAAGAAGCTGGCAAATGTGAAAAGAATTTTGATATTATTTTTTGTCGTGCTGGTTTTGGCAATTTTGGGATTATTCGGATTTGCCGGAGTAGCGACCAATGCAACATTGATATTATGCGCTGTATTTTTTATGCTCGCCGTAATGGACCTTTTGAGATGGCTGGCAGACGGAAACCCGCCCGATTGACACGTCAATGGAGATGTAATACTTTTGAGGCAGGTGAGATTTTTAATATGTGGCCCGCCAGAGCCGGGCTTTGCAGAGCCCGAAAAAAAGTGACCCGATGCCGATAAAGGATATTTTGATACTATTAATGTTTCCGGTATGCGGAGTTTTGGCCTGCGGTCTTTTTTTGGGAGACATTTCGGAAGAATTTGAAAAATATTATAACGCAAACGGGCCGATTACTTTTAAGAACGCCAAGCGCGCTTTTAGAGCATTTCTGACTTCGGCGCTTATTGCCAAGGCGGTCTTGGGCGTATATGCGTTTCCGGCCGCCGTTGTTTATAAATTATGGATGAAAGAAGATTTTAATTTCAGATTTTCCCTGCCTAAAGATTTCTGGACAAAATATTTTAAATAGGTTGCTTTTTTGTTCGGGAATGCTAGGTTTTGGTAAGATTCGCCGGCTGAATGAAAGGTTTGTCTTTGGATTTTTTGATGCTGCTCATAGGCAACATTTTTCTGTACCAGATATTTTTTTGGCTGATCGATGTTCCTGGCACAAAGAAGCTTCTTGGCTTGCAGACGGATTCATTGTGGCTTTATACTGCTTATTTTTCGTTTATTTCCATGTTTGTCGCATACCCGGCTGTTTATTTGATCCATATGGCAATTGTACGGCAGTCATTGGTAAATATTGATGTAAAAGTAATTGTGATGTTGATATGGCTTGCTAATCCGGTTGCTCTCTTTATTTCGGAATATTTCAACCGCGGCCAGTTGAATTTATCTCTACGGGTTGTAATTGGATTTTTACTCATGGCCGCGGCGCAAGTTGTGATGCGCTGGAAATGAAAATTTTAAGCCTACCATCGGGTAGGTTTTTTTGTTATACTTTCATCATGTTTAACGAAGAAGAAATACTCAGTTTTTGGAAGAAAAATAAAGTTTTTGAAAAATCCGTGGAGCAAAGGAAGTCCCGACGCGGAGGCCGAGATAAAACCAAAAGTTTTATTTTTTTTGAGGGGCCTCCGACCGCCAACAATGTTCCTCATATGGGACATTTTGAAACGCGCGTTTTTAAAGACATTGTTTTGCGCTTTAAAACAATGATTGGTTTTTACGCGCCCCGAAACGCCGGATGGGATACGCACGGATTGCCGGTTGAGGTTGAAGTGGAAAAAACGCTGGGTCTCCGGAATAAAAAAGAAATAGAGGCCTATGGCGTTGCCGCGTTCAATAGGATGTGCCGCGAATCTGTTTGGAAATACAAGGGTATTTGGGAGAAGATGACTGAAAGGATGGGCTTTTGGATAGATATGGCGCATCCATATATTACTTATGAAAATTCGTATATCGAAGCGCTTTGGGGTATTGTCAAAGAATTTGCCAAAAAAGAATTGCTATATGAAGATTTCAAGGTTTTGCCGTGGTGCGCGAGATGCGGTACGGCGTTGTCTTCGCACGAACTTGCGCAAGGATATGAGAAGGTGCGCGAAAACTCCGTTTTCGTCAAATTTCCAATTTCCAATTCTCAATTTCCAAATTCATATTTTCTTGTATGGACCACAACTCCTTGGACGCTTCCCGGCAACGTCGCTTTGGCTGTAAATCCGAAAATTGATTATGTTTTTGCAAAAAATGAAAACGAAATTTTAATATTGGCCGAGTCCCGCATTTCGGTTTTGGACGAAGGCTACGAAGTTATTAAAAAAATAAAAGGAGCGGAACTTGTTGGTAAAAATTATGAAACACTTTATCCTGTCTCCGACATATGGCGTACGGCTTATGGCGTATTCGCGGGGGATTTTGTTTCAACCGAAGACGGCTCGGGAATTGTGCATATTGCGCCCGCATTCGGGGACGACGACTTTCAGCTTTCTAAAAAATTTAACCTGCCGGTACTTTCTACGACGGGTCAGGACGGCCTGATGAAAACACCGGGGTATGATTGGAACGGCGGATGGTTCAAGAAAGCCGACAGGCTTATAATAGAGGACCTCAAATCAAGACATTTGCTTTTTAAAGAAGAACCATACGAGCACGACTATCCTTTTTGCTGGCGGTGTAAAAATCCGCTTATGTATCTGGCGAGAAAATCCTGGTGGGTGGACGTAAATAAAGTAAGAGGAGAACTTTTGAAAAATAATCAGACTATCCATTGGTATCCTGAACACATCAAAGACGGCAGATTCGGCGAATGGCTGAAAGAAAAAAAGAACTGGGCATTTTCCCGCGAACGCTATTGGGGGACGCCGTTGCCTGTTTGGAGATGCGGTAAATGTTCAAAATGGGAAGTCATCGGTTCGCTTAATGAGCTGCAAGAAAGAGGAATGACAAGCGGAAACAAATATTTTATCATGCGGCATGGAGAGGCGGAAACCAACGTGAAAAATATTACCAATTGTTCTTTAGAAAAAAATCTTTATCATCTTACCCAGAAAGGTAGAAAACAAGTTGAGGAAACTATAAAGATGATGCAGAAAAAAAAGATCAAGCCGGACTTGATCTTTGCGTCCCCCTTTTTAAGAACAAAAGAAACCGCTGAAATGGCGGCCGAGCAGCTAGGAGTTTCAGCCGAAAATTTTAAATTTGATCCGCGTCTCGGCGAAGTAGATACCGGGATTTTTGCGGAAGGAGACCTCAATAAATATCATGTTTATTTTAAGAATCAGCTTGAAAAATTTATGAAACAGCCTCCGCAAGGAGAAACCTTAACTCAATTAAAGATGCGCGTGTTTTCCGCTATCTCCGAAATAGAATCGCGCTATCAAAATAAAACTATACTTATAGTAAGCCATGAATATTCTTTATGGATGCTTTGGACGGCGCTCGAAGGCAAGACCAATGTGGAATCGACAGAGGAGCACGTGAAGAGAAAATGGGAGTTTTTAAAAACGGCGGAATTTGAAAAAGCGGAATGTTTGAATATTCCGCGCGGCGAAGACCTGGTTTTGGACATGCATAAGCCCTACATTGACGCCGTTAAATTGAAATGCGCGTGCGGAGGCGAAATGAAAAGAGTTCCCGAGGTTTGCGATGTTTGGTTCGACTCCGGTTCAATGCCGTTTGCAAGCAATCCGCCCGGTTTTCCGGCAGACTATATTGTTGAAGCAATCGACCAGACAAGAGGATGGTTCTACACGCTTCTCGCGGTTTCAACTCTTCTTGGAAAAGGCGCGCCGTACAAAAACGTAATATCGCTTGGACACGTGCTGGACGCAAAAGGCAAAAAAATGTCAAAGTCACTTGGTAATGTTGTGGACCCAATGAAACTTATTGAAAAATACGGCGCCGACGCAGTGCGCTGGTATTTCTTTACGGTAAACCAGCCATGGGATTCAAAATTGTTCAATGAGGCCGACGTAAAAGATGCCTCGCGCAGATTTTTCGTGATACTTTGGAATATTTTACAATTCCACAAGCTTTATGCCGTAAGCCGTAAGCCGTATGGCATAAAGCCTAAGGCGAAACTTCTGATCAATCGTTGGATTTTATTGCAGCTCAACGAAGCGGTTGGCGCAGTTACGCGCAAACTTGATATCTATGACATTATTGGCGCCGCCCGCGATCTCGAAAATTTCGTTGTTGAAGATGTTTCAAGGTGGTATGTGCGCAGAATCCGCGATGTAATGAAAGAGGACTCAAAGGAGACGAAAGAGACAAGCGTCGTTTTGGAATATTTGCTCGGTGAAATTTCAAAACTTTTGGCGCCATTTGCTCCATTCATGGCGGAGAAGATTTGGCTGGAGCTTTGGAATAAGGGAAGTGTTCATTTGGAGGATTGGCCCAAGCTTCGTGGGAAAACACTCGGTGTTAAATCCCCAAAAACACCGAGTGTTGAGGGGCGAAGCTTGCTAGGAAATATGACCGAAGTTCGCCGCATTGTCGGCTTGGCGTTGGAAGCCAGACAGAAAGCTGGTGTAAAAGTAAGGCAGCCGCTCTCTTTGCTGAAAATCCGAAATCCGAAATCCAACCCGCCTGCCGGACGGGCAGGAATCCGAAATAATATGGAATTGATAAATTTAATTAAAGAAGAAATCAACGTCAAAAACATAGAATTTGATCTGAAGCTTGAGGACGAAGTCCGGTTGGATACCGTAATTACTCCGGAGCTTCATGAAGAGGGAATCGTCCGTGACCTTATCCGCGAAATTCAGGCGGCAAGGAAAACCGCAGGCTTAAAACCGAAAGACAAAGTTTCGGCAATGCTTGAATTGCCGAAAGAAATATTTGAAACTGCCAAGAAATATGAAAAAGTTCTGGCCAAGGAAACGAATCTGGAGTCCGTCAAAATCTCGGAAGCTGGCGCCGTAAAAATATCGCTAAAATAAAAAAAGGGGGAGCATTTACGCTCCCCCAGGAAACACGATTGGTTCCAAAAGATTAATTTGGCCACAGGGCGAGCAATTTTATTAGCCCGCCATCAAAGATGAACAGGAATAGCCAGTGTTCGACTGATATTGCCATGACTAACGGCCAAGCAATCTGTATCAGCCTCCATTGCCACATTGCCATTTCTACTTCTTCTCCGCCACTGCAAAATAGATATACGCTATCGCCCATTATTGTTTCTGCCAGTCCAGATCCGACCATTCCTCGGCAGGCTCGATCGATGTCGCCGGCGATCAAGTATCCTGTATTAAGATAGATCGTCGCGCTAAACAGCAGAAGCAAGATTCCTACCATTAGCTTCGTTTTGCGGTTTTTGAAATTTACCGTCACCGCCATTTTTTGTCCGTTAATTCTGCCATAACCCCCGTTAATGCCACTTTCCATAAAATCCCCTCCTTTTGGGTTGTTTTTGAGCCTATTTTAGGTTCTCCTGTTTGCCGTTATACATCTATTAGATTATTTTGTCAAATCCATTATTTTTTTGTATCATTAATAGCGTCTTATGCCGAGCAATTACTACAATACCGAGGGACTTATCATGAAAAAGATGCCGTTTGCGGAGGCGGATTTTTTGGTTAGGATTTTGACAAAAGATTTCGGGAAGATCGATATCCTGGCGAAGGGTGCGAGAAAATCCGCGTCAAAGCTCAATTTGCATTTGGATATTTTAAATCATGTTCGGATTTCTTTCGTAAAGAATAGCGACATAGCGAGGGATAGGATACCAACTTTAACCGACGCCGAGGTAATTTCGCGGTATGACGATTGGTTTCTGAATTCGCAATCTTTGTCCGTTGCGGGAAGAGTGCTTCAGGTTCTCGATCTGATAATTCTCCATCACTCGAAAGACGAAGAACTTTTTTTACTGACTGTTGATTTTTTTTCAACCCCCCCGGTCTCACCTAGCGAGTCGACGCGGGTGGATATTTTGGAAGAGAGCGCCATAAAATTTTTGCGTTCGGTTTTCGCCCACGAGGGGCACGGAGATACCTTGCCCCCCGAACAGTTTCAAAATATTATCAAACTTTGGCCGGTGCTTAGAAAGTTATGCTACAATATTCAATATGGCAGACCTTGAAGATTTAAGAAAAAGGCTTTACCGCGAAGGTGAGGATTTTGGCGAAAGGAAGATACCGCCGGAGCTTTCGCGTCCCAGGGAAGAGCTAAGGGCCGCCTGGGTGCCGGATCCGAAACCAAAGATAGACTTGCGCAAGCGGAAGATATTTTTATGGCTGGGGATATTTGTGGTCATAGCTTCGATCGGCACCTTTTTATTTTTCCAGTTCTACGGTTTTAACGCGTTTTTGAATATTCAGGATATAAACGTGGATATTGTTGGTGAAAAAAATATTTCGAGCGGGGACAGGGTATCGTGGCAGGTTAAGGTCCAAAACAACAACAAAACGGCGATCGAGGACGCCGTTTTGGTCTTTAATTATCCGGAAGGGGCGACACCGGTGATTGGCCAAAAATTGGAAGGAGTATTCAGAGAAAAAAAAGACCTGCACACGCTGAATCCGGGCGAGTCGGCAAGTTTTACTTTCAACGCTTATGTGTTCGGCGCAAGGTCGAGCCAAAAACAGGTTTCGGCGACGCTTGAATACCGGCCGAAGAGTTCCTCGGCAACATTCGGCAAACAATCCTCGTTTGCTTTCAGTATCGCCAGAGCGCCAGTCACCGTCTCCCTTGTTTTGCCGGAGGATCTGAGGATCGGGCAGGAAATAAATCTTGAGATCCGTTATAATTCCCAATCCGAGAAAAAATTGGATAATTTATCCGTGATATTGTCTTTGCCGGATGGGTTTGTGTTCGATTCGGCGCTGCCCGCTCCGACGATTGATAAAAGCAAGGCACAGGGCTCGGCAAAAAGTTTGACCTGGGATGTAGGAAGCTTGGGTCCATCCGAAGACGGCGTGATCAAGATAAAAGGTAAAGTGTTCGGGAACAATTTGGAGCCTAAAAATTTTCAGGCCTCTTTAGGAATTCTTTTGAATGACAACGCAACACTTTCGATATATGACGCCGCTTTGGTCAGCGCTGTTTTACATTCGCCGTTTTTGGAATTAACAATGCTCGCGAACGGCAAGGCATCTTATATTTCATTCCCCGGGGATACGATCTCGTTTGAGATAGGCTGGAAAAATAATTTATCGACATCGGTCAAAAACGCGATTCTTGAAGTTAAACTGGACAGCCCGCCCGTGGACTTAAAAAGCTTGAGAATAGACAACGGTTCATACCGCGAAAGCACAAAAAGTGTCGTTTGGAATGCTTCAGGCTACTCTGAATTTAAAAGCATTGCCCCGGGGCAATCCGGCAAAGTGAAATTCATGTTCAAGATAAAAAACAGTTTGCCGCTTGAGCCCACTTCTCCAAGGCCTGAAGTAAAAATTTCGGGCACTCTACGGTCGGTGGATTCCATTGCCGGTTTCGAGGGTGTTGATATTGGCGGTGCTACAACATACGACATTAAGGTTTCGTCCAAAGTTCAATTTACTTCAAAAGGATTGTTTTATAATGCTCCGATATCAAATTTGGGTTCCCTTCCGCCGCATGTCGGGAAAGAAACCACATATAATATTGCTTGGTCGCTCGCAAATATGTCGAACGATGTGGATAATGTCACTGTAATTTCCTCTTTGCCTCCGTACATTAATTTTAAAAATATTATTCTTCCTGCGAATTCTAATCTGACCTACAACGAAAATTCCGGAGAGCTTGAATGGAGGGCGGGGAGGGTGCAAGCTGGCACGGGTTTTTTGCGCCCATCCATGCAGGTTTCGTTCCAAATAGGTCTTGTGGCAACAGAGGATCAGATAGATTCGGCGCCTATACTTATTGAAGAATCCAAAGTTTCCGGCAAAGATGGTTTTACCGGCGTTGAATTGTCCGGCACCGCTCCGCGCATCACGACCGATCTCCCCGATGACCCGCGCATAACCTTTTCCCAGAAAAAAGTAGCGCCGTAGGTTGTAGCGTGCTACATTATTTTTATGGCGAAAGAGGAAAATAAGCTTGAGAAAATTGTGAGCCTTGTGAAGAGGCGGGGGTTTATTTTTCAGGGCTCGGAAATTTATGGTGGGCTTGCCGGCATTTATGATTATGGCCCGCTGGGGACTGAACTCCGACACAACATAAAGCAGTATTTTTGGGATAAATTTATTGCGGAGCGCGAGGATGTTTACGGAATGAGTGCCGCAATTTTGATGCCCAAGCGCGTGTGGGAAGCATCCGGGCACACCGAACTTTTTACCGATCCGTTGGTTGAATGCAAAATTTGCCACGAGCGGGTGCGCGCGGACCAGCCTGAAGCCATAGCCGGCCACGAGAACACCCACAAAAAAGAAAAAGGAAAAATGGCGTGGTCAGAGTCGAAAGTGTTTAATTTGCTTGTTGAGACAAAGCTCGGCGCGTCGGAGAAGAGTGCTACAGAAGCGTATTTGAGGGGGGAGATAACCCAGGGCGTGCATGTGAATTTTAAAAATATTCTTGATTCGATGCATCCGAAATTACCGTTCGGCATCGGGCAGATAGGAAAGGCTTTCAGGAATGAAATTACCCCGCGTGATTTTCTTTTCCGTCAGCGCGAATTCGAGCAGATGGAGCTTCAATATTATATAAAGCCCGATGAGAAGACAGGAAAAGAGCAATTTGAGTATTGGAAAAATTTTGCGTTAGATTGGTATTACGGTTTGGGTTTTAAAAAAGAAAATTTGCGCCTCCGCCAGCACGCGGAGAACGAGCGCGCACACTACGCAAAAGACGCCTGGGATATTGAATACTATACGCCGTTTGCTGGCTGGAAAGAGGCGTGTGGAATACACCACCGCGGAGATTGGGACCTGAAACGGCACAGCGAATATTCCGGCGAGGACCTTTCGTATTATGACGATGAGACAAAAGAAAGATTTATTCCGTGGGACATAGAATGTTCCGGAGGAGTTGACCGAGCGGTTCTTTTTGTGCTCTCGGAAGCGTTTACGGAAGATGAAATGAACGGTGAAGCAAGGATATATTTGCGTCTTTTACCAAAGATTGCTCCCGTAAAAGTCGCGGTTTTTCCGCTTTTAAAAAATAAACCGGACCTAGTTTTTAAAGCCAAAGAAGTTTACGGTGTTTTGAAGAAAAAAATTCCCCAAATGATGTTTGACGATAACGGAAACATCGGCAAGCGTTATCGCCGGCAGGACGAAATCGGCACCCCGTGGTGTGTTACAATTGATTTCCAAACTCTGGAGGACTCGACCATTACCGTCAGAGACCGCGATTCGGGAAAACAGGAGAGGAAGAATATAGACGGACTTGACAAGTATTTTGAGGAGATGCTACGGTAGTTGGCAGAAGGGAGGATAATTTATGGTCGGAAGAATTGTAATGTTTGTTGCCGTGGCCACGCTGGTTACACTGTTTTTGTCAGTTTTTGTGTTCACTAATTAATTAAAAGGGCAGAAGCCCTTTTTTTCCGTTCGTTTGATTTTTTGGTTAGGTATGCTAGTTTTAACTTATGCAATGGAATAGTAACCAAATCGATATTTTAGCAAAATACTTTGCAGATTTATCGAAAGTTATCGTTATTTCTACGGTTATCGGTTTCTTTTTGCCAATAGGAGCGGCGTTGGTTACCGCGCAAACTTTTATAATTGGCGCGGTGTCGGCTTTTGTTTGTCTTTTTATCAGTATAAAGTTACTGAAATGAATCCGAACCCTTTGATACTGTTCTATCTTATTGTTGGCGTAGTCGCTACAATTATTTATGTAGTAGTTATTAATAATAAAGACTAATATGATAAATTTTTCACCATTCGATATATTTGCGTTAGTAATTTTGTTGGTGATGTTCGGTATTGTGCTGTTTTATTCTCCACGCTCAAAAAAACGCTAATTTTCATCCGTGACAGCGATTCGGGCAAGCAGGAGAGGAAAAATATCTCCGAACTTGACGGATATTTTGCGGAGATGCTAGGTTAAGGTCAGAAAAATGGTGATTTGTGGTTCGTTGGAAGCGAATTTCATTGTCTGTGGCGGTTGGAATTTTAATAACTGCGGAACATTTTTATCTGGGGTTTAGCCCGACAGTCTCGATTGCTCTGGGGGCGACAGGCGCAGGAGCTACAGTGATATTTTTGCGTTTGCAAAAGCAAAATTAAAAGGGTCAAGCCCTTTTTCTTTTTATATTATCGTGTTAAAATAAATCGTGGCGAAGTTAAAGAAGAAAAATTTAACGGAGGGTTGGCGGATAATCCTCAAATACTTACAGCCTCACCGAAGGGCTGTTTTTGTCTTGAGCGCGCTTAGCGTTGTTTCTGCGTTTTCAAACGCCGCTGTGCCTTATTTGGCGGGAAAAATCGTGGACACAATAAAAACTCCCTCCGTTTATTATTTTATTCTCGCATGGTTTATTATCCGCGCGGCAGGAAGCGCGATGGATTGGAGATCGGTCTTGATGAGGAATGAAATTGAGGGGCTCTTGGAGAGCGAGTATCTTACTCACGGGCACGGAAAACTTTTAGTGCTTCCGATGTCTTTTCACAAAACACATAAAATGGGCGAGATTGCGAACCGGATATCCCGTGCATCAAATTGGCTTACTAATATAGTAGGCAATGTTATCATAAATCTTCTTCCTCAATTTTTAAGCATTGTTTTCGCGCTTTGTTTTGCTTTTTATATTAAGCCGGTTTTAGCTGTTGTTCTTTTATTCGGTGTTGCTGCTTACTCCGTTGTGATGGTGCGTACTGCGCCCAAAATCGCCGATATGTCGCTTGCGATGCATAAAGCTTACAATATTGCCTACGGCGACGCATACGACGCGGTACTCAATGTGCAATCGGTAAAGCAGGCCACCGCTGAAAAATACGAACAAAAAAAATTATACAAAAATTTTGTCGCGAAAGCATATAAAGTCTGGTTTAGCATGGAGAAGCTCTGGGGCAAGCTGGATTTTTCGCAGAAAGCCCTCGTAGTTTTGGTACAGCTGGTTGTTTTTATTTTGTCGGTAACATTTATTCAAAAAGGGGAGATGACTATCGGGCAATTGGTTATGTTCAACGGATACGCAGCGATGTTTTTTGGGCCGTTTGTGATTTTAGGAAACAATTGGCGGACAATCCAAAACGGCGCCGTGGCCCTGGAAAGAGCGGAGCAAATCTTATCTTTACCTGAAGAAAAATATTTTCCTGAGAACGCGGTCGTACTCCGGAGTATAAAAGGAGAGGTTGAATTTAAAAACGTAAGTTTTTATTATTCTAAAAAACAGGGAAATATTTTAAATAATATTTCTTTTAAAGCGGAACTTGGCCAAAAGATTGCGCTTGTCGGCGAATCGGGCGTCGGCAAAAGCACGCTGATTGATCTTATGTCGGGATATTTTTGGGCGCAGGGCGGAAAAATTTTTATTGACGGGCATAATCTGAAAAATTTGGACCTCAAATTCTTGCGTTACAATATAGCAGTTGTGCCGCAAGATATCATTTTATTTAATGATACGATTAAAAATAATATAAAATATGGCAGTTTCGGTGCTTCAGATACAAAGATTTTGGAGGCGGCAAAATTTGCCCATGCGGATGAATTTATCGAGGCGTTCCCGAAAAAATATGAGCAGATGGTCGGTGAGCGCGGCATTAAGCTCTCAATGGGCCAAAAACAGCGCGTTGCTTTGGCGCGTGCTTTTTTAAGAAATCCGCGGATTTTGATTTTGGATGAGCCGACATCGGCCCTCGACGCAAAGTCGGAAAAATATATTCAGGAATCTTTGCTGGAGCTCATGCGCGGGCGAACTACTTTCATAATCGCACACCGCCTTTCCACCGTCCGCGAAGCCGATAAAATAATCGTTTTGGAAAAAGGCATCATCGCCGAAACCGGAAGCCACGACGAACTAATGAAAAAACCGGACGGCATCTACCGGAAGCTATACGAAATGCAGGTCGGGCTGGTTTAACCCTTTTTTTATTTTTAAAATATGTTAGAATTATTTCAATGTATAAGTTGAAAAAACTCTCGGGCGGGCTCAAAATCCTTTCGGTGCCTATGAAAAACACAGGAGCATTTACGCTCTTAGTTTTGGTCGGTACCGGTTCAAAATACGAAACAAAAAAAATAAACGGAATTTCGCATTTTTTAGAGCACATGTTTTTTAAGGGGACGGCCGACCGCCCAAACCCAGGGCAGGTGAACCGCGAGTTGGATTCCATCGGAGCACAGCACAATGCTTTTACTTCAAAAGAAGTTACAGGCTATTGGATAAAAGCGGCGAAGGAAAATTTTGATGTCGGCTTGGATATCGTTTCAGACATTTTGACGAAACCGCTTTTATCGGAAGTAGAAATAGAAAGGGAAAAGGGTGTCGTGATACAGGAGATAAGAATGCGGAACGACGATCCGATGAGCCGGGTCGGATATATTTTTGAAAAACTGTTATGGGGCGACCAGCCGGCGGGATGGGAGATAGCGGGGGATGAAGCTACGGTAATGTTCCTAAAACGAAAAGATTTTTTGGAATATTTTTCTTCGCAATATGTCGCTAAAAATTCAGTTGTGGTCATTGTGGGGAATTATCCCGCGGGCGCCGAAAAAAAGATCGAGCGCGCGTTCGCGTCGCTGAAAAAAGGCAGTCCGGCAGGCAAGATGGATGTCAAAGAGACGCGGTCGTCGATCGGGATAGCGGCGGAAAAGAAAAAAAACGAAGCGACAAATCTGATATTAGGCTTTAAGGGCTTTGATATGTATAGTCCGAAGCGCTACGCGCTTGATATGCTCGGCGTCATTTTGGGAGGCAATAGTTCGTCCCGCCTTTTTTTCGAGGTCCGCGAAAAATTGGGTCTTGCGTATTATATCGGCGCGGGCTCTATGCTTTATACAGACAGCGGATATTTTGATATAAGCGCGGGAGTTCCGCACGATAAAGTTGAAAGCGTGCTTGGTGTTGTGCTTGCCGAAATAAAAAAAATAAAAGATGACGGAGTGACGAAAGATGAACTGAAAAAGGCCGGCGATTTTTTGCGCGGTACAGCGAAAATTTCTTTGGAAAATTCAAGCACGCTCGCGTCGTTTTTCGCGGAGCAGATTATTTTTAAAAAGCCGATTTTAACTCCTGAAGAGAATCTGAAAAAACTTGAGAAAGTAACGGCCGGAGAAATTAAAAAAATAGCTAATGAAATTTTCACGGCGGGACGCGCTAACTTGGCTTTGGTGGGAGCGGATCACGATAAGGATAGATTAACAAAATTATTAAATAAGGTTTAAGATAAGAGTAATGTCCGATAGGCAGTATCAATACATAGAGGTATCATTTTGGACGATGCTAAAAGCGGCTCTTTTAGTAATCCTTCTTTGGGCAATTTGGCTGTTGAGGGATGTTGTAGCCGTAATATTGCTTTCGATAGTTATTGCGTCCGCTATCGAGCCTTTAAATCATTGGTTTAAAAGGTACCGCGTTCCGAGGGTTTTGGGAGTCATAGTTATCTATCTTGGCGGATTTCTATTTTTTATGGCGATTATTTATCTTATGATTCCGCCGCTATTCGGCGATGTCGCGGCTTTCTTTTCGTCTCTGCCGGCTTTTATTGAGACAATATTGGGACGGAAAAGCGCTATTTATGATATTTTTCCGGATATACCTTCCGCACCGGGTGCTTTTATCCAGAGCTTTGCGTTTTCGCTTGAAAACTCGGCGACAACTTTTTCCAAAGGGTTGTTTTCAGCAGGATCAAGTATTTTTGGGGGCGTCTTGTCGTTTATTATGCTGATCGTTATTTCGTTCTATCTTTCCGTTCAGGAACACGGCGTTGAGAATTTTTTAAGAATGATCACTTCTTTGAAGCACGAAGCATACATATTGGATCTTTGGAAAAGGTCTCAAAGAAAGATTGGGCGGTGGCTACAGGGCCAGTTGCTATTGGGCGCGCTTGTCGGAGTCATTGTTTTTCTGGGACTCACAATCTTGGACGTAAAATACGCGATCTTGCTCGCGATTCTCACCGCGGTTTTTGAAATAATTCCCGTGTTCGGTCCGATCATGGCGGCGATTCCCGCGATTGCCGTGGCTTTTGTTCAGGGACCGTTCGTTGCGCTGATGGTGCTTCTTTTGTACGTGCTCGTACAGCAGTTCGAAAACCATTTGATCTATCCGCTGGTTGTCCGAAAAACGGTAGGAGTCCCGCCACTTTTGGTGGTTATTTCTTTGATCGTTGGAGCCAAACTCGGAGGTTTTTTTGGGATTGTTCTTGCCGTTCCAATCTCCGCGGTTCTTGTGGAATATATGAATGATGTTGCGGCACACAAACAGCCGAAAGCACAATGATATTTTTCGGCAACTTTGATAATTTAAAAATGTGTTAGTTTCGTTGCGATAGTTTATAAACTAACATATTATTCGCATGGCTGGTTACAGGCCGAAATGATGTTTTAGGTGTAATTCGTTATCTATCTGTTTTGCTAAAATAAATCGAACATAAGGCCTAAGAGAGAAAAATTCTACTACAAAATCGACTTCATTTTGACATTCAAACGGGTGTATAAAAACGCTTTTTTGAAAACGGTAAAATCCCATGTGTTTGAGTAGTTGGCTAAGAGCATTTCTGCCTTTTTTATGTTTTTCCGGAATATCAAAAAGAACGATGTGCCAATTACCATCCCATTTTTTCATAACGGGTATTGATATTTCGTCTAATTTGTAGGTTAATGCTTTCTTCTTGCCGTTTTGAGTCAAAAATATCGTTATTGAATCGTCTTTATTGTCTTTTGAATCAATCAGCCCGGCTTTATAAAGCTTGCGGATTGCATTGTGTAGTGCGCGCCGATTTATGCGCCCCCATTCTTTTTCTGTATTTTTAATTATTCGAAAATATTGGGTAGGGGAACGTGTAAGCCCTAAAGCGGCTCCGGCTAATAATATTAAAAGGACTTTTTGAGATACCGGCCCAATTTTTAGCTTGCTGTATTTTTTCATTAAATTTATCGTAGCAGGTCGTGTTGAATATGCAACTTTTAATACTATCGCACGAAAAGTGACATATTTTATTTGTTAACAAATTGCTTTCAAAAACAAAAAAGCCGCTTGTGCGGCTCAAAAAACGAAATAGGCCATAAGCGCAACGATTATTGCAGCTACTACACCGAAAATGGCGCCAACTATTTTATTAGTCGATGATTTATCGACTTGGTTAAAGCGTGTAAAATCTTCGATAGCCACTCCAACCCCTCCACCGATAACCAATGCGAATATTAAAACTAACGCCAGTTTCATATCGAAGCCCCCCTTCATTGAAAGATTCTGAAATTAGGCTATCATATAGCTATCCTTATGTCAACCAAAAAAGAAAAATTTTATATAACGACTTCAATACCGTATTTAAATGCCGCGCCGCATTTGGGGCATGCGCTTGAGTTCGTGCAGGCTGATATTTTGGCGCGTCATGCGCGGCTCCGCGGAAAAGACGTTTTTTTTCTGACTGGCGCTGATGAGCACGGCGCGAAGATTGCACGCGCGGCAGAGGCGGCAAAAAAAACGCCGAAAGAATTCACGGACGGGAAAGTCGGATTATTTTTGGAACTCTTAAAAAAACTGAATATTTCGAACGACGATTTTATACGAACTACCGATCAAAAACGCCACTGGCCGGGAGCTCAATTATTATGGGAAAAACTTAAAGCAGCCGGGGATCTTTATAAAGGACGCTATAAGGGACTTTATTGCGTTGGCCACGAGGCCTACATTACTGAAAAAGACCTAAAGGACGGATTATGTGAAGACCACAAAAAAGCGCCGGAGGCGTTGGACGAAGAAAATTATTTTTTTAAGCTCTCAAGATATAAAGATAAATTGAAAAAAATAATAGAAAATGGCGAGATCGAGATCTTGCCTGAATTTAGAAAACGCGAAACGCTGAATATGCTGGAAGAAATAGGGGACGTGAGTTTCTCACGCCCTTCAAAAGATATTTCGTGGGGGATACCCGTGCCGGATGATGCCACTCAGACAATGTATGTCTGGTGCGATGCACTTTCAAATTATATTACCGCGCTGGGATATGGTCAGGAACCACGTGAAAACGCGAAGCGTTTTTCTACGTGGTGGCCCGCTGGTGTCCATGTCGTCGGCAAAGATATATTCAAATTTCATGCTATTTTTTGGCCGGCAATGCTTATTTCGGCAGGATTGCCGTTGCCCAAAACAATCTTTATCCATGGATTTATTCACGTAAGGGGCGAAAAAATGTCCAAATCTACCGGCAATGTGGTAGACCCGCAACCCTTGATAGAAAAATACGGTAAAGAAGCGGTAAGATTCTATTTAGCTCACGAGGTATCTACTTTTGCCGACGGGGACTTTACGGAGAAACGCTTTGATGAAGTTTATGAAGGAGTTTTAGTGAACGGGCTCGGGAATATTTTGTCCAGAACCGTGAAAATGATGTCTTCTTTTCCTTCAATACCCAAGCCTGACGAACACGACTTGGGCAGATTTCCTATCAGAAAAAATCTTGATTTTATAAAAAATGGAAAGGGGCAGATTTCTGTTGAGGAAATTTCTCCGGTGTCTTTGGTTGATTCGTTCGTCTGGCAGGAATATAAAAAGGCGATGGAGGAGATGCAGATAGCGAATGCAATAGAAATTACATTTACTTTTCTGCGCAGACTCGACGAATATATTGAAGATTATAAGCCATACAAAATGCTAAAGACGGATCCGGAAAGCGCGAAAATAATTCTTTGGCATCTTGCGTATTCTTTAGCTTCGGCCGCTTGGATGTTGAAACCGTTTTTACCGGAAACTTCTGACAAAACGCTGAAGGCGCTGGGGGTTGACCCTGATTCAAAAGAAGAATGGAGAGAATTTTCCGCTAAAAGCGGATCCGCCTTTGGCGGAAACGCCGGTGAGGCGATACATTTATTCCCAAGAATAAAATGAGCCCAAAATTAATCGATGTACACACACATACCCATTTCGCGGCGTACAATGAAGACCGCGATGCGGTAATCAGGCGGGCGCTGGATGCCGGAATGTGGATAATAAATGTGGGGACACAAAAAGACACCTCGCAGGATGCAATTGATACTGCGCATAAATACGAGGGAGTTTTTGCGACCGTGGGGTTGCACCCCATTCATAGCGAAAAATCTTTCCACGATGCCCAAGAACTGGGTATTGAAGGCACTGGAGAAGATAAAGGATTCTTGTCTAGAGGTGAGGATTTTGATCGTAAGTATTATAAAAAATTGGCGAAAGACCCGAAGGTTGTGGCGATAGGCGAATGCGGTCTGGATTATTATCGGTTGACCGAAGAAACGAAAGCCAAACAGGCGGAAGCATTCAAAAATCACATCGAATTATCAATAGAGATCAATAAGCCGTTGATGATTCACTGCCGCAACGCGTTTGGCGATTTAATTGCAATTCTCCAGGAACACCGCTCACTATTAAGCAATAAGCCGGGAGTTTGCCATTTTTTTACAGGTTCTGAGGAAGAGGCAAAACAATTGATGGATTTGGGATTTTCGTTTTCTTTCGGTGGAGCAATAACTTTTGCGAGGGAATATGAAAAGTTAATAAAATTTATTCCGCTCGACCGGATACTTTTGGAAACCGACGCGCCGTATGTCGCCCCGCAAGCTTACCGCGGAAAAAGGAATGAGCCTCTTTATGTCGAAGAAGTAGCAAAAAAAATCGGGAGGATTTTAAACAAAGATTTTGAAGAGATAGCAAAAACAACAACGGAGAACGCGATAAGGGTTTTTAATTTAAAATAAAAAATCCCCGCGAGGCTAGGGGGATTTAAACGTATTCTAAGAAAGATACATCGGCAGAAAAAGTGGTGGCTTGAACGAAAAGCTCAGCGACTGTATTGAAACCCAATTTAACAGATTCCATGGTCCGCCCACCTTACTATTTGTGCCGGATTTTCTGTCGCCTGAAAATGGCTGCTTACCTACATACGCGCCGGTAGTCATGGTGTTATAGAAATTTCCAGCTCTTACGCGCATACACGCCTCTTCAAAAAGATACATGTTGTTTGTATGCACGGCACCGGTTAATGCGTACTTAGATGTCTTATCGCAGATGTCAAAGACATTGTTTTTATAATTTTTTTTTGGTAGCACGCAAACGGTCAGAACCGGTCCGAAGATTTCTTCTTCCATTGTTCTATAAAATGGATCCTTAGTAACTATCAGTGCCGTGTCAACAAAATAACCGACAGCGCTATTTTTTGCGAATCCTGACGGGAATACAAGTACTTCTTCAAGTTTATCTTGCTCAACATCTAGCAAGGCCTGATCGATATAGGCATTAATATTGTCTTGTGCTTTCGCGTTAATGACAGCACCCATAAATTTGCTGAAATCTGCAATGTCACCGGTGCGTAAGGCGCTCATTGATTTAATTAAATGATGGCGAAGCTCGAGCCACTTTTTTTCGTCAACATACACGCGCGATGTCGCTGAACATTTCTGGCCCTGATAGCCCAACGCTCCCCTCCAAATCATTTCGGCAGATTTGCGCGCGTTGTAATCAGGGAAAACAATAACAGGATTTTTTCCGCCAGTTTCACCAACTAGTCGAGGATATCCTTTATATTTTTGCTTGCCAACATTTAGTCCGACATGACTCCAGATATCTTCAAACACCCCGGTGCTACCGGTAAAATGTACACCCGATAATTCGTTGTGTTCTAACACAACCTCTGAAATCGTTCCTGAATTTCCTTGGACTACAGAGAGAACATCTTTCGGCAATCCCGCCTCAAGAAGAATTTTTAACAAAACATGAAATGAGTAGACTGTGTCGGAACATGGCTTTATAACGACTACGTTTCCCATTATCAATGGCGCGCAAGGCAAATTACAGGCGATTGCCGCGAAATTAAACGGCGGAATTGCGTATACAAAACCCTCGAGAGGTCTAAAATTTACGGTGTTTGCAGAATCAATACAGTTGTCGGGTTGTTGCGCATAAATTTCATGAGCCCATTTGCAGTTAAACTTTAAAAAATCAATTGCTTCTTGCACATCAATTGATGCTTCATGAGGGTTTTTTGAAAGGTCTTCCATTACCGCTGCGGTCATTTCAACAAAATATTTTGTTTCCAAAAGCCGCGCAGCATTTTCAAAAATTAAAAGCCTATTTCTCCATGGGAGCGATTGCCATTTTTTTCTCGCGCGTAGAACGGTTTTAATCGCCCACATAACATGCTCGGGGCTTGCTTTACAATAACGAGCTAAGAGGCGACTCATGTCATGAGGAGGTATGCAATTGCCTAACTCTTTAGTTCTAACCGGTCCGTTAATCCACAACGGCAGAATTTTTACATTGCTATTATTACGGCGTATTTCGTCTAATTTTGCTAATAGCTCTTCTTTCTTTTGGGAACCTTTTTCAAAACCCACATAAGGCGAGTTTCCCGGTTTTCTAACTTGTGGCAACGCGTTTAATTGCATTTTTCCTCCTTGTTAACAATTGCCGTCCGTTCCGGACTGGCCTTTAAGGTCAAACAAATCAAAGCCTTTCGGTGACACTTTTTTGTCTTGCTCATCTGAACCGTAATAATCGTCCTCGTGAATAAGGCCGGCCGGAAAACTGTGCGGAGCGATGGCGTGTACTATGAAAGTGTCGCGGATCGATTCTACATGCCCTTTTAGAAGATCGGCTTTGGTGGGTTCGTGCAGGAAATCGCAGTGCATTTTCAGCCAATTTTCAAAGTTCTTTCTGGATTCCTCAAGCATATTTTCAGTCATAACATTACACATAAAGCCTCCTTTTTGGCTTATCTGGCTTTAATATAGCTCCGCAAAATATGTTGTCAATGAGCCAGAAAACTGCTATTTTTAAATAATATATGATTCCATATGATCATAAAAAGATAGAAAAGAAGTGGCAGAGGTTTTGGGAGCAAAAAAAACTCTACAAAACTTCCGACAGCGCGGAAGAAAAGGATAATTTTTACGCTTTGGTTGAGTTCCCGTACCCTTCGGGTAATTTGCATACCGGGCATTGGTATGCTTTTTCTGTACCGGACATTTTTGTGCGAAAAAAAAGAATGGAAGGAAAAAATATTTTATTTCCCATCGGGTTTGACGCTTTTGGATTGCCGGCGGAGAATGCCGCGATAAAACGCGGGTTCGACCCGAAAAAATGGACATATGAAAATATTGATTATATGCGACGCCAACTTCGGTCCATGGGCGCGTCTTTTGACTGGAGCCGTGAAGTTATTACCGCGGATCAGGAATATTATAAATGGACGCAGTGGATATTTTTGCAGTTTTTTAAAAAAGGATTGGCGTACCGGGCGGAAACCGCGGTCAACTGGTGCCCGAAAGACAAAACCGTGCTCGCGAATGAACAGGTTGCAGCAGGTAAATGCGAAAGATGCGGAGCGGAGGTTGAGCAGAGGCAAATGAGACAGTGGATGCTCCGAATCACGGATTACGCCGAGAGATTGCTTTCAGGTTTGGATAAACTGAACTGGAAAGACGAAATTAAGCAGGCGCAAAGGAATTGGATAGGAAAAAGCGAGGGCGCAGAGATTGAGTTTGAAATTAAAAATGGCATAGCATCGTCTTACGTGTTGCTTCATGGATATACCGGTTCTCCAAATGATAACTTTTTTCCGTGGCTTAAAAAGACACTGGAAAATCGGGGCGCAAAAGTTTATGCGCCAAAATTACCGAATACAGATGACCCGCGCGTCTATGATCAAGCGGCAGAAGTTTTGAAATCTGTGCCGTTTAATAAAGATACTGTTATTGTCGGCCATAGTTTAGGGAGCGTTGTTGCGTTAAAAATAATTGAACAGCTAAAAGTGCCTGTTAGGAAAACAATAATAGTAGCCGGTTTCACTGAAAATAAATTTATAGACGAGCCGTTTGAAGTGCACACATTTGACTGGAAATTTAATGTGAAAAAAATCAGACAAAATGCCGGCAAAGTCTGTATTTTGAGAGACACAATTGATGATGTGGTGCCGCAATTTCAGGCTGAAAACATAAAAAAATTAATTGGGGGTAAAATATTTGATTTCACCGCTTCAGAGCCGCATGCTTCCGGAAAAATAGAGCCAGAAATTTTAAGACACTGTATTGATTCTGTCCGTGTTTTCACTACGCGACCCGATACGCTATTCGGGGCAACATATGTGGTTTTGGCTCCGGAGCATGAGCTTGTACAGAGTCTAGACTCTAGAATCGAGAATTTAGAAGAGGTAAAAAAATATATCGGAGAAGCCAAAAGGAAAACTCCGTTACAACGACAACAAGAAACCAAAGAAAAAACGGGAGTTGAGTTAAAAGGTGTTAAGGCGATAAATCCCACAAGCAAAGAAGAGATTCCGGTCTGGATTGCGGATTATGTTTTGTCGGGCTACGGGACCGGCGCAATAATGGCAGTTCCCGCGCACGACGAACGCGATTTTGAATTTGCTTCGAAATTTGGTCTGCCGATAAAACATGTGGTTATTCCTTCGGTGGTTGATCACGTAAATCCTCCCCGGCCCGATAAATCCTCAAAGACAAGAATTAATGTGCACGCATTGGTCTATGATCCGGTAAATAAAAAATATTTGATAATTAGAAACAAAAAATTCGGCTGGGACACAGTTGTCATCGGTGGGGTGGAAGAAGGCGAAAAAGCGATCAGCGCGGCACTCCGCGAGCTAATGGAAGAAACCGGCTATGTTGACCTGGAATTTAAACGGATTTTGGGAGGGCCGGCGAAAGCGGTGTATTTTGCGAAGCATAAAGATGAAAATAGGATAGCAATTACAACCGCGGTATATTTTGAATTAAAAAGCGATAAGCGCGTCGCAATAGCTGAAGATGGAGAGAACGAAGGAAATGAAATATTGTGGATAGACGCCAAGGATTTTGTCCCAGGAAAAATGGTCAATTCCGAATTGCCTTATTGGTTGGAAAGATTAAAGGCCGGGACGAATATGGCGTATGCGGGTAATGGGGCGTTAATTAATTCCGGAAAATTCGAAGGAATGGATTCCGAAGATGCTAAGAAAAAAATAACAGAATTTGTCGGAGGGGAAATTAAAACTCAATATAAGCTTCGCGACTGGGTGGTTTCGCGCCAGCGCTATTGGGGCGTGCCGATACCGATAATTTATTGTGAAAAATGCGGAGTATCTGCCGTGTCTGAAAAAGATCTGCCGGTTAAATTACCTGATATAAAAGATTATTTGCCGACAGGAGAAGGCAAGTCGCCATTGGCCAAGGCAACTAAGTGGCTAAGCGTTAAGTGTCCGGTATGTGGAGGAAATGCTGAAAGAGAAACAGACACTTTGGACACGTTTGTGGATTCTTCATGGTATTTCCTCCGATATTGCGATCCGAAAAATAAAAAAAGTTTTGCCGATGCAGAAAAAATGTCGGCATGGATGCCGGTTGACCTTTATTCGGGGGGGGCGGAGCACACAACCATACACCTTTTGTATTCGCGTTTTTGGTACAAAGCAATGTATGATTTGGGCTTACTTGGCGGCGAAGCCGCCAAGTTGGGAGACCCGTCTCGCCTAGGCGAAGCCGAGGCGGATGAGCCGTATAGTGAGAGAAGAAATCGAGGGATAATTTTGGGGCCGGATGGGCAGAAAATGTCCAAATCCAAGGGTAATGTCATAGACCCGGATGAATATGTTGCAAAGTTCGGAAGCGACACCGTACGTATGTATTTAGCGTTTATCGGCCCATACAGCGAGGCTGGCTCATACCCATGGGACCCGCACGGCATTTTGGGAATACGCCGATTTTTGGACAGGGTGTGGGCGATGGCGAGCACAAAAAATTTGCTGAAGGCAGAGGTTTTTCAAGACTTTTCGCAGCGTGACGGCGCGAGACTTAGCAATTCGCCAGCAGGCGAATATGCGGGTCTTGAAAAATCTGCTGCTGAGGCAAGTATTGTACGAACCATAAACAAAACAATCAAACAAGTTTCGGAAAATATTGAGGATTTTAAATTTAATACTGCGATATCGGCGATGATGATTTTATTGAATGAAGTGGAGAAACAGTCTGATGCCATAAGCCATAAGCAATATGTCGAGTTTCTCAAAATCCTTGCTCCGTTTGCACCGCATTTAACCGAAGAAATTTGGCAAAAAATGAACAAGTCCGCCAAAGGCGGACCAGCCAAGGGCTGGAAATCAATCCATTTGGAAAAATGGCCGGAATATGATCCGAAGATGCTGGAAGAGGAAAATTATGATCTTGTTGTCCAGATAAACGGCAAAACGCGCGACAAATTCAGCGTGTCGGTAAATATTTCGCAAAGCGAAGCCGAGCACTTGACTTTAGCGCGTGAAAAAGTTAAACTTGCGCTAGACAATAAACAACTGCGAAAAATTATTTTTGTGCCGAAACGGCTCATCAATATCGTGGTTTAGGAGGTTTTGTGGGATTTGTCTTTATAGTTGCGGGACTGATTGGTCTTGCTGTAGCATTGTATTGGCCACGCCCTTTTGACGTATCAGGAGAAACAAGAAACCGAATGACGCAAAAAGATTTTGATGAATTAGTCGAAAAATTATTGCGTTGCCCGATGATGTATAAAGGTTTGGTTTTCACGGAAGTTAAGCACGTCCAGCCGTTCTTAAAGGAAGAAATCGAAGAAGTTTTAAGACAATATATAGATATAGTTTAATGCCCCGACTTTGTGTCGGGGTTTAATTTTTGTTTCGAATATGCTACATTTTTGTGAGATTTTCTTTGAATGATCATGGAAAACTTTTGGAGAGATGCGCAAAAATTGCCGAACATCATCACATTAGTTCGCATGATTTTCGGAGCGCCGGTGACTATTATTCTCTACAAAAACGGATTTGAATATGCTTGGCTTGTTTTTTTGCTTTTTGCGGTTACAGATTTGTTGGACGGCTATATTGCGCGAAAGACAAATACGGCTACGAGCTTAGGGGCGCGTTTAGATCCTTTAGCGGATCAATTCTTGGTTTTGCCGGTAATGTGGTATTTAGCCTGCGTAGGCGTCTGGTCATATATTATGCCGACAATGTTTTTATTGCGCGAAATATTAATGCTGTTGATCAGGGCCTACGCGGAGATGCCTTCTAATTGGCTCGGAAAGATCAAGATAAATGCCGAATATGCCGGCGTAGCATTATTTATTTTTGGTGTTCAGGGATATTATTACGGTTTTTTAATTATTGTCGCAGCATTGTTATCGGCTTATTTATCTTTGGCATATTACGCCGTAATCGCGTTTGGGCTCCAAAATAAAGATCATAACGCATAAGGGAGCATAGAAGCAGGTGACCAATCACCTGTTTTTTTTGTTTTATTAATTATTAACGCTCATATAAATTTGGCATGTGCGGAATAGTAGGATATATCGGCAAAAAGAACGCTCTTCCCATAGTTGTTGACGGCTTAAAAAAGCTCGAATATCGCGGCTATGATTCGGCGGGAGTCGCGCTTTGGGATGGAGAAAGGGTCCGTCTTGAAAAAACCATCGGCCGGGTATCGGCGCTGGAATCCAAGATAATGAGAAAACCATGGACGGGTTTTTCAGCTATCGCTCACACACGCTGGGCGACGCACGGAAAACCCTCCGACAGGAACGCGCATCCGCATGCGGATTGCACGGAAAATATTTTTTTGGTGCATAACGGCATCGTCGAAAACTATGCCGAATTAAAAGAGGCGCTCATTCGCGAGGGGCATATATTTGCCTCTGAAACCGATACCGAAGTACTGGCGCATCTTGTGGAGAGGCCGTTTTTGGCTGGAAACAATATTCTTTTAGAAGAGGCGGTGTTTGAGGCGCTAAGGCATGTGACGGGGACATTTGGAATTGCGGCAATCGCGAAAAGCGATCCTTCAAAAATAGTGGTTGCCAGGCGCGGCTCGCCGATAATTTTGGGTTTGGGCGAAGGAGAATATTTGGTGGCGTCCGATGCCGCGGCGATAGTGGAATATACGAAAAATGTCGTTTATCTGCACGACAACGAGCTCGCCGTGCTTACTCCGGATAATTTGCAGATTTTTAACTTAGCAAAAAAAGCGCTTGAGAAGCGTATTGACAAGATAGATTGGGACGTCTCGGCTTCGCAAAAAGGCGGGTTTAAGCATTTTATGAAAAAAGAAATATTTGAGGAACCCGTATCTTTGGAAAATGTACTTCGGGGGAGAATTTCCGAAGCCGGAGTAAAACTGGGCGGATTAAATAATCTGGATGAAAAAATAAAAAATATTAAACGGATAGTGATCTCCGCCTGCGGAACGTCTTATTATTCCGGCCTTGTCGGCAAATATTATTTTGAAGAATTGGTAAAAATCCCGACTTCGGTCGAATACGCTTCGGAATTTAGATATGGGAATTCGGCGGTCGGGGAGGAGGATGCTGTAATATTAATATCCCAATCGGGGGAGACGGCGGACACACTGGAGGCTTTGCGGGAGGCCAAAAAGAAAGGCGCTTTGACGCTCGGCGTTGTGAACGTGGTTGGGTCAACGATTTCGCGCGAATCCGATGCGGGCGTCTATAACCATGCCGGCCCCGAAATATGCGTTGCTTCAACGAAGGCATTTATTTCCCAGTTGGGCGCGCTTTTGCTGATTGCTATGCATTTTTCAAAAATAAGGCAAACCGCGCCGGACGCATATATTGAAAAGATAATCCGCGAATTAAAACAGCTTCCGTCAAAAATTTCTAAGATTTTAAAAAAAGACGAAGAGATACGCTTGGTTGCCCAAAAATATCTCAAATACAAAAATTTTCTTTATTTGGGACGAAAATATAATTTTCCCGTGGCGTTGGAAGGCGCTTTGAAATTAAAAGAGATATCCTACAGATATGCTGAAGGATACGCGGCGGGAGAGATGAAACACGGCCCCATCGCGTTAATAGACGATAAATTTCCGATCGTAGCTCTTGCCGTAAAAGATCTTGTTTACGATAAGGTTATTTCAAATATCGAAGAATTAAAGGCGCGGAACGGCAAAGTGCTTGCGATTGCAACGGAAGGTGACGAAAAAATAAGCCGTCTGGCGGATGATGTGATTTTTATACCTCATACGATGGAAATATTGAGTTCTTTTCTCTCGGTAATCCCTCTCCAGCTTTTTGCATACCACACTGCGGATCTTTTGGAGCTCGATGTCGACAAACCCCGCAATTTGGCGAAATCGGTAACTGTGGAATAAGAAAATTTTTGTGCTTGACAAAGCTATCTTATGGATGTATTATGTGGGCAGAAGGTTTAACTAAATATGCTAACCTGCGTTTTGCCATAGCCCCGAACCGGCTTATGAAAAGTCATGTCGGGGCTGTGGCAAAAACCAAATTAAAACAGCAAACGGACGAGTTCCTGACAGAACGTGTCCAGAAGGAGAAGGACGATGTCCAATCTCTACTCTGTGGGTCAAATGAACCAACTCGGCGATTCGTTTGAAGTAGAAGGATTTACAGCCGACGACGTTACGAAACTCAGGCAATACTCCAATCTTGCTGGGATAAAAGCCGTGCTTAACGGCACCGCCAAAATCCAGCCTGTTGGCGAGGATGTTGCTCGCACGATTACTATCAACGAAACCACCATCGCGGTGAATCTCGGTGCTGTGCCGAAACCGCCATTCGATGGAACGGAAGTTGAGCAGCACATCGGCAAAGGCTGGAGTATCGTTGAAAAGCGCACGGACGGACTATATGTGGATGGCCGCAAAGTCATCCTACATCTGTCCAAGCGCCAAAAGAACGGAAAGCTGTTAAAAGGCCACGAGCTTCGCGAAGAGTTGACTGGGAAACCGGTTCTTGATGCCAACATTTTCGACGCTCTTTTGTCCAATCTTCACCTTATACCAGAGGATTGGAAGAAAGATGAAAACGACAACACCCGCTATATCTTCTTCTGGGGAACTATCTATCGCAACTCTGACCGCCCTCTCTTCGTTCGTTGCCTGTACTTCGGCGATGGCAGGTGGCGCTCGGGCTGCATCTGGCTCGGCGGCGGTTGGAGCGGCAGCTATCCCGCGGCTTTGCGCGCAAGTTAGCGCTTAGCGCTTAGAATCTTTGGTCTTTTAGATTCTTGGAACTTAGTCCTTCGATTTTCCCCGTGTCGAGTTTGTAAAATTGCAAACTTGGCACGGGGATTTTTCTTTGGTAAAATTGAAACGGTATTAGGTGAATACGCCCACGACTAAGGTCGGGACTACCGAATCCAGTATCCATGCATCGAGAGTATCCGCGATTACGGTTTCGGATAGAGTGGTGTATGTAGACTCTTCAAAAAATGAAGATACTTGGTATAGAGTGCTAGGGCATTAACCCAGTAGGTCATTTTGCTGAATGAGATGCCGAATACGATACAATCCTGAGAGTATTCGAAGGATGGTGGCGCTGGTGGCACTTCATACTCAAATCGCAACTCTGACCGCAATCTCTACGTTCGTTACCTGTACTTCAACGATGGCAAGTGGCGCTCGAACTACAACTGGCTCGACAACGATTGGAACGACAACAATCCCGCGGCTTTGCGCGCAACTCTTTTCATTTCTCTCCTTTTTCGGGAGAGTTTTACTTACCCTGAACTTGTTGAAAGGTTTTCATAATCTGCCCGCTCCACCCTCCCAGCATTTTACCGATTTCCTCAATTTTTACGGAAAGAGCAATGTATTTTTTATTATCCAACGATTTTGTTTCCCACAAAACCATAAGTAATACTTTGAGTGTATCTGTTTTACGAATAGCTACTTTTATATATGGCAATTTCTCCTCTTTTGAAAGAAAGCTCGCGATAGCGATAAATTCGATTATTTCGATAAAGAGATTATCTATGCGCTGGCCCAAAGAATGCCTATGAACTTTCGGCAAAGTTGTATAATATCCGTACCAAAGCAAATATACTTCTTTCAGCTTTTGCAATAACGGCAAAAGCCGTTGGGGGGGGGTCTGTAAAGGTAAATTTTTATGAAAATTCAATTCACTCATATTTTTGAAGATATCATTAGCATAGAAAACTTGCTAGAGGCATGGAAAGAGTTTTCGCGCGACAAAAGGAATAAAAAAGATGTCCAAGAATTTGAGCGAAATTTAATGCAAAATATTATTGTGCTCCACCAAGAGCTTGTTGCCAAAACCTATAGTCACGCTTCCTATGAAGCATTCAATATTTCTGATCCAAAACCTAGAAACATACATAAAGCAAGCGTTAGGGACAGACTTCTACACCACGCAATATACAGAAAGCTTTACCCGTTTTTTGATAAAACTTTTATAGCAGATTCCTATTCATGCAGGCTTAATAAAGGCACTCATAAGGCTATTAACAGATTTCGCTCATTTGCTTTTAAGGTCAGCAAAAATCACACTAAAACTTGCTGGGTTTTGAATGGCGATATCAAGAAGTTCTTTGTCAGCATTGACCATAATATCTTAACAAAAATTCTAGTAAATTATATCCCCGACAAAAACATACTCCGGCTTATTGAAAAGGTGATAAATAGTTTTTTATCAACACGGCCAGGTGTCGGCTTGCCTTTAGGCAATCTTACCTCGCAGCTTTTAGTAAATATTTATATGAATGAATTTGATCAATTTATGAAACATAAACTTAAAGCCAAGTATTATATTAGATATGCAGATGACTTTGTTATTTTATCGGATAGCAAAACAAGCCTAATAAACTTGATAAAGCAAATCAGAGAATTTTTACAGGAAAGCCTAAAACTGAAGCTCCATCCTAAAAAGATTTCAATAAGCACAATTGCTTCAGGGGTCGATTTTTTAGGCTGGGTTCAATTTCCTGACCATAGAGCATTGAGGTCTTCTACCAAAAGAAGAATGTTTAAGAAACTCAAAAAAAATGCGAATTTGGCAATACAAAATTCATATTTGGGAATGCTAAAGCATGGCAATGCCCGCAATTTGGCGAAATCGGTAACTGTGGAATAATGTAGTTATGTCTAGAGAAATATCAGCTGGGATAATAATATATAGGAAAACGAGCGAGGGGATAAAATATCTGCTTTTGTACCACGGCGGGAACTATTGGAATTTTCCAAAGGGGAAGCTCGAACAAAGCGAACGCGGGATGGACGCGGCATTTCGCGAAGTAAAAGAAGAAACGGACTTGGGGAAAAACGACCTTATTTTAAAGGATCAATTCCGGGTAACCGACAAGTTTTTCTTCTTCCGCGAAAAAAAGCGTATTTTTAAAATAGTGATATTTTACTTGGCACAGAGCAGAAAACGTGAAGTCGCGGTCTCAATGGAACACAACGGCTACGGCTGGTTTACATATAAAGAGGCGATGAAGATCGTTAAATTTCAAAACTTAAGAAATATTATTAAAAAAGCGAACGATATCTTAAAGCCAAAGTAATAAAATGAGAGCCGTAATTTTAGCCGCAGGGGAGGGCTTGAGGATGCGTCCGTTAACGGAGTCGCGCCCGAAGCCGATGATCGAGATTTTAGGGAAGCCTCTGCTTCACCATATTTTTGATTCGTTGCCGGACGAGATCGGTGAGGTTATTTTGGTCACGGGTTATCTTGAAAAGAAGATAAAAGAATATTTCGGAGAAAATTTTGCCGGGAAAAAAATAAAATATATCCACCAGCCGAAAAAATTGGGAACCGCGCAGGCATTGTGGCTCGCGCGTTCGCTTTTGGCCGATGAAAGATTTCTTATGCTCTACGCGGATGATCTTCAGTCGAAAGCAGACATTCAAAAATGCCTCGCGCATCCGCTCTCAATAATGGTAAAAGAAGTAGAGGATCCGCGGAGATTCGGGGTGATTGTTGCGGATGACCGCGGAAAAGTTTTGGATCTTGTGGAAAAACCGATCTCACCGCCTTCAAATCTTGCTTCGACGGGAGTCAAAGTTTTGGATTCTAAAATATTTAATTATCCGGCAAAACAGCATCCGAACGGCGAGTATTATATTACGGATTCTTTGGCACAAATGGTACGCGACTACGAAATGATCGCGGTAAGGGCCGATTTTTGGCTACCAATCGGCTATCCCGAAGATATCAAAAAAACGGAGGAGATTTTGCGCGCACGCCAAATAAAAGAAATATAAGAAGTGTCACGGTGGCATGATGATAAGAAAAAGAGCCTACGAAGCAGGCTCTTTGGCTGGTTTTTTCGATTTTCCGAAGTGATCGCACTCACCCAAAATACAGAGGATTCCCGCGCAGCCGAATTTTTCCAGCGCGCGGAGCGGAGTGAGGTTCAGGTGGCCGTTAGGAGTGTTGAAATATTTTTTCAAATTTTCATCAATCGATTTTTCTCCGTTGTGAAATTTGTATCCCAATTTTTTTTCAATGACCTTTATAAAATGCAGCCTGTTAAGATATGGAATTGGCAGATCTAAATTCAGATAATTACCATCCAAATACCACGAACGATATTCTTTGATCTTGCCGTATGCATAATAAGACATTGAAGGAAGATTATCTTTGACTAACGCTTCCGGATGTATGCGAACTTCGTCGCCAATCATAACGCCGCCGATTATCGTTCCGGCCAAAAAACATTTTGAACCGATTATCGTTTTGAATTTTTCAACTCCGTCGTAATTTTTAATATCCGTACCGGAGGCGACGTTTGTAAACGGTCCGACATCGGCATCGCGTATACCACAGGCGTGTTTTGCGTTTATTCCTCGCGCAAGCCTGGATCTTGTAACTTCGGCGAATTTGCCGATTTCGCAATTGTCACCGATTTCGGACTCAATAATCAGGCCTGCAATAATGCAATTTTTCCCTATTTTGGTTTTTGAGTCGAGTATGATGCCGGGATAAATGATGGTGCCGGAGCCGATTTTCGTTGCGCTGTCAATGTAGCAGTTGTGTTCGTTGGCACCGTACACAAATTTTACGCCGTTTTCAATTAACTCTCCCCATGAATAATTTCGGCTATATGGGCCCGATTGTCTCCGCATGTTACCCCTCCTTTTCGAATCTGTTCTAATATAGTTATATGAGAAATTCATTAAAAGGCAATAGGGTTGTTGTTATTGGCGGAGGGACAGGCGTATTCACCGTTCTCTCGGGTTTGCGGCCATATTCGCTGAATTTATCCGCAATCGTATCCATGTCCGATGACGGCGGCTCTTCAGGCGTACTTCGCGACGAATTCGGAATATTGCCGCCCGGCGACATAAGAAGAGCAATGGTTGCGTTGTCCCGCCATCCGAATAAGATGTTGGCTCAGCTTTTTTCATACAGATTTTCGGAAGGAAAGCTCGCTGGCCATTCGTTTGGAAATCTTATTTTGACGGCACTTGAGCGTTCTTTCGGTAGTTTTGAAAAAGCGGTCAAAGAGGCCTCAAAAATGCTGCAGGTCGAAGGCGAAGTAATACCGGTTACTTTGGACAATACAAGGCTTTACGCCGAGCTGGAAAACGGGACGGTGATCCGCGGCGAGACGAACATCGATATTCCGCGGCATGACGGAAAATTAAAAATAAAAAAGATCTGGTTGGACCCCGAAGCAAAAATAAATCCGAACGCGAAAAGAGCGATTGCTTCTGCTGACGTTATTGTTATGGGTCCGGGGGATCTCTACACGAGCATCATACCGAATTTTCTTGTCGCAGGAATGTCCGAAGCGATCAGGGAATCGAAAGCAAAAAAAATCTATGTTTGCAATTTAATGACGAAATATGGCGAAACCCATAAATTCACTGCGCTCGATTTTGTAAGAAAACTGGAAGAGGGCCTCAAAGTAAAACCGGATTACATTATTTTAAATAATAAAAAACCGACAAAAAAAATGCTGGAAAAATACCGCGAGGAAGAGGCAGGGTTTGTAGTGCCTGACGCCTATGGCCCGAATGTAATCAAAGCTGATCTTTTGCGGAGCGGCACATTGATCCGCCACGACCCGAAAAAATTGGCGAAGGCATTGACAGGGCTATTGTAAGGTGATAAGAATGTAATCAGAAAAAAGGAGTTCAAAATGCGAAAACTGTCTGTTTTATCGATGATGTTCTACCAACACTTTATTATGTTCTAGATGACGGAAGAGAAATAAAAAATTCCTACAGCCTCTACCCCAATTATAAAATAGGCGACTCGTATTGTACCAGCGAGTATGTGCCGATTGATAAAGGCAAAGATCTTCAATTAGACAAACGCCCTCCAGCATGAGGGCTTTCTTTTTTTTGTGCGCGCTTGACCAGTAAATAATGATGATGTATCATATATACATGCCTACCGCTATTTTGCCAAAAAAATTAAATAGGGAAGTGAAAAATTACGTTGTAAGGGCCGTTAATGAAGTGTTAAGCGACCCAGATTTTGGTTTGGAATTAAGCAAAGAGGCTCAAAAAAGATTGTGCCAAGCCGCTAAATCAAAAAAAACTGTTCCATTTTCTGAAATTAAGAAAAAATACTATTAAAGCATGGTGCAGTGGTCTTTGGATTTTTCATCGGAGGCTGAAAAGGACTTGGCAAAGCTGGACCATGAAACGCGCCGAAGAGTTATTGATAAATTAGATTGGTTAGTAAAAAATTTTGACTCAATTTTACCCTTGCCGCTTCATGCTGGCTTCAAGGATTTTTATAAATTGCGCGTCGGAGATTGGAGAGTAGTTTATAAAATAGAGTGGCAAGTGGAGGCTGTTCGTATTTACTACATAGATCATCGTGGCAAAATTTATAAGAAAAAATAAAAATACTTTTGCTGATCAGGCATTTTATTAGTATATTAGCATTAGATTCGTAATTAATAGGCCTATGAAAGATAAAAAAATAGCACGCTTAATTAAGCTTGAGGAAAAGCGTCAGCAGGAAACGCTGGACATGATCGCGTCCGAAAACCATGCATCGGATGACGTTTTGGAAGCGAACGGCTCAAGACTCACCGATAAATATTCGGAAGGATATCCCGGAAAAAGATATTACCCCGGTAACAAATATATCGATGAGGTGGAGATCCTCGCGCAAAAAAGGGCGTTATCCCTTTTCAAACTTGATCCTAACGAATGGCATGTGAATGTACAGCCGTATTCCGGGTCTCCGGCAAACATGGAAATTCTCCTTGCATTGGCGTTGCCGGGTGAAACAATCAGCGGACTAAAGCTTTCATCGGGCGGACATCTGACGCACGGGTACAAAGTTTCGGTGACCGGAAAAATATGGAAGGCCGAGCAGTATGATATTGATCCCAAAACCGGATTGGTTGATTTTGAAGCTTTGGAGAAGATTGCTGAAATGGTAAGGCCAAAAGTGATAATTTCCGGTTTTACCGCGTATCCGCGTGTGGTGGATTTCAAAAGATTTTATGAGATTACAAAAAAAGTGGGAGCTTACCATGTAGTCGATATGTCGCATATCGCGGGGCTTATTGCCGGATGCGCGTATCCCTCGCCGTTTCCTTATGCTGATGTTGTGATGACGACGACGCATAAAACTTTGCGCGGGCCGAGAGGCGCCGTAATTTTCTGCAAAAAAGAACTTGCCGATAAGATAGATAAGGCCGTGTTTCCGGGAATGCAGGGCGGACCGCACAACAATGTTACGGCGGCCAAGGCTGTTTGCTTTTGGGAAGCTTCACGGCCTTCTTTCAAAAAATATGCTCTGCAAGTCGTAAAAAACGCCAGAGTATTGGCGGATGAACTCACAATACTCGGATTTACTCTTGTTGGTGGTGGAACGGATTCGCACCTTATTCTTGTCGATTTGCGTCCTTTGGGAATCCCCGGCGGAGAAGCGGAGAAATCACTTGAAGCTGTAGGTATTATTGCGAACAGAAATACGGTTCCGGGAGATGCGTCTCCATTTAATCCTTCCGGCTTGAGACTGGGTACGCCTGCGCTCACAACGAGAGGAATGCAAGAGACAGAGATGAAAGAGGTTGCAAAAATGATTCACGGAGCTATTGCCCATAAAGAAGTCTCTAAAATAAAAAAAGAAGTTCTTGCGCTTGCCAAAAAATTTCCGATTTCATAACCACCCAAGCCCCCCTTACCTTAAGGGGGGATTATTTGTATCATATTAAACATGATAGTTGACGGCAAAAAAATGGTTGAAGAGTTAAAAACCTCGCTGAAAGACGAGGTTTCTAAATTTGGAAAAAAATTAAGACTTGCAGTAGTGCAGGTGGGGAATGATTCGGTGGCATTAAAATTTATGGAGCAAAAAAAGAAATTTGGGGGCGCGGTAGGTATAGATGTAAGAATTTATAATATAGAAGACGATATAACTACTTCTAAATTGCGCGAAAAAGTCTCGGAAATCGTCCACATCAAAGAAAATACAGGAGTGATAATCCAGCTACCGCTGCCGAAAGAAATAAATACTCAATACATTTTGGACGCGATAATTCCGGAAAAAGATCCCGATATACTTTCATCAAAAAGCGTAGGATTGTTTTCTTCGGGCAGATCAAAAGTTTTGCCTCCGGTCGTTGGCGCGATAGATCATATTTTTATGGCTTATGGCATACAGCTTAAGGCGAAGAAAGTTGTTGTTTTGGGTGTGGGCAGGCTTGTAGGGAAGCCCGCGGCTATCTGGCTTATCAATCAGGGAGCAACAGTAACTGCGATAGATGAAAACACAGATGACCCAACGCTCTATACCGTGAATGCAGATATCATTATTTCCGGCGCCGGGATGCCTCATTTAATAGGAGCGGACATGGTAAAAGACGGGGTTATCGCAATAGATTGCGGAACATCGGAGGCGAATGGAAAATTGGCGGGGGACATGGATCCCGCTGTCGTCGAAAAAGCCTCACTTTTTACCACCGTACCGGGCGGGGTTGGCCCTCTAACAGTTGCCATGCTTTTTAAGAATTTGGTGGAACTCGCGAAGAGGTAACCCCCGTAGCCCCCTTATCTTAAGTGGGCGAAGATATGAAGCATATTTATAATAATAAAATTTTAAAAGACAGGAGAAAGGAATTGCGGCATAATCAAACCAAAGCAGAAAGAATTTTGTGGAGATGCCTGAATAGAAGACAATTTGGAAATAAAAGATTTTTCAGGCAATATAGCATAGGCGGTTATATTCTTGATTTTTACTGCCCAAAAGTAAGATTAGCTATTGAATTAGACGGAGGAAGTCATATCCCAAGCGAACAAAAATTATATGACGCCGAACGGACCAAATATCTAAACGGCAACAATATTAAGGTTCTTCGTTTTTGGAATAATGAGATAGTAAATGATATTGATAACGTAATTGCTAAAATAATCAAAGCAACGAAGTGACGTCCCCCTTAAGATAAGGGGGAAGGAGGGGGTTATGGACTGGCGCCAGGGGGGTTATGAAATAAAAATCTCGGACTTGCGTCCGAGGATTGTCATCGCTATTCTGACATTGTTACGCCGCCGCGTCTTCGCGGATCAATTTCTGTCTGGCCGTTTCAGCGCAATTCCCGCTCTTTTCTTGATTCTTCAAGGGCCAGCTTGTTCCATTCCAAATGATTGAATTTTGCAGATTCAATCCCAAGTTCTTTGGCGAGTTGGACAAGATTATCGTATTCTTTTTTTGATGTTTCGCGATGAAGAGTAATAAGGTTGCGGATTACGCTCTGATTATGCTCGTCGATTTGAGCACGAAAACCTTTCATTATTTCGGCATTTTCTGGAAGGCCGATGGAGGCCCTGCAAAAAAATCCGACGGTAACACCTTTTTTCTTAAGAAAAGCACTCCATTTTTCTTGTAAAGCTAAAAAATGCTCATTGACCAATTCATAAAGATTATCCTCAAAAAAATCAACTCTCGTTCCGTCCGGATTTAAGAAAGTCAATTTCATGCCCATTTTTTTACCTCCGCCACCGTCGCCAATTCCGCCCATACTTTTTCTTCTTTCTATTTTTCTCCTCCAACCCTAGCATATGTGATACAATGTGTCCATGTATCAATTAGACCTTACAATCTTCCGGTGGCTCAATTCCTGGGTGGGGGTTAATGATTTTTTGGATTGGAATATTCTTTTTCGGGCGGAGTATTTGTTGTATGTGATGATAGTCGCGGTGTTTTTATTTTACGCGTTCGATAAGAATATAGGGCGCGTAAAATTGGCAATAATTCACGCGTTTTCGGCGGGTATTTTGTCGCGATTTGTTTTTACAGAAATCATCAGATTTTTTTATGATCGGCCGAGGCCGTTTGACATGCCCGCCGAAGCTTTAGCGAAGGCGGGGGTTTTAGTCAATAAATTGATTGAGCAATCTCCAGGCCATTCAATGCCCTCCGGCCATGCGTCATTCTCTTTTGCGCTTGCCATGGCGGTTTACTATTATTATCCGAAAACAAGCATTGTTTTTTTCTTGGGAGCGCTGGCTATGGGCGCGGGGCGCGTTTCGGCCGGCGTCCATTGGCCAAGCGATATTTTTGGTGGTATGATTGTGGGAATATTCAGCGCCTGGCTGATTAATTTTATTTTTAAAAAATTGAAATAACCCCCCTTAATCCCCCCCTTATTTTAAGGGGGAGAGGAGAAAAAGAATAACTAATTTTACCCCCTTAAGGTAAGTGGGTGCGTTGCGCGGGGGTTATAAATTTGCCCGAGGTGGGAATTGAACCCACAAGCCTTTCGGCACACGATTTTGAGTCGTGCGTGTTTGCCGTTTCACCACTCGGGCCTATTGTGAATTGATAAATTTTTACTACTACGCTATTCTATAGCCAATGGATGAAAAAATCAACGAGAAACGAAAAGAATCCGTATTCTGGATAGAAACATCCAGGATTTTGCCGAACCCTTTCCAGCCGAGGCGGGAATTCGATGAAGGCGCCCTAAAAGATCTTGCCGAGTCGATCCGCGAATACGGTGTTTTACAGCCGGTCGTTGTTACCAGAAAAGAAACCCAGACTAATACCGGAAGAGTAGTCGAATATGAATTGTTGGCGGGAGAGCGCAGGTTAAGGGCCTCAAAGCTCATTGGACTTCATCAGATTCCTGTCATAATTCGCGAACAGACGTCGGATAAGGTCAAATTGGAATTGGCTATCGTGGAAAACGTCCAGCGCGAGGATTTAAATCCGCTGGAGAAAGCGCGGGCATTCAGGCAATTGATCGACCAGTTCGGCATGCTCCAGCGCGAGATCGCGGAGAAGATCGGAAAGAGCAGGGAAGTCGTGGCAAACACCCTGCGCCTTTTGACATTGCCTCAAGAGATGCAAACTGCGGTCGCCGAAGGAAAAATAACTGAAGGGCATACGCGTCCGCTTTTGATGCTCACGGACCACCCGGATGATCAAAAAAATTTGTATCAAAATATTTTGGCGAACAGCCTTTCGGTGCGGGAAGCAGAGCGCGCCGCACGAAACATTGCTACCGAACGCGCAAGAGCTTCTCTTGACCCCGAAACAAGGAATCTCCAGCAAAAACTCGAAAACGCGCTGGGAACCAGGGTGCATATAGAGAAAAAGGGCCCGAAAGGCAAGATCTCGATAGAATTTTTCTCGGAAGAAGAGCTTCTATCAATCTCTGACAAAATAGCCCCTCCGGTTGCGTTTACTGCTTGATCTCTTTAATAATTACATCTTCGACACCTTTTATCTGCTTCAATGAAGTAAGTATTTTTGCGTTGTTTATGCTCTGTTTCGGAGGGAAGCGGAATATTGTTTTCGGATAAGATTTGTTTTTGTTGTCAATTTTAACGTCCAAAATACTGATGCCAAGTTTTGCGAACACCTCTGAATAATCTTTCAAAAGCCCTATGCGGTCTTCTGCCGAAACAGTTACTTCGAGCATGAGTTGCAATTTTTTCGGCGGCTCAAGCAGTCCTTCTTTGCGCAAATATGAACGGATATGTCCTCTTGCGATCGAAGTTTTTGCGTAGTCGAGCCAGTCCGGGGTCGGTTTTTTATTTTTCCGCGTTAAAATTTCAACCGAATCGCCTGATTTGAGTTTATGCGAAAACTGCACCATTTTATTATTTACTTTAGCCCCCGACATTTTGTCGCCTATCTCTGAATGCACGTTGTAGGCAAAATCTATAGGGGAGGCGCCATCCGGCAGGTCTATAACGTCTCCTTTCGGGGTAAAAACAAATATCCTGTCTTTAAAAAAATCGATTTTTAGCGCTGACAGAGTGTCCGTATGATCTTTTCCGGCGTGCTCCTTTTGCCATTCTTGCAGCTGGCGCACCCAAGCGAACTTTTTCTCATCCATTTTTTTTGTAATTGCCCGCTTTCCTTCGGCCTCGTAGAACCAGTGAGCGGCGATGCCATACTCGGCTTCTTCGTCCATGGCGACTGTCCGTATCTGGACGCTGACGGTTTTCCTGCCGGGCCCAAAAACATACGTATGCAGGCTTTGATAGCCGTTCGTTTTTGGAAGCGCAATAAAATCTTTAATGTGCCCGGGCACCGGCTTCCATACTTTATGCAAAATTCCGAGTGCTTTGTAGCATTCATCTATGTTGTTGACTATTATACGTATGGCCACAAGATCGCGGATGCGATCAAAATCCATGTCTCTGCGCAAAAGTTTTTTCCAGATGGAAAGCAAATGTTTTGCGCGATAAACTATTTTTGCTTCGATGCCGTCTTTTCTTAGGGTTTCCTCTAAAATTGGTTTTATGCTTTTTAAATATGCTTCGCCCACTTCTTTTCTTGATTTGATCTGGTCTTTTAGCCATTTGTATTCGTCCGGATTTACGTATGGAAATGCAAGGTCTTCCAGCTTCGCTTTTACATCCCACATGCCGAGACGGTCCGCAATCGGCGCGTATAGTTCCAGGGTTTCCATCGCTATCCTTTTTTGTTTTTCCGGCCTGACATGTTCCAGTGTTTCCATATTATGTAGTCTGTCCATCAATTTGATTATGACCACGCGTATGTCTTCGGCGAGCGCCAAAAACATTTTTCGCAAGGATTCTACGGTTCTTTCAACTCCGTGATAGCGCACTCTGTCCACTTTGGTAACGCCTTCCACCAAAAAAGCGATCTCCTCGCCGAATTTTTTCTTTATCTCTTCTATTGCTATGTTCTGGTTTTCAACGACATCGTGCAAAAGCGCGGCGGATATCGTATCAATATCGAGGCGCAATTCCGCGATTTTAAGCGAAGTCGCGATCGGATGGACGATATAAGGCTCGCCCGAGAACCTTTTTTCGTCCTTATGGGCGATAGAGGCAAATTCAAACACAGGTTTTATCTTTGCTATAATTTCATCCTTATAGCCGAATTCTTCCAGTTTCTTTTCATATTCCTGCCATGTCATAAGTAATTACAATTTACTCCTTGAATTCAAACTATACAAACTTCCGAAATAACCGGAAGTTTTTTTATTGAGTTTCTTCAGCGATCTCGGCCGCTTTTAATGCCTTCACCGCGGCTTTTTCTTTTGCTTTAATGTCTTCCGCGGAGCCCGGGAGTGTCCATGAAATAAAATCGCACTTGGGCCATTTTGAACAGCCGAAGAAATATCTGCCTTTTTTGGAGCGCCGTCTTACAACTTCTCCCGGATCATCTTTTCTTTCCGTGGATATTATGCATGTCGGACATTTGATATTGAGCGAAGGCTCTGGGATTCTTTTCGTGGTTTTGCATTCGGGAAAACCGGAGCAAGCGATGAACTTCCCGAAGCGTCCGCGCTTGATTACCATCGGTTTTCCGCAATTTTGGCAGACTTCATCCGTTTTTTCCTCGACTTTTTGCGACACGACACTTTCGTATTTTTCTTCCAAGTGTTTTGCGAACGGTTCAAAAAATTCTTTGATGACCGGTTGCCATTTAATATTGCCTTCCGCTATCTCATCGAGCTCCCCTTCCATTTTCGCGGTAAATCCAATATCAACAATCTCCGGGAAGTGCTCCACAAGCAATGAATTCACGATTTTTCCGGTTTCCGTCGGGCGAAGCCTCCGCTCTTGGTCTTTTTCCACGTAGCCGCGGTCTTGAATGGTGGAAATTGTCGGCGCATAAGTTGACGGGCGTCCTATTCCGAATTTTTCGAGTGCCTTAATAAGACTCGCTTCGTTGTACCGCGGAGGCGGTTCTGTGAAATGTTGTATCGGGGTTATGCTTTTAGTTTTTAAATTATCGTCTTTTTGAAGCGCCGGCAAAATATTCTCCGCGAATTTCATCGGATAAATTTTCAAAAAGCCGTCAAAAAGTATTCTGCCTCCTGAAACCCTGAAAATGTGATCATTAACATTAACGTCGATCTTCGTATTTTCAAGGATTGCGTCTGGCAACTGGGAAGCCAAAAAGCGCCTCCAAATAAGCTCGTAGAGCCTGAATTCCTTCGGTTCCAAAGTTGTCTTAACGCTTTCCGGAGTTCTAGAGGCTTCGGTCGGCCTTATGGCTTCGTGCGCTTCTTGTGCGGATTTTGATTTTGTTTTAAAAATCCTCGGCTGCGGAAGCAAATATTTTTTTCCGAGATTCGTTTCTATCCACGAAGCGGCGGACAAAAGCGCGTCCCCTGAAAGATTGAGCGAGTCCGTGCGCATGTATGTAATGAAGCCCTGCTCGTAAAGCCGCTGCGCCAGCATCATTGTTTGTTTCGCCGAAAATCTCAATCTTTGGAATGAAGTTTGCTGTAAAGTTGAAGTGGTAAATGGCGGCGGAACGTGTTTTAACTGCGTGCTTTTTTCCGCGGAAACA
>Ga0209343_10000535_pt1 | contig 53164 bp, 48 predicted proteins | sample RifCSPlowO2_02_FD_184026 | JGI IMG/M metagenome (GOLD analysis project Ga0209343, IMG submission 184026) | Groundwater microbial communities from Rifle, Colorado - Rifle CSP2_plank lowO2_0.2 (SPAdes) (version 2) | ecosystem: Environmental > Aquatic > Deep subsurface > Groundwater | place...
GTCCGCCGTGCCGGTCATGCCGGCCAGCTTGTGGTACATGCGGAAATAATTCTGGAAGGTGATCGAGGCCAGCGTCTGGTTTTCCTTCTGGATCGCCACCCCCTCCTTCGCTTCCACCGCCTGATGCAATCCGTCCGACCAGCGCCGTCCCGCCATCAGACGCCCGGTGAATTCGTCGACGATCACTACTTCGCCGTCCTGCACGACATAGTGCTGGTCGCGGTGATACAGGTTATGCGCACGCAGCGCCGCATACAGATGGTGGATCAGCGTGATGTTGGCGGGATCGTACAGGCTGCCGCCGGCCGGCAACAGGCCGGCCTGCGAAAGCAGCTCCTCGGCGCGTTCGTGGCCAGGTTCGGTGAGCAATATCTGATGGTTTTTTTCATCCATGCTGAAGTCGCCCGGCCCTTCCTCTTCGAGTTGCCGCTGCAACTGCGGAGCCAGCTTGTCCACGCGCAGATAGATGTCGACATTGTCCTCGGCCTGACCGGAGATGATCAGCGGGGTGCGCGCCTCGTCGATCAGAATCGAGTCCACCTCGTCCACGATGGCGTAGTTGAGCGGGCGCTGGTAACGTTCGGCAGCCTGCGTCGCCATGTTGTCGCGCAGGTAGTCGAAGCCGAATTCGTTGTTGGTGCCGTAAGTGACATCGGCGGCGTAAGCGGCCTGTTTGTCCTCCGACGGCATCTGCGACAGGATAACGCCCACCGACAGGCCGAGGAAACGGTACAGTTTTCCCATCCACTCGGCGTCCCGTGCGGCCAGATAATCGTTCACCGTCACGACATGCACGCCCTTTCCGGAAATCGCATTCAGGTAGACCGGCAGAGTCGCCATCAGGGTTTTGCCCTCGCCGGTGCGCATTTCGGCGATTTTGCCGTAATGCAGCACCATCCCGCCAATCAACTGCACATCGTAATGGCGCATCCCCAATATGCGCACCCCCGCCTCGCGCACCACGGCAAACGCCTCGGGCAGCAGCGCGTCGAGCGCTTCGCCCTGCGCGAAACGCTGCCTGAAACTATCGGTTTTCCCGCGCAATTCTTCATCGCTCAGCTTGGCGATGCCGGCCTCCAGTTTATTGATGGTTTGCACGGTAGCGCGATATTGTTTGAGCAAGCGATCGTTGCGGCTACCAAAGATGTTTTTCAGCACACGGGAAATCATGTTTTTCCAGACTACGAAATAATTAAAAACTTCAACTGCAAATAATAAAAAGGGTGAGGCTGTCCATCACCTCACCCTCACCAAGCTTCGCCACCCCGTTAACCGGCGGTTTTTTGCAGAAAACGCACGGGGTTCTGGGCGATACCCTTATAGCGGACTTCGAAGTGCAAGTGGTTGCCGGTGGAACGCCCGGTACTGCCGACTTCTGCAACCTTCTCGCCGCGCCGCACCACCTGGCCGACCTTCACCAGCAAGCGCGAGGCATGTGCATAGCGCGTCACAATGTCGTTGCCGTGATCGACCTCGACCATATTACCATATTGCGGATGCAGGTCGGCATAAGCGACCACACCGCCTGCCGAGGCGAGGATCGGCGTCCCGGCATTAACCATGAAATCCACGCCCTCATGCATCGCGTTTTTGCCGGTGAAAGGATCGGGGCGCCAGCCGAAATTCGACGAATAGAAACCCTCGACGACCGGTTTGATCGAAGGCAGCAACTTGTGGCTCAATTGGTTCTGCAACAGCATGGTTTCCAGGGCCAGCAGCTTGTCGCCGCGGTCGTTGACCGCCTGGGTCAACCTGTTCAATTGCTGTTCCAGGCCGTTTACCGACATTTCCTGCGCGGGAATAGTAATCAGCGGCCCGCCTTGCGCGGGCGGTTCGTCGAAACGGAATTCCTCCGGCTTCATGCCGGTCAGTTTGGCCAAGCGCGCGCCCAACGCGTCCAGGCGCTGCATCTGCGCCTGCATCTGCCCGACCCTGGCGGCCATGGCATCCAGGCTGTTATGCACGTAAGACTGCTGTTTTTGCTGCTCTTCGCTCTGGATTTTGGACAGCAGGGTGCGCACCCCGTCGCTCAACCCTTCCGGCGCGAAACGCACCAGCGTGTACTGCAACGCGAATGCGGCAACCCACACCAGCCAAGAGAACAACAACAGCAGAAACAGCACCTGCCAACCGCCCAAGGTAATACTGCGGCTTTTTGCCAAGCGACTGGAAACTAGAATAACATTCATGCCTCCCCCTTCTTTGCGGAATCAAAACTTGTGGCGCAGCAATTCAAATCACTCTTGAGCGGCAATCTGGAATTGCGTCGGCTACTGGTCAAGGCACAAACCCTGTCGGCCTTGCATCGCCATTTTATAAGTATCGCACCACCCCATCTTGCACAATCCAGCCAAGTGCTGGGGCTGCAATCCGGCCTGCTCAGCGTCGCCGTCGGTAACGCCGCCATCGCCGCAAAATTGCGTCAACTTGCACCGGAACTTGTCGTTAAACTGCAAGACAGAGGGTGCGAGGTTAGCGGAATCCGCGTCAAGGTGCAAGTTTCCTTCCCCCGCAGCGAGCCCGTAACCGTCCCCCGCAAACTCGGCAAAACGGCCAGGGACGCGCTGGGTGGGCTCAGTCAAACCCTGGAAGACTCGCCGCTCAAGCTCGCGCTGAAAAAAATGGCTGAAACAAAAGAGTAACCGCCCTTTCTCAGACAGATTTGGCAAGAACCAGAATTTCCGGCAAGAAGACCTCTGTTACCAGCAGCGGCGCTCCATGCAGATAAAACAGCGAACGGCGCGCCCATAGCCTGCCCGGCGGATGGCCCAGCGCCGCCGCAGCGCGCCGGTACAGCGGGTGTGCGCCGCGTAATGCCTTGTAATGCAGCGGCCTGCGTTCCACCAGCGGGTGCGCGAACAACAGCGCCCCCAGCGGTCTGCTGCCCAGGCCTCTCACGGCTGACCATGCGCCGCGCAAGTGCCGACGCGCGCATGCGCTGTGCGCGAACACCACCGGACGACCGTCCGCGTATAGGAACACTTCGCGCGACCAGGCGAGGTGCGGCGGTGCGACGCCCAGCAAGGCGGCCTCATCCAGTGCGATGCGCGCCAGCCCGCTGCGCACGCCATGCACCGCAAAGCGGGTGCAGTGCTGCTGGATGCGCTGCGTCAGCGAACCGCGGTCGCGCAGCCAAGGGGCGAAACCGGGTTCGCAGCCCAGCGCGGCGCCGTGCCAAAATAAATCAGTTTTGTGAATATTCATTTCTTCCGTTCAAATACAGCGCTGTGGAACGAGTGCGAAACCCCCTCTAACTCCCCCTTGTGCGAGCATCCGCTGCGCGGATTGCCTGCTTGACCCACTTCATGGGGAGAACAAAACTGCACCTTTCCTGATGGGAGGGGTTCTAGGCGTGCAAATAGTCATGTCTGTTGGCCATCCAGCGCTGCAAATGCTTTTGCGCCGCAGCGGGAAAATCGCGCAGCAATTCGTCGGCGGCCTGCCGTGCCTGGTTCAATAAATCCTCATCCGCGCTAATATCGGCAAAGCGCAGCATCGCCACCCCGCTCTGCCGCGCGCCGAGCAACTCGCCCGGCCCGCGCAATTGTAAATCCTGTTGCGCGATGGCAAAGCCGTCGTTGCTCTCGAACACGATTTTCAGGCGCGCCTGCGCCAACTCGGAAAGCGGCTGCTGGTACAACAGGATGCACAGGCTTTGCATGGCACCCCGCCCCACCCGCCCGCGCAACTGGTGCAACTGCGCCAGCCCCATGCGCTCGGCATGGTCGATCACCATCAGACTGGCGTTCGGCACGTCCACGCCGACCTCGATCACGGTGGTGGCAACCAGCAATTGCATTTCGCCCGCCTTGAATGCCGCCATCGCGCGCGCCTTCTCGGCGTTGTCCAGCCTGCCGTGCGCCAGGCCGATGCTGAGTTCGGGAAATGCGGCGCACAGCATCCCGTGCGTCTCGATGACCGTCTGCAATTGCACCGCCTCCGATTGGCTTCGGCCGCTACGCTCAACATTCGCTGCGCTCACGTTAGCCTTCGCCGAAACTCCGTTTTCGTCGATCAGCGGGCATACCCAGTACGCCTGCTGTCCTGCCAGACAGGCGGCGCGCACCCGCTCGAACACTTCGTCGCGGCGCGCGTCACTGACCAGCTTGGTCACCACCGGCGTGCGCCCCGGCGGCAGTTCGTCGATCACCGACACATCGAGGTCGGCGTAATAGCTCATCGCCAATGTTCGCGGGATCGGCGTGGCGCTCATCATTAACTGGTGCGGCTCCACACCCTTGTTGCGCAGCGCGAGGCGCTGCTGCACGCCGAACTTGTGCTGCTCGTCGACAATGGCAAGGCCGAGTTTGTGGAACTCTACCTGATTCTGAAACAACGCGTGCGTGCCGATGGCCAGCAGCGTTGCGCCGCTGGCGATGCGCTCGGCGGCGAGCCGTTTCTCCTTCTTCTTCAAACTGCCGGACAGCCACACCGGGGCGATGCCGAGCGGTTCCAGCCATTCGCGCAGCTTGAAGTAATGTTGCTCGGCAAGTATTTCGGTGGGTGCCATCAGCGCGGCCTGATAGCCGTTCTCGATGGCCTGCAACGCGGCGAGCGCCGCAACGATGGTCTTGCCGCTGCCGACATCGCCGAGCAGCAGGCGCTGCATCGGGTGCGGTCGCGCAAGGTCGCGGCCGATTTCCGCATAGACCTTCTGCTGTGCGCCGGTCAACGCAAACGGCAGCCTGTCGAGCAGCGTGCCGGTGAGGCGGTGCTGCGGCGCGAGCGCCGGGGCGATGCGCTTGCCGCGCTCGCGGTGATGCGCGCGCATCGACAGTTGCTGCGCCAGCAGCTCGTCGAACTTGATGCGCCGCCACGCCGCATGACTGCGATCTTCCAGCGTGCGCGCGGAAATGTCCGGCGCGGGGTTATGCAGCAGATGCAAACTGCCGGCAAAACCCGCCAAGCAGAGTCTGCGCAACAACGCATCAGGCAGCGTATCGCTTAACGGCAACGTTTCCAGCGCATTGCCGATCAGCTTGCGCAAAGTGGCCTGCGACAGCCCCGCCGTGGTCGGATACACCGGCGTCAGGCTCTGCTGCAAGGGCGTGTCGCTGTCCACCGCGCGGCATTTCGGATGCACCATCTCCATACCGTAATAACCCGCGCGCACCTCGCCGACGGCGCGGATCTGCCTTCCTGCTGCGAGCTGCTTCTGCTGGCTCGGATAGAAATTCAGGAAGCGCAAGTACAACTCATCGCCGCCATCCTGCAAACGGCACACCAGCGTGCGGCGCGGTCGAAACACCACTTCGCTGTGGGTAATAACTCCCTGCACCTGCACCGTCTCGCCGACCTGCACGTTGGCAATCGGCGTGAGATGTGTCTCGTCCTCGTAGCGCAACGGCAGGTGCAGCAGCAGGTCGGTGCGGTGACGGATGCCCAGCTTGGCGAGTTTGGCCAGGGTTGCCGGAGAGATTTTTAGTGGTGCGCTCAATTCGATGATGAATGCGGTTTATTCCGGTTAAAACAAAAATAACGGAGCTCCTCTTGGATTTTTACCGTGTAAGGCGATTGCAAGGGTTTGAGCCTGAAATTTTCAACCATGCTGCAAAAAATCGGATATTGCCTTCGACATAACAACATACCGGGCGACTGTTGCCAAGGTGCCAATAAATATCTGAAATAGCACGGCGTACTTGGCAGGGCATGGGGGTCGAGCGAGCGTTGGTGTGGCGGAATGCTAGCAGAAAAATGCGGCCCTGCGGTTTCGAAACAAGCGGGGTGGCGGGGTGGAAGTTGGAGATAGCTCCATCGGATGTTGTCAATTCCGGAACAGCAGGGAGGCGCGGATCAATATCTTCTTATTTCCCGGTTGGGGTTATTGGCCCGGCAGGCGACCAACCGCCAGTCATTTTGCCGCTTTTCGTATTGCCATTATTCTCTGGCGTCGGAGAATATCCGCCTGCATCGGGCGGCACAGCAATCGCCTGCCGCACTTTTACGGATAACCCATCCCGGAACCGGCACTGCCCGATTTACCGGAGCCGCCTGTCCGGTTCGGGAGCGCCTTATTGTCAGAACGTATAAGTCACGGAGTAAGTAAACCCATTTACCGTAATGGTCACGGCATCATGCACTCCGGCAGCGCCGCCAGGAATGTAGAATGAGGCCGTCCCGGAGCTATCGGTGGTTGGTGTGCTCGATTTCGAATAACCATCCGTTCCACTCATGCTGAAGGACACCGTACAGCCTGAAACAACCGGGAATACACGGGCAATTACCGTGACACTTTGGCTGGGACCAGGATCCTGCGGGTTGGTGGTCACGCTGGCAGACAGGATTTCACTGCAACTTGAGCCAGTGACGGGAACTTCATTGTTTTCTATGGTGATGATTGTGCCCGGTTCAGCCTGGTCAATCGGAACCGGCGTGAAATCAATCGTCAGCGAACTTCCATCCGCCGGCGGGGTGAAATTCTTGATGACCACGGGGACATAGCCGGGAATCGAAATCACGAGCGTACCCCCGGCGGTCATGGTGTTGGGAATCTTGGTTCCCGCATTGGTCTGCCCGCTGCTAAGAGAACAAGTCTCTCCCGCAACCGCGAGAGGCTTGTTCCTCAAGCTGTCGGCGGAGGCGCCCGAACAATAATTCCACATCCAGCTCACCGTTTTACCGACCGTATAGGCGGCTAGGGCGGCACCGCCGATCACCACGGCAGCCGGTGCGGCTGCGGCAGAAGCAGCTCCGCCCGCGATAATGGCGGCACCGGTACCTACCACCGTGGAGAACCCCAGCCCTGCGGCCTTGAGCAATTGTTTTTGCCGCAACTTGTCGATACATGTCTTATAGGCATTAGGATCGGAGTCGAAAAGTGCGTTGCAAGCGCTGACACCATCTTTCGCGCCTTGAATGACTGCTCCGGTTTCAATCGCCAAACCCGGGCTGACCCCGGAAATATCCACAACGCCCGCCGCATCAGAAGATAAATCCAGGGGTTGAGCCATGGAGATTTGCCGGGTGCCTGCATATATAACGCTGTTTGATCCTGTGGATGAACCCGATGCCGCGCTGGAGGAAATATTTGCTGCTGTCGTATTGAGCGTTTCGAGTGCGGTCACCATCTGAGTGCCGGTGTTGAGGAAGTTGTTTGCCAACGTAGCCACTTCGCTCGCTGTCAAACTGGAAAGATTGGCGCCTTCCCATTGCAGGTTGGCCTGCAGGAACGCCAGATTGGATTTGGCAACGTCATCGACTGCCGTGTTGTAATCCGCCAGGCTGGTTTTGAGTGGCGGGACAGTTTCACCGGATGAACCCGGAGTACAAAAAATCACGCCGTCACTGCCATAGCCTTCCGATATCCAGCCCTGGCTGAGCATCTGGCTGCGCACGCCGGCATCCGCGGTATAGCGATGGTTGGGCGCACCGCTTAACCCGTTGTTGTACAGCCGGTAGACCTTGCTGGTTCCGCTGGGGCAGGCGCCGGTAATGTCGGATGTCTGGACGTAAAAGGCATTCGCCTCGAACTGCCAGTCCGCATTCTGTTTGACGGCATTGCATTCGTCGCTGAAAGGTGTGTAAAAGTGCGAACTCTTGGGCGCAAAACTGGTGCTGAAGAAGCGGCAGACCGTATTCAAGCCGGAGGCGTTGGATTCATATACCTTGAAGCTCCTGCCGGTGCGAGTCCACCCCTGAACCGCTCCGGCATCGATCGCTACCGCCTCGTCCGGAAATGCGGTGATGAAATAGTGGCCGAAGCCGCTGTGGTAATACTCGATGGCGTCCTGTGTCGTTCCGCCGATTTCTCCGCCGCCTGAGGAAAGCAATTGCATCGTATAGCTGCCGGTAGTCAGGGTTGTAGCCGTCGAAGCGTAAATCTGGTAAACCCCGCTGGTTGGAAGCGTCAAGTATCCGCTGTCTGCGGGAAGGCGGGAGTTGGTGCCCTCACCGCCATCATCGTCGTAGGTGGTGGCTAAATCCGGATACATGAGCGTGAGATCGACATCTATGCCGGCGGATGAATTGGTGATGTATATCTGCTGTCCTGCCGTTGCTGTAAAACTGTAAACGTCGGTATAGTACTGGCTGCTGCCATATGTAATTACGCAGTCGGCGCTATCCAGAGCGCCGTTGACCGTCTGTCCCACGGTGATTGTCTGGGTAGTACAGGCGGCATAGCTGTTCCCGGACAAAGCCAGCAGACCGAGCAGGCCAAGCGCCGACCACCCGCCCCATAGAATGTTTTTCATGATTTTCGCCTTTCGCTTATGTAAAGTGTGCCATGCTGATTTTCTGGCACCAATATTGCGTTTGTCATTGGGCACGCCACCCTATTAGTTTTATCGTCTGATACCATATATCAGAATATTTGTCAATCGCGGCGTAGCGCGAAAGATGGCGAAGGTGGAATGTGTAATTTCCCTCCACTGGCGCGACTGAATTTCCCCGAATGAATCATGGACATGCAAGCTGCCGCTTAGCGCCATTATTCCTGTAGAAACATCACCCCATCCGCCTCGATCAAGGCACCGCGCGGCAGCGAGGCAACACCCACGGCGGCGCGCGCCGGGTAGGGCTGGTGAAAGTAGGTCGCCATGATTTCGTTCACTCGGGCAAAATTGCCGAGGTCGGTGAGATAAACGTTGATTTTCACCACGTCGTCCATGCTGCCGCCCGCTGCGCTCGCAACCGCGCGCATGTTCTGGAACACGCGGTGAACCTGCGCATCGATGCCCTCGACCATCTGCATGGAGGTCGGATCGAGACCGATCTGGCCGGAAAGATAGACCGTGTGATCAACGCGCACAGCCTGAGAATAGGTGCCAATCGCGGCGGGCGCATCGGGGGTCTGGATGAATTTTTTGTTTGCCATGATTTGCTCCTTCAGAAATGGGTTGCGATTATAACCGCTCAAGAGTTGCAGAAAAATTCGTCGCACGTGCAGCAGAATTTTGCACAACTTTTCAGGTGACTACTGTCGGCTTGTCGCGCCCGGTGCGCTGCTTCAGTTCGGAAATCTCCAGCGCGACGCCGATCAACTCCGCCAGTGCCTCCTGCGCGTCGAGGTGATGTTTGCTCGCGTCCTGCTCGAAGGCTTCCAGATAAAGGCGCAGCGTTGCGCCCTCGGTGCCGGTACCGGACAGGCGGAACACGATGCGCGAGCCGTCGGTGAAACCGATGCGCACGCCCTGTCCGGTGCTGACGCTGCCGTCTACCGGGTCGGTGTAGCTGAAATCATCGCAGAACAGCACCTTGTAGTTGCCGAAATGCGCTCCCTGCAACTCGCCGAAGCGCTCGTGCAGCAGTTTCATCACGCCGTTGGCCGCGTCAACCGGAATGCCTTCATAGTCGTGGCGCGAATAGACGTTGCGCCCGAAGCGCGCCCAGTGTTCGCGCACGATTTCCTCTACGGATTGCCCGCGCGCCGCAAGGATATTCAGCCAGAACAGCACCGCCCACAGCCCGTCCTTCTCGCGGACATGATCCGAACCGGTGCCGAAGCTTTCCTCGCCGCACAGCGTCACCTTGCCCGCGTCCATCAGGTTACCGAAAAACTTCCAGCCGGTCGGCGTTTCGTAGCAGGGAATGTTAAGCGCTGCGGCCACGCGATCCGCCGCCGCGCTGGTCGGCATGGAGCGCGCAATGCCCGCCAGGCCATGTTTATAGCCCGGCACCAGATGCGCGTTGGCGGCGAGGATGGCGAGGCTGTCGGAAGGCGTAACGAAAAAATGCCTGCCGAGAATCATGTTGCGGTCGCCGTCGCCGTCCGAGGCTGCGCCGAAATCGGGAGCGCTGTCGCCATACAGGATCTCCACCAGTTCATGCGCATAGGTGAGGTTGGGGTCGGGGTGGCCGCCGCCGAAATCCGGCAGCGGTTCGGCGTTCATCAGGCTGCCCGCCGATGCGCCCAGCCGGTTAACGAAAATTTCGTGGGCGTACGGCCCGGTGACGGCGTGCATGGCATCGAACTGGATGCGGAAGCCTTGTGCCAACAGAGCGCGTATAGCGGCGAAATCGAACAGCGATTCCATCAACTCGGCGTAGTCGCCGACCGGATCGATCACCGTCACGGTCATGTCGCCCAGCTGGCTGTCGCCCAGGGTATCCAGGTCGATTTTCGGCGCGGCATCGGGGGTGTCGGCGATCCGGTACCGCGAGATCGTTTTGCTCGCCGCAAAAATTGCCTCGGTGATTTTTTCCGGCGCTGGACCGCCGTTGGCGGTGTTGTACTTGATGCCGAAATCGCCGTCCGGCCCGCCCGGGTTGTGGCTGGCGGACAGGATGATGCCGCCATAAGTCCGGTGTTTGCGTATCACGCAGGAAGCGGCAGGCGTAGAAAGGATGCCGCCACTGCCGACCAGCACGCGCCCGAAGCCATTCGCCGCCGCCATTTTCAAAATGACCTGGATCGCTTCGCGGTTGTAGAAACGGCCATCCCCGCCCAGCACCAGCACGGCGCCAGACGGCGCTGCGATGGTGTCAAAAATGGACTGAACGAAATTTTCCAAGTAACGCGGCTGCTGGAAAGCGGATACGCGTTTGCGCAGACCGGAGGTGCCAGGTTTCTGATCGGTAAAGGGTGCGGTAGCGACCGTACGGACTTGCATTGTCATTCCTCCCGTTTGTTGCAGTATATTTTCTAATATATTACCACCGGAACGGCGCAAACCCGTCCTGCCGGTTCCCCCAAAACCCCCGATTCCTGCAATAATCACGAATGTGAAAGAATAATATTGAATAAAGGGCACATTGCAAAATGAACCAGGACGACTTGAAGCGCGCGGTCGCGCAAGCCGCGATTGAATATGTGCCGTTCGACAGCATCGTCGGCGTGGGCACCGGTTCCACCGCCAATTTTTTCATCGACGAATTGGCGAAGATCAAACACAGGATACGCGGTGCGGTCGCCAGTTCCGAGGCTTCGGCGCAGCGCCTGAAAGGTCACGGCATCGAGGTGCTGCCGCTGAACGACGCGGGCAGCCTGCCGGTATACGTGGACGGCGCGGACGAGATCACCCGCCATCTGCACATGATTAAGGGCGGGGGCGGCGCGCTGACCCGCGAGAAGATCGTCGCGGCGGCCAGCAGGAAATTCATCTGCGTGTGCGATGCCAGCAAGCTGGTGGACGTGCTGGGCAAGTTTCCGCTGCCCATCGAGGTGATCCCGATGGCGCGCAGTTCCGTGGCGCGCCAACTGGTCGCGCTGGGTGGGCAACCGAAACTGCGCGAAGGGTTCGCCACCGACAACGGCAACGTCATCCTGGACGTGCACGGGCTGCAAATCATGAACCCGGTGGAGCTGGAATCCGCGCTAGATCACATCGCCGGGGTAGTCACCAACGGCCTGTTCGCGCGCCGCGCCGCCGACGTGTTGCTGCTCGGCACGGCGGAAGGCGTGAAGACGATGACGGTGTAATTCCCTATTCGAGCCTGAAGCAGCGCGACTGTCATCAATCCGTCACATTTACCGCTTACATTACGCGACAAGTCACATAGAGGGGCGACAGCATGGGCAACAGTTATCATATTTCCCGCCAGTTCGATGCCGAACTCGAGGCGATCCGCGCCAACGTGCTGCAAATGGGCGGGCTGGTGGAAAGCCAGATCAAGAGTGCGGTGGAATCGCTGCTGGGCGGCGACGTGGCATTGATGACCCGCGTGATCGAAGACGACCATCGCGTCAACGCCATGGAAGTGAAGATCGACGAAAATTGCAGCCAGGTGATCGCACGGCGCCAGCCGACTGCGGGCGATTTGCGCCTGGTCATGGCCGTAGTCAAGACCATCACCGACCTGGAGCGCATCGGCGACGAGGCCGAAAAGATCGCGCGCATGGCCATGCTGCTGTCGCAGAAAAATGCGCTCCATCTGCCGCGCTACCACGAGATCAAGCACGCCTCCGACCTGGCGCTGGACATGCTGCGCAAATCCCTCGATGCCTTTGCCCGGCTGGATGTGGCGATGGCCGCGCAAGTGTTGCGCCTCGACGAACAGGTGGACGAAGAGTTTCGCGCCATCATGCGCTACCTCATCACCTTCATGATGGAAGACCCTCGCACCATTTCAACTTCGCTGGAAATCCTGTTCGTCGCAAAAGCCATCGAGCGCATCGGCGACCATGCCAAGAACATGTCCGAATATGTCATCTACATGGTCAAGGGGCGCGACGTGCGCCATGTGGCCATGGATGAGATAGACCGCGAAATCCAACAGTAAAAGCCGGGGAATGGGGAGTGGATCGGCGCTTCGCGCCCCAGTAACAAGTGGGAAAACCGAGGGAATAGCAGCCAAAGCCCCGGCCCGAATTCGCATTTCTTCAGCGCTGATCAAAACGAATGCGCGGGGCTGAAGGCGCTGCAAAAATCATCAACCCCTGCCGACGACCTACAATGCAACTCTTGCTGTTGACATAAGTTCCAGATAACGTGCGACGCTACACTAAACCGTCCATCCCGAATACCGGTTAATCATGCCCGAACAACTCATAGGCCGTTTTGAAATTCTGAGCGAGCTTGGCAGGGGCGGGCAGGGAGCGGTATATCTTGCGCGCGACCCGCAGCTCGACCGGCAGGTCGCCATCAAGACGTTGCGCAAACTGGGGCATAAAACCGAGCAGCTGACTCACGAGGCGCGCATCGTCAGCAGGCTTCAGCACCCCAACATCATCACCCTGTACGATTACGGCGAACATCAGGGCGCCCCTTATCTGGTTTATGCCTACGTCGAAGGCAAAACTCTCGCCCAATTGCTGAAGCAGGAAAAGTCCCTGCCGTTCGCGCGGGCGGCGGAAATAGCCTGCGGAATCCTGGAAGCGCTCGCTTACGCGCATGCACAGGGCATCTCCCATCTGGACATGAAGCCGGCCAATGTCATGATTGCCAAAAGCGGCACGCCGATGGTGATGGATTTCGGGCTGGCAACGACAACCGGCGACCACGAGCAAACCATCAGCTCCCCCCTGAGCGGCACGCCCCGTTATGTGGCTCCCGAAATCATTTCTGGGCAGCAAGGCGATTTTCTTTCGGATATCTATTCGCTCGGCACGGTGCTCTACGAGATGGTGACCGGAAAATTCGCGGTCGGCGGCGACAATATGTTCGAGGTGCTGAACCGCGCCGCGCACGAGCAAATCGCTCCGCCATCGACCCACAACGAACGGATGGACGAAAAACTGGAGGCGATCATCCTCAAATCCGTGGCAAAGAATCCCGCCGGGCGCTACCCGGACGCGGCGTCAATGAAACAGGATTTGCAGGGCTATCTCAACGAAACGCGCGATGCGACCACCGAATTCCTGCTCCAGCGCATGCGCACCAAGCGGGATTTCCCCGCAATATCGGGCGTCATTTCCGAGATCAACCAGATCGTCTCTTCGGAATCCCGGAGCACCAGCCAGCTGACCAGCGCCATCCTCAAGGATCTCGCCCTCACCAACAAGATCCTGCGCGTGGTCAATACCGCCGCATTCGGGCAATACGGCGGCGCCATCAACACCATTTCCAAGGCGGTGGTCATCCTCGGCTTCGAGATCGTGCGCAACATCGCGACATCGCTGATCATGATCGAACTTCTTCAGAACCAGCCCCAGGCAGAACAGATGAAGGAGGAAATCATCAAGGGGCTTCTCGCCGGCGTGGTTGCGGCGCAGCTTTCAACCGACCACGACGTGCGCAACACGGAAGAAGTGCTGGTCTGCTCGATGTTCCATAGCCTGGGGAAAATGTTGTCGATCTACTACTTCTACGAAGAAAGCCAGGAAATCGAACGCCTGGTCAGGCAGGGAGAAAGCGAGGGGGCAGCCGCCATCGGTGTGCTTGGGATATCCTACTCCGATCTGGGGATGAGCGTGGCTCGCGGCTGGAAGTTCCCACCCCGGCTGCTCACCGGCATGCGCCAACTGCCAGGCGGCAAAGTCCCCGCTCCCAAGGGCGAATTGGATCAGTTGACCGCCACTATCAATCTGGCTTACGACCTGTGCGACATCTCCGCTTCGACCGACATCCGGAGCAAGCAGAAGCGGCTGGACGAACTGTCCAAACGCTATGAGAATGCGGGCAACATCACCAGCCACACACTATCCGGAGCCCTCGACACCGGCTTGGCGGAAATAAGCCAACGCGCCGGAATTCTCGGCGTCAACCTCACCGGCAGCACGCTGCTCGCCCGTGCGCACCAATGGAACGGGCGCTCGCCGACGCACACTCCCGATGAAAAAGAGGACGAGCTGGAAGGGATGACCCGCCTCGACCAAACCGTCGCGCAACAGCACGGCAAAGACGAGTCCATCGCTCTCCCGCTCGATCCAGATGCGATCCTCAGCGCCGGAATTCAGGATGCGATGAATTCCATGATAGGCGACTTCAATCTTAACGACATATTGCAGATGGTTCTGGAAACCATGCACCGCGGCATGAGATTCAATCGCACCCTGATCATGATCCGCAACAACAAACTGGGCGAAATGGTCGCGAAGTTCGGGATCGGCGATGAAATTAACGAGTTGATCCCGCGCTTCCGCTTTCCGTTGCATTCCGTGCAGGACGTGTTCCACCTGTCGATCGAGAAAGGCCTGGATATTTCGATTGCGGACATTTATGCGCTCAACATCGCCGACAAGATTCCGGACTGGTACAGGGATGCGGCCAACGCGCCCTGCTTTGTCCTGTTGCCGCTAATGCTGAACGGCAAGGCGATCGGCCTGTTTTACGCGAGCATGCTCGAAGCCAACAGTCTCAACATGACGCAGCAGCAGCTTTCGTTGCTGCGCACCCTGCGCAACCAGGCGGTGCTGGCGATCAAGCAACAGGCTTGAGCGCCGGCCAGCCCATGGCTACAGTTTGATGAAGTGCTCGCGGTAGTGGCGCAGCTCGGCAATGGATTCGTAGATGTCGGCCAGAGCTTCGTGCTTGCCATGTTTTTTCATGCCCTGCACCACTTCCGGCTTCCAGCGCTTGGCAAGCTCCTTGACGGTGCTCACATCGAGATTGCGGTAATGGAAGTAATCTTCCAGTTTCGGCATCCAGCGCGCCAGAAAACGCCGATCCTGACAGATGGAGTTGCCGCACATCGGCGAAGTGCGCACCGGCACATATTCCTTGAGGAACTCGACCATCTGCGCCTCTACAGCCGCATCGTCCAGCCCGGAAGCCTTCACCTTGCCGACCAAGCCCGATTTAGCGTGTGTGGATTTGTTCCATGCATCCATGCCGTCCAGCACGCAGTCCGGCTGGTGCACAACCAGAACCGGCGCTTCGGCGATGGTCTCCAGGTTGCTGTCGGTAATGACCAGCGCAACTTCGATGATGCGGTCGGTGTCGGGTACAAGGCCGGTCATCTCCATGTCTATCCAGATAAGGTGGTTTTGGTTTTGTGCCATAATTCGGGCGTCTAGACATATGAAAGATAAGGTGCGTATTGTGTCACAAACGCCTGCTTTGCGAACACCGAATCCCCCATGACCGCCGCGCATTTCTCCCTCATATTCGTCGCGGCGCTCGCCCTGACCACGCTCGCCAAGCTGTGGCTAGCACGGCGCCACCTCGCGCATATCGCCGCGCACCGCGCAGCGGTGCCGGACGCGTTCCGCGAAAAGATTGCGCTCGCCGATCACCAGAAAGCGGCGGATTACACCACCGCCAAAACCCGTTTCGCGATGCTCGACATACTGTTCGATGCCGTGCTGCTGCTGGTTTTCACCTTGGCGGGCGGCATCCAGTTTATCGCCGACCTGTGCAATGGCTGGTTCGGCGCGCCGCTCGTGCAGGGCGCGGCGACCATCGTTGCGGTGCTGCTGCTTTCGTCGCTGCTGGAAACCCCGTTCAGCCTGTATCGCACCTTTGTCATCGAGGCGCGTTTCGGCTTCAACAAGATGACCGTGGCGACCTATCTGGCCGACACACTGAAAAGCCTGCTGCTCGGTGCGGCCATCGGCCTGCCGCTGCTGTTCGGCGTGCTGTGGCTGATGTCCGCGATGGGGTCGTACTGGTGGCTGTACGTGTGCTTGGCCTGGATGGCGTTCAACCTGCTCATCCTGTTCATCTACCCGACCTTCATCGCGCCGCTGTTCAACAAGTTTACGCCGCTGCGGGATGAGGCGATGAAGGCGCGCATCGAAGCGCTGCTCGCCAGATGCGGCTTTACGGCAAGCGGCCTGTTCGTGATGGACGGCAGCAAGCGCAGCGCGCACGGCAACGCCTACTTCACCGGCTTCGGCAAGACCAAGCGCATCGTGTTTTTCGACACGCTGCTGGAGCGCCTGAACGGCAACGAAATCGAGGCCGTGCTGGCGCACGAGCTGGGCCACTTCAAGCGCCACCATGTGCTGAAACGCATCGTGGTGACCTTTGCCTTGAGCCTGGGGTTTTTGTGGCTGCTCGGCCAGCTGATGCAGACCGCCTGGTTCTATCAGGGCCTGGGCGTCAGCACGCCGTCCACCGCGCTCGCGCTGCTGCTGTTCTTCATGATCCTGCCGGTGTTCAGCTTCCTGCTGCAACCCCTGCTGTCGGCCTATTCGCGCAAACACGAGTTCGAGGCCGACGCTTATGCCGCCGGGCAAACCGACGCAACGGATATGGCGAACGCGCTGGTCAAGCTGTATCAGGACAACGCCGCGACGCTGACCCCGGATCCGCTGTATTCCGGTTTTTACGATTCGCACCCGCCCGCCGCGTTACGCATCGAGCATTTACAGTCCCTTCATTTTCAAGCGCCCAGCCTTCAAACCCGATGAGGAGAACACCATGAAATTGATTACCGCATTGATGCTGCTATGCGCCGCAACAGCGGCTTCGGCCACCCCCTTCCCGGACGGCGATGCGCGGACCGGCGAGCAATTGTTCGAGCAACACAAATGCGGCGGCTGCCATGCGAAGAAGATGGGCGGCGATGGCAGCGCGATATTCACCCGCCTGAACCGCAAAGTTAACAGCGCGGCACAGCTCGTCGATCATATCCACATCTGCGGCGGCGTTGTCGACGCAAACCTTGCGCCGCAAGACAAACAGCACCTCGGCGCGTACCTCAACCGTTTTTACAACCTGAAATAGGAGGGCATCATGGAACAAGCGTGCGACCTGACCAGCAAGCGATGCAAACCCTGCGAAGGCGGCGTGCCGCCGCTGTCGCAAGCGGAAGCCGACAACATGATGAAGCAGCTGGAAGGCTGGCAGCAGTCCGGCAACCAGATCGACAAGACCTACCATTTCAAAAACTACTACCAGACCATCGCCTTCGTCAACGCCATCGCCTGGATGGCGCACCGCGAAGACCATCACCCCAGCCTCACCGTCACCTACAACAGTTGCCAGATGGAATACACCACCCACGCCATCGGCGGCCTGTCGGAAAACGACTTCATCTGTGCCGCGAAAGCGGACGCGCTGTTCGGGCTTTGAGCAAAATTCTGCACGGGCAAATCGTCGCCGCTTTCGGCCGCCAATACTTGGCGCGCCTCGCGGACGGCAGCGAGATGCTCTGCCTGACGCGCGGCAAGAAAAGCGAGGTGGTATGCGGCGACCAGGCGGAAATCAAACCCACCGGAGACGCTTCGGCGGAGAACGGCGCGCAGGGCGTAATCGAGCGCATCGCGCCGCGCCGCTCGCTGCTGCACCGCTCCGACGCGTTCCGCGAAAAACTCATTGCCGCAAACGTCACGCAGATCGTGGTGGTGGTCGCCGCCGAACCCTCGTTCAGCGACGAGCTGCTGGCGCGTTGCCTGGTCGCCGCATTCGACCAGAAGCTGGACGTGCTGATCGTGCTGAACAAATGCGACTTGGCCGAAGCCGCGGTCGCCGCACGCCGGCGGCTCATGCCCTATAGCGCGATCGGCTACCGCGTGCTGGAGCTCAGCGCAAAGCGCGAGGTATCCGCCTTGCGCCCGCTCCTGCACGGCCACACCAGCGTGCTGGTCGGCCAGTCCGGCATGGGCAAATCCACGCTGATCAACGCGCTGCTGCCAGATGCGCAAGCCGCTACGCGCGAGATTTCCAGCGCGTTGGACTCCGGCAAACACACCACCACCCATGCGCGCCTGTATCGGCTGGACGAGGCAAGCAGCCTGATCGATTGCCCCGGCGTACAGGCGTTCGGCCTGCACCACCTGAGCTTCGGCGGCATAGAACAGGGCTTCGTCGAATTCGCGCCCTATCTCGGCCAGTGCCGCTTCCACGACTGCCACCATACGCACGAGCCGGGCTGCGCGCTGCGTGAAGCCGTCGCGGCGAAAAAGATCGACGCGCGAAGAATGGAGCTGTTCCAGCAGATCAGCGGCGCCGGGCATTAGCCAGCGGAATTCTGCATTCTGGCCGTTATTCCGGTAAAATTCCGCTGCGCCCCGCTTACCAAGGACTGAACATGGCAACACAGAACAGGCAAGGACACCCCGCCCTGATTATTGGCGCCGGGCGCGGCGGTTGCGCGCTGCTTGAAATGTTCATGGAAGACAGCCTGGTAAATGTCGTTGCCATAGCGGACACGAATTCCGCCGCACCCGGAATCCTGCTGGCAGAAAAACATGGGATCCCAACTTACACCGATGCCGTCCAGGCGCTCCAGGCCTGCAAAAGCTATCCGGACTGCATCGTATATAACCTGTCGCACGACGATTCAATCGGCGAGAAGGCGGGCAAGATTTTTGGCGACAAAAGGGTGGCGGGTGGCCCCGAGGTCAAGTTGTTCTGGCAGATGGTGACCAACCTGAAAAAGATCAAGGGAGACCTCGAAAAAAGCCAGAATCAGCTGCAATCCATCATCCACAACGTGATGGACGGCATCATTACAATCGATGAATCGGGAACGATCCAGGCATTCAATCCGGCAGCCGAGCAAATTTTCGGTTACTCGCAGCAGGAAACATTGGGCAAAAACGTAAAAATGCTGATGCCCGAGGCGGACCGAAGCCAGCACGACGCATATATCAACCGCTATTTGCAGACCGGCAAGAGCCGGATACTTGCAGTGCGCGGACGCGAGGTAACTGCCCTGCGGAAAAACGGCGAGCTGTTCCCGCTGGAAATGTCCGTATCGGAAATGATGCTAGGTGGGCTGCGCTACTTCATCGGCATCGTCCGCGACATTACGGAGCGCAAACTGGTCGAGCAGCAATTGGCGTATTTCGCCCACCACGATTTTTTGACCAAACTTCCGAACCGGATATTGTTTTCAAACAGCCTTGGGCAATCGATCCTCTTGGCCGCACGCAATCAATATAAAGTAGCCACCCTGTTTCTCGACCTGGACGGGTTCAAGCAAATCAACGATACGCTGGGGCACGATGCGGGCGACCGACTGTTGCAGGAAGTCGCCAGGAGGCTGCAAGAGATTATCCGCGCCTCCGATACCGTGGCGCGGATAGGCGGGGACGAATTCACCTTCGCGTTAAACAATATCGGATCGAACGAGAACGCCGCGCAGATGGCCGGTAAAATTATCGCCGCCCTGTCCGCGCCTTTCGACCTGAAGGGGCAGCAAAGCCATGTGGGAGGCAGTATCGGCATCTCCATCTACCCAGACGATGCCGAAGATATTGAAAAGCTCATCAAGCATGCCGACGAGGCCATGTACCTGGCAAAGCAAAGCGGGAAAAATACCTACCGGTTTTATCGCGACGTGTTGCGGGAACACCCTGCGGACGAATAGCAGGGCCTTGCGCCCATTTGTACTTCCAGAAATCGGCCAGTCACCAAGTTCCTGCGAACCGAAGTGTAATCAGGCTGTGTACCCCGACCGTCTCCAGTCGGCCTGAGCGGACGGTCGTAGGTATCCGATTCCGCTGACTGCGAACGTCTGCTTATTGGATATTGCGGCGCCCCTCATAGGCCATGCGGATCAGCGGTTTTGCGAGATCGATCGGCAGCATTAGAGATGGCCAGCTCAAGATCGCCGGTGCCCCAGTGCCCGCATTGACTTACGTCGCGGGCAATGGAGGGAATCGGGTCAAGCTTGGCTGGATTCAAATTCAGGTAGAGAACCAATCTGTTTTTCTGGATCACCACGGAGGTGAAATTTTTCAGGCGTTTGTAGGCGGCATAGAGCTTCAGCTCTTTCTTCTGCACATCGTCCCCCAGTGAAAGGATGTAATCCTCCAGAGAGGCCAACAGCACGCTCAAGGAATCCGACATGGTCTCCAGGCATTCGGCATAGGTCTTGTCACCCGAATTGGCTTTCCCCTTGTCGCTTACCATCTTGGCGGCCTTGCCACTTTTCACGCTGGCAGCGCCGCCGTTACCGGCGCTGACTGCATTCACCAGTTCCAGCAACAACAGCTCCTCGCCAAACAGACGGTAGCGGATCAACTTGATGTTGCGGTTAATCTGTTGCACGGCATGGGCGTCATATTTTGTGAAGTCTGCCGCGATACACACCAGACGCGGCGCGCTCCATAGGTTGGAATTATTTGGTAGTTGAGGTTGACCAGTCGAGCAGGCGCAGGCCGGACACCTGCGTAAAGGCGCGTTCGGCGCTGACCAGCGTGCAGTCTTCGGCCAGCGCATGACTGGCGATCAACAAATCCATCGGCGCCAGCGGTTTACCCAGCGCATCCAGCTCGGCGCGCAATAGCCCGTAGCGCCCGGCGCTGGCGGATGTCCACGGCAGAATGTCGACGGCGGCCAGGTAATTTTCCACGATGCGGCGCAGTTCGATATTGACCACACGCCGCGCCAAACCAAAGCGCAGCTCGGCCTCGGTGATAACGGAAATGCAGGACGGACGCTCGTTCAGGAGCGCGCTCAGGGTCTTTGTCCTGTCCTTGATAATCGCCGTGACGGCATTGGTATCCAGCATCAGCAGCGCGCTCATGGCCAATCGCGCTCCACAGGCGCGCCGGGATCGCGCAAGTTGTCGAGGGCATCGAGGTCTTCCTGCGGAATCAGCGGCAAGAGCTGGTCACGCAGTTTGAGCCACGCTTCGAATTTCCGGTTGCGCGGGCTCAGGATGACATCTCCGGTAACCTGATCGCGCCGGATGATGACCTCGTCGCCCTCGAAGCGGAATTCGGCCGGCAGACGCACGGCCTGGCTGCGGCCATTCTTGAATAGCTTGGCGGTTTGCATGGTGATGCTCCTTTCCTGTTTGGTATATACCGTGATTTATACCACTTAAAGGCAATGCCTTCAAGCCACTGACCAGATGGATTCGTTGAAGCTTTCCAGCACTTGCTGAGTTGCCCGTTAAACATTTTGTCGAGCCGGGCGAAGCCGCCGCCCTCGCGCTTGAAAATGAGGTCCGGGTCATCCAGCGCGGCGTGATCTACCAGCATGTTGGCTTTGGTTTGTGCTGCGATTCTTTTCAGCCAATCGCGCTGCGGCCCGGTCCAGTTGTGTGATGCCAGCAGCTTTTGCAGCGCATGATCGACGCGCTCGTTGTAGGGCACGAGCGCGTCGCCGATGGCAGCCTTGCGAATGTATCCAACGATGCGTGCGGCGATGTCCTGGTTGGTCATTTCGCGCCATGCGGTGGCCAGATTCGTTTCGGTGAACCCTGCTTTATCCAGTTCCAATACCAGTTCACGCAGTTGCTTGCGGGTGAGTTCGCGCGGACGGGTGTGGTCGCCTCTTCTGCCGCATAAGCGCGGGTATTACGATATGCCGAGAGGTCTATCGGGTTTGAAGATGTGCGCACGGTACTTATGGGGCTGGAGGCAATACCCCAACATTCCTGATAAGCAGACGTTGGCAGTCAACGACTCGGATAACCTACGACCGTCCGCTCAAGGAACGATGGACTGCCCCAGCGTCGCAATCGGCAAATACAGGCAAAGCGGATTATCCACACAGGCAATGAAGCCGAGCTTCCGGTAATACGCCTTGGCCTTGTCGTGTTTGGCATCTACGGCCGCCGCATACAGCCCCACGCGCTGCGAGAACTCTACGGCCAATCGCAATGCGAACGCCAGCAGGTCTTGCCCGATGCCCTGACCCTGATGCCGCGCATCCACCGCCAAGCGGCCTATGCGCAATATCGGCGCGGGGTAGCGGGGCAGCCTGGATTGGGAAGATAGCGAGGCCGTCGCAATTTGTCTGGCGCTCACGGTGACAAAGCCGATGACTGCTATACCGTCTTCGGCGACCGCTACATAGGTCTTGCCGAAGCCGCGCCGTTGCTGCTGCCCGGCCTGGCGCAACAGGAATTCATTCAGCGCGGCATCGCCGCAATCGAAGCCTTCGCGGCGATGCTGCGCATCCAGCAGCCGGATGGCGGGCATCTTCAGCGGCGCGCCATGAGTTTGCGCAATGCCGCCTTCGGTTTGGGCGGATGCTCCATGGATGCGGCGAAGGCCTCGAAATCGCGCTGCGTCAGCATCAACGTGTCATTCTCCGACACGATGCGGCGCGCCGCTTCGTATGCGTTCTGCAACATGAAACTGGAAACGGTGGTGCCCATCAGGGCGGCGGCGCGCTCGATCATGGCCTTCGCGTCGGCGCTGGTGCGCAGGTTGATGCGTGCGGATTCGTTGGCGACAGTGGCATAGCCAACGACTTGCTGCGTTTTTTGCAGCTTAGCTGGATGGCTAGTAGCTTTATCAGGCATGGCGGATTCTCCTTGAGTTAATGATGAATTGTACGTCATTTTTACGCACACAAAAAGATGCCCTGCCTTTCTGGGCGAGGCGCATATTTTTCCTGTTACCTCTTGAAAACGAAGATCATGCCCCAATCTCCCGCGAGTCAACACACGGAGAGAGTCATGGAGCAAAAAGAAACCAACCCGCAAATCGAGCAGCACGCGCCCCAGGCAAGCACCGGGCCTGCTGCGGCAAACGCGCCGGAAGTCATGCCCAGCCTGGAGGAAATGCTCCAGGAAGCCGAGCGCAAGGCGCAGGAGCATTACGACGCATGGATGTACGCCAAGGCCGAGGGCGAGAACATCCGCCGCCGCGCGGCTGATGACATCAATAAGGCGCAAAAATTTGCCGTGGAGCGTTTTTCCGGCGAGATGCTGGCGGTGAAAGACAGCCTCGAAGCGGGTCTGGCCGTCACCACTGGAGACGTGGATAGCTTCAAAAGCGGCTTGGAGCTGACGCTCAAGCAATTGTCCGGCGTGTTCGAAAAATTCAACATCAAGGAAATCAACCCGACCGGCGAGAAGCTGGATCCTCACAAGCACCAGGCAATCGGTGTGGTGGACAGCGACCACCCCGCAAATACCGTGGTCAGCGTGATGCAGAAGGGCTATGCGCTGAATGACCGCGTGCTGCGCCCGGCGCTGGTGATGGTGGCGAAAGGGAAAGAATAAAGGGAAGGGTAAAGGGGGAAGGGAGAAGGGTAAAAACCTCTCTCCGAACGAAGAGCGTCGGTTTTACCCTTCCCCCTTCTCTCTTCTCCCTTCCCCAACAAAACTCTTGAAATAAGCAAAACCCGCCCCACTTTAGGCGACAGCAGCTTTACGAATTCAACACATTCAACTGAAAGGAAAGCATCATGGGAAAAATTATCGGTATTGACCTGGGCACGACCAACTCCTGCGTGGCCATCATGGAAAACGGCAAGACCAAGGTGATCGAGAACGCGGAAGGCGCGCGCACCACCCCATCCATCATCGCCTACATGGAAGACGGCGAAATCCTGGTCGGCGCGCCGGCCAAGCGCCAGGCGGTGACCAATCCGAAGAACACGCTGTACGGCGTGAAGCGCCTGATCGGTCGCCGCTTCGAGGAAAAGATGGTACAGAAAGACATCGGCATGGTGCCCTACAACATCGTCAAGGCGAAGAACGGCGACGCTTGGATCAAGGTGCGCGACAAGGAAATTTCCGCGCCCGAGATTTCCGCGCAAGTGCTGGCGAAGATGAAGAAAACCGCCGAGGATTACTTGGGCGAGCCGGTCACCGAAGCGGTCATCACCGTGCCCGCGTATTTCAACGACAGCCAGCGCCAGGCCACCAAGGACGCCGGGCGCATCGCAGGGCTGGAAGTGAAGCGCATCATCAACGAGCCGACCGCGGCCGCGCTGGCTTTCGGCCTGGACAAACAGGAAGGCGACCGCAAGATCGCTGTGTATGACCTGGGCGGCGGCACGTTCGATATCTCCATCATCGACATCGCGGAAATCGAAGGCGAACACCAGTTCGAGGTGCTGTCCACCAACGGCGATACCTTCCTCGGCGGCGAAGACTTCGACATGCGCGTGATCGAGTATCTGGTGGATGAATTCAAGAAGGAGAGCGGCATCGACCTGAAGAAGGACATGCTCGCGCTGCAACGCCTCAAGGACGCGGCGGAAAAAGCCAAGATTGAGCTGTCTTCCGCGCAGCAGACCGAAGTGAACCTGCCGTACATCACGGCGGACGCGAGCGGCCCGAAACACCTCGCGGTGAAGATCACGCGCGCCAAACTGGAAAGCCTGGTGGAAGACCTGATCGCGCGCACTATCGAGCCGTGCAAGATCGCGATGAAGGACGCGGGCGTTTCCAACACCGACATCGCTGACGTAATCCTGGTCGGCGGCCAGACCCGCATGCCGATGGTGCAGGAAAAAGTCAAAGCCTTCTTCGGCAAGGAACCGCGCAAGGACGTGAACCCGGACGAGGCGGTGGCCGTCGGCGCGGCGATCCAGGGCGGCGTGCTGCAGGGCGAAGTCAAGGACGTGCTGCTGCTGGACGTGACCCCGCTCAGCCTGGGCATCGAGACCATGGGCGGCGTGATGACCAAACTGATCAAGAAGAACACCACGATTCCGACCAAGGCTTCGCAGGTGTTTTCCACCGCCGAAGATAACCAGAACGCGGTGACCATCCACGTGCTGCAAGGCGAACGCGAAATTTCTTCCGGCAACAAGAGCCTCGGGCAATTCAACCTGACCGACATCCCGCCCGCGCCGCGCGGCATGCCGCAGATCGAAGTGACCTTCGACATCGACGCGAACGGCATCCTGCATGTGTCGGCGAAAGACAAGGCGACCGGTAAGGAAAACAAGATCAAGATCCAGGCCAGCTCCGGCCTCTCCGAAGCGGAAATCCAGCGCATGGTGAACGATGCCGAAGTTAACGCCGAAGATGACCGCAAGGCGCTGGAACTGGTGACCGCGCGCAATCAACTGGATTCGCTGATCCACTCCACACACAAGTCGCTGAAGGAATACGGCGAGCAACTGACGGCGGATGAAAAATCTGCCATCGAAGCCGCGTTGAAGGAAGCGGAAGAGGTGGTGAAGGCCGACGACAAGGACGCCATCGAAGCCAAGACCGAAGCGCTGGCGACCGCCGCGCAGAAGCTCGGCGAGAAAATGTACGCCGCCGAACAGGCCAAGGCGCAGGGCGGCGAAGGCTGCGGAAGCTGCGGCTCGGGCGAACCCTGCTCCGACCAGAAGAAGGACGAAGGCGACGTAGTGGATGCGGAGTTCACCGAAGTGAAGGATAAGAAATAAGGCGATAAGGGTTAAGGGGGAAGGGAGAAGGGTGTGAAGCGCGGTCACCGCAACCTCAAAGCTTGGCAGCAGGCAATGGAGTTGGTGACTGCAATTTATACCGCAACCTCTACCTTCCCTGCCCAGGAAAAATTCGGATTGACCAGCCAGCTGCAACGTGCAGCTGTTTCTGTTCCGGCGAACATCGCAGAAGGCTTTGCGCGCAATGGAACAAAAGAGTTGCTGCACTTTCTGGGCATCGCAGCTGGATCGCTATCCGAACTGGATACCTTGATCGAACTTGCCGCAAGATTGGGCTACCTGAATAACGCAGAGGAGTTGAACGGAAAAGTGGATGAAGTTTCGGGACTGTTAATGGGATTGTCGGCATCGATCAAACGGCGCGCAACCTCTTAACCCTTCCCCCTTCTCCCTTCTCCCTTCCCATCATCAATGAGCAAAAAAGACTACTACGAAGTCCTCGGCGTCAACCGCGACGCCTCGGACGAAGAAATCAAGAAGGCTTATCGCAAGCTGGCGATGAAGCATCACCCCGACCGTAACCCGGACAACCCGAAGGCGGAAGAACACTTCAAGGAAGCCAAGGAAGCCTACGAGACGCTCTCCGACGGGCAGAAGCGCGCGGCCTACGACCAGTATGGCCATGCCGCGTTCGAGGCGGGCGGCATGGGCGGCGGCGCGGGCGGCGCAGGCGCGGCGGGTTTCGATTTCTCCGATATTTTCGGCGACATCTTCGGCGGGGCACGCGGGAGCGGCGGGCGCAGCAATGTGCATCGCGGCGCAGACCTGCGCTACAACATGGAAATCACGCTGGAGCAGGCCGCACGCGGCACCGAGACGCAAATTCGCGTGCCGACCATGGCGGAATGCGAGACCTGCAAGGGAACAGGCGCCAAGCCCGGCACCAGCCCGGCCACCTGCACCACCTGCGGCGGCCACGGCCAGGTGCGCATGCAGCAGGGCTTTTTCTCGATCCAGCAGACCTGCCCGCGCTGCCACGGCACCGGCAAGATGATCGCCTCGCCGTGCAAGGATTGCAGCGGCAGCGGACGCATCAAGCAGCACAAGACGCTGTCGGTGAAAATTCCGGCGGGCGTGGACAACGACGACCGCATCCGCCTGTCCGGCGAGGGCGAGCATGGCGTGAACGGCGGGCCGCCCGGCGATCTGTACGTGGTGATCCACACCAAACCGCACGCTGTGTTCCAGCGCGACCACAACGACCTGCATTGCGAAATGCCGATCAGCTTCAGCACCGCCGCGCTGGGCGGCGAAATCGAAATCCCCACGCTTGACGGCGCGGCGCGCATCAAAATTCCGCCCGAGACGCAAAGCGGCAAGCAATTCCGCCTGCGCGGCAAGGGCATCAAGGGCGTGCGCAGTTCGAGCTACGGCGACTTGCACTGCCATGTGATCGTGGAAACGCCAGTAAACCTCACCGAACGTCAGAAGGAACTACTGCGCGAGTTCGAAACGATCAACTCGGACGACAGCGGGCACCACAACCCCCGCGCCAAATCCTGGATGAATAAGGTGAAAGACTTTTTCGGGCAATAACCCGGCGGGAGGAAGCCATGCGCATCAAGGCACTCGGTCATGTTGTTCTCAAAGTGCGCAGCCTGGAGCGCTCGGTGCCCTTTTACCGTGACGTTCTCGGCATGAAGGAAGTCGCGCGCTATCGGGATACGATGGTGTTCTTCTCGCTCGGACAGAATCACCATGACCTCGGCCTGCTGCAAATCGGCGCACAGGCCGCACTGCCGGACAACCACGGCATCGGCCTGTATCACGTCGCCTTCAAGGTGGGCGACTCGCTCGACGAATTGCGCGAATGCAAGGCACATCTGGAACGGCATGGCGTCGCCATCGTCGGCATCAGCGATCACGGCGTCAGCCAGTCGATCTACCTCAAGGATCCGGACGGTATCGAAATCGAGCTGTATGTCGATGCCGCGCCTGAAGTATGGCGCGACAATCCCGCTGCCGTTGCAACAGTCAAACCGCTCGAGCTGTAAAACCTGGTGCCGAAAATCATCTTTGCCTGCTCTGCCGGGGATGTTTGCCTATAATCTGGCTTGCTGTCCGAAATTTTTATCTTGATGAATGGGAGGAACCATGGAATCACGATGCAAAACGATGGCAAGCCGCACCGGATTCATTCTGCTTATTTCCGCATTCCTGAGCGGTTGCAGCGGCGGCACCGGCAGCGTATCCGATTCGGCGCCAGACAATCCTGCCCTCGCCCCATGGAGCCTGCGCGCCGCAACTGACGCCGAGTTGACAGCCCATTTCCGCAGCGCACTCGGGCCGCCGGGTGCGGGTTATCAGAATACCATTCACCCCACGCTTGATTTTTCCGCTGCCCCTGCGGTCGCATTTTCAGGAACTACGCTGCAGGAGGCCGGAGTGGACGAGGCCGACCTGATCAAAAGCGACGGCGTGCATGTCTTCAGTCTCGATCAGGCTTCCGCCGGTTCCACACGCGATACTCTGCGCCGCCAGCAATTGAACGGCGCTGCGGCGAACGCGTCTCTCGTCCCCGCCGACAGCCTGAAAATCCCTTTCTCCGGCAATGTCGGCGGAACCGGCCTGTATCTGGACAGCGAGCGACGGCAACTTGTCGCCGTGGGAAATGAAAGCGTCAATTGGGGAATTTACGAGGCCTGGTTCGCGCCGCAATCCTGGAGTACCGGCGTGACTGAAGTGGCCCTGATCGACGCGTCCAGCCCAACGCAAATGCAGACGCGCCGCACCTTGCGCATGACGGCCCGGATGATCGGTTCGCGCCGTATCGGGTCAACGCTCTATCTCGTGCTGCGCAGCTACCCGCAGGTAGCGGGGATCGATCCCTCGTGGCCTGCCGAAAAAATCGCCTCAAACCAGACCATCGTCGATGCGCTGCAAGCCGCGCAACTACTGCCCGCGATATCGATTGACGGCGGTGCGGAACAGCCGTTGGTGCAACCGTCTTCATGCTTCATGCAAGAACAGAACTCCGCCAATAGCGCGGACATCGTCACCGTCGTCGCGATCGACCTTGCATCGCCCGCCCACAGCCACTCCGCGATCTGCTTCACCGGCGGAACCGAGGCGTTCTACGTGTCGGATCGGAGCCTGTATTTGGCGACCACGCGCTACGCCTATACATACAGCGGTGCGTTTCCCGCCTATCAGCCGGAAACATCTACCGACATCCACAAGTTCGCGCTCGATGGCCTGGACATCGCCTACCGCGGCTCCGGCAATGTGACGGGGCATCTCGGGTTCGAGCAGAACCGTAAATCTTTCCGCATGGGAGAATATGCTGGCGCGCTGCGGGTACTCACGCAGACCCAGTCGAACTGGGGTGGCTGGATTGCACTTCCGGTCACCGCTATCGCGGACTCGGCGGCAACGGCAGAATCCCCAAGCCACCTGACCATCATGAAAGAGGCGGCGGGAATGCTTCAGACCGTCGGCGAGTTGCCCAATGCCGCCCGGCCCCAACCGCTGGGCAAACCCGGCGAGCAACTGTACGCCTCCCGCTTTCTGGGGGCGCGCGGCTATCTCGTCACCTACCGCATCACCGACCCGCTCTACGTGCTGGATCTAGCCGATCCAGCCGACCCTAGGATCGCTGGCGAGTTGCAGGTGGACGGCTATTCCGACTACCTGTTCCCGCTGAACGACAACCTGCTGCTGGGGGTCGGCAAGGATGCCATTCCGGATGGCTCGACCGGTGACGGGCGCGCCGCATGGTATCAGGGCGTGAAGGTGTCGCTGCTCGACGTGAGCGACCCCGCTCACCCGCAAGAATCGGCGCGCCAGATCATAGGCAGGCGCGGAACAGACGCGACCGTGCTGCGCGACCACCACGGCATCGCCCTGCAATATCTGGGAAACAGCGTGCGCGTGAGCCTGCCTGTCAGCCTGCATGACACGCCATCCCAGTGGAACAATGGCGCACCCAGCGATTACTTCGATTTTACCCGCACCGAACTGCAACGTTTCGAGATCGACCTTGCCGCGAAGAGCCTGCTGGCAAGCCCTGCCATTTCATCCACTGCGGCAGGCGAGCGCGATATCTCATACGACCGCGCGCTGCTGTGGAACGATCAGGTGCACTGGTACCAGAACAGAGCCTGGACATCGGCGGCGTGGTGAGCCAAACGCGCCGGAACCAGCAGCCCGATTCCCCCCGCCATCCAGCCGGTCACTCCACCCCGCAAAACGCCGTGCCCTCGGACACCCAGCCTTGCGCGACCATCGCGGCCAGCTCGGCTTGGGTTGTCATGTAGCGGTGGTTGGGTGCGCCGCCCATGCCGTTGTTGTACGCCCGGTATACCGGGGAAGTGCCGTCCGGGCATGCGCCGCCGGTAGGTTTGACGGCATAGAATGCGTCGCCCTCGTAGCCCCAGCCCCAGTCGAGCCTGCCCTTGACGATCTCGCACTCGACCGGATCCACCGTGTAGAAGTGCGAGCCCATTGTGCCATTGGCGAACACACCGAAGAAACGGCAAACCGGGGAAGCGTTGCTGGGCGCCGAAGCCTGGGACTGCCACACATTGAACGTCTTGCCGGTGCGCACCCAGTTCCACTCGGGTTTGTTATCGAGCGCCAGCGCCTCGTCCGGGTATGACGTCATGAAATAATGATCGATATCGGCCTTGTAAAACTCGGTTGCCTCGACGCCTGCCGCGACGTTGCAGCTTCCGCTGGTTGCCGCACTCCCGGTTGCATCGGGAATGACCGCCACCGGCATCATCCTGCCCGATGCGATCATTTCGGTGTCGCTGGTGCCGTAGCCGACGCAGAACTGTGCGCCGAGGAGGTTGGCCGGGTTTGTGTTGTCGAGGATACTCAGTGCGGACATCGAATCTCCCAGCACGCCGGTGGCATAGGGAATCAATTGGCCGTTTTGCACCAGCTGCCAGCCGGTGGAGGTCAGTTGCACCAGCACGAAGGTGTCTGGATCCGCCGCTTCGATGAAGGCACCGAGCGCCTCTTGACGGGTGTCGATCTTGCCGCCGGTGTAGGGGTTGTCGCGGGTGGTGGTGACGCTCATGGCCTGATTCAGGGATGCGGCCAGGATGCCCAGTGCGCCGAGGCCATTGGACGGCACCCAAGCGGTAATGTAAACCTCGCCCAATTTGCCCACGTCGGGCGTGTTGAAGGCGACGGTGGTGGCGATCGTGGCGCTGGTCGGGGTGATGTCGCTGATGGTGGTGGCGACGAAAGGCACCAGATTGAAGGTGGCGGTGATGCCTTTGGCAGCATCCATTGTCACCACGCACGAGCCTGCGCCGGCGCAGTCTCCGCTCCAGTCGGAAAAATAGCTGCCGGAGGCCGGGGTGGCAGTAAGCGTGACGGAGGCGCCGCCGGTGAAGCTGCTGCTGCAAACTGCACCGCAGTTGATGCCGGCAGGGCTGCTGGTGACGGTGCCTGTGCCCGTGCCTGATCGGGCGACGGAAAGGGTCTGAAGTGCCGTGCCGGCGTTGGCGATGCTGTAGGACTGCAATTGCTCGGTTTCGGTCCAGATCATAGTTTGACCTGCGTACGACGAAGCGCTCGAAAGATTGGATTCGACTATGGCGCCCGCTGCCGGAGACATATAATATGTTCCGCTAACGTTAGAAGTTCCATCCGGAAACGTTGCGGAATAAACCCAATTCACCTGGAGACAATCGGTAAAGGTTCCGGCAGGCACGGTTCGTGTGACGTTAAAAGCCGCGACTGTATTGGTCACGCCGGATTCCCCTTCATAACCCGGTGTGGTGCCTGTGTATGTGTATGGCACCCAGCTCGTCCCCACCGTGAAAGTGGCCGGCAACACCGTTTCTGCCCCGTGGGAGTAAGTGTCGGATTCGATAAGTGTCCATGCGCCTGTTGCATCAATCTGCTCGGTGCTTGTGTAGGCATATCCGCCGTATACATCTTGGCGGGTCACCGTTCCGCCGGTAATGGCGGTGATGTTCGACACGTAGGTCGCGGGAGCGTGACCCTCCGGAGGGCAACCCGTCCCGCTGCATGTCGATGACGATAAATATGTCCAGTTGTTGCCGACCGCCTTTTGCGTGAAATACTGGGCAGCCGTGCCGGTCTCGGCCAACGCGCTCGTGCCCACACCCAGGCACAGGGCCAACCCAGCGGCCAACAAATAAAAATAGCGGGGCGGTTTCATGGCATTTCCTCAGGGGTTGCGGGTGTTGCGATGCGATAAGGAAATATACTCGCACTCGAAGCAAAAATAAATAGGCAATCCATCGCGGAAAGCCGTGCGGCATGGACGCGAACGATGCGGAACCTGTAGTGCGCCCTACTTCGCAAAGACTCCGGGTCCGAGTTCTGCTATCGTATTCCCCAGTTATCCGGACACTTGATCGCATCATTCATGAAGAGCGTTACCCTCACCAAGAGCACCCCCGGCGTTCCCGCCTCGATACTGGCGATGTTTGCTGCCCTGTGTTGGGTATTTGCGCTGCTGGTGTCGCTGACCCCGGCATGGAAGCAGGCCGAGCTCAAGCTGCTCGACAGCATGATGGTCGCGTCGGCACCCAATAAATCGGCGTTTCCAATTACCGTGATCGGCATCGACGAAGCTTCGTTCGCCGAGCTGGGGTTGCAATGGCCGTGGCCGCGAAGCCTGCATGCCGAGCTTGTCGACCGGCTCGCCGCCGCCGGTGCGGCCATTATTGTCTTCGATATTGTCTTCGCCGAACCCTCCAACAAGGAAGACGATAAACGTTTCGCCGATTCCATCCGCCGCGCCGGCAACGTCGTGCTCGCCGCCGACCGCGTGTACCGGGAATCCTCTTCGGTTCGGCAATGGCTGCGGCTCGACCCCTACCCGCCGTTCACGGATGCGGGCGCGCAGGTCGGCTTGGCCACGGTGGCGCTCGATGCCGATCTGGTCATACGCCAGATCCCGGGATCCGGCGACGCACTGTGGCGAACCGTCATGGCCAGCCTGGTCCGGCAACATCCGGAAATCACGCCCAACCCGGATATTTTACCGGGATCGTTAATACGCTATGCGGGCGGCGATCACACGTTCCCCTACGTTTCCTATCACGAAATCGTGAAGCCGACCGGCTCGATTCCGGCAGATTTTTTCAAGGACCAGGTCGTCGTCGTCGGCCGTGACGTCAAGGCCGCGCCGGACGTGGAAAGCGCGCAGGCCGATCTTTTTGCCACACCGTTTCTGGCCAGCACCGGCTGGCTCATGCCCGGCGCAGAAGTGCATGCGAACATCATTGAAACCGTGCTCGGAGGCAACCCCGTTACCCGCCCGAACAGCAGCGCCATGGCCGCATGGCTGGCGTTTATCGCCGCCCTGAGCGCCATCGCGATGCGGCGCTGGCGGCCGCTATGGGGCGCATTGGCCTGCGCGGCAATCGCGGCGATGATTGCCGCAGTGGTGTGGGCAGCTTTCCTCAAGTGGAATCTGTGGGTGCCTGCCGGCTCTTCGCTTGCCGTCATCCCGCTGATATATATCAGCCTGGGCGGCTGGTCGTATGTCACCGAACAGATGAGGCGCAAGGAAATCACGCGGGTATTTTCGCTCTACGTCACACCGCAGGTCGTGGACTACCTGATCGCGCACCCGGAGCGCATCAATCTCGGCGGCGAGCGCCGCGACATCACGCTGCTGTTCACCGATCTCGCCGGATTCACCACCTTCTCCGAAGCGCTCTCTCCGGAGCAAGTGACCCAGCTGCTCAACCGCCACTTCACCGAGATGACCGATATCCTGCTCGAACATCGGGGGACATTGGTGCAATTCATCGGCGACGCAATCATGGCTTTCTGGGGCGCGCCGCTCGACGACGATGACCAGGCGTATCACGCTGTCGCGACCGCGATTGCAATGCAGAAGGCTATGGCGGCCTTGCGCGAGGAACTCGCAAAGGAAAACCTGCCCCAGATACGGATGCGCATCGGCATCCATGGCGGATCGGCGGTGGTCGGCAATCTGGGTTCCGCGAAGCGGTTTGGCTACACTGCGGTCGGCGACGACGTCAATTTGGCGGCAAGGCTCGAAGGTATCAACAAACTCTACGGCACCGGCATCATGTTGAGCGGCGATACGGCGCGCCAGGTCGAAGGGCGGATTAAGTTACGCCCGGTCGACCGGGTTATTGTGAAAGGAAAAAGCCAGGCCGTCGAGGTGTTCACTCCATGCGAAAACACCAAGGTGGCCGAGCTCACCGAGCAGGCCATCCGCCTGTTCCGCGCCCGGGAATGGGACGCTGCGGAAGCGTGCCTGCAAGAGCTGCTTGCCATCGACCAGAAGGATGGCGTTGCCGGCCTCTATCTCAAACGCATCGCCGCATTTCGCATCACGCCTCCCCCCGAGGATTGGGACGGCGCCACGGAACTTGAAAAACTGTAGGGAAGGATTGCGCGCGAAATGGATCAAGAAATATCCGACAGCGTAGCCACTAACAAATTATGCAAAGCCTGCCCATGAATTCGAATATCGAAAAATTCGGCTGCCGCTTCGAAATCAGGCGGGAACTTGGCAGCGGCGCTTCGGCGCGAGTTTACCTGGCATTCGACACTTACGCGCAGCGCGAGGTGGCGCTCAAGATTACCAACCCGAACCTGTTTGGCGATGAGGAAGAAGGGGCGCGCAACCGCAGGATGTGGCTGAACGAAACCAGGCTGGCAGGAAAGCTCCAGCACCCCTTCATTGTTCAAGTTTTCGAGGCCGGAAGCACGGACAACCATGACTACCTGGTTATGGAATTAATGTCCGGCGGAACTCTCAAACAATTTGCGTCATACGGGAAGCTGCTTCCGGTTGTCCGGCTGGTCGATATTCTCTACAAAATTTGCAATGCGCTGGACTATGCCAACAAAAAAGGTGTACTCCACAGGGATATCAAGCCAGCCAACGTCCTGCTCGACGCCGGGGGCAACGCGAAAATTTCTGATTTTGGCGCCGCATTTCTGGTCGGCTCTGAATCCACTCAGGTTGAGGCCGTCGGGACATTGCATTACATGGCGCCGGAGCAATTCAAAAAAGCGGTGCCCACCATCCAGACCGATATTTACTCGACAGGCGTAATGGCCTATCAACTCCTGACCGGGAAATTTCCTTTCGAATCGACTTCCCACGAGAGCCTTATTTACCAGAAATTGAACATGGATCCGTTGCCGCTCGAACAGGCGCGCGGCGATATTCCGCAGGCGCTGCGTTTCGCGGTCAACCGCGCCATGCATCGCGACAGGGAAGTGCGCTACAGAACCTGGAAAGCATTCTGCGACGACCTGACCGCTGCCATGCCGCACTTACCCAAGCCCGATGAGGTGCTGTGCGATAGTTCGCGTTTTAATTTTTTCTGCAATTTGCCGTTCTTTGCCGGCTTCACGGATACGGAAATATGGGAGACAGTGGGAATTACCAGACTGTTCAAGTGCGAAGCGGGAGAGCGCCTGGCCCGCGAGGGAGAGGAAGGCAACAACATGTTCATCATTGCCGGCGGCGAGGCATCGGTGGCTAAAGGCGGCATCAAACTCGGCACCATGCATCCCGGAGATTTTTTTGGCGAGATCGCTTATATCAAGGAAGGGCGGCAAATTCGTTCCGCCACCGTTACGGCTGCCACGACCATGGAAGTGGTGGAAATCCGTGGCGACGCATTGCGTAACGCTTCCGCAGGGTTGCAAGCCAGATTTTCCAAGGCTCTGCTGAAATTATTGGTAATGCGGATCGAAACCTCGGACAATAACCTCATTGCAAGAGGTTGATGTTTGCGGCGCTGCCGGGGGCGCCCGCAGCAATCCCGCCTTTGTCATTGCGCCCCGCAGAACGCCACCCCCTCGGGCACCCAACCCTGTGCAACCATCGCATTTACATCGGCCTGGCTTGCCAGATAGCGATGGTTGGGCGCTCCGCCCATGCCATTGTTGTATACCCGGTATATCGGTGGGGCGCCGCTCTGACATGAGCCGCCGGCTGGCAGGACAGCGTAGAATGCAACGCCCTCATAACCCCAACCCCATTCGAGCCTGCCCTTGACGTATGCGCACTCATCGGGGTCTGCCGTATAAAAGTGCGAGCCTTGCGTGCCATTGGCGAACACCCCGTAGAAACGGCAAACCGGAGATGCGCCGCCGGGCGCCGAAGATTGGGTGAGCCAAACATTAAATGTCTTGCCGGTGCGCGACCAGCCCCAGCCCGGATTATTGTCGAGGAAGGCCGCCTCGGCGGTCGAGGCCGTCATGAAATAATGATCGATCCCGGCGTGGTAGAACTCGACCGAATGAGGCGGAGGCGCATCGTGGGCAATCAGCAGGTAATCGTCGAGGCCGCCGCGAATATTCAGTTGCTGCATCAACTGCCCCTGGCTGGCATAGCCGGGATCGACGCCACCCAGATACGCGGCGAAAAACGGGACGACCCAGCCGAAGACATCGTCCGCATAGGCCGCTTCATAGGTATGCCCGATGTCGCTCAGGGCGACCAGATAATGGGTGCCGCGAAACCGGCTCACAGCTTCTATTATCCGGTGCATCGGAGAGACACTGTCAGCCGTTCCGGAGATGGCGAGGTAAGGTGTGCTGACATAGCCTGCCGTAACGTTCTCATCGCCGAACGCAGGCAGGTATTTTTGCCCGGCGTAAGGGGCGTAACCGACCGCAGCCTTGATGCGCGGATCGGTCACGGTCGGCGTGGAAGAGTAGTTAGAGTAACTCTTGGTCAGGTGGGCGCCGAGCAGCAGGATCATGGTCTCACCCCCAAGGCTGGCGCCGATGCCGCCGATGCGATCCTGGTCGATCTTGCTGCCGAAGCCGGGATGCTCCAGCATTGCATCGATCACGGATTTCATGGCCAATGGCCGCAACGCCTGAAGTTCGACGAACTCGTCGAAATTGCGTATCAGGTATATCAAGTCCCCTATATCCGACAAATCCAACCGCAGGAAGCGCGCATCGCCATGGAACGGTGCCGCCACGATGTAGCCGTAGCTGGCGAGCCGCACCAGAAATTCGATGGATTTGTCGTCCGCAGGGCTGGAACCCAGCCCATGCGAGAACGCCAGCAGCGGCCAGCGAGTGCAGCCCGGCGGAGCAGGAAAGGCGGCAATGCAAGCCCGCCCGGCTACTATGGGCGGCTGCCCCGCGCGCTGCATCCGGGGAATGATCTGTCCATCGGGCAGAACGTAGTCCGGGCTGAGATTGGTTTCGTCCGTCGGGTAGCACGCGAGGATGGTGAAATCGACGGTAGAGTTCCGCCGCCTCGGATAGAGGCCTTCATTGGGAACAAGTGGGCTGGCCTTCAGCGTATCGTCGGGTTCCAGCAAAATGTCGCTCACGTAGCGGCCATCCCTGCCCGACCAATAGTCGACAACGCTGCCGCCGAGCAGATTCAGCTTTCCGATGTCATGCGCGAGATTGGAGCATGACACCTGATATGGCCCCGGCGCGACCGGATCCATCTCGACGCGGGTTTCGGCTTGCGCGGAAAGTGCCGCAACAAGCATGCACAAGCCATAGCAGGGCATCAGGAATTTCTGGTTTAGAAGCACGATGCAGACCTCACGATTTGGCTACGGTAGCGAATTGAATCATGCCACTTTTGACAAGCCAAGGGCGAACTAATTCAGCGTTTCCATGCGATTACCCTTTAACTTCCTTCGCAAACAGCCAGATTCGGCCTAAAACTTCGCCACCAGATTCGCGCCGACCAGATTCCCGGTGTCGTGCTTGAGCAGGTTTGCCGCATAACCCTCCACGTTCCAGCACTTGTCTTGCGATTCCCAACGCAGCTTGAGCGTCATGTCCCAGCCGGATGACAGCGGCAGCAGATTCGCTTCGTCGCCGAAGCGCGCCGAGCGCCACACGGTTTGTGCGCTGACAATGGTGCGCTGGTCGCCCGCCCAGGTCAGACCCAGAGTGGCGCGATGCTTCGGCAGATATGGGATATCCTTGCCGCCGAAGGCTGCGCCGGTATTTTCCGAGTGGGTGTTGGCATAGCCGAAGTAACCGGCAAGGTTGCGCGTCAGTACGTGGTTGAGGCTGAAGCCGCCACTAGTGGCTGCGCCGCGCGCGAAGATCGGCGTGGCTTCGAGCTGGTCGGGCGCGGCCAGGTTGGCGACGCTCTGCTGGCGCAACCGTTCGAGATTGGTGACATCGGCGCGGGTGTTGAGCACGCCGTCGAGCGGCGAGCTCAGGTTGTCCACCTTTCTGCGGTCGGCAAATGCCGTCATAAACCATTCATGCGACATTTCCCAATCGAGCTGTCCGCGGAAGCGCGAGAACGTGCCGCCGCTATAGACCAGTGAGTCGTCGATCGGGATGCCGGCGGTAGCGACCGGTGCAAGTGAGTTATAGGAAGCGGGGCGCAACCATTTCTGGTAAGCGCCGCGCAAGGTTGCGCCGCCGCCAATGGCATAGGTTGCACCTAGCCGGGGGGCGATAAATGATCGGTCATAACTTTCCGGGAATATCTGTGTCAGCGGCGGCACGCTCTCGCGGTAGATGTTGATATCACGCGTCTTGGTGTAATACTGCCAGGCGAGGTCACCTTGCAGATTCAGGCGTTCGTTAACGCTAAAGCGATCCGACAGCCACAGGTCATGCGAGCGATCAATGTCGCGCTGATTGAGCAGATCCGATCCGATGTAGTAAAAACTCTCTTTAATGCTTGTTTGGTCTTTTTCCATGCGACCATACTCTGCGCCCCAGCTCAATTCATGCTGTTCGTTTGCGACAAAGGTGTGGCGAAATTGTATATCGCGCTGTTCGGGTGTGGTCTTGAAGTTCGATTTGTTAGTGAGTGGCCCGTAAGGAGTTGCCCACGTTCTGACAGAATTTTGGGTCGAGGTCTCATTTCCGGTACCAATTTTCAGCCAGGTTTGTGACTGCGGGCTGAAGCGGTAGTGCGCGCCGAGATCGAGCCGCTGGTTACGCCCGTTGACGCGCTGTAAGTAGGTGCTGTCAAGGCCAAAGGAATTAAGGGCATCACGGCCTAATACATCAGGGCCTAAGACAATATTGGAATCAAAAGCGTTGGCATAGGCGAACAGGCCGAGTTCATAGGTCGGTCGTGCTCCAAGCGCCAGTGTGTAGGTATTGGCTGCGGCATCAAACATCACTTGATCGGGGCGCGTATCGGTGCGAATGACTTCCGCAAACCAGGCGAACGGCACACCCGAATTGGTGTAACCGTTGGCAGTAACAGTCGGCTCGGTCATGCTGAAATCGCGGCTGGTGTTGTAGCGGGCGCCGACATTCAAGTAAGCGCCGGGGCGCTGGATCAGGGTCGAGTAGCGGTTCGACGCGCCGAATACGGTGGGGTCGGCAAGGAAGCCCTGGAACAGCTCGGATTTCTTATTGAAGTCCCCGGAATAACGGTCGGCGAGAAACAGGTGGCTGCCGGCCCAGAACGGGTAATACGAATCCTGAGCATAGCTTCTCGCCCAATCCTCGAGGCCGAATGCGGCGAGCGCGCTGCCGAGGTTTGCGCTGCCCTTCTGGTCGTTGGCGATCTGGTTGAGCGATTTGAGGTAAGGCAGCAGGGCCAGTGCGCGCCGCGCCGTCACCAGCGCATCGCCGGGTTGCAGGAGGTCGTTGCGGATCAGGCTTTCGAACAAATCGGGAAGCGGGTCTTTGCGGTCAAGTTCGCGCGCGCGCGACAGCGCGAATAGCGCATCTTGTATCCGCCCCTGCTGGTAATAGGCAATCGCAAGGTAGGTTTGCGCCCGCGCATAGCGCGGCTCGATCAAGGTCGCGGCGAGCAACCGGGTGATGGCCTCATCGGTGTTGCCCGACTTGAGTTCGACGAAACCGAGCCCTGTCAGCGCGACATAATCATCGGCGCGCTGTTCGATTGCCTGGGTGAAGGCGGCACGGGCGGCGGCCAGATCGTCGGCAAAGGCCTCGAGCGTGCCGAGCTCGCCGCGAAAACCTTCGCCCTGCGGATCGAGCGCAATCGCCTTGTTGAGGCTGGCGCGCGCATTCGCCACATCTTCGCGTTCGGATTGCACAACACCGAGGCCGTGCCAAGCGCGCGCCGATTCCGGTGCGGCAACGAGCGCCGAGCGATAGGCGGCGGTGGCGGCTTGTGCGTTGCCTTCGAAGCGCTCCAGTTCGCCTTCGGCGATCATCATTTCGGCCGAGCGCGGATTGCGCCCCTTGGCGGCGGCCAGCGCGCTGCGCGCTTCCGCGCTTTCGTCGCGGATCAGGTGCAGGCGCGCGCGCCAGACATCGAAGCGCTCGTCATCAGGATATTGTCCGGCGCCTTGGCGCAATGTGTTGATCGCGGACTCGATTTCGCCGTCCAGCACCTGAAAGTCGGCGAACAGCAGATGCGCCGTACCCGTGGCGGGTTGTTGCGCCACCAGGCGTTCGACCGCGCGCCGGGCTGCTGCGAGGTCGCCCGCCCGCAGCAGGGCACCGATTGTTTTTAATGCCTCATTTTTCGCGCCGTCAAGTTCAGGGTAACGCCTGGGATCGACCGTAAAACTGCTCACCCACTGCACCCGGTCGCGCGGGTTCTGCAATATCCTTTTTACCGGTGCGACGCCTATTTTTGCCTGCCCCTGCTCACCCGCGCCCACGCTCACACTGCCCTGCTCATTGGAGAGCGACACTACGCCGGAAAGCACCGTCATGGTCGAGGTGCCGTCTTCGTCGACCACCAGCTCCCAGTCGGTGCCGCGGATCGCCGCCAGCGCCGAGGGGGTCTCGACCATCAGCCTGTTGGTGGTCTTGTCGGCCATGCCCTGAATGAAGGCTACGGGCGCATTGATGTTCTTGGATTGCGTCCAAGAACGCCCGGCGCTCTGCCTGAGGATAGTGTCGCGGCCCCGGTTGTCGCCCACCTGTTTAATCTGCATCATGCTGTTCGCGGCGAGGCGAATCTGCGTCTGGTCGGCCAGCAACACGGCCATGCGGCTCGCATCGCCGGTGCGCACGAAGTTGCCGTGATCGAGCTGCTGCCGGACTGCGGCATCGCGCCAGCGCGATTGCTCCGCTTCCCTGAATTCGCCCTTGCCTTGCAGGCTGACAATTTCGGCGGCGCTTCGAAGCGCTGCATTGGCCGCCCATGCTTGGGCGGCAAGCAGCAGTATGAGAGACAACTGCAATAAGCGTTTCATTATGGGATCTCCAGTAAGTATTCCCCGGCAAAGCCGGGAGCTTTATTTTGCGGGCCGCTCAAATCGGCAACGGGGTCCATTGCGTTCCGATTCAAAAATAGTTCTGCAAACAACTCGTCTATTATGCAGCTCAAAGCTGAAGCATAGCTGTTTTTTTCAACTGCACATCGTGCCGCATTCCGCCCCGCCCTTCCGGCAATGCCGGGAATACCACTGCCCTTGTCATCGCATAACGCAAAACGCCGTTCCCTCCGATATCCAACCACGAGAAACCATCATATTTACGTCGGTTTGGCTTGTCACATAGCGATGATTGGGCGCTCAGCCCATGCCGTTGTTATATAGTCGTTCTATTGACCAAAAAAGCGGTGAAATATGGCCCGGCCAAGCGGATTTGCAGCCGATTTCCTTCAAGTCAGACAGACTGCTAGGTTTTTTCGTTCAGAATAATATGCTTCCTGTGGTCGATGGAAATATAACCGCCTTCGGCCAGATCGTGCATGATCCTCGAGACCATTTCGCGCGATGCCCCCACGATGTTTGCGATTTCCTGATGGGTTAACTTCTTCACGATCACCATTTTCCCATCCTGCTCCCTGGCAAGCTGAAGCAAGGTGCTGGCCACCCGTCCGTAAACATCCATCAAGGCGAGGCTGCCGACTTTTCTGGTGGAAATGCGCAGTCTTTTGATCAAGCCGAGCATCAATGGGGTAACGAGTTCGGGGTTTCTGGCCAAACAGTCGTTGAAGTCTTCCTTGGTGACGAGGCTCAGCCGCGAATCTTCCATGGTCATGACGGAAGCCGATCTCGTCTGATTGTCGATGAGCGCCATTTCCCCGAAATAATCGCCCGCTTCCATGATGTTGAGTACGATTTCCCGCCCCTGCTCGTCTGCAAGAAATGCCTTCAACCTTCCGGAATGAATCACATACAGGCAACTGGAGGGGTCGCCCTCGTGAAGAACGATGTTGTTTTTCGGATAGAGCCGTATTTTTCCGGCATTGCCGAGAATCTCGAAAACGCTTTTCTCTCGATGAGAAGGCTGGCTGGCAGATCCGGCAGACATATGCTCGGCCTCAGTGGGCGCCACAGAAGCGTAATCCGCAATTTAGCCCAACTGCACCCGACTGACCCGGTAAAGAAGACGAAAAACACGCAACACGACAAACTGCCCGTGGTACATCTGGCCCGATAATACTCATATACCTCCCGATTTTTCTTGTTCTCAAGCGTTCGCGGCTATGCGCGCAGATGGCCGCGACTTCCGCCATGGTGCGCTCTTCCTTGCAGTGCTCCATACGGGCGATGAGCAGTTCCATCGGGTGTCGCAGCCGGGACAGGCCGCGCACCAGCAGTTCGGCGGTGAGATGTCCGGAGCGGGCGGCCGCCTGTCCGGCGGCATTCAGGAAGGTGGACTGCGCCGCGACCCGCCGATCCCGGCATGGCAGAGCCCAGCACCGTCAGGCGCATCGCGGACTCACACGGCCAGATATATCCCGCACAGCGCGATGCCCGCGCCAGCCGCCCGGATCAAGCGCTGGCGCGCCAGGCTTTGCATACCCAGACCGAACGCAATGCCCAGGGCGTGCAACAACGCCGTCGTCAGCACGAAGCCCAGCGTAAAGCCGATGCCCGAGACCGCTTCCGGCATCTCGATGCCGTGCGCATGGCCGTGCCACAGCGCGAACAGCCCGACCATGCTGCTGCCAAGCCAAAGCGGCAGGCGTATCGCAGCGGCGATCAGCACCCCGAGCAGCAGCACCGACAGCACGATGCCCTGCTCGACGAAGGGCAACACGACGCCCAGCAGCGGCAGGGCGCCGCCCAGGGCCATCACGCCGACAAAGGTGAGCGGCACGGCCCACATGGAGCGCCCGCCCGTCTGCGCCGCCCACAATCCCACCGCCAGCATCGCGCAGACATGATCCAGGCCGCCAGCCGGATGCGCGAGGCCATGCATGAACCCGCCGGTTTCTATGACACTTGCATGGGCATAAGCCAAGGATGGCAGCAACGCCAGCACCATCACAGACAGCAGCCTCAGTAATACTGATCGGTTCATCATATTAATCTCCCTCAAACGAGCCCTGATTGTACTTTGTAACGAGCATAAAAAATATTCAGATTTTGCGCACGCACCCGTTGCAACAGTTGTTCGGCGAGCTTGTCATCCAGAATGAATTCGACCTTCACCGCAAGTTCTCCGGCAAGCTCGAAAAAAGCCTCCTCGTGCAACCTGCCGTGCCGTCCGAATCCGGCAATGGCGCGGAACGCCGAACCGCCGAGAATGCCGAGTTCCCTGGCTTCTTCCAGCAGCCATTCATACAGGAGCTTGCCGCCGTGAAGCTGTTTTTCGCTGACGTAAAAAGTGAGTTGATTCATCGTCGCTCTCCCTGATGGTCATGGTAAAGATGTAGTTCCCTGATGACGAAACCTGCCATGCCCGCTGGCCGTTCCCCGAAACTCGCCGCAGGCGGGCGAGGGTCAAACGAATCGCCGCGCGACATCCGGGCTAATTGTGCAGCCATTTGAAAGTCTGGATACCCAGCACCGTCATCAGCAGCGAACCGCCGAGATGCGCCGCGATGATACCCGCTCCCCACGCATACTGCCCGCGCAGCAACAAGGTAACAGTCTCCGCCGAAAAGGTGGAAAAAGTGGTCAGCCCGCCAAGAAAACCGGTGATGACGAACAGCCGCCATTCCGGCGACAGGGTTGGGTGCTGGAGGAAGAAGGCGATTGCCAGGCCGATCAGGTAGCCGCCGACCAGGTTGGCTGCGAGCGTGCCGAGCGGCAATTCCGGCAACAGCGGATTGAACCACAACCCGAAACCCCAGCGCAGCCACGCGCCGACTGCCGCGCCGATTCCTACCGCAAGAAAAGCATAGAGTGTCATGGTGGAGCGATCCGCAAAGATGGGCGCATTCTATCCCAACACGCGCACCGGCGCGAAACCGCCGCCCGGCGTGCGGAAGTTGGTGGTCTGTCCCTGGTAGAGCCGCGCCGCAAGCAGTTGCACCCGCCCGTCGTAAACGTAGCAGCGCACGTCGTACTTGAGCGGCTGCGGCTCCGTCCCCTCGGCGCAGACCATGCGCTCGCCCGGCGCGGCCATGCGCTGCGCGACATAACCGCCCTGCATGATCTCATCGAACACCCGCCGCGTCAGCTTCGCGCCGCTGTAGCTGCCCTTGCTGCCGTAACCCGTGGCAGGTTTGAAGAACCACTGCTTGCGCTCCTGCCACCATTGCTCCCGCTGCGCCGCATCCACCAGCCTTGTCTGCGGCACACCGGCCTGCAACGTGGCGATGTCGGTCGCGTCTGCGCCGAGCGCGCGCAGCGCCTGCGCATCGGTCAGCCGCGCCAAATTGCGCTTGTCGGCGTAGCGCGCGTAGTGCTCCGGGTTCGGCGTCAGCACCACGCCGCCTTCAAGATACGCCTTGCGCAATGCGGGATGCTGATGCAGGGAAAAATCCGTCAGGCGGTTGTATACCAGATCGATCTTCTGGTCGCCGAGATACACGCCGTCGCCGCGCGAATGCAGCGCGGACGGGTCGGCGATATAGGCCGCGATCCCGGCGCGCTCGAACATGCGCTGCGCCAGCAGGAATTCCGGATACAGGTATTGCCCTTCCGGCTGCTCGTCCACGATGGCGACGCTTTGCAGGGACTCCGTGCCGCGCTCCGACCGCCACTCCTCGCGGAACATACCGACGAACGCCTGTTCGAGGTCCGCTTCCGCCACCGTCGCGCCCGGCCATCCGGCCTCGCGCTGGCTGTCGAGCAGCAGCGCATTCAGGAATCCGCCGCCCGCGTTGCTGTTGGTCTCGATCAGGTGCGCGCCGTCGCTGTTCAAGTGGAAGTCGTAGCCGAAAAATACGCCGTGGCTACCCTCCCTCTCCATCCGGGAGAGGGCTGGGGTGAGATAGCCCATCCACCCCGGCAGCGCCACCACCCGCTCCACCGCCGCGATCACCGCGCGCATCTGTTGCATCTGCGCGGCCGCGACGAATACCGGCACGTCGGCAAACTGATGCTGGCAGCGCTCGGTCACCATGCCGTGCCACAACACACCTTGCTTCTGCATCGCGCGTTGCAGCGCGGCACGATCTATCTTGGCCGAATGGCAGTCGCCGTTCAGCCGGTCGGCCAGCGCGGATGCGATGGCGTCAACCATCCGGCATGCCCTTCATCAACAAGACACGTTCCATCTTCAGTCACCCATCAAGAAAACCGGATGCGCAGTTTAGCGTGAAACTCGTGAAACCGGGGGCAGCCCTCATGCTGTTCGTCAGGCCGCTTGGTGTCTTGACGGTGGTGCTGGTGGTGAACGGCGCCTGCATGCCGAAGCGCGGGTCGGGGCCGGCGACGCTCGTGGTGGTGATGGTGCCGTCGGCGGCGAAGGCCTGGGTGGTGCCGTCGGGTTTCTGCACCGTGGTGGGGATGCTGCCGTCGGGCTGCGTCAGGGCTACTGGCCGTAGGTAAGCTAGTCTGAGCGGGGCGCACATTGGGATGAGTTAATTGTTGAAATCAGCCTCGTGGAAAAACAATGCGAACACGGCCCCTTTAATCGTTCTACCTACATAGTTTTGCTTATTGAGCCAGGATCGAACCCTTGTTAAATTGCCAATGTAACCCAACCAAGGTGTGCAATTCCACGCACGGAGGATATACAGATGATGAAGCTCTACTACAGTCCAGGTGCCTGCTCCCTTTCTCCCCATATTGCCCTGCGTGAGGCGGGAATCCCTTTCGAAGTCGAAAAAGTAAACCTCAAGGTCAAAAGAACCGAAACCGGCATCGACTACGACACCATCAATCCCAAGAGTTATGTTCCCGCCCTCGTGATGAACAACGGCGAACTGCTGACCGAGGGGCCTGCCATCGTGCAATACATCGCCGATCTGGCGCCCGAGAAAAAACTTGCGCCGACGGCCGGAACCCTGGAGCGCTACCGGCTCCAGGAGTGGCTCAATTACATCTCGACTGAGATTCACAAGAGCTTTGGCATGCTCTTCGATCCAGCGACGCCGGAAGATTTAAAGGATGCCACCAGGGCAAGGCTCGGCAAGAGATTGGGCTACGCAGCATCCGCACTCGAAGGAAAAAACTATCTGCTGGGAGATGCTTTTACCGTCGCCGACGCATACCTTTTTACCGTGCTCACATGGACGCGCTACACCGGGATAGATCTGTCGCTATGGCCTGCATTAAAGGGATATTTCAATCGCGTGGCCGCGCGTCCCGCGGTGATCTCCGCAATGAAAGCGGAAGAGTTGCCCGCGGATTGATCTGAAAAACTTGCTTCACGAAGAACACTGGGATCACGAAGATTTTTGCGAGTTGGGCATAAAGCCGCCCACCCCTGCCAATCCCGATTCATGGAGTTGCATGATATTGCGCGATCACCAACAAGGTGAAACCCACCTTGGGAATAACCCATCGTTCTTCTTCGCGGCCTTCGTGCTCTTCGTGGTTCAACTCAGTAGTGTCAGGTTAAAAATCAAACAGAATTATTTGGTTATTGGGTGGCGGATCAATGTTTCTGGAGCTGTCAGGCTGCAGGGCGCATAAAATAAGTTTTTTCTCGAAAATTCGCCGGCTCGGCGCGACGACGCTGTTGATCGCCGACAGCCACGGCATCCAGTTCCTGATCCGCGATCTCTGCGCGCTCGACCGCGCAGCCGCAAGATTCTGGATCGTTTCTTGTAGGGAGGTTCCATGTCAAGAAGACTCATGAGTTTGTTGTTCCTGGCCGCAGCGCTGTCGCCCGCTTGGGTTGCCGCCCAGGCCATGCCGCTGGTCGAACTCGCCGCCGGCATGTACCGCATCGAAGCCGAAGTCGCCGCCACCCAGGGGCACCGCATGCGCGGCCTGATGCAGCGCAAGGCCATGGCGCCGCAGCGGGGTATGCTGTTCGTCTTCGACGGCCCGACCACGCAGTGCATGTGGATGCGCAACACGCTGCTGCCGCTCGCCGTGGCCTTTCTCGACGAGCAGGGCCGCATCATCAACGTCGAGGAAATGCTGCCGCAGACCGAGAACAGCCACTGCGCCGTGAAGCCTGCCAAGTACGCGCTGGAGATGAACGGCGGCTGGTTCAAGGCGCGCGGCTTTGGTGCCGGCACGCCGATTGCCGGCATCGACAAGGCGCCGCCGGCGCACTGACCGTCGGCGCAGGTTCCTGGTTCAGCGGCGCGCCGGGGCGCAACCCCCGTGCGCCATGGCCGGATCGCCGTCGAGGCACAGCCGCAGCGCACCGTCCCAAGCCGGCAGCGTCAGGCCGAATGCCGCCGCGAGCTTGGCGTTGCGCCGGCAGCGGATAGTCGCGGATCGGGATGGCGGCGAGCCGTCCCTGCTAATTTTTGCCATGGGCGTTGGCGAGGCTAGGTGTCTGTCAAGGTTTTGACGATGAAAATCGGATTGGCGAGGGCGCGTAGGGGATGTTTTGTTTGAATTGTGCGGTTGAATTTCCTATCCTTTGGTGCAATCGAACCGGTCATTTCCATGCCTGTCTCGCATGCACGGAAATGACCGCAGGAGATTTTCCGGCGGGTTGACTACGGAGCTGCCAACACCGGATCGATAATAATATTCACCGCAGAGCTTGCCGTGGCGCCGCCAAACTCGGCGGTGACATTAGCTGGACATACAGCAAACGACGGATTGCCTCCCAGATCGAAAGTGTAGGTGCCAAAGCCAACGATTCCAGTGGTGATGGTATTCACCGTACCGAAAGTTGTCCCTCCATTGGTTATGGTGACCAACCCGCCGTTGTCCGGATGGGTATTGCCCAAGACACTCAACTCAATGCCGCCAGCACGTTGCCGGCATTGAGCGCGGGTGACGCTCACCTCAGCTACATTCGCATTGAGCAGGGGGGCTGCCCCAGCGCCGACCGACAAGAGAAAATAACGGAAAACCAGTCCGTCAAAATATCCTTCGGCTTCGCCCGTTATTCCTGAGGGGCCCAATAAAGGATTTACCACCAAACCGGTGAGATCGACTGGGAAGCCGAATTCGTTGGTCACCGGCCCCGCAGCGATCCGTGGGTCGCCAAGCGGTCGCATCAATGTCCCATTGATCCTGATGATACTCCCCGGACCGATACATCTGGGAGTCGTGCAATTCGCTTGGGTGATAGTACCGATTGTCACGTTTTCAGCAGGCTCGGCGAATACATCCGTGGCAACAAGCTCACCGGTCAGATCGTTGATAGTACCGTTGATAATGGCCGTACCTTTGAGAAACCCGGGGATAGGCGCACCGAGTGCATCGACTCGCCCCGGAAGCGGCTTGCCGACTAAATCGCTGAGGCCAGTCAGTTCACGGGTGGGTGTGGTAATTGGGGTGCCCGGCGGTACGGTTACCCTGGCTTTCATCACCACCATTAAGTTCTGATTGGGCGCAACGCTACTCAGCGGCCCTTCCAGGGAGAAGGGAACGGTCTGGGCGGCAACCGGCATCGTACCCGCCAAAAAGGTCAAGGCCAGCCCCGCCAAAGTAATCCCACGGGTTCCAGATACTTGTCTACTCATCTCAATACTCCTTTCGTTGATCCCGGATTGTCCAATAGAGCTTTCTCCATTTGCAGGAGCACCTCCACTGCTATGCCGCCGACCAAAGAGCGAGGGAATGTAACTATATTTTTTCATGGTATTCTCCTTTAAACGTTAGCCACAACCTTGCTGGCCTGAATTTTTCATGTGTATGGCAACACGTAATAAAGCCTACGCTTGCAGTCAGGAAAAGTATCTACTGTGCTTTGCTTATTTTGGCGAGCGCGGACGGAAATTCCGCGTAGGGCGGTGTGGCGTTACGCCGATTGCTGCATGGGTAGGAGCGCCGGCAGGCGCGATCAGCGATCTATCGCGGCACCCGCCGCTCTATAGGTGTGCTGATTTTTAGTCACGCGCGGAATGAATCCCCCCCTCACCCCCCTTTTTGCGAGTTGGGCAACAAACCGCCCATCCCTGCCTACCCCGATTCAAAGGGGGGGATACCCCGCCACGACCCAATTCATGGCTAATGGACAATCTGGGTTTAACGCAAATTTGCCGCAATTTATGGAAAGCTCAATACAGGGGTGGCATCCTTGCCCTGACCGTTAGCCGAGCATCGCATAAATGACTCAAGGAACCCCCGATATTTCATGAGGCTTTCGGTTTGGCCATGCTGCGCCAGCCCAGCACCGCCAGCGCGAGCAAGCAGATCAGCGCGCCGCCATAAAACGTGCTGGCCGCGCCCAGCCCGTCCCACAGCAATCCGGCCAGGACGCTCGCCAGCAACATGGCCACGCCGCTCACCAGGTTGAACAAGCCGAAGGCGGTGCCGCGCAGGTCGGCAGGCGCGGTATCGGCCACCATGCGTGACAGCAACCCCTGGGTGATGCCCAGGTGTATGCCCCACAACGCCACGCCGAACAGCACGGACCACCAGCTATCGTCCCAGGCCAGCACAAGGTCGGCCGCGATCAAAACGGCCAGGCCCCATGCCAGCAGTTTGGTATGGCTGACGCTATCGGAAAGCTTGCCGAACGGATAGGCCGTCGCCGCATAGATCATGTTCATCGCCACCATCACCAGCGGCACGAAAGCGACGGGGATGCCGCCCTGTTCGGCGCGCAACACCAGGAACGCCTCGCTGAAGCGCGCCAGCGTGAACACCGCGCCAAAGCCGACCACCCACCAGTAGGCGGTACTGAGCCGTTTCAGGTTTTCGCGCTTGATCGGGTTGACCGGCTTGTATCCTGCCGGGCGCTGCGGTTCGCGCACCCCGAACAACAGCAGCAAGACTGCCAGCATTCCGGGAATCACCGCCACCCAAAATACCGCACGGAAATCGTTCGCCCACAGCAGCATCAAAGCGACCGCCAGCAGCGGCCCGAGAAAAGCCCCCACGGTGTCCAGCGACTGGCGCAAGCCAAAGGCAGCGCCACGCACCTCGGGCGGCGTGATGTCCGTGAGCAAGGCATCGCGCGGCGCGCCGCGAATGCCCTTGCCGATGCGGTCAGTCAGGCGTGCCGCCATCACCATGCCTGCGCCTTGCGCCAGCGCGAACATCGGCTTGGTCAATGCGCCGAGGCCATAGCCGAGCAGCGCCAGCCCCTTGCGCTTGCCCAGATAATCGCTCAACGCGCCAGAAAATATTTTCACGATCAGCGCGGTCGCTTCGGCCATCCCCTCGATCACGCCGACCGACAACACGCTCATGCCCAGCGTCGTCACCATGAACAACGGCAGCAGGCTGTGGATCATCTCGGAAGAGACATCCATCAACATACTAACGAAACCAAGTACCCACACGCCGCGCGGGATACGGGGTTGCGGGGGAAGACGATTCACCATCAAAACCTCCGAAGTTCGCGCTGTCGGCCTACAACGCCTCGAATATCCCCGCCGCGCCCATCCCCGTGCCGATGCACATCGTCACCATGCCGTACTTCTGCTTGCGCCGGCGCAGGCCGTGCAGCAGGGTCGCGGTGCGGATAGCGCCGGTCGCCCCGAGCGGATGGCCCAACGCAATCGCGCCGCCGAGCGGGTTGACGATGGCCGGGTCGAGGCCGACATCGCCGATCACCGCCAGCGCCTGCGCGGCGAACGCCTCGTTGAGTTCGATCCAACCCATGTCGTTCAGGCTCAACCCGACTTGCCGCAAGGCGCGCGGAATCGCCTCTTTCGGCCCGATACCCATGATCTCCGGCGGCACGCCCGCGACGCTGAAACCGAGAAACCTACCAATCGGCGTGAGATTAAAACGCTTCAGCGCGGGCTCGGAACACAGCAGCACCGCGCCCGCGCCATCCGACATCTGCGAGCTGTTGCCCGCCGTGACCGAGCCTTTTTGGGCAAACACCGGCTTGAGTTTGCTCAACGCTTCGAGCGACGTATCGGCGCGCGGCCCCTCGTCCTGCGCCGCCATGCGCGCGGCAATTTTTACCTCGCGCGTATTCGAATCCGGTTGATGCTCCTCGATGCGGTAGGGCGCGATCTCGTCGCCGAATTCGCCGCAAGCGATTGCATGCAATGCGCGCTGATGGCTGCGCAACGCGAATTCATCCTGCGCTTCGCGCGACACCTTCCAGCGCTGCGCCACCATTTCGGCGGTGATGCCCATGCCGAAAGCGATGGCGAGATTTTCGTCGCGCGCAAAAATTTCCGGATTGAACGCGATCTTGTTGCCCATCATCGGCACCATGCTCATACTCTCGGTGCCCGCCGCGATCATCACCTCCGCCTCGCCCAAACGAATCCGATCCGCCGCCAGCGCCACCGCCTGCAAGCCGGAAGAGCAGAAACGGTTCACCGTCATGCCCGGCACGCTATCCGGTAGCCCCGCCAGCAGCAAAGCGAGGCGCGCCACGTTCATGCCCTGCTCCGCCTCCGGCATCGCGCAGCCCGCGATCACGTCGCCGATGCTCGCCGGATCGAGCGACGGGGCCTGTGCCAGCACGCTCTTCAGCACATGCACCAGCAGATCGTCGGGACGCGTGTTGCGGAACATCCCGCGCGGCGCTTTGCCCACCGGCGTGCGCGTCGCGGCGACGATATAGGCTTCCTGGACTTGTTTGCTCATGACGTTTCCTTTTCAAACCGGCTTTCGCATGGGCTTAAGTTACGCTATCGTGCCGATCTTGCAAAGAAAATTTTGAAAGGCGGATCATCCATGACAGACAAGCAGCCAGCCAGCGTTGCGGAACAGGTCGAATCGAAAATATTTACCGTGCGCGGCCAGAAGGTCATGCTCGACATGCACCTGGCGGAAATGTACGAGGTCGAGCCCGAGGCGCTGGAACGCGCCGTCGAACGCAACATCGAATGCTTCCCGGCAGAGTCGGTATTCCGCCTGAGCGCCGGCGAACTTGCCGGGCTGGGAGCACAAGCCGGACTTTCGATCCAGGCAGCGCCTTACGCCTTCACCGGGCCGGGCATGGCCATGCTCGCCAGCATCCTGCTCGACGAGAACGCGATGCCCGGCGACCGTGATTCATGCGCGCCCACTTGCAGTTGCCGCAGCTGACGTCAAACAGCGTGCAACACTTTCCGGGTCAGCGACAGCGGCGCTGCCGACATCATTGCCGGAACGCCATCACCGCTTCCGGATATGGAGCTCCGGGTTATTGATGAGGTCATACTCGAGCTGGGCCGCCAGGCTGTCGATCAGGGACGCTTGCGCCTCGGGCGTGAACAGATCGGGATTGTCCACATGTGCCTGGTAGGCCGCGAGCGAAATCTGGTGCCCGTCCGTGCCGAACGCGGCTACATGAACGGTGTCCGAGTGTATCCAGGATTCGATCGTGACGGTCGTTCCGTCGCCGAGACGAAAATCGTTTCTCTTTACGCGATGGTGGATCATTTGGAACTCCTTTTTTTCGATTGTTTCACAAGGGGCGTTTCCAAGCCTGCTCCAACGGTGACCAGCCGGGCGCTTGCGTCCGGGCATGTATGGCTATGCCGACATTCATAGTGCCACCGCCATTATTCGTCGTGCAATAGGGTTATTCCCGCAATTTCCAGCGCGGGTCACAGAAAAGGAATCGTGGGCAGGCCGCAAATATTAGGTTAAGCGAGAACCCCCATCGTTCTAAACCTCATTCAAGCCAACTGCTTTTTTAGGCTTATTCGACAGTATGCTTTTCCAGCCCCCAGCTGCGCAGCTCGCTGCGCCGTTTCGCGTAGTCCGGGCAGACCGTTGCCACCACATGCCAGAACGCGGCCGAATGGTTCATCTCGGCAAGATGGGCAAGTTCGTGCACCACAACGTAATCGATCAGGCGCAGGGGCATTTTGATAAGCTGCCAGTTCAGCCGCACACTGCCGCGCGTGGTGCAACTTCCCCACTGGGTGCGGGCAGCCGAAAGTTTCACCATGCGCGGGGACACGTTCAACAACGGGGCGTAATATGCCACCCGCCCCCTGAACAAATTCTCCGCTTCGCGTTGGTACCACTGCGTAACCGCCTGCTCCACAACACGCTCGCTGTCGCTGCCGCCAACATGCACGAACAGTTGCGCACCCTGCAATTGCGGCGGCGCATCGAACAGGCTGGGGATCACGCGCAGGGCGAGCGGCTTGCCGAGGAAAAAAACCTGCTGCCCATCCACCCACTGCGGCGCAACAGGTTTGTTTGCGCGCCAATTCTCCAGCTTGTCCACTACCCAGTGCGCCTTGTCCTGCAACACGCTGTGCAGCCATTTTTCCGAGGCGCGCCACGGCACGGTCACGGTCAGGCCGCAGTCGTCAATGCGCAGGCCGATGCTTCTGCGCCGACTGCTGCGCTTCAGCGTGTAGGAAATATTTTTTCCGGCGAGCAGCGCGGCGCGCTGCTCGATGGCGGGAGGGTCGTCGCGAAGTAACGGGGACACCCCGGACATGCCCCTTGCGGGTATTGCGGGAGGATCGATCAGGTTGCGCAGACGTTTCAGCATCAACCTTATAAACCGTAATTCAAGCCACAGAGAACACAGAGCACACAGAGATGAAGCGAACCCAACTTGCTTTTGTGAGCCATCGCCACACAACTTATCTGTGGTAAACATTTCCGGCTTGTCTGGTGAATGAAGTTAACCAATTGTTTTTCTCTGTGAACTCTGTGTTCTCTGATGTAACTACTAGCAGCCTGTCTGACTTAAAGGAAATCGGCTGCAAATCCGCCTGGCCGGGCCATATCTCACCGATTTTTTGGTCAATAGAACGACTATTGACCTGCAAAACCGGCAAAATCTGTCCTCGCCCAGCCGAATTTTCGCTTCGATTCTTCAAGTCAGACAGGCTGCTA